>Ga0179591_1200446_pt1 | contig 11513 bp, 10 predicted proteins | sample CZOMad2_1_08_16f_FD_182891 | JGI IMG/M metagenome (GOLD analysis project Ga0179591, IMG submission 182891) | Vadose zone soil fungal communities from Angelo Coast Range Reserve, California, USA - CZOMad2_1_08_16fungal (PacBio error correction) | ecosystem: Environmental > Terrestrial > Soil >... | reverse complement strand
CATTTCTTTCCTCGCGAGGCGTCCTTCCTCCTGTCTCTGACTCACGGGGTCAGCGGTCTTTTTTCTTTTTTTTCTAGAATGGGATGACCAGGAGGTAGAGGTTCTCCGGCAGCGGTCTTCCTTTTCGCACCGCGAACCTCATTTTGTTCGCCCCGCCTGGCGTTCGACCTTTTTTTTGAGTCCACGGCGGGTTCTTGTCGATTTTCCTATTCAATTCGTACCTTTTCCTTTCCGAGTTAGCCCGACATCCCGAGGAAATCATCCCATGACCCCAACTCCCCTTTTTTTTCCAGAACGTTTCTCCGGAGCCGCTCGAACCTGCCGGCCGCCATTTACTACAGAGCGTGCTGGGTTTAAACTTCTTGTCCGCTGTGCGCTGCTTTTTGGCCCACGACGGTGGCCGGGTCTTCCTTCCTAATACCTGCTAATGCCCACATGCGCGTTAGCGGACAGTTCCTTGCAGTGTCTGGTTTCAAGTTTATTTACTCCTATGCGGTTTTTTTTTTTGAGGTTGGGTGGTCCCTCCCCCCACTCGCTTCTCAAGCTCGTGTTTGCCCTCCAGTCTTTCTTTATTTCCGGGTTTTGCGTCTCCTCGGCCTCTCCTTGGACATCGCTTGTCCGGACCACACGACCCATTGCACTTTTCCTCGCCCGGCACACGCGACTGACTGCTTTTCTTTCTGGAATTTGGCTTTTTTTTTGACACGTTGGACGATCTTTTTTCAGGCGAAAAGAGGCGGGATTTCTTTCTTCTGTGTGCATTGCTGATCCCACCGCGCATTGTCTTCTCCTTTTTGAGCCCCCTTCCCCCCTTCTTCAGTGGGCTGTTGCACGACGCCCTTACTTTCGGTTGCTCGTCAACTTTTTTCCCTGGCCGGGCCACCCTGAGGACGTAACAGGTTTCGGTCTCGTAGTTTTCGCCATGTAACCCTGAGCATTTCCCTTTCTAGACGTGGAAAACGTCTCCTCCTGTTTTCCATTGGTTTCCTCCCGTAGAGCTCCCCCTTTTTTTTTTCTCTCCCCCCCCTGAGCCGGAGGCTGAGGTTTAATTTCTTATCTGTTCTTTTGGGTCGTAGTTTTCCTATTCCCCTGAGTAAGCCGTTTGTCTAGCAGGCGAAGGCGTTTTTTTTCCCCTCTTCCCTGAGTTGAGTATTGATGTACCGAGAGCGATCGACTGATCTTACTGAATTCATTGCTGAAGGCCAGCTTTTCTCCCCTTTTGAGTCACAGCTTACGTTCCCTATTTTCCTCCTCCGCGGTTGGGTTCCTCTCTCCTTTTCCTCTCAAGTTTCCCTGGTGAGGTCCGTGCCTTCATCAGATCACGTCGCCTAGATAATCAGAGCGGACCCCTTATTGGTTTCCTTTCTTTTTCGCTTCCCCAAATGTCGTTCTCTGGTACTCCGCAGCTGACTCGGGCGGGCGTTTTTCTCTTCTGCAGCCCCTTTGCCGCACTTTCGCCGCTCCTTCTCTTGTTTGCCGTCGTAGCTCGTAAAGGTAGTAACAGGAGTATGCGAGGGGTCCCCTCTTCCCCTTACCTTTACTTTTTTTTACTGTCTTCCTTTTTTGACGATTGAGAAGACTCATTTTTGCTTCTTGTCGGGTACGACCGCTTTTTTTTTCTACTTTTATTATACCCTTTTTTTTTCTTGTTTCAATCGCCAGCGTTGCTTCCCTTCCAGCTTCTCTTCACTTTCCCTTTCGGTGTTGGATCTGGAAGGAATTCTTTCTTCTCCTTTTTTGAATTTCTGCCTGCTGTCGCTCATCGGTGAACGCCTTCCTATGACGAAGTACCGGCTACTTCAGTTTTTACCCAGAACTTTTCCTTTGAAGTCTTTCCCTTGCTCGGCCTCGAACTTGCCAAGTTCTTTCTCCCTCCTTGCTTGAGACCCCTCTTGATCGGATCATAATTTGGTACGGCCAAAACCACCCTCCCCCCCTATAACTCTAAGATTCCCTTTTTATCATGTCTTCCCAGTTCTTCTCATCTTTTTTTCGTCAGTGCAGGCTGGTTGACGTGCTGGTTTTTTTTTTTACGGCCTTTTTTTCCTTTCCCCCGGTGCCCGCACGCTCGTACGTTAGCTCGAGCTTTTCCACTTCAGGAGTTCGCTACCCTTTTTCATCCGGAAGTTGGGCGGTTGTTTTTATTTTTGCGCGGGCTTCCCGCAGGTTCGGTTTATTCTGCGCCGTGTCGCCTTGTGCGCGGGACCATCTTTTCTCCCCAAGTGCATCCTCAGCCGAGCGGTAGAATCCTTCTTCATATGGCCCAGGTGAATGTTCTCTTGTTCCCGAGAGGACCGAGGTCCGCTGCCGTCCCTTTTTTTTCCTTTCCTTTCTCCTGTCGAATCCTGGACTTTTGCCCTCTTTTTCAGTTATTTTTTTTTTTTATTAGAGTACCCTCTTGTAGTCATCCCTTAGTTTCTTTCTTCGGTTTATAACCCGTCATCAACGCGACTTAAAAGTTCAGTTTTACATAGGTCATCCGAAGCCTTTTTGAAGAACTTCTCCTGCCGCTCCTCTTTTATCCAACAAGTGCAAGCTTTTTCCTCTCCTTTTTGATCTGGGTTACTGGTTTGGGACCTTATCCTCTGCTGAGGCCTTAAGAAGTAGAGCTTCATATGGTGGGTTGAGGGATCTGGAGGTCGTAGTCTGTGTTTTTTTGGTGGTCGGCTTGGGGGTTTGGGGGGGTTTGGTTTTGTGGGTTTGTTTTTTGGGCCTGAGGCGGTCAATCGGACATTGTTCTTCTTTTGAATTGGTTCACTTTTAAAGCTGAAAGTTGTGTGGAGGTGTTCTCCCTTCGTTTCCGCAAATTCCCTCCTTTTTTCCTACGACGGAGGCCTTTAAGCTTTCGTTCGTCTCCTTCCCCAAGCTACGGCCAGCTCGAATTCATAAGCAAGGTTTCACGGCTTTTCTTTGTTGTTGAGTTTTCTTTTCACACTTTTTGATGCCTGCCGGCTTGGTCATTTTCTGGCCATTTTTTCTAGCGTGAGACCAACCTGCCGGTGTTGGAAACGGCACGCTCTCCCCCTCATGTTGAGGCCCCTCCATTTCCGTTTTTACTTTCCCCCCCCTTAACCCAGGCCCCCATCCCCACCTTTTTTTCTTTGGACCCGCTCGAAGCCGCCCAATTTCCTCCTCAACGCCCTCCAACTAGTGCATCTCGTTCTACGCGAATTTTTCCCCTTTTCGCGCGGATGCGGCCGAAGCTCCCGACCCGCCTAAACCGCTCTCTCACTAATTCCCCCCATTTACCAAGGTCTTTTTTGTCTTTCCCTTTTCCCATAAGCGGCGAAGCGTTCCTTTTTTTCCTCGAAGCCGCCTCGGGAATTTTTTTCTCTCTTTTCGTTTTTCGAGAAGGAAATACCTATTGCCTCTTATGAGTCGGAGGGTAACTTTTCTTCTCTCTCTATTAACGATTCTCTCACGATATCGCCGTCTTTATGTATCCCCGGTTTTTCCCCCTCCGGTAGTCCAGCTTTTTGGTTGATTTTGTCACTTGCAGCGGCCTCGGCCTTTTCGTTCTTCAGAATTTTTTTTCCCTGGGCAATATGCCCCCTGGCTGTTTACTGATCGGGCGGATGGGCCGGGTTATTCGGATTTTTTTTTCCGAGGAACCATTAGGACCACTGCTCTATGGAGATAATACTCCTTTTCCCATTAGGGAGTTCCAACCATGCACCTTTCCCCCCCCTGTACGTGCCCCGTTAACTCTACTTTAAGAGAGGACTCCCTCTTCTCGGGCGTGCGAGGCGCTTTCCCTGATGAGCACCGACCACCACGTCCTCTGGAGTTTGCGGGCCAAAAGAGGGGCGAGTATCCTTCCGGTCCGCGCTGAGCGAAACTCTCTGAGGCTTCTGATTTTCGGCGTACTTTTCTTCCTTTAGCCGAGGGCTGGATGTGTGGGTTGGGTGTCGACCCAAACCCGAACTCGGCGGTCTCCTTTCCCCGGGGATGGGCGACTTGATGGCGCTTCCGAGGTCAGCGGAAGGGCCCTCGCTGTCATTGATCCCCTGCACGTTTCTCTGATCCCGGTCCCCCTCCTCGACCGACGGGGACGTATTTTCTGTGAAGGTGGGTTTGACACCCGATTCTGCGACAGTCCCTTTTTAGACCACAGCGGCTGGAGTTCTTTTCCCCGTGTTTTCCTTTTCTTCTCCACCACGCCGACATGTTAAGTTTGATCATTCCAAAAAAACCCGGTTCTCAATTGTCTTTTTCGGTGGAACGAACTTTGGATGGCAAGTTGTCTCTCCTGCCGTCGCCATTCCCGGCTCTCTACCTTTTCCAGTAGCGATCTACACAGTTCTTGCACTGGGCGGCCCTGTCCCCCCTACTCCCACGTTCAACTCTAGACGTGGACATCTCTCTGCGTGTACTTTCTCTTTCTCTCCGTGACGGCAGCCCGCCTTGGGTCTCTCTAGAAGCGGCATCGATCTTTTTCTTCTTCGTTCAGTGAGGAAACTTTAGTACTCGAAGGGACGTTCCCCTCGTTCCACGCGAGAACGGAAACCGGCCGCTGCGTTTTTTTCTCTTTCCTCTATCGGCCTTGGTATGGGCATGTAGCTGCTGTCGAACTTGCGAACAGATCGCCCCTTCCATCTATCTCTCCCTCCGTTTGTTCTCTCTTTCCCTTTCAGCTGTTAGACACTTTCGTTCCTGCCCTTTTTCCTTTCAAGGTCCATTCATCACGATCCCGTTTTTTCCCTCTTTCCTTCTTGCCGTTTCCTGTCGCGGCAATGTCGTTTGCGGACAGCCGCTGACTGGGTGGGCTTCTTCCTGACGATCTTTTTAACCCTTTTCTTCCTTCTTCAGCTTCCTTTTTTTCTCTTCTTGAGGCGAGATGCTCGTAAAGTGAGTCCTTCTTCCCCTTTTGGTTTTTTCCAGTAGGGCGTTGCGTCCTTTGAAATTTAGTTTCCGTTTTTTTTCTCGTTTTTTTGCTCGAACCAGGGAGCTTTTTTTTTTCGGTCAGCAGCGTTCCTTTTGGCGACGACGCAGTCTAACCCCTCCTCACTTGTTCTTGCTCAGCACGTTGCTAGGTTCGGTCCTGGTCTGAGCCCTTCTTTGATTTTGATCGAATTAAGGACACACTTTTTTTTCTCCTGCGGCTTTTGCAGCCTCGGTGCCGTCCCTTTCACACAGGTTCCCCGGACTTTTTTGCCTCTTTCCTTTCTTCTTTTCGTGTCGGTCTCGAGACCTTGGTTCGGGTTTTGACATCGGTCCCCCACCCTTCTTAGAAAACAGGGCCACGACAGCAACCTTCTCCCCCCCGGTTTTTCTTTCCCTCTCTTGCAGATTGTTGTTTTCGGCACCATAGCCCTCCTTTTATATCACAACTCTTCCTTTTCTGTTCCGTCGATTCCGTTCTTCCCTTGGTTCGCCTCAGTTAGGCGGCCCTTGCCTTCCCTTTCCTTTTTGTCCCGCGCAGCGCGAGCGTTCCGGGTTGTAAGGTGTGCGCACTTCCTTTTAGCCTTCTTCGTGATGGTTTTTCCGCGGTTTTTCCCCAGGGGAGAGACGTTGGGCGGGTGTTTTTTTCGGGCCTCGAATTTTTTTTTTCTTGATTCTTTTTTTTTTTTTTATTTCATTGCGTTTTTTCCCCTTCTAGGCCATCCATAATCACTTCCGCCTTGGCTCGTTTTTCTTTTTTCTAAAAGAAGTTTAGGAGCATTCAGTCGGTTCTCCCCGTGTTATTCCCCGATTCAGAGGGCGCTGTTGTCTCCTTAGCTTCACTGCTTTTTGACTCACGCTCGTTGCGTCACGAAGATCCCTCTTATTTGAGCGCTGTCGCTCTCTAGCGGGCTTCACGGCTAAATAATCTCTTTTCGGCGTCGACTGTCCTCTTTTAAGACCCCGCTTATCCTTCCTAACGGGCGGTCTTCGCTAGGATCTCCTCCCTTTTTCCCCTCGATTTTGGCTAAGTGTTCCCGCCCCTGACTCTACCCAGTCGAGTATCGTTTTTTTTCGTTTTCTTTTAGATAGGAAGACCTCCCCCTCTGGGCGGCAAGTCCCCTCCTTCTTTCCTTAGACGGAGAGGCAAATGGTTGCGGCTTGGCTTTTCAGAGGCTTGGGCGGCTCAGCTTAGGGTTTACCTCGACCGTTCTTTTTAATGGCCTTGACGGGGTGCAATCTTGCCCCCCCCTTTCTCCTTCCCTGGTGGACAGTGGTGGGGTCTTTTGCCATTCAACTGACTTTTATGGTTCAGGCTCTTTTGTTAGAGAAGTTCTGCGTTAGCGGCTTCCTTTCAGGAGCCCTCCTTCTTTCCCCTCAGCTCATTACAGTGTGTTCCCTCTACTCTACAGTTGTGTGAGCTACTGACGGTTTTTGTCTTCTGAGAACTTTCTGGCAAGTCTATGTCGCTAACGGATTTTTTTTCCCCCTGATTTCACCGTCTTGCGAACTGGCGCCTGATTTGCATACTGAAGTTGATGATCACTTTTTTCCGATTGGACCCCCCCCTCAACGGCCCTTTCCCACTCCCCCCCTGCGTCGATGTTTCCCTACTCCAGACCGCCAAAGCCGTGCTCTCCCAGCCTTTAAGTTTCCCTTCCGTACGAATTGCTTCCACGTGCCGCAGCTGCTTTTCCTAAGCTAACCCGACGTCAACCTTCCTCGTCCACAGAAACTCATAGGGTTCTTTGTGAGACCAATTGGCGGCTCTTTCCAGGATGCGACGCCTCGCGAAGAGATTGCGGTTCTTTCTTCCCCCCCCCTCCTCTCTGGCGGGGTACTGGCGGCAGTTCAGCGGGGCGGGCCTTTCGTTTTGCCACTTCAAGACGCGCCTCAACCTTTTCTTTGATCGCTCGTCGAGCTACACTTCTCGCCTCTTCGGAAGCACACTTTTTTTCTCCCCGCGCGGTACTTCTCCTTTTTTTCTGACCATCGAGGCTTTCCTTCTTCCCCCTTTAATATGGTTCGCCACCGCGATTGATGTCAGCCCAGCTTGTTTGAGGACGGCGGGAGGCCAGGCTGTCCCTTTCTATTTGATTTTCCCTCGGCACAATTAGTCCCCTTCCTTCTCTAGTGTATAACCGACCTTTTGATCACTGTAGGCCGCTCTTCCCAAAAAACAGACCCCCCTTCCCGCAGTGTTCGCCGAGCTTTTTTCCCCTCCCCTTGAAGATAGTTTATATACAGGCGTGCGTGGGGCACGACATCTTGGTACAGTTTCGAGGACCTCCGGCTGAGGTCCACTTTTCTTCCTTTCCTTGCACGTAACCCGCCAGCATGAAACTGCCCAACTATGAGCTTTTTTTCCCTTCCCTGAACAGTGGTTGGTACCGTTTTTTGGGTAGAAGTCGGCGAGGGCTTTTTTTTTGCGTGGTGGCTGAACACTCTCTTTTTTCAAGAGGGCGGGTGTTCCCTCTTTCCTCCATTGGGGTGGACTCCGGGTTTCTTTGGCACGGTTGAGGTTCTTTGAGGAGGCCCCCCTCGTTTGTTTCTTCCCCCCCCCTGACACATTGACGCCGTCCCCAAACTCCCGACGGACGGCTCTATTTAACTTTTCAGGTTCTATCCGAGTTCTGAGCACTCGCGCGGGCCCCAGCGGCTGGTAGCATTCGTGACGTGTGCCTTTGATCACCCCCGACCATTGACGTGCCTTCCCCCTACCTCCTCTCATTAAACTCTTTTTTTTCCCTTTTTTTCTTTTTTCCGTCCGACCACGTTGGGAATACGACTGTCGTCGAAGCGTATTCGCGGCTGAGACGACGATTGTTTCGCCATAGTCGGGCAACTTTCCACATGTCAACCTGCGCATGCAACTTCCTTTATCTTTCCCAGCTCGGAATGACTACTCCTGTACGCTTCAATTCCCGCGCATCGCCCATCGAACCAGGAGCGGTCGTCGGCGGCACTCGAATTTCTGTTTCTTTTCCTTCTCTTCAAAAAACCGCCATCCCGACTCTTTTTCCGAAGTTTGCATTAGCAGACGCGGTTCACGGAACCGCAAGATGTCCTTTCTTTCTTCCTTTTGGCGTTTGTGTGTGTCTGACTGGCCCTTTGTCGAAGTTCAGACCCTCCCCTGTACGAAATTGCGAACAGCTTCGCTCCCCTTCTCCCTATTGTTGGAGAGATTCCCGGGCTTGACATCTCTGGGGGATGCGTCCTTCTCACTTCTTCTATACGATCAGTACTACCTCACCCCCCCTTGTTGACTTTTTTCTATTTCGCGTTCCATCCTTCGCCTGCCTCTGGTACTTCTTTTCTTCGTTTCGTGTTCCCGTCCCGGGCGATCAGAACCTTCGCATCTTTCAGCGCCATCATCTATCTGGAGGGACAGTTGCGATGTCCATGGCTCTTCAAGTACTTCTTGTTCAAGTCTAGTTCGTTGAAACGTGTCTTTTTTCCATTTAGTACATGCTGTGCTCCGACCCGGTTATTTTCCCCCTAGCTCCGGTCTGCTGCCTTTGCGGCCTGTCATAACTTTCCCCTTGTCGTAGTGCCCCTCGACCAAAAAATCCTTTTTTCTTTAATTGACGATTGGATGATTGCCCTGGTGTGTGGAGCAAGGACTTTGTGGACACGTCAATGGCTACTCTCTTTTTTCGTGTCTGCGTTAGTCGTTCTCTTTTTAAACATTAAACCTTTCCTCGAAGTAAGGCGTCCGTCGGTCCTTTTCCTTAGCGACCCTTAAGTTCGTTACGACCAGCGAGGTCTCCTGCCGGCCTGAAATTTTTTCAGACGACCCTCTTCCAATAAAAGGCTTGATGATATTTTCCCCTCTATTTGATCGATGGTAACCCACCCCACACCCCCTATAGACGATCTTCTCCCACACTCACGAGGTTCCTGTTTTTTCTTTATTCCGAGTTTTTTTCATTTTCCCGTTTCCTTTTGGAAGTGCATGTACTGTATCCGGTTTCTTTTTTTTTCCAGACTCATCGCAACGCGGCGCTGGTCCGTGCCGGCTACGCCTCTTCTTCATATGAGATTCTTCCTTTGTTCCCCCTTTGCGCGGGCGAAACACGTTCTTTTTGCCCTGTTGGGTGCGCGGGCCTCGGATGAGTGGAGGTTTTACTTCCCTGCCATGCTCCCGTCCGTGTCGAATTGTTCGATTTTTCCCCCTCCTTGCCTATCAAGTGCCCGCTTTGCCTTTCCGCCGACGCCGGTAGTTTCCAACAGATTATGCCCAGTAGTCCGACGAGGCAGATTTCCTCTTTCTTCTCGATGGTCAGGCCGGCGACAATTTTCCTTATTCCGCGTGCCCCGTGCGTCCTCGCGGATGATCTTGAGCTTATCGTTGAGCTTCGGGTAGTCCTAACTCGAAGCGGTTGGATTTAGTCTTAGATGTCCATGCGCCCGCCCGGCCCTGTTTTCCCTTCCATTCTCTTTGGCGGTCGCTCGAGCCGCAATCCTGCATGCGGCGGTTTAATTTCGGGCTCAAGCCCCCTTTTTTCCCGTCAAGTAGGATTCTTGTTCGTTTTTGAGCGGTGCGTCTTTTTTTTTTCCCTTGAGTCTCCCGCCCGCGCGTTTACAATTTTCCCATTCGTCGCCTCTTCTTGAATAGTTGTGCTTCTTTTCGGTAGCCGTGATTGGGCGGACTCCCCCTTCCTCGTGGGTCACCTCGCCTGGTGGTTTAATGGCATAGGTTGAGGGGTATAGGTCCCCATTCAAGGGCTTGTGTTTTTCCCCATCAACTCGTTTTCTTCAATAGGCATGGGCCGCTTTTTTTTCTTTCGTCATGTTCTCAGGGCCGTTCGGCCATGTCAATTTAGTTATTGCCAGCGCGATCGTCTTTGTTGTACCCTCCCCTGTTTTGTTTTGTTTGCGATTTTCTGTCCCCGGGGGTAGGCTTGACTGCGCGGATGTTGCCTTTTTTCCTTTCTTTTTTTCGAACGGAGTTCCTGCCTGGTAAGTAGCAGAACCCCCTCTTTCTGCCTGATTGGCCTGAAACAGTTTTTTCTTCCCACCAAACCTTCTCCCCTTTCCGCTTTCAGAGCACGTACCCGTCCAACCCTATCTGTGACTTTCTCCGCAGAAAACCGCCTTGCGACCGCCAAGCCTTTTCCCCCCCCCCCTATTTCGCTCGTTTCTACACGAATTTAACTTCAAGAGTCGGCCTGTTTTTTACCCTCCACACCCTAGACGACCCCCTCTACACGAAGCCCTCCCTTTTTTCTTACCTTTGGAGACAAGGCTTCGGAGTGAATGTCCTTCTTCGCCGCCTGGACTCCGGATCGTGAATCCGCCCTCTCGTTGAGAAGCGAGTTTCTTTCAGCGGTCGCACCATCGACCGACTCGACCTCCCCCGTCGTCCGGGTAACTTCGTTATCGCCTCTTTTTCTTTCACCTGTCCTGCCGGGGACCTCGGTTGGCAAGCGTTTTCGTGATTTCCTTCTGTTTTTGACAAACGAGGAGACTTTTCAGCCTCTCGGCCTCTCTGTTCAGCGACCGGCCGGGGTCCTTCTTTCTTTTTAGAAAGTTTCTCTCCTTTGATGGGCGGCGAGATAATTCGATTCCTTGAGGAACCCAATTTTTCTCAGCTTGAGTCATGTAGAGGTCTCTGTCCAGTACCCAATGCCCCCTTACCTTCGAGCCCAGTTTTCGCAACCCTTCCCCAACCCCCCTCTCTTTTTAGAAGAGCTCTTCCCGAACTGAAGATGCGGGCAGACTTTTTTTCTTTATTTCTCTCGCGGGTTACACCGCAGCTTTGCGAGTTTACTCTTTTTTCGAAGGGGCCGGCTTGTTCCCCCTCCCCTTTACCCCCGAAGAAATGACTCTCAAATGACAACTAGAGCCTCAGATTTCCCCTTCCCTTCCCAAGTCTTTTCGGCTTGCCAATTGAGATGAGATCGGGGATTTTTCTTGTTGATTAAGAAACCCCTCGAGAAGATAAAGAGTCTTTCTTTTGTATCCGAAGTTGACTCTTGGCTTCTTTCTTTGTAAATGTTCGTGGCCCCCTTTTTTTTTTTCCCCTTCCTGTTAACCCGAAATGCAACTGTTCGTAACCCCCCGTTTCCCCTTACCGTTTGGCACCCCGCGTACTATTTTTTCCCATTTGAATTTTTTCGCCGAGTCTTGGACCATCCGTCGATCGTACCGAACCTTCTTTTTTGAAAGTGGACTTTCCGATCCCCCCCCACATTGGAGTTCTTCCCTCCCTCTCCCGAACTTACCCAGCCAAACGTTTCGAGTTCTTTACGACAAGTGTGGAGAATGTTCAATTCGGCATCGCCAGGCGGATTCTTTTGTTTCCTGAAAGTACTAGCCTTAATTCGGCACCCGGACATGTCCCGTCCTCCCCCTAGAAGTGGACCCCGCAGCCCGACGTTTCCTCCCTTTTCTCTTTCTCGATACTCCCGGAAGCCTTCACCCTCGGACAGGAGCGGCGACGAAGTTCTTTTGACGTGTCCTTTTCTGATTGAACCTCCCCCACAGCCCTATTTTTTTTCTGGTCCTTTTCTTTTTTTCCCTTGCCTCGGCGCGTTAGAAACGGCCCGGAACTGTCGAGGAAGGGAAGCCCTGGATCGTGATGAATTGCACGTTCTTCGCAAACTGTCTCGACAGATTTTCCCTTACTT
>Ga0179591_1144011_pt1 | contig 11513 bp, 14 predicted proteins | sample CZOMad2_1_08_16f_FD_182891 | JGI IMG/M metagenome (GOLD analysis project Ga0179591, IMG submission 182891) | Vadose zone soil fungal communities from Angelo Coast Range Reserve, California, USA - CZOMad2_1_08_16fungal (PacBio error correction) | ecosystem: Environmental > Terrestrial > Soil >... | reverse complement strand
TCCTCCATGTTTTCTTCCCCTAAGCCCCTTGAATAAACGCCGCAATTTGTTGACGAAGAGGGCCTTCCCTTTTTCTTCTGACCACAGAGTTTCGTTCCCACCAAGAACATGTGGTGCAAAACTGTTTTCTTTGCCCCCCCTAAGGTTGACCTTGCGGGCCAGAAAGCAGGGATCTAAGGTGTCCGATTTCCTGTCGGGTGACTTGGACCCTTTGACCACAACGGTGTACCGAGAGGAGCCCTCCCCCCCAGAAAACCGACCCCCCCCAATCCCCCCTTCTTTTTACTTTTCAGTTTGAAGTCTAACCATGACACTTTTCTTTGACAGACCCTTTTTTTGAGTCCCTGACACATACGAGCAAGATCTCTTTTCGTTAAAGAGGATCACCACCCGTTCTCTTGCTAATTACATATCGTCCCCACTCCCGTGTATCTCCCCAGGGGACAGGCACACATGTTGCCGCGGACTCCTTTTTCCCCCTTGAGTAAGACATTTTTTTGCGCATTTTTATTTACCTGCCGGGCAAGTTTTCAGCGTCTTTTAAACTCCGGTTCTTCGTCGGACCCGTTTGAACCCCCTTCGAGGTCACAAAGAAGTACCGGATTGTTAAAGTGAACCCTCCTTTCTTTGGCAAACGGGCTCTGTTCAGAGAAACCCCCATATTCCCTGGCTTCGGAGCACCTTGCCGTCCTTTTGCTTACTGACCAGTACTTGGAAAAGCAAAGAAGTTTCTCCCCTTATCTTGCTTTTTATTTTTCTTTAGAGGACATCACCAGTGAGCTATTTGATTCGGCTGCCAGTTCCCTAAAGGAGAAGAGAGTGGCAAGACAGCCCAGTTGCGTCCTTCGCTTTTTATCGTTTGTCCATCTGGTTACCTTTGCTAATCTTAGGTTCTCTTTATGTCCAAGTTGGTGACGCTTATTAAAGAAGGCGTCGTCTCGGAATAGAGGATTATACTATGGGTGTAGTTGAGTGGTGACAAGTGGTGCATCATTTCGCTCTTCTTTTTACTATGCCTTCTCTTCATTTTGTTTTTCTTTCCTTTATATTGTTTCTTTCATGTTTCTGTTTTCCCCCCCCCCCCCCACCCCACCCACCCCCCCTTTCCCCTCTTCCCCCCCTCCCCCAACCCCTCCCCCCTACCCCCTAAATAGACCGCCGGGCCCTCGTTTCTTTTTCTTTTTCCTGTACACCATTTGTGGGCGTCCTAATATGTTAAATCGACCCAACTCTTTACCTCTTTGCTTTCCTACGACGTGTTCTCACCCTCGAAAGGTTGGGTTTTTCTTGTTTTTGGGGCCCTGTCGAAGTTACCACAATCCTTTTTTTCCCTCTCATCAGCGGAATTTGAGTATAGGAATAACCCAGGATTACCCCGTGACCTTTTTTGTTTTTTTCTCTTGATGGGTTCCGGTTCCCTTTCTATTCGAACTCGGAGAATTCCTTTTCCCATGTTAATCCGCACATTATCCCTTTCTTTGCTTTCCTTGCTCTACCATTACAATGAGATAAAATCCCCCACACGACTTTATCGAGGGAAGCAAGGGTCAACACCCATGACCCTTGTTTCCACCTTTTCACAAAAAAGAGTAATCCCTTTTTTATGCCCTTCTTAGTAGTTACCTTTGGTCCCGCCAACGACCCCAGGTGTCGAAGGTAACTTCACTCTTTCTTAGTGCCGGCGCAGCAAAGTTTCTCCCCTGTCCGGGCTTGTACTGAGGCGCGAGAATCCCTGTTAATAAGCCCTAAATCATGTGTCCCTTCTGCAGGTCTTTTTTCTCCGCGAGCAGCTCATGCTGTCTTCTCCCCCTCTATGAGTTTGCCGAGTAAACATACCTCTGTGGGCTTCCTGCGCGTTCGTTCTTCCCTCCGAATTCTCCTCCTCTCATATTCACTCCACGTAAATGAGTAGATGATCAACTTTCCTTTTCTTCCACGCTAACCCGCGGCCACTTTCAACCCCCGACTCTACCGTGTCCTCCCAGAGAAGTGCTGTCGAGCCCCCGTCCTTTCTTCTCCCCTCTCCTTCCGACTTTGGTTGTGATGAGTCCCCTCCTAATCGTTCTCCTTTCCATCCCATTCACGGCTCTTTTTTTAGGAAAAGACAGGGGGACCCCGGGTCTGCTTTTGCCGTTTTTTTTTTCCTCTGCACTCTCCTACGTCTTACCAGTCAACCACCACGCGCCACCTCTTTCTCTGATCTCTACACACCCTCCCCGTTTCTTTCCCACCCCTCCCGTAGATGACTAATCTTTCCCATCCCACGTTTGCCGTGGCTTGGAATCTTTTTTCTTCGTTTACGAGGAATGTTCTCGTGTTCCTCTCCTTTCCCCCGGCCGCGAAGCCTCCCCCGCCGGCGTTTTTAGCTTCCCCAACTTTTAGCTTATGGAGCCGAACCGTAGTTTTCTTTTTCGGCCTTGACCTACCACGGTAGTCCTGGACATTTTTCCCCTATTTCATTTTACTTGTGACTGTTAGATGATGCCCGTCCACGCGGATCCCTCTGTGAAGACGTCAAATACAGGCTTCGTTTGTACCTCGCCTCCTCCTAACGCCGAATTACTTCTCTGTCAGTCACACTTACGACCAAGCTGAAACCGTTATCTTGCCAGTCCCCCCCTCACTAAGCGTAGTAACCTCCCTCGGTTGGTGCTTCGTTTGATGAAAGTTCTTCTTTCCTCTCTTAGACTGTTAAGTACTCGTTTTTCTGTTCTCGCGGTAGACTCTTGGCCTTCCTTTGAAGTCCAGTATCTTTTCTTTTCCTTTTGTAGAAATGGCCGTGTTGACCATTTGCTTCCCCCTTCCCTGAGGAGTCCGTGAGCATGCGCCCTCCCTCCGGGCAAAAACCGCTAAATAGCCTTTTACTTTCCAGGTTCATTATTTTTTCGCCCAATCATATGGAGTGGTCTCCAGTTTGTGCACCGAACAAGGAGCACTGCTTTCATCCCGCCCCCGTTTTGTCCATTTCACAGCCCTCCCCCCTTCCTCGCCCATCTTAGTCCACCCCCTTCCCCCTTTTTCCTCTACCCTGGCTTCTCTCTAATTACTCCGACCCCTTTCTACCCTTCGCTCCCGTGTATACTCTCCTCCGGATCCCCCCCCCTCACCCCTCTCACTTCCCCTTTCTCCCCCCTCACCCTCCTGTCTACTCCCCCCCCCACCTCCGTCCCTCCTTCCCCCCTCTTCCTCCCATCCACTCCCCAGTCCCCCACAGAAAGGCCAACCAAAACCCCTCCCAAACCTTTCGGTTTCTTTTCCTCTTTGCCGGGCCCACTCCTCTCCTTTTGGTTTGAGATCGAATATGCCCCCCCATTTGATGGGCTCTCCGCTTTGTGCGGGCATATTAGATTCTTTTCCTAGTGTCTTTCTTTCCGCCGAAGCGCCTTCGGAGGTCGGGCCTCTCCCCCCCGGTGATGGTAGCAGAGGTCGTCTAAGAAGTCTCCGCATCTTTTATGCAGCTCCCGCCCCTCCACTCTTCCCCCTTCGTCCCCCTTTGACCAGTCAGTTTTCCTTCCTGCCCGTGGAATACGCCTTTGAGATAGGAACCCCTCCTTAATTGAAGGATCATTAGTAATGTTTTCTAGAGGCCCCTTCACTATACCGTTTTTCTCATTGAATAACCAGGTTCGTTTATGGACTCCCCCCTCTTTCTCGTGCCCTTTGTTTCCGTCAGCCTTAAATTTTCCCCTTGGCTCTTGAAATCCCCCTCCTCCAGATATCCATTCTTAGTAAGTGCGGTTTTTCACAGAGATCTTTCCCCTTTCCGTGGGTGCAAGTCGCCATTTTCCCTAATCTTTTCTCCCTCTTGTTATAAACTTTTTGCTCCCGAGTACGGCAACCTATCTCTTCTGCCATCGGTGCTCATCTCCCCCTTAGATATGTAAGGTCGTCACCTCCTGAGTCTTATTTGGTGGATACTTCCAGCACGTCACGACCTTCCCCCTGTGTTCGGCCTTTTTCCCTCCCTCCTTTTTGTTTTCCAAAAGGGTTTTGTGGGTTTAAATTGGCAAGGTAACACCGCCGGAGGCCCTAGCACTTTTTTTCTTCGTGGGGACTCATGGTTCTCCCCCTCTTTTTTTCCCACTGAGTTGGGACCCAATTATGTTTTCCAGAACGTTGAATAGAAATGTTCGTCACCGGCTGTTTCTTGCACCTCCCGGGTCCCCCCTTTAGGGTGCACGGGACGGCGGAACCCCCCATTTACACTCTCTGGTTGAAGAAGTTCCTTTTTGTTCTTTCTCGACTTGATAGATTGTTGGTCAATTCCGCCGCCCGTGCCCCCTTCCCTTCCCGGGGAGACGAGGTTTCGCCCTCCCCTCGTCCCCATTCCCTTTACCACCAGGTGCCCACTAGTTCCCCCCTTAGGAAGGTAAACGCTGGTTGGTTCTCCCCTTGGATCCGCTTTCTGGTTCCCCCCCCCTCCTTTTCCCACCAGTGGACACACAGATCGCCCCCCATGGAAACTAACCGCCCAAATTCGTTGTTTCAGAGAACACCAGACAACGTCTTCATTGTTTCCTCCCTCCCCTTTGAGCTGCCCGCGGTTTTAACACCCTGAGAGAGGAGATGGCACTGGCACTGAGGACTCCCCACAGTTCTTTTTTATTAAGCCATCGAAGAATGACCTTTTGCACCCTTGGTACCCTTTTCCACCCTTGTTGAAAGATTTGCAATTAAGTTTCTAACTTCTCCTCCTTTGGCTTAGCTTTCCCCTCCGTCTTTGATTTCATCTAGAGCGGGAAATGCTTTTCTTCGGCACCAACTTCTGGAACCGGCAGTTTCCATCTTTTTTTTCCTTTTTCCTTAGTTTTTTCCCTTGCAAAACCTTTCCTCTTTTTCCATGACAAAGCCTTTCCATTTTTGCCGAGAGAAACACATTGTCTCTTGTTCCTTCCCAATCCCTTGGCCCCCCAAAGCCGACGTGAAGCATCTCTTTTATTTTTCTCTTGTGGATCGCGGACATAAAAACGCGTTGAGAGATAATCTGATGAAGTACAGTACCCCCGTATCCCTACAAAATTAGAGGCGCCCCCCCCCTTTCCCTTCCCTTCCCGATAAAACGCTGCCACATAGATATAACCTCAGCTCAGATGAGCCCCAATATCAATTTGTGAGTACCTTAGCACTCCATTTGGTGGATTTAAGATGACAATCGAATCCCTTTTTCCCCCCCCGGCCATCGGGGATTTTCTGTGAGTTTTGTTTAGTGTGTCTTCCGCAGCGCGAGTTACCACCATTTAGAACCCCTAAAGCTCCCCTCATCGAGCGTTTCCACGTCTTATTACTCGTAGCGTTTTCTTATTCTTTTTTGGAAGACCTTTTCCTTGTATCTTTGCCAACCTGAAAATTATCGACATTTTCTTTCCTTTTTAACAGTACCTCAGTCACTTGCCCCCTTCGCTTGTCTTTTCCCCCCCCCTATGCCCAGCGCTACAAGCTCCCCCCCTAGTCCTGTAGAGGACTACGTCCAAACCACCGCTATTCTGAGTAACCACCTGTGAAACCCTTCACTCCCCCGTGACTAAAGGCTTAATGCGGTTGCAGCGCTAAACGTTTACAAGTTTCTCTTTTCCCCCAAGAGTCTTAGATTGCTCCCCGCAGTTTAACTTTTGTAAGATCGGTTAGACTTCTTTTTTAATGAGATAGCTCCGATGTCGGACTCCTCCTCCCATCCCTTGAGCGAATGCAGACGTACAGTCCTTTTTTCTCTCTTGACCTCCCGGAACCTGCGCGGCTGCTTGACCTCTGACCATAGCTCTTCTTCAGCCTTTCAACATAACGCTGTGCTTTTCCCTTCTCTGAATTGTCATGGAGGATCGTAAGAGCCCCCTTGTCCTTTCCCTGAGATCTTCACGCCCAGGCCCGACTAAGTTGTATTCCCCTTTTCCCCTTCCAGCGACCCGGCCACACCCTCAGGGGCTTTTTCCCCCCCGAGCAGTGCACTGGGATGCATTCCTTCTCGCTAGGAGCGTCTTAGTCCTCCATCCGTTTTTCTTAGTTCCTTATCACTCCGCGCAATGCTTTTACTCCTCCCCTTCAAGATGGTCGGCAAAGAAACTGGAAATGTTTCCAGTTTCTCCCCCCCCTGTGTTTTCTTTTTTTTTCACTCCCCCTAGATTCTAATAGACGTCACCAGGGAGTCCTCTTTCTTTGGTTTCGAGATAGAGTAAGCGTCCAGGTGTGCTCTTCCCTCCTTCGCGTGAAGAAACAGTGAGGTGTCGGTCAAAAGCAGGAGCTGAGGCCGCATGCGATCCCTCTCTGCGCGCTCTGCAGAAACCTGTCGTGAACTGTTTCTTTAGGACTGGACGTGTTTTCTGATGACCACTCAGAGGTTGGTTACGTAGACCGATTTCCCATGCGCTTGATAGTCTTGCTGCCTTAATTACGGTCCCCCTCGCCCGAAGATTGGAATGACCTTCTCCCACACGGTCCACACTTTGATAGGCCCTCCATGTCAGAAGTCGGTTCCCCCCCCCCTAAGGTTGGAAGTTGGATGACCAGATAGTGGAAGGATTTTTTTTTCTTGCCTTCCTCGACGTACCTCGGGTGGGTAGTTTTAGAAAGATGTGCCAATTCTGGCTCCTTTTGTCCTTGATGTTTCGGCTGTTGGCTTTCGCACGGACTCCCGGCTGCATTTGCACTTGAAGCCGACATCCAATTCCGGACCAAAAAAGCTCCCTAGCTCTTATTTTTTTCTGCTAAATGGGGTTCGCCCCCTCCCCCTCTCACTTTTTTTGTTCGCCAGATGTGGACCCTGGGCCGCCGTTAGCAAAGACAACCGTCACCACCAAAACCCCTCCACCCCCCCACCTGGTGTATTCTTTGAATCGGACCCCCCCATCCCTCTGACCTTTTCGATTGATAGAATAACGCCAAATGATTATTTCTCCCTCGTTGCCGGGCTTAGAGAGGAAGAAGTTGATCTTCCCTCTTGACTGATTGCTGTACGGGCCCATAGATTGCTCCCTTTTTCCCTTGCATACGAATGACCGCGAGAGGGTATGGGCTTTTCTTCACCCTCCTCTGCCAACGATGATTCAATCTCTCTTTGACCCTTCAACGCAATTTCCCCATCGACTCATCTTTTACCCAATACACCAACACCACCATGTGACTTTCTCCATTCCCCTGTCTTCTGTTCCCTCAGCAGATACATGTGTGGCCCTTTCCCCTCCCTTTCCCCCCCCGGTTTCAACTGTATTTTTTTGTTTCTTGTATCTGCGGTGAAGACAGCCGTACACTTTCTGTCTCCTCTATGCTGCTGCGACAGATGCTTTTTTTCTGACTTTCCCGGTTCAAAGGAATGGCCGAGTGAACAGTGGGTTCCTTGGCTGATTCCGAATTATATGGAGTATACAAGAACAGGTCGCCTTCTTTCCCTCCCAGCTCGCGGTTATGTTCACCCGGTAGACCCCCTGACTCTGTTTTCGGCAAGAAAGCGTTGTCTGGTTGTGATACTTCAGTTGTCTATGGGACCCCCTTGCCCGTGCTCCCCGTCATATTCCCTCCTTCTCTCTTTCGCCTTTTCACTTCCCTCACCTCCCCCTTGCAACCATTCCTCCCCCCCCACTCACCCACCCCCCCACTTCTACCCCATCTTTCTTTCCCCTCCACTCTCCTCGATCCCTCCCTTATTCTCCCACCTGTCCGGCTCTTCCCTCCCCCCCACTTTCCCTCCCCCCCTACCTCCCGCCCCCATAACCCTACCCACATCCTGTCCCCCCCCTCCCCCCTCACCCTCCCCTTGCCTCCCTCCTTTTTATCCTCCACGCCTTTCTCTCCTCCCACCCCGCACTTTCTATCCCCTCTTTCTTTCCCACTCTCTCACCCCCCTCCCCAATTCGGTTTGCTTGTAAGTTTTGACACGATGTGCCCAAGGGTTTAGTTCCATTTGGACCAATTTCTCCTTCTCCCGGCCCACTTGTGATTGATACATCTTTCCTCTAAGCCGGTCCCAAGAGCTTCCCCCCCCAAATGGTTATTGGTGAGACAGAAAGTCGGGCCTCATGCTTGCACTGGACTGAGAACGGGCAGTTGTCGTTGTTTGCGGTCCTCACACCCGAGATTCCCTTCTCTTCTTTTCCTAATATCATTCTTTCCTAGATATATGCTAGTCTTGTTGATTAAGTCCGCCCGTGAACAAAGTACCCGGCCCGGGCCCTCCCGGTTCCTTTCCTGCTTCCTCAGTTTAGGCGCCCATAACAATTTTTTGCCCCCCTCTTCATTCACGGATTTTTAGAGGTAGAAGAACCGGTGCGCCCCGGCTCTCTTTTCATGCAAAGTGGGTCCACCCAAAAGTTTGACCAGCATTTTCCCATGTCTGCCACGACTTCCGAGGATCTGTCAAGTTCCCCCCCCCTCAAGTTTAGTTCCCCCACCTAGCTCGTTTTATTCTCCTCTTGTTTTTTTTGTGTCTTCTTTTTCCTTTTTTTGTGTGTATACTTCCCCCCTTGAACCTACGCGTTCTTCCCCTCTCTCCAGCTGCTAAACCCCGTTTTGTAGACGTAACTCTGCTCTCTGCGTCCTTCTCGGAAAAAACCATTTTTCTCCGAGGAAATTACCGGTTTTTTATTTACCTTAGCTTAAGTGGAGAAACTCTTTCATGTTAATTCCCTTGCTCTTTTCTCACCAGAGCGCGGCCCTGCAGGACCCGTCTCCCCCCCTAAGAGGAACCCTGGTAGTCTCCGTACCTTTTTCTTCCCCCTGTACTCTGTGTCCCCCCGAAAACCTTCTTTGAATGACAATTCCTAATTGTTTTCTCCATCGCTGTCCCCTTTCTCATGAGTACTGTAGTCCTACGTTATAGCCTTCTTTTCGAGATGTCTTTGATGCGGACATAACCTTCTCGATCCTTCCGACAAATAGTTCCCGAGATGAGTCCTGACCCCACCGTCTCCTCCTTTTGTCTGGGTCCATCTACACTTTCTCTCATATCAATCCAGGGAGATCGATGCGAAACTTCCTCCCTATTTTTTATCTATCCTCCCCCCTTGGTCCTGGTTATTTCTCTTTCCCGAACGACTCCTCACTGGCTGTTTTCTGTTATTTGCTGGCTCGCCGTTACCCTTCTTCTAACAATCCCGCGCTTTTCGTAGAGAGCTAACAATTTGTCTCGGTCAGTTTTTTCGCCTTGGGGACTTCTTACCAATAAAGTATAGAATGCTTCCCTTTTCCGCCCTTCCCAGGCCCTCCTTCCCTTGTAATAGTAGCATCGGGCCCCCCCATCATCTCCCTTTCTACCCACACTGAGTACCTTAGAGGACTCTTCCAAATCCCCTCCCCCTATTTTAAAAACAAGCCTCAAAACCTCTTTGAATTTTTTGTGTTATCGATCAACGGGACCTTTTTTGGATCCCTTCTGATTTCCGTCGGAAGGAAGAAAGACTCATCAGGATTTGTGGTTCCTTCCTTTAGACTATATCCTCTTTCGGCCATAGGCCCCCTTTTCCGGTTCCTGCCAGACAAAGCTGTCTACTTCTTCCATTTTCCTCTCTGTCTCCTTGAGACATCCTTTTCCTTGACTTTGAATTCCCCCTACACCTCCCGTGTGGCCTTTTCTTTAGAGGAACTTGAGGATTTCTGTTCACGTGTTTTCATTTCTTCCCTCAGAGATTCTTAAAAGAACCCCGACACCCCCATTTCTGCTTCTGATCCGACCCTCCCCCTTGTGCCAATTCAGATCCCTTGCCCATCCTTGGCCTTTTTACGAAAAGACAGCCGTTCCTTTTTTCTTTATGCTTTTTTATATGGAGAGAGCCTTGACTCATCATCCCTTTTGTGGTTGCGCTTATTCCTAGTCCGCCAAGAAAAAGCTGCATCTAACCGTTTTCTTCCCTTTGACCCTTCCCCCGGAAACGGTTTGGACTTTTTCTCTTTTCCCGGTGTGAACTACGCGGTTTTCTAATTTCGATTCACTTTTGGCGTTGCAGATATCGAGTACGCGAGACCCCTTGGCTTTCCCTATAATCCTGACGTTATTTTTCCAGCCCCCAACAGAGAGGTGTATTTCCCCCTGACGGTATGCTCTGGAACGCCCTCTGATATTCTAGCGGATTTGCTCAATTGTTCTTTTCCCTGGCGTCTTTTCATCCGGTCCGTGTCGTTCGCTTTTTGATACGTTTTCCATCCCCCTGGAGAGGACGCTCCTCCCTCCCCGATGCGCCGGACGGGTCTTTCTCCTTTCTTTTAACTTTTTTTTTCTGCAATTCGACACCTTGTCAACCTTTTTCTTCTTTTGTCACTCAGCCGTGGGCGTCACCGATTCCGGTTGGTGATACGGGTTTTGACCATACGCGCTTTTGAACGGCTTTCCTCAGGTTCTCTCCTTGGTAGCGATTGGCCCTATGCTCCTGTCCGGGATCCGGGATTTCGGGCTGTGCTCCCTTTCTCGAGGGATGTCTACGTCTTTTTATCCCCCCCTCGGCCCCAAAACCCCAGCCTTTTCCTTCTCTTGGAGGAGATCGACCTGAAATCCGATGGCGTGTCCCCGACACCCTCCTTGGACCCTTGCCTTCGCAGCAAAAGAAATGGTTTTTTTCCCACCCCCCCCCCCTGGAGGAGTTCTGGAGTTTTCCCTCTTCCCATAAGCAGACAAACAGGTGGGCGAGTGCTATTCATAATCCCCCCCCATGATAGCTGGGATAATAGTCCCTCTTTTTTTTTTTATCTATCGCAGGTAAGAGTGGATATTTTTAACCTCCTTCTTTTAGCCTTCGGGCGTTCCATTGTCCTCATACTACTATTGCCCTGAACCGATTCCTCGATACCAGCCATTTGCCGAGATCCCCCATAGCACTAGCAAAGATGCCATTTCGGTTTTTCCCCCCCTTGCCAGGCACGTTCCCTTGACTTGTCTCGTCCCCTTGCCCGGACTTTTGTGCATTCAGCAGATAAAGGTGTTTTCTTTCCAGTAATGGAGGTGTCACCCCATTGGAACGGTGTTTTCAATGTGCAGTGTTCCATAGTGCTTGTCTCCTCCTTTTTTTCCAATCGGTTTGCCCCGAGTTCGAATCTTTTCCCGTCTCATTTTTTTTTGACTATGCAGACCCTTCTTTTCGCCAGGTGCTTTCCCCCTTCTCCTCGGTAAAGAGTTGTTTTCTCTTTTGCGCTCCTGCAGTTCAGTCTTTTCACGTCTCTCCAACTAACGGTTTTTGAGATTTTTGTATTCAATTCTAGATCTAGGTCCCCTCTCTGCCCCCTCCCCCCAACGTGAAGCGATTCAGGGCCGTTTTTCCTACCTCGTTGTACGGGTGGCTAATTCAGCTAGTCCCCAAGAGTGGTGGATTGGCTTTGGGAATGTTGCCCTCCCCCCTTTGCTGACAAGTTTGGGTTCCCTTGGAATAACCTGAAGGCCTCCCTTGCGCAAAAGGTGAGGATCCCTTTTGCCCCGTTTCCCCATTTTCTCTGTTTAACCCTTTTTTTCTTTTCTCCTGTCTCTTTCAGCGATGGAGGAAAAGGCCCCCCCCTTAGAAAGACTTTCCTTTCGGTGAGGGAGTTGGAATCTGCACCCCCTG
>Ga0179591_1453151_pt1 | contig 11514 bp, 15 predicted proteins | sample CZOMad2_1_08_16f_FD_182891 | JGI IMG/M metagenome (GOLD analysis project Ga0179591, IMG submission 182891) | Vadose zone soil fungal communities from Angelo Coast Range Reserve, California, USA - CZOMad2_1_08_16fungal (PacBio error correction) | ecosystem: Environmental > Terrestrial > Soil >... | reverse complement strand
GGGCCATCCTGATCCATGAAGAGCGCGAATGGTTGTTCGCAACCTCGTGCCGCATCGGCCCGATGCGGACAGACCAGGATCAGGCCGCAACGCCGAGCTTGTCGATCTCGGCGATAGCCTCAGATACCGGCGGGAGGAGAGCCGGAACAGGATCGAGTGCTGCCGCCTGGTGGCGCGCCGCCGGCTCGGTCTCATGCTTGAGGACGAGGCCATGCTCCTTGGAGACCTGCTTGCGCATTGCCTCGCGAAAACGTCCTTGCTGCGCCTCCCAGGCCCGGAAAGGCAAGGCTGCCGCTTCGGGTCGTGGTCTCGGCCAACGAGATATTGCGCCACACCCAGGTGTTCTTCGACGTTGCGCGCGACGGCCGCGTTCGTCGAACCCGCTCTCCCGATGGTCTTGACCGATTAGAGGTCCATGCGCCGCTGCGTGGACCTCGTGCTCTGGAGTTATCAGGAAGGGCAGTTCCGCCGCGCGCCATCCGAAAGCGTCGCCTCGTCGCTGGCGCACGCGCGAAATGAGGCGGAGATGGGTTTTCGGGTACGGCCTGGGCGCAGCAGCGGCAGGCGGAGGTTCCAGAAACTTCCCCGATGTGATCGTGTTCGGGGGTGGTACAAGCCTTGATCATGATCTCCCGGCATCGATCAGTACGTCGTAGGCCTTCCGTCGGTCGGGCCGTAGCCCTGGTCGTCGTAGATGTTAAAATGCCGTGCCGCGCCCGAGCCGACCACGACCCGGCGCGGTGATGTTGTCGATGAGGGCATTGCTCGGCGAGGCGCTCTCGGTGAGCAGCGACATCTGGGCGACGGCGAAGCCCAATTGTGGATCTGCTCGTGTGGCGGCAGCGCGGCGCGAGGTGACGGGATGACGGAGGACGCAGATGCCGTTCGAAGTGGTGCTCGGCGAGCCAGAGCATCTCCAGTGACGAGGAAACGCACAGATGGCCGAGCAGTGTCTCCTGATGAACTCGCTGATCGTCTGAGGGTCCATCGCGGCCGGAAACAGAAATTGCCGAAATCGCAGAGATCCTCTCTTCGTCCTATGCGAGCAGGTGTGCGCCTCGCGGACTCAGGCGCGCTTGCATCGTGGCAGCAGTGGGACTGGGAGACGATCAGAGCCAGATTCTGCATATGGCGCGACGGCGCCAGCGTCAAGGCGGGCGGAGGATCCCCCGCCCTGTGACGCTCGAAAAGCTGTTGCTAGCCCGGTTAGGTGCGAATCTCGCGCGGACTACGAGTCGCCTGCCTCGGAAAGACGTTACTGATGGCCGCGTGACGATCGGGGTGTCCTGGTGGCCAGCGTCGTCCAGCCAGGCTATCCCACCGGCCCTCGTGGTGATTCAGCGTACTCGGCGGGTCGGGTTATCAAGACGTCGGCGCCGCCAGCCTTTCAATAGACCCGCCGCGGTGTGGCCGCGATTATCGCTGCGGCCAGAAGTCCAGGACCCGAGATTCGAGGACAAGCCACAGCGCGCGCCAGCCAGCCGCTGCCCGGCAAATGGATCGGGTGGACAGCTGCAAGGAGCGGGCCGCACGGCTTTCGCTCCTCACGGCCTTACCCACCCGCCGTTCACACGATCTCCAAGCCGGATTGACGGCCCGGTCAGCGAGCGTTACCTCGGCCTCGACGTGGACGGTCCCGCCGCCGGCTGGAGCCGGAGTCGTCGCCCGGCTGGCGCCCCTCCACCGAGAAGAGAGCAGCACCAATGAACGTGGTGGTGTCGATCCTGGCAAGCCCGGACCGCCCCGTGCCCACGATCGCATGAGCTCGTCGTCGGCCGGTGGGCGCGTCCGTAGGTTGCGAAACGTTGCCGACCGGCCATCCGGCCCCGACATCTGTCAGTCGCCGACGACGGCCACCCGGTAAGCAGCAGCTGAGCAGCCGGTTACAGCTCGTGGGAAACGAGAAGAGTCCCATGGTCGGTCCAGAAAGCCAGAAATCGACCGCCGTCCACTCGCCCCTGCACGATCTCGGCGATGATCTCGGAGTGCGGGTACGGGGAGGAAGTGGGGGACCACCACCAGCCCGACCTTGCGCTTGCACTGTCGGCCCATCGGGGAAATCGCGCGGGCGTAGGATAGCCGAAATACCCCCGGTCGGGCGGAGGGCTGAAGCGGGAAGACCGGATCACCCCTGCACTCCCAAGCATACGAGATGTGACCCAGGGACGGGGTGCGGTTCTCCGCTTCCCGACCAGGCGATGCAGTCGTCGCGGCTGGCGCCGGCTGCGCGCCGGTGATGTCGCCGCGTTGGTGAAAAGGTCGCCCCACTGGCGGCAGAGGTGTGACGTTCAGCCCCTCGGCCGCGCCTCCAGGACGCGCGTGTTGGCGCGTTTGAAATGGACGTGGGGTGTCCGCCGTGATCCAGCTGCTTTTCGCAGAATCGGCGACGCGCTCCAGGGGGAGCTTGAGCTCTCTCTGGCCGGGCTCGATCTGGAAGCTTTGCGCGAAGGGCTCGTACTCGAATACCCTGCTCGCCTGACGAAGGACCTCGCCGCAAGGGCAGCTCGGACCGGAAGGTGCCGTCGACGTAGGGAGCGGGGGTATCGCCTTAGCTTGACGTGGCGCAGTAATCCTCGAACCAGTTGTCGTTGACCTCGTGGCGGTGGCCGTACGGCGGAAGTCCGACCCGTCCGGGGCCAGGCAAGTGGACGCCGGGCGGCATCGGCTGGACGGTGCAGCGTCCACGATCGAGCAGTTCAACCAGGCCCGTTGACGGTGTCAGCAGCTCGGACGCGCGCGGACCTTGCCATCCGAGCTTTTGGCCCGACCCACGCAAGTACCTTGCCGCGGGACACTCCTGACCAGAACCGTCAGGGTGGCGGTCCACGGGAAACGGCCGCGGGATTCCAGGTCATGTCCGTCTGGGGATCGCTCGGGGGCATCGCCGCGACCCTTGACGGCGGCGTTGTGAGCCAGGCGTCAGCCTCGACGGCGGTCGGCGTCGTAGCGGCGCGCGATGAGACGAGTCGATCTCGGCGCCCTCGGCGGCAGCGACCCGCATCCGTGTCAGCCCCCAGCGGACTCTGACCGACTCCAAGCCGCTAGTGGCGCAGGCGGGGTGGGGTGTCGCCGTGGAACAGGGTCACGCCCGATCCGACCGCGCGCGACGGTCCGGCTCCAGCGCAGCCCGGCGAGCGGCTTCGCTGGCCTCCGGATTCGGTAGGGCGTAAGATCGACCAGGATGGGGCCGGGTGATGTGCGGCCCCCGGAAGATCCCTCGCGCGGCGACCGGGGGCTGCCCGGCCGCCCCGACGTGGCGCCGGTGGATAGGCGTCCCCACGAATCGAGGTACGGCCCGCGCCTCGGGAGCGGCGTCAGCCCTGGTGGGGTAGGTTCAGGAAACCGCTGCATCCGAGTATGACTGGGCACTTCGAAGCGGGGCGTACGGCCACCCGGTGCTCGGTGCCGTCGGCGCCCGTCCCGTACTACAGGGACCGTAGTCGGCGAGGTGCTCGCCGGGTGCCGTCAACGACCAGGGGTCGGGTCATCTTAGCGGTCTGGCCGGCCACGGTGGTCCGGGCACGGGAATCGCAGACGTTGCACAGTAGAGGGATGACGCCGAATCCGGCCAGCGGCACCCGGACCGCCTCGGTGGAGGCGTCTGCCTGCCGATCCACCAGGCCGGGCTCGGCTGGGGCCGCGCTCCCGGCGCTGAACGGCAAGCCCCAAGAACCCGCTGATCGCCAGCCGGGCAGCCTGCGATGGCCCCGGCGGTCTTCTCGCCACGCGAGGCGTGTCGGCTAGGGTATAGAACTCGGGACAGAGGGACGGTCGGTCGTACAGATCGCCACGGCGCCCCTCACCGGGATCGTCTCACTCACGGGCCGGCCTGTGTGACCGGGCGCGGCAGGGGCGTTGCTGACTGTCATGTCGTAGGCGCCTGGCAGGTGCAACCGACGATGCCGGTGGGCCGCAACGATGGCGTCACGAAGAGATGTCGGGAATCGTAGGCGTCGGCAAGCGGGTGGACCCGGCGCCGATCCGCTGTACAAGCAGAGCATGGCCGAGCCAATGATTGAGGTGAGGGCATGGTCGGTTGGGACAGGAACTCGATCGTTGGCGGCAGGCCAGAGCGCGCGCGGGTGCTCGGGTGGTCTGCGCGGGCAGCGGCCGCCACGGCCCGTCGTGGCTGGATCGGTCGCGCTGCCCATGAGCTTACGAGAGCGAGGGTGGCTGGGCGAGGTGATGTGGGCAGGGACGGATTGCGGGTCGCCGTACCTGACGCCCCCGTGCAGCCGGGCACCAGGACACGGCACGAATGCCGGAGTCGTGGAGGATTGCCGCCGGCAGCATGATGCTGGCCGGCTCCCTGGACCGCCTATGTTACCCACATGCAGAAGTATGGAGCAGGGCACCCGACGAGGTGCTGTTGGCTTTTGACCGATCGACTTCTACTCGGTCGGATTTCTGCGGGCCGGACGGACCGGCCAGATTGGCAAAGGGCTCGTGGGCCGGCGCTAGCTGCGGGCTTCGAGTTTAGGTGGTGGTATGCCTCCATATGCTGGTGTGTCGTTTAGGACGGGGAGGAACAGGGGTAGATCATGTAAGGCGGGCAGAATCAGGTGGCATTGCTGGAGCGGGCTGGTCGTCTTAGTATCCTGGGTGGGGTGTTGTGTACGTTCCTGGGGCGGAGCGGGGGGGAAACCGTGGCGTGGGGTTGGGGGGCTGCGTCGGGGGGGGGTTCCCCCTCGGCGGTCCGGACAACCCGGGGGTGTGGGTGGGGGCGGGGTTGGTAGAGGGGGGGGTGTGCGGGGGGGGGGGGAGGAGGGGTTGGGGGGTAGTAGGGGGGGGACGATTGTGGCGAGGGGGGGTATAGGGTGGGGAGAAGGGGGATCGGCGTGGGCAGGGGGCGGGGGGGCTAAATTGGGTGCGGATCGGAGGAGATTTGTAGGGGGGGAAGGGGTGGGGGGGAGGGGTGAGGGGGGGAGGGGGGGGTGGGGTCGGGGGTTAGAGGGGCGGTGGGGGGGGGGAGGGGGAGGCTGTGGATTGGTCCTTAGCGGTGCGGGGGGGGCGTGACGGAGGCGGGGGGTGGGGGGACGGGGGGGGGTGGGGGGGGAGGGGGGGGTGGCGCTAGGAGGGGGGGGGTTGGTGTGCGGGGGATTGCGGGGCGGGGGCGGGGGGCGCTGGGGGGGGAGGGGGGGGGGAGGCAGGGAATCGGGCTGGCCGGCGGGTCGGGTGGGGGGGAGACGTGGGGGGGGGATTACCAGGAGAGGGTGCGGAGGGTGGTTGGGGCGGGGGTTGGGTGGGGGCGATGGGGTAGAGGGCGGGGAGGGGGGGGGGCATTTGGGCGGGGGGGAGGTGCGGGGAAGGGGGAGTGGGAGTATGGGTGGGGGGGGGTGTTGGGGGGGGGGGGGAGGGGGGGCTAGAGCTGCGATGGGGGGTCGGTGGTTTGATGTTTTGGGGGGTGGGGGAGGGGGGAGTGGGGAGTTTGTTTGTGCCCGGGTCGTTGGGCGAGAGATCCCCTGTGTGTTCGGGGGGGAGGGGTCCTCCCCCTCCTTCCTTCCCTTTTTGTCCTGTGTGCGGTGGGGGTGGGAGGGGGGGAGTATTTGGGGGGGGGGGGGGGGGAGGGGGGGGCTGGGTGCCGGTGGGGGGGGTCTGGAAGGGGGACGGTGGGCTGGGGGGTGCTTGGGGGTCGGGTGGGTGGGAAGTTTGGGGGGGCGGTAGTGGGGTAGGCTTGGTGATGGGTTGGGTGGGATGGGGGGGAGGCGGGTAGTACCGGGGGAGTGTTGGGGTGGGAGGTAGGGGCTGGGGGGGCTGGAGGGGGGGGGGGGGGGAGCTTGGTGTGGGGGGGGGTGGGGGTTGGGGGGCGGGGTTGGGAGGGGGTGGTTGTTGGAGGGGTGGGGGTGGGGGGGGGGGGGGGGGGGGGGGGTGTGCGGGGCGATCGGGCGCGCTCGCGAGACGGGCGCAGCGGCGGCAGCGGTATGACGAGGAGCCCTCACCCCCAACCTCTCCCTACGTGGGAGAGGGGGGACGGGGCCAGCTTGGCTCCCCTCTCCCGCGCACAGGAGAGGTGGCGGGGGGGTGAAGCTTCTATCGGTCGAGGGATGCGCCAGGTGTGAGAGGCGGTCGAGCAGCGCGCGGAGTGCTGCTCCAGGCGGGCGGAGTTGCTAGTCGGGCGGGGGTGTCCCCGAGCATCTGAACGGATCCAGAACTCGACGCGTCGACGGCATGATGGGAAAATCGCGCTCAAGCTGCGGGCGATGATCGGCCTCGCAGACGGCCCCGATCAGGTCGGCTGTCCTGAGGTCAGCCTCGGCGAGCGGACAGCGGCAGGCGGATGTATGCGGGAGGGCACCGCGCGCAAGTGGGGCCGCCCGCGCGACACTTGAGATCGGGCCGACGTTATGCTTGCCGGCCCGTAGATGTCCGTACAGCGCGAGGTCGCCCCATCTTGCAGCATCGGTCGGTCAAGCACGAAGATTGCCCTCCTGCTCGCATCCCGTCTCTCCCGGTGTCGCGCGGTTGAGCGCGAGTATGGTGGCATCGTGCCGAATTTTTGCACCGGTAGGACATATCCGCGTTGCACAAGCATAAACGTCGGCCCGATTCCAAGTGGTCGCGTGTGGTGTCGTGTCCTCGACGCTGCGGTGCGAGTGCCCATCCCGCCAGCCATCCGCTGCCGCTGCGCTCGCCGAGGCTGGACCTCAGGCCAGCCGACCTGATCGCTGGCAGTCTGCGAGGCGGCATCGACCGCAGCTGATGCGCGATTCCATCAGCGTCGAGAGCGTCGAGTTCTGGACCGTCAGGATCTCGGGGAACACCCCGCCGACGAGGCACTCGCCGCCCTGGAGCAGCACGTCGCGGGCGCGGCTCGACCGCATCTCCCAACTGGCGAATCCCTCGCGATAGAAGCATTCACCCCAGCCCCTCTCCCTGTGCGCGGAGAGGGGAGCAAGCTGGACCCGTCTCCCCCTCACACGGTAGGGAGAGGGGGTTGGGGGTGAGGGCTTACGCTCGTCAGCTACCGCTGCCGCCGCTGCGCCCGATCGCAGAGCGCGACCGAGCGCCGCACACGACACCAGGATACGAAGAAAGACCAGCCGCTCAGGCAATGGCCACTGATTCGCCCGCCGTACATGATCGACCCATGGGCGCCCGCGCCGAACGACGACCAGATATGGAGGCAGACACCCGCCCAAAACGCGAGCCGCAGCTAGCGCCGGCCCCACGAGCCTTGCCAAATCTGGCCGTACGTCGGCCAGCCAGAACTCCGACCGAGTAGAAGTAGAGCGTCAGAAAGCGAACAGCACTCTCGGCGGGTGCCTGCTCCAGATTCGGGATGGGGTAACAAAAGGCGGTCCAGTGAGCAGGCAGCAGCAGGGGCCGGCGGCAATTCCCCAGACTCCGGCCATTCGGGCGGTCCTGGTGCCGGCGGCACGGGCTCAGTATGCTACCGCAAGACGTCCACGCACACATCAACCTCGCCAGCCACCCCGATCTCGTGAGCTCATGGCGCACGCGAGATCCAGCCACGACGGGCCGGGGCGGGGGCCGAGCAGAAACCACCCGAAGCAGCCCGCGCGCAGTCGGCCGCCAGACGTCGAGTGCCTGTCCACACGGGACCAGCCCCTCACCCTCCATATGCGCGCGTGCCTGCTATGCTGTACAGCGATGTGCGCCGGGGCAACCCGCTGCCCGACGCCACGCTCCCGACATCCATTCGTGACGCCATCGTTGCGGCCCCCCGGCACGTCGGTGGCACGGCCAGGCGCAGCGGGATCATGACAGTCAGGCACGCCCCTCCGCGCCCGGCACACAGGCCGGCCGTGAGGGAGGACGCGCCCGGGTGGGTGCGCCGTGGCGATTGTAAACCGTCGGGATTCTGTACGAGGTCTCTAACCATAGCCGAGACAACGCTCCGAGTGGGAAGAGAAGACCGCCGGGGGCATCGCCAGGATGCCCGGCGGCGATCAGCGGTCTGGGGGTGGCCGTTCAGCGACGGTGAGCGCGGCCCAGCAGAGCCGGCAATGGTGGGGATCGGCAGGATCGCTCCAACGAGCGGTAAGGGTGCCGTGCCGGATCGGCGTCATACTCGTAACTGGTGCACGTCGGCGATGAAACTTGCCCGGACACCGTGGCCGGCAAGACCGCCGATTACCGAACCTGTCGTGAGGCACAACGGCGAGAACCTCGCCGATACGCATGGAAGTACGCCGGACGGCACCGAGCACCGGTGGGACCCGCGTACGCCGCCGCTTCGAAGTTAACAGGGTCATGACTGGTGACAGAGCGGTTCCTGAATCAGACCCAACCAGGGGCGGACGCCCTACCGATGCGGCGGGCCGTACCCAGTCGATTCGTGGGGACGCTATCAGACCGGCGCCAAACGTCGGGGGGCGGCCGGGCTACGCCGTCGCCGCGAGGAGGATATTCGGGGCCGCAGCACACGGCCCCATCTGGTCGATTACGCATACCGAATCGGAAGCCAGCGAAGCCGCTCGCCCCGGGCTGCGCTGGACCGACCGGCGCGGCGGCTGGTCGGGATCGGGGGGTGACGCTGTCCACGGCGAGCACCACCGCTGCGCCAGCGCGTGGAGTCGGTCAGAGCACAGCTGGCGGATTGACGCGGATGCGTCGCGCCGACGAGGGCGCCGAGATCGATATGGGCGTAATCGCGAGCCGCTTACGACGCGACCGCCGTCGAGGCTGAAGCATGGCTCAACGCGCCGTCAAGGGTGGCGCGGCGAGGCCCCCGACGATCCCAGACGGAAATGATCATGGATCTCGCTCGGTTTCCGGGACGCCACCTGCCGGTGCTGGGTCAGGAGGTGTCGCTCGCAAGGTACTGGCGGATGGGCGGCAAAAGCCGGATGGCAAGGCCGGTCGAGCTGTGACACGCAACGGGACTGGTTGAACGGCTCGAAGCGTGGACTGCCCACCGCAGCGATGCCGGGCCCGCGTCCACTTCCCGGGGGGCCCCGGACGTGTCGGTTACTTTCCGCCGTACGGCCCCGCCACGAGGCAACGACAAAATGGTTCGAGGATACGGCGCCGACAGTCAAGCTAGGCGATACCCGGACGCCTACGTCGCCGGCACCTTCCGGGCCGAGATGCCTCGTCGAGGTCTTCGTCGAGCGGAGCAGGGGGGATTCGAGTACGAGCAGCTTCGCGCAAAGGTCCAGATCGATGCCGGGCCAGAGCGAGCTCAAGTCCCCTGGAGGCGCGGCGCCGAATCTGACGAAAAGCAGGCTGGATCACGGCGGGCACACACACGTCATTCATCTCGCCGACACCGCGCGCCTGGAGGCGCAGGCGAGGGGCCATGAACGTCATCAACCTGTGGCCGCGCAGTGGGGCGACCGTTCACCAACGCGGCTGGACATCACCGGCGCGCAGGCCGGCGACAAGCGCGACGACGCATAGTTGGGTCGGAGCGAGAACGCAACCATTCCTGGGTCACATCTCGATGCTGGGAGTGCAGGAGTGAGCCGTTTTCCCTGCTGTCACCTCGGCCCCGACCGAGGGGTACTTCGGCGATTCCGACCCACGCGATGTCCGAATGGGCCGACGAGTGCAAGAGCAAGGTCGGAGCTGGTGGTGGTCCCCCAATTCACGTTACCCGCACGCCGAGATTCATCCCGCGCATACGTGCGGGGGGAGGTGCGGTCGTCCGATTTTCTGGGATTTCTGGACGCCGACCATGGACTCGTTATCGTTCCACGGAGCTGTACCGGTGCTAAAATGCGGCGACCGGGTGGCAGCCGTCGGCGGGACGGGAAAAGATGCGGCCGGGAGCCGGTCGGCAAACGTTCGACACCTACGCCAACACGGCGACGACGAGCTCAGCTTCGATTCTTGGCACGGGCGGTCCTGGCTGGCCAAAGACCTAACACCACAGCGGTCCATCTGTGCGCTTTCGGTGGAGGGGCGCCAGCCGGGCGACGAGCCAGTCCCAGCCTCGGCGGGACCGTCCACGCGAGGCCGAGGTAACCTCGCTGACAGGGCCGGTCAATTGGCTGGAGATCGTGCTGAGGGCGGGTGTGGCCGTGGCGGAGGTCGAAGCGGGCCCGCTCCTTGAAGCTGTCACACCGATCACAGGGTGCGGGCGCAGCGGGCTGGTGGCGGGCGCTGTGTTCGGAATCTCGGTCTGGAGCTGCTGGCAGCAGCATATCGCGGCCCCACACTCGGCGGTTATGTGAAGGCTGGCGGCGCCGACGTCTTCGATAACCGACCGCCGAGTTACCGATCACCACGGGATGGGCGGGGGGATGATGGCTGGACACGCTGGCCACAGGACCCCCGAGCGTCACCGGGCAATCAGGAACGTATTCGAGCAGGCGATCGTCGGAGGTCCGCGCGAAGATGCGCCCTAAACGGGAGCCAACAGCCTGTTTAGAGTCAGCAGGGGCGGGGGATCTCGCCCGCCTGGACAGCATAGGCGCCGCGCGCCATGATGCGAAGAGATCTGGCGCTGATCGGCGCCAAGTCCACGGCTGCACGATGCAAGCGCCGGAGTCGGAGGCGCACACCTGCTCGCAGAAGGACGAAGAGAGGATATCTTGCGATTCGCAAATTTCTGTTTCGGCCGCGATGGACCCGTCAGACGGTCAGCGAGTAATCCAGGAGACGCTGCTCGAAGCCCAGAGTGCGATTACGTCGGCATGGAGATGCTCTGGCTCGCCGAGCACCACTTCGGACGGCATCTGCGCCCACGTGATTCCCCGTACCTCGCTGGACGCGCTTGCCGCCAGCACGAGCAAGATCCACATTGGCTTCGCCGTAGCCCAGAGTCGCTTGCATCACCGATCCGCTCGCACGAGCAGATGGCCTTCATCGACAACATCAGCCGCTGCGGGTCGTGGGGGTCGGGCCGCGGCACGCCATTTAACATCTCCGATACCAGGGCTACGGCATCGAGCACCCGACGGAGCCTAGGAAGTCTGATCGAGGCCGAGGAGAGCATGACTCCAGGCCGTGGATCGACCCCGAACTACGAGCACACGGGGAAGTTCTGGAACCTCCGCTGCCGCTGCTGCGCCCACGGCGTACACGAAACCCCTTACCGCACTACGTCGCGGTGCGCCAGCGAGAGGCGACGCTTGCGATGGCGCGCGCGGGACGCCCGTTACTGATGGAACGTCCAGAGCAAGAGGTCAAGCCGCGGCGCATGGTAACATCATCGCCAAGAACCCTGCGGGAGAAGGGGTTCGACGCACCGGCCGTCGCGCGCAACGTCGAAGACCCGGGGTGGGGCAATATCTTCGTGGCCGAGACCGACGCCGCAGCGCAGCGCCTGCGCTTCCGCCTGGGAGGCGCCGAAGAGTTTCGCGAGCGGCAAAATGCGAAAGAGGTCTACAGGAGCAGGGCCTGTCCCTAAAGCAGGGAGACGAGGGGGCGGCGGCGCGCAACAGGCGCCCGCACTCGATCTGTGCGCTCTACCGCCAACGGTATCTGAGGGGCGATCGCCGAGGATCGACAAGATCGGCGTTGGGAGGCCTGTCATGGTCTTCCGCATGGGCCGAGGCCGGCGAGGTTGCAACAACACAGCATTCGCCTCTTCATGGAGAGTGGCCC
>Ga0179591_1358788_pt1 | contig 11514 bp, 14 predicted proteins | sample CZOMad2_1_08_16f_FD_182891 | JGI IMG/M metagenome (GOLD analysis project Ga0179591, IMG submission 182891) | Vadose zone soil fungal communities from Angelo Coast Range Reserve, California, USA - CZOMad2_1_08_16fungal (PacBio error correction) | ecosystem: Environmental > Terrestrial > Soil >... | reverse complement strand
GAGGACTTTCTCCTAACCCTCCCCCTTCCCCCCTACTATTTGCGAGCGAGGCTAAATTTACTTTTGTTCCTCGTCCCGCGCATTGGATGATGTCGAATGATTTTCTCTAGTTCCTTCCGCATTTTCTAAAAAAGTAACACTCTGCCTCCACTTTCTCCTCCTTCTTTCTATCCTTAAGCGATTGCTGAATCGGCTTCCCTCCGCAATTCCCTTTTTACTGACATACTTTCTGATTTTCGTAATTCCCTTTTTTTCTTTTTGTTACTTTCTCGCGAATGGCTATCCTGCCCTTTTTTTTCAGATAAAGCCCCGCTCCCTTTTTCCCCCCCCATCCCCCATCCCCCTCCATAAACCTTATCTTCCCGCCCTCATGCCTCGCCGTCTTCCTCGACGCGGAGCCTGATCCTTCCCTACCTAAGGCCCTCTCGTTTTTAGATCCACACTTTCCCGGCCTTCCCCGCCTTACGTGACTCCCTTCTCCTTGTTCTTCTTTCCCAGTAAACTTCCCTCCAGGCATTTTTCCTGCCTCTTCCAATAGAAGAAAAAATTACTCTCATTTTTCGGTCTCTTGCCTATCCTATTTCTGCTGATTTCGTCCAGCGAAATATTTAAGAACGCTCCCGCATTAAACGACCCTCCCGATTACCCCCCCCCCATACCTTTCCTATATCATGAAACCCTGAGAGGACTCCTCAAGCTCTCCCTCATTCCTGACTAGCCCCTAAATGGCCTTTCGTCCAGACCCCCTCGCGAAACAACTAGTTGTCAGTGAAACTTTTCTTCCCGCCCCAGTAAACCTGTCTGCTCTCGCGACCAGAGGGACCCTCATTGCCTCCTCCCCCTTGGCTTTCTCTCTTTTTGATAGTCTTGGGACAAGATCCTTTCCGCTTCTCCTCTCCCCCTCTCTTCTCGGGACCGGTTACTGTCCCCCCTACTCTATCCATCTCCGCGGGATTTCCCCACGTCTTTCCGACCTAAGGAACGTATCTTTGTCCCGTCCTATTTCTCCCCCCCGACAGCCTAGTCTTCCCCGTCGACGCCTAGTGTCCTTCCCCTGCAAAAGTACCCTCAATCTTCGTTGCGCGGAAATTCCCACCGCAAATCAACCCTCCTTCACGAAGTGAACATATTCCTCTTTCCCTACCCCCGTTCCTCTTTTTCCCCCCAAGACTCAACTTTTCTTTCAAGTTACTTGCCAGCTTTGCCCCTCTTGACGTTTACTTTGACTCTTTCCGCCCACGCTCTTCTCCTCCAGGAGTAGGTAGACTTGTTACTAGTCTTCTTTTCCCTTCTAGACCACCTCGTTTTTTTTGCCTCCCCTTAAGTGAACCCATTTTCCCAACTATCTCACTTTCTTATTTTTCTTTTTCTGGTTGGTTCGTTGATTTATTTTTCACTCCGTTGGGAGTGTCTCGTTCCAAAGAAGTCCTCCCCTCTAGACCTCTCCCCTCCCCCATTAGCGTTTTGTTGTACGAAAACTCCTATTTGCTTGTTCATGTTCCGTTCTGATGAAGCGACATACGACCTATTGAGCATTCTATTAATATCGTTTTTCTTTCCGTAAAGGGCTTCTTCTCCTCTAAAATTTCCTTATGCTTTCACCCGTTGTCTCCTTCCCTATGCTTATGTGCCCCCACCCTCTTCTCTTTTTCTTCTTTTTGTTTTTCTAGACTTTCTCTTTCCCCTCTTCTTTCTTGAATCTCGCTCTCTCTTGATCGAGGAAGGTCTTTGCTGGGCCACGCCCTGGGGAAGATTCGCGGTGCTAGGACGGGCAGCCCCTGTCCCTTAACTCCCCTCCTTCTGTAACCTCGCCTTCTCCTATCGCCTACAACTTTATCCCAGGACGTCTTTACGGCGCAATCCCCCATCACGTTCTCTTTACCTCCCCAAGGTTACTTCCGCTCCCTTTTTCGTTCTCTTGATTCGTCTTTTGACTTTCCTTTTCGGACTCCTCCTTCACCGGCATCCGAAATTAACCCTTCCTCCCCCCCCCCACCCTACCTTCTTTTTTTTTTCGATATCGACCTCTTGGGATAAAAAATCTTTTTCACGGTACTCCTCCTTCTCATTTAGATGGGAGCCGGCCAATCCCCCTTTTCCCCCCTTTCCAATTCTTCCCCTTCTCGCCTCATGATGGTCATTTTCCCCCTCTCCTAGGTAGCTTTGGTTTGTCCCCCTCCTCCCTCCCCCTGATCCTATTCCCCGGGCCCCCTTTTCCCTTTCTTGGTATGGTTACCTCTCCCCTTATGTCTAGGTCTGCAGTTCGGTAGCCTGCTAGTTCATTGCATTGTTTCTTCTTCCCCTTGAACACAACTGACGCTCGTTCTGCTGGTCGTGCAGGCTAGAGGATGCAAGTGGATGCTTGATTAGATTCCCCGTCCCCTCCCCTCCTAAGTGACGAGTCTCCAAGGATAGGGAATCTCCCTGGCCGCGTAAGAGCTGTGCGCGGTAGGTCTGGCGCCTCACGGGCAACCGAATAATCTTATGTTTCGCGTGCTCTCGTCTTGTCCCTCTCGATGGACCCAGCAGGATATCCTTTATACTCCCTTCTCGTCTACCTGAGTCCCCTTTTTCGACGCCAGTAATCCGCTTTGAAGTCGCCTCTTTCCCCCGATTTCTTAAAGCTTTGCGCACGGAACTTTGACCAGCTTTCTCTTATCCTTCCTATTTCTACCTAGATCTCCTTTCGATTACATCCTTCTCCGGGAATCCGATCCCTGAAGTTCCTGTTTCGTATAGTTCTGCGCCGTTTTCATATTTAAGACCTTGAGATTTACTTACCTCGTTCCTTCTCCCCAGTGGCTTCGCCCAATCCATTTCTCATGCAGTACCCCCCCACCCCCTCCTCCCTAGGTATCGGCAGAGGTTTTCTCCTTCTCCCCCCCCATTCAAGGAAGAGAATGTAGGTCAATTTTCTTTACCCATTCCTCGAGAACTTCCCCTCCCCTGGAGTTAGATCCATTCGGATCAGGTGCTCTTTATATTCCAGTCTCTTCTTCCGTGTCATTTGTGATCTTCTGCGCCCTACCCTCTGGAATAGTCCACTTCCCCCCTCTTTTCTTTTTTCTCTGGCTCTTTTTCTTGACCCAGTACTACACTGGCATATTCACACTCGTGATTTATTCTGCCTTCTCTTGGTAAGAATCTGCTGGCAAAGGGTCTTTACCCATTCATGATAAATTTCCCTTTTTCCCTCTCTCTACTTCCTAGATTCCCGATTCATGTATATACGGGTCTACCGAGGTGTTGGAGATTACTCCTCTCCCATCTCCCGTCTCCGCCCTTTCCAACCCGCCCCCCTGAGCTGACGATCTCCCCCCCCTTTCTAAACTTTTACCATCTTTTTCTTGTATCATCCTTTGTCCTTGACCTGACTTCGCTGTTTTCTTCTTCCAGGCTACTCTCCTCAATTCCACCACTTTCCCAGGCCCCTCCCCTCTCCCTTAGTCCGAGATAGCGAATACACCTCTGTCTTTCCGACATTCGACCCCGTCCCCTTTTCTGTGTCCCTCAATCTCGCGCTGGCTCCTCGGATACTGTCCGATGACGTGGAACCAGTAAAGTCTAAAAGTTTCTTTGATTAGGCGTCCCTTCTACATCTCATTTACCCGTCTTTTCTCGATATTGGAGGGGAAGACAGAGAGTATTTCTCCCTACTCCCTGTTTTTTTTTTCTTCTATAGAAGTACTTTTCCTTTTTATGGGTCGAAGGCTCCGATTCCGCGATATTTTCACTTAATCTGCGATACCTCAGCATAGGGTGATGGAGGTGTCCCTTCTCGATATGCAGCGGGTCACCAGAGTGAATTGATCAGATCTCCCCTCTCACCCACCCCCTTTTCCCCCCCCCCTCTCTCCCTGTTCTATCAACAGCTTTTTTTTCTTTATGCTTTCTAGTCCTCTTGCTCGTCATTTAATCAATTTTGCAACTTTTTTTTCTCATAGTTACCCTCCTCTACCCCTCATAGTAGAAATCGACACCCTTTGTTCCTTCCCCTCCTGTACGTTTTTCCTTCTTCTTTTTGCTTTTTCCTTTAGCGAGGGATCGCGGTCCTCTTGTGTCCCCCCTCTACCCCGCGCTCCAGATCTATTTGCACAGTATCCCCTCTCCCTGAGCGAAAATCCCGACCTTCCTTCCCTGTTTCGTCCCCGTTCTGTCCTTTCGGTGCGATCTCTTATTGTACCCCAAGTTCTTTCTCTAGTCCCAGCTATCCCTGTTTTTTAACTCTTTTCAACATTCTACTTTTTTTATGTAACTCCAAAGTCTGCCCTCACCCTAGCTCTCGCCGATGTCTCAGACCCGGCGTAACACTTTCAAACCTTAGAACCCCCTTCCTCCGTGGAAATCTCTCACCCCCTCTTCCCTCCCCTCCGCTCTTTTACGAATTTTACTCCTGAACGTTACCTCCCCTTCCCATTACTAGTTCTCCGCTGATTTGGAAGACGTTCCCCTCCCTTTCCTCTCTGTCTAGTCTAGCTATCATAGCTTATCCCCTATTAATAGACCTTCTGCCCATTCCAGATCGCCCTCTAAGGTTACTAAAGATTTCAAACCTCCTTCGCCTCGATCCTCCCCCCTCTGCCTTCTCGTATTAGGGGTCTTAATTCCACATCTGACGCCCGCGTCCCTCTCACGGTTAGGACCGAAATTCTCGGAGTGAATTATTCTCTTTCTAAGCCCCTCTCTCCTTTCCTTCCTTTTCGTCTCCCCCTATTTTTCAGGGATAGATGAGACGAGTTGACGCTTAGTATGCTTATTTGCCCACGAGAGACTATTCGGCTTCAACCTCTTGTATTCTTGTTCCTTCCCTCCACATCCCTCATAGATAGATCCTGATCGACCTGGCTCGTGCCTCGCACGTGAGCAAAAACACCCCCTTCCCTTTTGATCTAGATATCTCCAGAATTTCATTATCTTCTTGCTCCCTACGCCTTCCTCACAAGGCAAAGACTGTCTCCCGACGCCATGTCTCCGGTGAGAATCGGTACATACCCCTTAACCTATATCCTGCGTTCCCCCCTTTCCCTCCTCTAATCGAAGTAGTACCCCCTCAGTTTGTTACGTTTTCCCTCCTCATAAGTCCCCGTCTCTCCTGTTTCCCCCGTCCAATGTGAAAGAGTCTTTTTCCGGTACCGCCTTCCTTCTTCTTGTCCCCGAAGCGAGTAGCAGGTCGATGTCCCCTGCACTCCCTTTTTTGCCCCCTTCTCCAGCCCCCTTGTTTCGAAGCACTTCGCCTTGCCCCTGCATGAGAACTTCCATTACTCGCCCGACGTGCCCTGTTCAGTCCGTCTCCGCCCTTCCGGCTTCTCCCCCGGGACTTCCGCCCTGACGTCGGCGCGCTTACCGTGATACACAACCCCGTCCCCTAACACTGCTACCGCCCTCGCCTTTATTTACGTGGACGTTGTACGTCCCCAAATACTTTGTGCATTTGGCTTTAAGCCACTTTTATTACTAAGACCTTCTCTAACATCTAAGCTTCCGAGTATCATGACTCCTTCCCCTTTCTCGGGATCGTTTTTAATACTCTTATCCCTCTGCAACACTCTCCCTTCTTGAGCCCGGGAGACCTCTCCCATTCCTTTACGCACTGATTGTCCCTCCTCCTCCTTTCCCTAACTCTCTCTCTTCCTTCCTCACTTTGTCTTCGAGCCCAGCCCGGTCGTCCTTTCATCCGAAGTAGCTGAGCGACTGGTGCACCTCCTCCGAGACCCCCCCTTCAACCTTCTGGTCGCCGTCCCAAAGATTCCCTCTCCCACCTTTGACCTCTTTCCTTCCTCAAAGCTGCCGTGTGATCTTCTTTGAGCACCCCCTTTTTTCCGAAGGATTAGCGCTCTCCATCTGTAAGCCCTCATCCCCCGCAACATTTAGTCCAGGAGCTATCTCCAAACCGGCACCACATAATCGTCGTTACTTTACTCCCGCGTTGGTTGCCGGCCCGTCGACACATTTTGGCTGTTTCGTTTCCTTTCCCCTGATCCATTTACGTCCCTGAGGGGACAGACCCTCCTCTCCCCCATTACTTCGCTTATTCAAGACGACTTGAAACAAACTCACTCCCCTTCCCTACTAATTTTGCGCAGATGAGACGTTATCCACACAGTTTCAAATTCAGCCTGCATTCTTACATGCTCCCTTGTAATAGGAGCTTCTACCTCTCCCTAGTGCTTGCCCCCAGCTGTCCTCTCCTTGGTAATGAAAAATCCCCTCCTTTGACCACCCTCAAGCTAGGGGTCCTAATTTCCTCCCTTGATGATAAGTGAAACTTTCACTACTTCGTGTCCCATCCCTGTGCAGAACTAGTGTTTTAGATTAGGTTGGGCAGGATTTCATTTTCCTTGGTTTTTCCGTCTTCTCCACTATCCCCTCACGAGTCTCGTTTATTTTGTTTTTTGCCACAGCGATAGAGAGCCAGAATTTGCGCTTTTATTTCCTCTCCATGCCCCCACACACTACTTTTCTCTCTTTAGTGAACTAGTTACTTCTATCCTCTTCGATCTTCTTTTTCATCGTGATTCTTCTTCTCCTCTTCGAAGCCCTCGTCCTGGAGTTCAGTCCCTCTTCCGTCTATTAAGCAGGTCTCCCTCTGCGTTTCTTTCCTCTAGGCCTCTTTAGTTAGAGATGCTCCTTCTCTTCCCTCCCTCTCGCTTTCTTTAGGCCGCCTGTTTTCGTGCCTCTCTCTTTGCTTCCGGTCCCCTTGTAGCGCTCGCGTCGTATTTCTGGTCTTCTCTCTCCTCTTTCCTTCTAGGGATTTTATAGAGTTGTCAGTTTCCTTCGCTTTCGTACTTATGTCAATCTTCCTGCTCCTTTTCCCTGAGTTCCCTGTTCTGATCGAAGAAAATTCAGACCTCTTTATTCCTCGGTTTTCTGCCGCCTTCAGGGAATGTGTCAGGTCGTGGCTTCCCCCCTTCCTCAGTCTCTCCCTTTCTTTCTTTTAGACTTGTTTTTGGCCGATTTCCTGAGCTTTCTCATTAGATAATCGTGATGAGCCCATGACTGCGTCTCTTCCTCTCATAGAACTGTCTCTTCTTTTTCCTATTTCTCTCCTTTGAGTTACTGTTAGTTCCCCACGATCTAATCCTATTCCACCCTTCTGCTTACGAAGTACCCATTTTTCCCCATCACATTCTCTTTTTCCTGACGGAGTAATGTCCTTTCCACTGGGGAAACCTAGACCCCAGCTCGGATTTCTTATTGCTCTACTTTCCCTTCAATTTAAATCGACTTCTTTTTCTTTGTCGAGCAATAGGGCAACTTAGCCCCTCTCCTTCTGCACGATTCCCTCCCCCTCTCGGGTAAACTTACTTTCTTTTTATGACGTCTACTTCCCCCTCTTTATGGTCCGCCGATTTTTTGTCTTGGCCATAAAGAACGTTGACCCCCCCCAGTTTCCCCCTTCTCCACGATGTCGCCGCTTCTCTTACCAGAAAACCTCTCTCATTGCGACCCTACCCCTTCCCCCCCAAGTCGATCGATAGGGTTCCTTCTGCTTCTCCGAGTTTTCTCTCTAGTATTACCGCATTCCCCTCCCATGTAGATGTTCCCGAACCCCCTCCACTTTTTTCTCCTTTAATTTTTTCCGCTCGAAGTGCCCCTTTACGTTTCTTTCCAGCATCCTTTTCCTCCCCAGCAGAAGCCGGTTGATATATATTTTTTATCCCCCCCTTTTTGTTGATCTTTTATGATCCTACTCTTTCCCCTTTGGGTACGATCCAGAGGCCGATCCCTTAACGGTCCGTAGTCCTCGATCGGCAGAATCTCCCCGAGACGACGGTGTCTTCCCTCTTGGTTCCCCTCCTCTCATTTATGCTCCAATTCTTCTCCCTCCCCCCCTTGTCGATAAATGTAGCTCTTGACACTTTATTCCCACCCTCGTCGGGTGTCTCTGATTCTCTCTCCCCGCGAAGAATATCTTCGCTTTATGTCTGGTACTTTTTTCTTTCTTGAAGTCTTAGTTCTCCCTTCTACCAACACCTAGTTCCATGACGAGATAAACCCGATTTACTTTCCGTCCCTTCCTCTTTGGCTTTCTTTTTCTTTTTCCCCCCTTTCCAGAAACGGGTCTCTCGTGTTTTCAAAGCAACACAAGCTCCCACCCTACAGCCGCCTGTTCCACTCGATAATGCTCAGCCCTCCTTCTTCTCTGCATACAGCTTTCCCCCCCAGGGACACAGTGATGTGCTTTTTTTTTTATTTCTTCTCCCTTCCTCTGATCTTAGTTGTCCTTCTCGAGGGAATTAACCGTTCTTTTCTGTTTCTCATTTATGCCCCCAAGTCCCCCCCCCTATCAAAATCGCCCTTTCCCAACACTCTTAGATTTCGAGATACTTATTACTGACGCTGGCTCATCCCTCTTCTCACTTCTACCTGAAGATAGAACTAACGTCTTCTCGATCTCTCCTATCACTCCTTTTTTTACGGCGTTCTTTTTTCCTACCCCTTCCCGGACTGATTCCCTCGTTTCTCATGAAAGGGAACTTTTGCCTGTCCGTCCTCCCAGCTAGATCGTGTTTGCTTCTCCGTATTCTTTCTCGACTTACAAGGTACGCGAAGGCCTCCGACTGCCCTTTTCCCCCTTTACGAGACAAATGACAACCTATTTCCCCATGAGCTCTTCTTTAAAAGCATATACTCCAGCCCCTCCCCCCCGTCTGAAATAATGTCCTCCTCCTCGTGCCCCGCCATTCCCCGAGAGTGCATGAGACCACGTTCTCCCCCGCCTGATCTTCCGAAATGGAGGCACTCGCTCGTCGACAAGAACCACCCTCCCGCCAGCTTCCTCCCCCTACATATAGATCGACTCGTTCTTTCCAACAGACTATCCTTGTTTGGATCGCGTTCTTCCTCTAACGAGTCTCTAGAGGGACACGTATAAGAAGATCGTAGAATCCGCCCCACCCGCGTAATATTGTTACATCGAACTTCCGAGATGCCGGTCCCGTGCTTCCCGTCTTCGTCCTTCTGCCAAAAACCGCCCTCACTTCTTTAATTTCTCATACTCCGCGCTTCCCCACGGTGCACGACTAACCAACGTGATCGTAGTGCTCTTTCCCCCTCAAAACTTCCCTTAGAGCCACCTCTGGCTTTGCCAAAAGACCCCCTCTCAATCACGGAAGGCGAGGCCCCCACTCGCCCCAAGATTTTTTTCCCCTTTTCGTGACCTGCCTTCCCTGTATCGACTATGATCCTCTTTCTCCCTTGCAGAGAACGCACTTCTTCCCTTCCTTTTTTATCCTATTTCGAGGGCGAAGATGAGCCTCCCTTCTTCTTCCAAATCTGTTTCCTTTTCGTCTTGACATGGATTGCTGATGAATCGCCGTTGCCGCGTCTTTCTGTTTCTTGGCCGTCGTTGACCTTGCTGCGTTTCTCCTTTCGGTCGTTGAGAGCCCACGGCCTGTGCCGTCCCCGACCGCGTAAAGACAATCAAAGGATCGCCGTCCCCGTTTTTTTCGGATTCTGAAGGTGCGTCCTGTTTCTCCTCCGACCGTCCCTTTTCTCCCTTTCTCTTTTCCGATTGGCATGCTTAGCCCTGTCATTTCTTACCCCTTTACGTATCCAGACGATGCAAACTGCCGTCGGCATTTCCTCAATAGTTGTCTTCCTCCGCAGAAATGCTGTCATATTGAGTCTTCCTTACTTGCGGCCACTTATAGTCGTTGTTTTTTCAAAGTCTCTTTCGTCCTCGAAGAATCCTCTTTCTTTCTTGTTTCTTCAGGTGGATGAAAGTGTTTACACCCTCTCCCCTGACGTTGGGTTTCCTTTTTTTTTTAGCTCCCCCATCCCCTGGAAGGAACACTCCCGGTCTCTCCCCCTCTTCTTCCTCTTCATCCCTCATCCACCGGTCATACTCCCGACACTCCCCAACACCTCCTCCACTTGCTCATGTGCGTTACCCTTAACTCGTCCCTTTTTGGTCGAGTTCTTCGGTTTTCCCTTTTGTTCCGTCAAGCAGGAAGACTCCCCTTAAACCTCTCCCCAGTGTCCTTACACTCAAGTGACTCCGCCCTTCTCTCACCTCTCGTGGAAACTTTTCCCGACCGACTCTTCCTCTCCCCCCCCCCCAGGCTTTTTCTTTTTTTTCTTACGGTAATCGCATCCTTTTAAACTAGCTTCTTTCTCCTCCCCCCCCCGATTGATCTTCCCCGAAGCACGGACAACCTCTCTTAATCGTGCCGCCCCTCCCTTCCATCGTGAAGATGACCCCTCCACTCCTTTCTTCTATTGGGTTCCAGCGCATTGCGTATGTGAGACGTCCTCTTGTAGCCGTTTTCCTTCTTTATGTTGCAGGCGTTCCTTCTTGCCCCCCTTGCCCTATAACCTACTTTTCTGGACTGCGCGTTTTTCAGCTTATGCTATCCTTTTTCGCCACTCCTCCTTCCTAAGTCTTTCCACGGCTATCTAATAGTATCCCAGCTCCCTATTATTCTGAGCTCTTTCTCTTTCACCCCCATTAGAAGACTCTTCTCTGTCTCTTTTACATTTCTCTTGGTACTTTAGAGGACCCCGCTTCTCCTTAGGCTTGTTCTCTCCCTCTCGATTGTAGGCCAGCCGATTATTGCGCCCTTCATTTTCACTTCCGTGCTTGAAGCCCTTCCCTTTTCTGCCACAGGAAATGGTTTCTCTCCGGCCTTTCCTAGGCGTTAGCCTCCTACTCGATCTTTCCTTTTGTTCATTTCTAAAGCATTTGACCTGTCAATCTTCCTTTTTCGTTTCCCTCCCGGTATCTAATTTGTCGAGAGCCCTTTTCCGCCGGCATCTCATCGTTATATCCCGATCGCCTTTTAATCTTGTCTTCCTCCGGTAAGTGAACTTTTTTTTCAGCTGTGCTCCCCCTCTGATGCACTAATGTCTCTTTCATGGTAAAGATGTTCGTGCTACTTGATTTTCCCCCCCTCCCTTATCTTTTTTCCTAGGCGTTGATTTTCTTCTCTTTTGCTCCTTCTTTTTCTTCGCATAGAGTCTTTCAGCATCTCCTTGAATGAGCCCTTTTTCTCCGGGGTTGAATTTCGGGCCTTTTTTGGCCACTGTTTTCTTCTAACAAACTTTAGGTATGCTTCGGATTCAACGTCCCCCCCGGGTTCCGTTTCCTGGAGATTGACCCCTCCTGGTTCTTTCCCCAAGGGGGGTGCCAGTCCCCTTCCTTCTTAACTTGATCGAAGAAGACGTCCTGAGTTGGTTTTTTTTCTCGCACCCCCTCTTAGAATAGCTTAGCCGCTTCCCGCCCACCGTTCCCTTCTTTCCGCCGAGTCCTCTCTTTCTTTCCGCATCTTCTAGAGGAGTGGTTCTTGCCTCGTACCGGGCTACCTCCTAGGAAATCCTAATTGGAAACCTCTTTCACTCTTCTCCGACGATTCGCCCTTCCTCTCCCCCGTCACTGTCTTTATCCCCTCCAAGTCAAGACTAGGACCATGGTCTTGTTTCTTGACCTCGTCTCCTCTAGTCATATTAGCACTCTACCGACCCCCTATATTTCCCCTTCTCCTCATCCTGTCCTTGGTTGACCTTTCCGAGCGC
>Ga0179591_1292482_pt1 | contig 11514 bp, 5 predicted proteins | sample CZOMad2_1_08_16f_FD_182891 | JGI IMG/M metagenome (GOLD analysis project Ga0179591, IMG submission 182891) | Vadose zone soil fungal communities from Angelo Coast Range Reserve, California, USA - CZOMad2_1_08_16fungal (PacBio error correction) | ecosystem: Environmental > Terrestrial > Soil >... | reverse complement strand
GTCGGCGTGGGGATGGGCGAGCGGGGGCGGCGGGGGGGGGGGTGCGGCGGGGTCAGGCGGTGCGTACCGCTGGGGGGAGCGGGGGGGCAGCGGCGGGTGTGTGCGGAGGTGTGCAGGGGGGGGGGGGTGCGAACGGTGGGGTTGCTGGGGGTGGACGGGGGGGGGACTGCGGGGGGGCACGGAGGAGAGTGCGAGTGGCGCGGGGTGGCCGGGGGTCGGGTGGTGGGGGGGGCCGTTCGGGGCGGGCGGTTTGTGGGTGGTGGCTGGGGGGGACGGAGGCACGGGGGGGCGGGGACGGTTAGGGGGGGTCTGCGGTGCGGCGGCCGCGAGAAGAGGGGGGGCACGCGAGGGTGGGTGCGGTGGGTGGGGTCGGGGTCGGGGACGGGGTGGGGGTCGGGGGGGAGTGGGGGGGGGGGGGTCGGGTGGCGTGGGTGAGGTCGGCGTGGGGGGGGGTGGGGGCGGGGGGCGCGTTGCACGGGCCCGGAGGGGGGGCGGAGGGTTGGCCGGGGAGTGTCGGGGGGCAGGAAGGCACAGGTGAGCTGGCGTGGCGTGGGGTATGGGGGGCGCGTGGGGGGGCGGGGCGGGGAGGGGGGCGGGGTGGGGGGCTCGACGGGGGTTGTGCGGGGGGCAGGTGGAGGCAGGGGCGGGCGGGGGGTGAGGGGCGGGAACGCTGCGCGGGTGGGGGGCGGGTGGAGGTGGCGGGAGGTGGGAGGGGGAGGAGGGGGGGGACACGAGGGTTTTGGCAGGATGGTGATGCGCCTGAGTGCGGGGGCGTCAGGGAGGGGGGGTACGACGGGGGGGAGGGGAGTGGTAGCGAGACGTGAGGGGGGGAAGTGTGGGCACCGGGGCGGGGGGGGGGCAGGATGGGTCGGCGGGGGGAGCCCTGGGGTCGAGGGGGTTTGGGGTGGGGGTGGGGGGGGGGGGGTGGTGGGGGGGGGGCTGACGGGGAGCGGGGGTATGGGTGTCGAGGGGGGGGGTCTGTGGTGCGGTGAGTGTGTTGGGGGTGTTTCAGCATCGTATGGTGGGGCGGAGGGGGAGGTCGCACGCAGGCCGAGTGCCAGAGTGGCGGAGGGGGGTCGTGGGGGGGAGGCGGGAGGGAGTGGGGGAGCGCGGGGCAGAGGGGACGGGCGCGTCGGGCAGAGGGGTGGGGGTTTGGACGGGTGCGCGCGGGGGGGGGGGGGGGTTGGGGGAGGGTGGGAGTGGGGGGGGTGGACAAGGCGATGGGGCGCGCGGGAGTGTGGTGTCGCAGGGCGGGGGGGGGGGGGGTCGGGTGGGGTGCGGCGGGCGTGGCGGCAATTGTTGTGGGGGAGAGTGGGGATGCACCGGGTGTGGGTTGGTGGCGGGTGACGCGCGGGGGGCGAGGAGTGGGGTGGCTGGGGGGAGTGGGTCGCGGCGGGGAGGGTGGGGCGCGCGGGTTGGTGGGTGTGGGGGGGGGTGTGCGAGAGCAGGTGGGATTTGCTCTGGCGGGGGTGGGGGAGGAGGGTGGGGCCCTGGGGAGGGGGGCTGCGGGGGGGCGGGGGGGTGGTGCAGCGGTCGCACGGAGGACTGTGCTGCGAACGGGTGGGGGGTGGGTTCGCGCTGCGAGCGCGACACGATGGGGCGCGAGTGGGAAGAGGCTGGGAGGGTGGGGGTGAGGGCGGAGATGGGGGGGGGCGAGCCGTGGCGCGGGGGCACGCGAGGAGGGGGTCGGTGGGGTCTGAGGGTTGGGGGGGGCGGGGGGGGGTGGGTCGGGGGGAGGTCTGGCGGGAGACGGGTCTGTGGCAGAGGGCACCTGGGGGGGGGGTGGGGGACCGCTGGCGGGGTTGATGGGGGATGGGGGGCCCCACGGGGTGACATTGGGAGCGTGGGAACGCTAGGCACGTGTGTAGGTGGTATGGGGGCAGGGGGGGAGGGTTAGTGGGTGGGGGGGCCGGCGGTTTGGGGGTGATGGTGTTGGGAGGGGGGGGGGGGGGGGTGTGTGGGGGGGGCGCGGGGGGTGATGGGGGAGGGGCGGGGAGTGTTTGGGCGGCGGGGGGCGGGGCGGAGGAGGCGCGCGGGTCGGGCGGGGCGCGTGGGGGGCATCGGGGGAGGGGGGGGGGGGGGTGGGGGGGGGCGCACGCAGGGGGGGGGATGGTCTCGTGCGCGTGGCTTGGTTTTCGCGGGTCTCGCGGTGTGACCGGGGACGCGGTGGTGGTGGTTGTTGTGTTGGGGATGGAGAGGGGGTAGTCCGGGGGTGGGGGGGTGGCGGCGGGCCGGCATGGGAGGGAGGGTTGCGGGTGGTTCGGGGGGGGGAGGGGGTGTGGGGGGGGTGGGGGGGGGGAAGCGTGGGTGGGGGGGGGGCGCGGAGGGGGTGGGGTGCGGAGTGGGGGTATGGGGGGTGGGGGGTTGGGGTGGGGTGGGGGGAGGGTGGTGGGGGGGGGGTGCGAGGGGAGGGGCGGAGAGGGGGTCGCGGGGGAGCAGCGGGTGGGGGGTGGAGTCGTGAATGGGGTGGTGGTGGTGGGGGGAGGGGGGGGGGGGTGTGGCGGGGTTGTAGGGGGGTAGCGGGGGGGGGGGGGGGGGGGGGGAGATGGTTCGGTCGAGAGGGTGGGGGGGTGGTTGGTGTCCCGGGCGTGAGGGGGGGGGGGGGGGGGGTGGGTGCGACGAGGGCCGGTGCGGTGGGGTGGGCGGAGGGCGGGGGCAGCGATCGGGAGGGGTGGCACAGGTGGGTGGGGGGTGGTGGGGGGCGGGGCGGTGGGGGGACGGGGGGGGGTGGTCACCGGTCGAGTTGTGGGAGTGGGTTGGTGGCGGTAGCGCGCGAGGGTCGTGGCGTGTGTGGGTGGTGGGGGGTGGCGACCTGGGAGGAGTTCGCGGTGTGTGGGGGGGGGTGGTGGGGGAGGGGTGGGGGGGACGGATGGGGTGGTGTCGAGGAGGGGGTCTCACTGGGTGGGGGCGGATGACCGGCCGCGGGGAGGGGGTGGGGGGGGGGGGTGGGGGGGGGGGGTGGGTGGGGTTGTGGGGGGGAGTTGGTACGGGCAGCGGCGCGGGGGGGCGGGGGCGGGTCGGGCAGGGGAGGGCAGTGGGAGGGCGGGACTCATGGGGGGTAGGTGGAGAGGTGGGGGGGTGGAGGGAGGGGGGGCACGCGCGGAGGGATTGCGACCGGGTGTGACCTCGGGGGGGGGCCCGGGCGCGGGGGGAAGCGGCAGCGGAGGGGAGGAGGGATGGAAGGGCGCGGTGGTGTGGGTTTGTGCTGCAGGGGGGGGGCGGGGTGGGTGTTTGGCACGGGGGGGGGGCACGGGGGGGGGGTTGGGGGGTGGTGGCGGGGGGCGACGGGGGGGGGGGGGGGTGGGGGTGTGGGGGGCCTTGGGGGTGGTGGGGTGAGGGGATTCAGGGGTGGGGGGGGGCTGACTGCGTCGCGTGGCGGGCACGCGGGAGTGCGGGAGCGCGTGTTGGGGGGGATGGGGGGGGGGGGAGTGTGGAGACTTCGGTCGGGGGATGGAGTGTGGACGATAGGAGTCGGATTGTGCCGCGGGGTGGGAGGGGGGACAGCGTGTCGGGGGCGCATGGGGGGGGGGCGGGGTGCGGGGGGGTGGGTTCTTGGGGCGACGGCGGGGGGGGGGGGCGGGTGACGGTGGCGTTCGTGGGGTGGCGGGTGCTGGAACGCCTCGTAGTTGAGGATCAGGTAGCGATGCCCTTCGGATAGCCAGGGTGTCGGCGTACGGCGGGAAAGTCGGGGTAGAAAGAGTCTGGTGGCGGGGGGGGATCAGCGGCTGTAGGGGAGGCGCCCCGGAAACGCCCCGGGGGTGGGTCACGCGAGGCCGGTGGCGGGGGGGGTGGGGGAGTGGGCGGGGATTGCGGTGAGGGGTGGTGGGGGTGGGGTGGGTGTGGGGGTGGGGAGCAAGGGGGGGTGGGGGAGGGAGGACCGGTGGAAGGTGGGGTGGTGGGGGGGGCGTCGGGTGTGCGGGGTGGGGTGGGTTGGGGGGTTGGGGGGTGGGGGGGTGGGGGGGGGGGGGTGTGGGGGGGTGGTTGGGGGGGGTGGGGGGGGGGGGGGGGTGCTGAGCAGGAGCACAGCCGCGCGCTGCACGGGGGCGGCGGGTGGGTGGGTGGGGGTGGTGGTGGTGGGGGTGGTGGTGGTGGTGGGGGGTGTAGTGGGGGGGGGAGTTGGGGAACGGGTGAGGGGGGGGGGGCGGGGGAGGGGGGGGGGGGGGGGGGAGTCGGGGGGGGTGCGTGGAGGGGGAGGGGTGGGTGGGTGGTTGAGGGGGGGGGGCGGACCGAGGGGCTGGGGGGGGTGTTGTTGTGGGTGGGCGCGCGCGGGGTGTCCTGGGGGGTGGTGTGGGTGGGTGGGGGGGGATCGGGACGCTAGGGTGGGGGTGTCGGGTGGATGGGAGGCGGAGGCGGGGGCTGGTGGGGGTCGGGGAGGGGGGTTGTAGGTTGGCGGGGTGGTTGTGGGGGGGGGGGGGGGAGGGGGGGCGGTGAGAGGAGTGTGGGTGGCACTGCAGATGGTGGGGGTCGGGGGTCGGGGTGGGTGTTGTCGGGGTTGGGGGTGGGTGGGGGGTGGGGGGGGGGGTGGGGTGGGGGGGGGGGGGGGGGGTGGGGGGGCGGGGGAGTGACGTCTGGGGGGTGGGGGGGGGGGAGGGGACGGATGGGGGGGCGGGGGGGTAGGGGGTGGGGGTGGGCGGTGGTCGGCGGGCGCGCGCGGGTGTGGGTGGGGGTGGGCGGAAGGGGAGGCGAGCTAGACGGCGGGGGGGTGGTGTGGGTGGGTGCGGGGGGGAGGTTCACACGCGCGGGAGAAGGTGGCGCGCGTTTGTGGCGGGCGTTAGGGGTCAGGGTGTGAGTTCGCGGGGGCTGGGAGGGGGGAGCGGAGGGGGGTGCGGGCGTTTTGGCGGCCGCGGGGGTGGGGCCACTGCGCGGGGCATGACTCGGCGGGCGGCGGGTCGGGAGTGGTGGTGAGGAGGGGGGGGGGTGGGGGCGATCGGGTTGGGTGGGGGGTGGGTGTGCGAGGGGGGTGGTGGTGGGTGTGGTTGGTGGGGGGGCGGGTATCCGCTGGAGCAACGGGGTGGGGGGTGGCGGGGGGGGGGTGGGCGGGCTGTCGGTGGCGGGGGACGGGGGAGGAGGGTGTGGGTGTTGGGGGCTGGCGCGAGTGGGGGGTCGCTGTGTGGTGTGTGGGCGGAGGTGTGGGTGTGCGGTCGTGGGGAGGGGTGTGGTGGTGGGGGGGGGGAGGGGGGGGGGGTGGGGTGGGGGGGGTGGGGTGGGGGGGGGATGGGGGGTGGACGGGTGTGGGGAGGGTGGGGGAGGGAGGGGCTGGGGGGAGCGGGGCAGAGTGGGGGGCGGGCGCGGGCGTCGGGGGCGGGTGTGGCGGGGCGGGAACGGGGGATGGGGGGGGGGGGGGGGGGGGGGGGTGGTGGTGGGGTGGGGGTGAGGAGCGGGGCGGTGGTGGGGGTACGCGAGGGGGGGGAGCGGGACTGGAGGGTGGGGGGCGGGGCGCCGGGGGGGCCCGTCCGTCGGGGTGGGCCGCGGGCGGGGGACACGGGGGAGGGCCTCGGCGGGGGGGGGAGGTAGCGTCGGCCTTGTGTCGGGTGGTGGGGACGCGTGGGGTGATTGGAGCCGTTCGGGAGGCCGCGCACCGTGGTGCTGGCGAGGGGGGGGTAGGGGGGGGGTGTGGAGAGAGTGTGTGGCATCGACGTGCGGGTGCGGGGGGGAGTGGGCCGGGGAGGTTAGGGGGGGGATGGGGGTTGGTGGGTGTGGTCGTAGGCAGGTGGGGAGTACGGCGGTTTGGGGGACACGGAGTGGGTTAGGGGTGTGTCAGACAGAGAGCGCCGGGGCGGCGGGGGCGTCAGCGTTGCGTGGGCGGGCCGTGGGGGGCGGGTAGGGGGGGGGGGGGTGGGGGGGGGGGGGTAGTGAGTGGTGGCGAGGGGGGGGGGGGGTCGGGGGGGTGTACGGGCCTGAGGGTAGTCGTGGTAGAAGAGCGGAGGGGGGGGGTGCGTCGAGCGGGGCGCGGGGGGGGGGCGGGCGAGGGGGAGGGTGTCGGTCGGGGACGGGTAGGCGAGTGTCGGGTCGAGTACGGGGGGGGGGGAGGGAGGCTGGCCTCGGGTCAGCCGGAGGGGGGGCTGGGGGCGGGTGGATGGGGCGGGAGGAGAGCTGTGCAGTGCGAGCTCGCAGGGCGGCGGGCGGCAGCGGCAGGGGGGCCAGCGATCCTGTCTGAGGTGGGGTGAGGGCTGGGGGGGGGAGGGGGGGGGGGGGTGGGGGGGGGTAGGAGATCAGGGGGGACGCGTCTGGGCGGGGGGGCGGGGAGGTAAGGTCGTGGCGGGGGGGGGGCGAGGTGGGGTGGGGGTGGGAGCTGTGGGGGCAGGTGGGGCGAGACGGAGGAGCAGGTGTGATAGAGCCACCGGGGCGTGGTTGCGCAGGTGCAGAGGCGCGGGTGGTAGGGAGGGGCGAGGTCGGTGGGGGGGGTTAGGGCAGGGGCGACGGTGGGGGGGGGAATGGTGCCGGGGCGCACGCGGGTGTATGCGGGGGGTGGGGGCGGGGGGGTCGTGGCGGGGTGAGGTACGGGGACCTGGGTCTTGCTAGCGGCGAACTCGTGAGTAGGGGGGGGGGGTGGTCGGCGGGGTTTGGGGCGTCGGAGGGGAGTGGGCTGACGGGGGAGGCGCAGCCAGTGGACCTTGGGTCGACGAGCGTACGGTAGTGAGTGTGCGCTGTTTTCGAGAGCGCCGGGCTCCGGGGGGTTGGGTCCCGTCCGGGGGTTGTTGTGGGTTGGAGAGGGATGGAGTCGGGAAGTCTGTGGTGGCGGTTCGGGGTGGAGCCGGGCAGGATGGCCCGGTCGGGTGCACGAGTGGGGGGGGGCGCGGTCGGTCTTAGCGCCGAGCGGGGACACGCGGATAGCGTGGGCCGCGGGGGTGGTGCCCACGGGGGGCATGCGAGGGATGCTAAGGGCGTGGGAGGCGGGGTCGCGCGGCCGGAGTGCCGCGGGGGGGGGGGTGGTGTGCGGTGGTGTGCGGCGAACTGGCACGGGGGCTCGGGGCCAGAGGAGTCGTACGGGAGGGTGGGGGGTGTCCGACGTCGTCACGGGGCGGCTGGGGGCCTGAGGCTCCTTATGTCTCCTTGCGGTTGCGGAGGCAGGGTGGGGTAGGACGGTGATGTGGGCAGGTCGGGCAGGGGGGTGCGGGCGGGGGGGCGGGGGGGGCAAGGGCGTTGTCGTGAAGAAGGTGGGTGACAGCGCGGCGGTTGGGGACGAGGGCTGAGGGGTGTGGGCAGTTCTCGTTGCGGACGCGTAGGCGCGGGGGGGAGAGTTGGTGTCGGGCGGCGGCGGGGCGCTGTGGGGGAGGGGGCGCGGGCGCGCGTTGCGGGGGGTTTCGGTTTCGAGGCTGAGGGGCTGCCGCGGTGGCGGGGCGAGGGTCGGCGAGGACCGGTGGACGACTCGTGCACGGCAGTGGGAGCGGGGAGCGGTGGGAGGGGTACCGCGGTGGGGGTGGTGCGGGTGTCACGGAGTGTGCGTGCGAGGGCGGGGGAGATGCTCGCGGGGTGTCGAGTCGGAGATTGTCGGGCCACGATCGCCAGCGGGGGAGGGGGGGGTCGTGAAGGAGGGGGGTGGTGGTAGGGGGGTGGGGTCCGGGGAGGGCTGCTGGGGGGGCGTCAGGTGGCGGAGGGGGGGGGGGACGGGCGTGGGGGTTGGGGGGGGGGTGGGGGGGCGAGGGGTGTGTGGGACGGGGGGGGGAGGGGAGTGTCGGTCGGCGGGTAGTGGGGGACGGGTAGGGGGAGGGGGGAGGGATTCGGGCATGCGGGTGTGGGCGCGGGAGGGGGGCCGCTGGGTGGGGGGTGGGCCGTGGGGGTTGGGTGTGGGGGGGGGGGTGGCGGGAGGCGGGGGACGCGGGGGGCAGGGTGGCGTGTGTCGGCCAGGGGCCGCCTGTCTGGGGGTGGAGACACGCCAGATGTGCTGGTAGGTGAGGGGTGTCGGCCCGTAGCGGCGGAGGGCTGGTAGGGGGAGGGTGTTCATGTGTAGGAGTGGGCGGCTGGGGTGCGACAGGGCGCGGGGGGTGTCGGGGCGCGCAGGGGTGGGGCGGAGTAGGGGAGGGGGGTAGTTGGGTGCGGCACCAGGGCAGTTGGCTGCGCAGGGGAAGAGGCGGGCGCGGGCAGGGGCGCAGGGTCAGCGGGCGGCGCAGGGGGCGTGACGGGGCGGGGGCAGGCGGTTCTCGTGCGGGGCACGTGAGCTTGATGTGGGTTGAGGGGGGCGGGGGGGCGGGGGGGCGCGATGGTGATGGGGGGGGCGCGGCGGGGGGGGGGTTGCGCTAGACGGGGGGGGGGGGGAGTACGCGGGGGCGCGATGGGAGCGGAGAGAGCTGGGGCGCGCGAGGTGGCGCGGCCGGGGTCTAGTGGTCGGCGGGCCTTTCGCGAGCCAGCGTGGTGGTGGTGGACGGGGTGGAGGCGGGTTAGGGGTGTGCGGGCACGGTGGGTATGTGGGGTCTTGGCACAGGCCGAGGGGGTGACCGTGTGGGGGTGGAGTGGGGGGGCGAAGGGGCGGAGAGGAGGTGGGGTTGCGCGGGGGTGGCGACGCAGCGGGTTGGGGGGGTGGGCGCGGGGGGCTGGGAGCGGTGCGGGGGGTGGGTCGGGAGGGTGGTTCACGGGGGCGAGGATTGTGTGGGGGGGGGTGCGGGGGGGGGGACGGGGGGGCGGGCGGTGGTGGGGTGGGGGGTGGGGTGCGCGGCGAAGGAGCGGGGCCTTGCGGGGGGGGGGGGACCGCGGTGGTGTCGCTGGTCGGGGCGTTCGGGTGGCAGCAGGGGGGGGTGGGGTGGGCGGAGGCACGGGCTCGGGGGTCTGGGAGGGGGGGGGTGCGGTGTGTATGGGGGGCGTGGCGGCGGGTGGGGGGCGGGGGGTTGTCATGGGTGTGGGTAGGGAGGGGGGGGGGCGGAGGGTGCGGTGGGGTGGGTGGGGGGGGTGGGGGCTTGGGGGGGGGGGTGGGGGTGGGGGGTCTGAGCGGGGAGGTGGGGGGGTGGGGGGGGGGGGGGGGGCGGGGGGGGGGGGAGGGTGGAGTGCGTCCGGGGGGGGGGGAGCGGGGGTGTGCGGGCGGTGGGTGAGCGGCACGCGGGACGAGCCGGGAGTTCACGCGGGGCAGCCAGGGGAGACGTGGCGGTTGGGGACGGAGCGGCGACTGGCGAGGGGCGCGGGGGAGGGGGTGGGGCGGGGGGGTGGCGCGGAACGCGGGGAGGGGGGTGGGGCGGAGGCGCGGGCAGGGGCGGGGATGCGTGCCGGGGAGATGGATGGGGGGGGGCCATTCGGTGGGACGTGGGGGTATTGCAGGTGGTCAAGTATTGCAGGAGGAGTGGTCACAGCAGGGGGGGGGGTGTGGGTGTTAGTTGGGAGTGAGGGTGCTGCGGGCGGGGCGAGAGGGGGGGGAGGATCCGGCGGCTGTGTTTTTTTGTTGTTTTTTTGTGCGAGTGGGGGGGGGGGGCGCGGGAGGGGGGGGTGTGGCGGGGTGCAGGGTACCAGGATCGGGTGGGGGGAGGGCGGGAGTGTGGTTGCAGGTGCGAGAGGCGGAGATGCCGCAGAGGCGTGCAGAGGGTGCAGCGCGGGAGGGGGCGGGTCGGGGGACGTTCGGGTGGGGGGCGGGGGGGGGCAGGGGAGGGTGGTCGGCAGGGGCACAGGGGGGGGCAGCGGGGGGGGGGGGCGCCGGCGGAGGGTGACGGTGCGGGCATGTGGGGGGTGGGTGGCGTGCGGTTTGGCGTGCGGGGTTGGGTCGGGGGGGATGGGGGGGGCGCCGGGGGCGGGGGTGGGGGGGGGAAGGGGGAGTCAGCGGTCTGGGTGTGTACGGGTGCGCGTGCGAGTGGGTGGCGAGCGGGTGGGGTGGGTAGGGGGGGGGGGTGGGAGGGTGGGTGGCGGGTGGCAGGGAGGGTCAGGGGGGGGGGGTTGGGGGCCTGGGTGTTGGGGGGGGGGGTGGGGCGGGGTGGAGGATAGATGGTTGGGGTGCGGTGGGGGAGGGGGGGTGGGGAGGCGCGGGCTGGGTCGGGGAGGGGGGGGTGGGGGGGGTGGGGGGGGGTGTGTGTGGGGGGGATGGTGGTGTTGTAGGGGGGGGGGGGGGGGGGGGGGATGGGCACCGTCGGGTCGCGGGGGTGGGAGGGGGTAGAGAGAGTGGTGCGGTTGGTCGGGGGCGGTCGGGAGGGGGGTGGGTTCGCCGTGCACAGCGGAGCGTGGGGTGACGCTTGGTGGAGGTGTGGGAGGGGTTGGTGGGCGGTGCGGGTGGGGGCGGAGAGCGCGGGTGCCAGGCGGAGGGGGTGGGAGCGGGGTTGAGATGCGTGGGGGGGGCGGGGGGTGTGGTGGGGCGGGCGGGGTGACGAGGGTGGGTTGCGGGGGGAGGGGGGGGGTGATGTGCGCAACTTCGCTGGGGGGGACGCTGGGCTTGGGGGGGGTTGATGTGGGGGGGGGGTTGGACCGGCCGCGTGGGGGTGAGTGGGCGACGAGTCCAGGGAAGGTCGAGCAGTGTGGGTCGGATGCTGGGAGAGTCCGGGGGGGTCGGGGTATCGGGTGTGTGGGTGGGCGGGGGTGGGGGCGGGGGGGGGGGGGGATGGGTAGGTCGGCTGTCCGAACGGGGGAGAGGGGTGCGACGGGCGGGCGGGGCGGGGCGTGGGTGGGCGCCGTGTCGGGAGACCCGAGGGTGTCAGTGGTGCTCGGTGTGCACTGTTGTGTGTGGCCGGTTGGTGGGCAGGGCGTCGGGGGTCAGGGGTGGGTGGTGTGGGGTGTGGGGTGGGGGGGAGGGAGGGGTAGGATGGGGCGACGGGGGGGGGGGGAGCGGGGCAGGGGTGGGTGGTGGGGGGGGGGGGTGTGGGGGGGGTTGGGGGGCCGGACGGGGGGACGCGCAAGTGGCGGGTGGGCGGGGAGTCTCGGGGGGGGTTAGTGGTGGGGGGGGGGGTGGATCGCTCGATGAGGGGGGTACGAGAGGGGTGGCGGGGGAGGGGGGTGGGGGTCTAGGGGGCAGGTGGTGGTCGAGCGCTGCTCGGAAGCTGGTGGGGTTGGGTGGGTTTGCGGGTGAGTGGGGGAGGGGTTGGGGGGGGGTGCGGTGGATCACGAGGGGCGGGGGGTGGACGAAAGGGGGTAGGTGGTGTTGGGGGGTGGATGGGGGGGGTGGGTGGGGGGGGTGGGGTGCGGCGGTTGCGAGAGGGTCTGGGCGGTGGGGGTGGTGTGTGCTGAGGCGGCGCAGGGTGGGCGTAAGGGGTTGGGGTGTGTGGGGGGGGGGGGGAGTGGCGCGTGGTTGTGGGAGGGGGCGTGGTGTGTGGGGGGGGTCGCGGGGGGGGGGGCGGAGTGAGGTCGTCGTAGGGGGGGTGCGTGTAGGGGGGGGGGGGTGTGGGGGGTGGGGCGCGAAGGCGCCCGGTTGGGGGGAGGCTAACGAGATCTCGTGACGTCGGACCGCAAATTGACGCCTTGTGGGCGTGCATTTCCGCTTTCATGGCTTACCGGTAGTAGCTATGATCGGCCCGATACACAGTTGAGCTCATGGTCGCGTAGGACAGTCGACCTGCCAAGAACTGCCACACACCAACCCAATTTCAATCGGATTTGGCCAGAGGTGACCCA
>Ga0179591_1311837_pt1 | contig 11516 bp, 11 predicted proteins | sample CZOMad2_1_08_16f_FD_182891 | JGI IMG/M metagenome (GOLD analysis project Ga0179591, IMG submission 182891) | Vadose zone soil fungal communities from Angelo Coast Range Reserve, California, USA - CZOMad2_1_08_16fungal (PacBio error correction) | ecosystem: Environmental > Terrestrial > Soil >... | reverse complement strand
GCAGATTTTTCCGGCAGCCTCCTCTTGTTTAGTCCCGATCTAGAAGGTTGACTCTTTTACTCTAGAGAAGAGCTATGGATAGATTCTCACCTGGGATCCAGGATAGCGTCCCCCACCCCCCATTGTTGTAAACATTCCCGCGGACAATTCCCTCTAGATTGATGAACGCTCCTAATGGGCTTTCGCTCATAAAATCTGCTTTGAGTCCCCTTCTCCATTTCTCCATCCCCTTTGATGGAAGTGGAGTGGGTCGCGTGCAGACACACTCCTCCCAGCGTGCTTTCCCTAGGAGAGTGATCCCCCTTTTGACCCCCTCTCCCTTCTCTTTCTTTGACCACTCAGATTTCGATGATGCTATCTTCTGGTTCTCGTCTGTCGCCCAAGCTCGAGCTTTCGCGGCCCCTTTAGTCCTTCTCAGGCATCGAGTTATGAGTTCTCTTCCCCGTATGAGCGTTTTCCGTCGTCGTGACGATCCCCCTTTGACCCCTCTTTTTTCTCCCCCCTCTTTTCATTCCCCTTGGTTTTTTAGAGATCCCCTCCGATCAGTTTAACATCCCCCCCTTTTTTCCCGCTCCCTTCCCCTGGTCGGAGCAATAATTTGACATTTCATGCTTTCCCCACATAAATTCAGTAAGTCAGACGGACAATGGGGAGCTAGCATGGTTTCCTTGGCTTGGCTCCTAGACTCAGACATACCTTAAGGATAGAGTTTGGCGAGATTAGCGGGACTTTGAAGGTCATTCTCCGCCCCCGGGAAAGCAAGAGATGTCATATTCCTTTTCCCTAATCCCTGACGTGACCCGCAGCAGTCCCCCCTGGTACACGGTGTCCGGTCCGTTTTTTCCCCTCCCATTCATGGACGCCTCGATCTCCCTTCGTCTCTTCGCCCCGCCTGCTGTCTCGATTTTTTTCCCCAAACACCCAATGTTTGTTATGGATTCTCCTCGAGGCCTTACTCTCCCCTCCCTAGATATCCTCGAGGCCGGTCCCCCGCGATACTTCCGATAAGTCAAATCTCTTGCCCTTCACAATCTTTTCCCCTCCTTTGTATTAGTTTTAGTTTTATCCCACCCTCAATTCCCGCGGCCTGTGAATCGTTGCTCCCGAAGGACGGAAAGCGGTCCCCTCAGACTCCCCTTTCTCTCTCCTCAGATCCCGGTCATAACATGTATATAACTCCTTGCTGCGGTTTGACCACGAGCTCACCCCCACTCCCCTGTTGCTCCCGCTCATTTTGATGAGGAGATGAACTCCCTTCATTCCTACGGATCCTTGCAATAGATCTATCCTCCCTGTTAGCCCTTCGTTTGCCCTCCCGCCCCCACCCCCTAGAGACCAAGGCGGCCCCCCCTCCCTCTCAGGCCGCGATTCTCTTTTTTTACCGTTGATCTCCAAATGACGTCCGACTCTTCCCCCCCTACGAGGGATCGCGGGTCATTCTCCAGCCCTCGCCCTTTCCTTTTGACTCTTCCTTGGCCCTGTCCAGGCTTAGATATCCTCCCCCATCTCTCGAAACCCCCCCCCCGAATCAGGCTGGCGGCCCGCTTTTTCGGTTTTCTTCCCTGCGACAGGTCAAATGGACTACAGGCAATTCTGGTCTCCAGCATCTGCTTCGGGCTTGATCCCTATCAGCCTATGAAACTTCTTCCCCTCCCCTTGCAGTTGACTGGCGAAGGAGGAGTAAGACATCTTCTTCGGCCTTCCACTACATTCTCGTCTTTTTCGCCATAGGTCTGTTTCCCCGTCCTTTCCTCGGCCCTTTGATTACTTGAAAGAGATCACCCGACTTCACCGACTCACCGGGTACGGAATCCTTATTGTTCCCAGCAGCATCTTTCCTTTCTCTTTGAAGAAAGGGTTTTCCCTCATCTATATCGGATGAGGAAGCAGTTCGACGTGGCTGCTCATCGTGCTGTCTCAACTCGACAGATCTTTTTAATCAATGTATTGATCAAGTAGACACATACCTCAGACAATCCCGCTGGGTTAGCTTAAGCTACGCCTGGAGTTTCTTTCAAGAACCCATGCCCCCAAGCCATTCAGCCCTGATCAATCCTGCAGCTCCCGCAACATGTTCGAAATTTGACCCAGTCCCGACGGTTTGATTGAGAGTCCCTGCTCTCCCGCCGCTCCTCTTTACGCATTAAGATGCTTAAGCCATGTTTCCGGATTGTAGTCGGATTTCAATATAAGCCCTCTCTTTGATTCCTCCCATTCCCTCTTTTCTTTTTTGGTTTGCACGAAATTAGAAGGTCTCCCCCGGCCGGACTTTCCATTCCCCATGTTTCCCTTTCCGGATTTCCAATAGAATAGACCTCCCTCCTGATTCTTCTCTCAGACTGAACACGAACCGAACAGCCCTTTGCGCCTCGAGATTCTCGATCTCTTAATTAGTTGTGTGCCTGTCGACCCCTTCTGGAGCTGGGGCTTGAAGGTTGCGTTACTTTCTTTTCCTACTCTTTTAATCGCGTTGTTTTTCCTTTATTTCTTAGTTATTTTTTCCTTCCCTTCTTCTTCGACCGAAGAAATACTTCCCCTCATGTTGCTTCCTTAGTGATGAGGAATTTCCCTTATTTCTGCGCTTCGTTTTCGACGTCGTGTTATTAGTAAGGCAATCGTGTGTCTGCCCCCCGGAGATCTGTTTTGTTAGAACGGACACACTTTAAGATTCTGCCCCCCTCATTCACCTTTCCTCTACGTCTTTCAGTTTTTGGTGATGTTCAATTCTTATTGCGCGCGATCTCTCTCTCCTTCCTACAGACGGACCCCAAGCCTCCCAGTACCACCCAAGCGGTTCGTAAGCAGTCAGTTCACCCGCTTCCGAGTCCCCCAAACTCCACCAAAGAAATAGAACCCTCTTTGATTTCTTCTTCCCGGCTCCTCCATGGTTGACGTGAAATAGGCTTTCCGGCCTGTCGAGGCGAGCTTTTGTCCTTCTTCCCCCGGATATGATTTTGTCTTCCAACCATTTTCTTGCCGACTCAGTCTTTTTCCTGGATTTTTTTTATGCCTTGTCCTCGACGGACCTGACGCCCTGCGCAGTGAACCGCCCCCGGGACCCTTCCGATTTTTTCGCGTCTTCACCTGTAGCCGCTGACTCTTGGACTTCCCCTGTGATGAAGTCCCTTCGTGCTTCTCCGGGGCATCTTCTGATCGACCTGGGAACCCCGATTCCCCTTTTATCTTCATCCGTTGTTTGTTTCCGAGAACACCGTCAAGTTTTGATTCCTCTCTTTCCTCCGCTTTCCCCAGCTCTCATATATCCCCTGAGAAGGGAACTTCCTGGTCCCCTCCTTTCCCCCTACATCGATTACATCGGACTACTTTTCCTCCTCTTTTTCCCCGACATAGAAGTTTCCCGGCGGTTTGACCTCCCGGGCGGTCCCAGATACTGTCGAGACACTGGGACTCCCAAACATCCACGTATTTTCGCCTTTTCTTGTGCGCAGTCCCGGAACATAAATTAAGTTCAGATTCTTCTGTTTCCCCCCTCTCTCCTCTCCAGGATCCCCTCCGCGCAACCGCCCCATTTGAGCCGGCTTGGCTACTTCCAGCTCCCTCATACTTAGTTCCAGATGTCTGTTTTTTCGATCTTTTTTGGTATCTTGCTCACCCGGTGAAACCGCCTGATTCGAAACGCGGTCTTCTCGTCTTTTTCTCCCTGCTGGGTGAAACTAGAGGACGCTCTTCTCTCTTTAGCCTCCTCCCCGAAGCCTTCTTTGAAAAAAATCTATGGAAAACCTCATCGTTCGCGACAGTTTTTCCTTCGGCATCTCAGTGTCCGCTTATCCCCCCCCCCCGAACTCTCCATACCCCCCCCCCTGCAGATTTTTTATGATCACGACGTGATCCAGGGAACGCCGCTGCTTTCCACCTCTTCATCCGGTACAGGAAAAGCTTACAACTTCGCGGGAATTATGATTTCCCTTCGCAAGGCCGATTTTTTCCAGAAACTCGTAGAAATAAAACCTTTCTCGTCCGATACACGTGACTCGCTTCGCCCGTTCTACATACCTTGAGCCCCCCTTTCACTTCCCCCCTCTCTTTGCGCCGCTTGTTTACAGGGACAAAAACCCCGCATCTCGCGCGGCAAGGTAGGCTGTATTCTTTCGGCGTCGTAGAATGGTCCCCATCCTTGAGCTGCATTGTTTCTTACAGTGTCGATCCCATGGAAAGTCCGGCTTTGCTATTCCCTTTGCGCAAACCGAACAGATGCTGTCTTTTTATACACTTAGCCCCCGCGCGATTTTTCCGATGAAGAAGGTCACCCTCCTCAAGCTCCTCGTCGGTGGAATGATCTTGCTATTAGCTCTGATAGAAGGGAACGCGCATTTTTCACTTCTCCAGTCGGCACCGACGGAGGTAATTATGTTAGGCTTGCCTAGGTACTTCTTTGGCTTGCGGTCCCCCCCTTGATTAAGGCTTGTCACTTCCCTCTCTTCCGTAACTCTCAGAGAGACAACGGCTTGCCGGCTCTGATCCGCTGTCTTACTCGAGCTTCAAGAGATTTTCTACTGATTTCCCATCTCTTCCCTATGTACGAAAGGTGACGCCGTCGCGCTCATGGACGTACCCTCCTCCCCGACGGCAATCTGATAATGATCCCCTCAGCTCCTTCTTCCCCCTCCGATCCTTCCCCAGACCATGTTCTGTTATTCCATGTGGGGAAAGTCCGTTCACTTTTCTTTCCCCCCCGGCTCCTTTAGGCCTCAAATGGTGACCGCCTATGAGGCTTCAAGGAGAACGTGATCATGTTTGAAGTTTCCTTCTTTCTTATTCCCCCCTCCTCCCGGAAGAAAGGAACTCGAGGCTCGCATTGTGGTCTGGATAGGCTCTCTCCCTAAGAGCTTCCGAGAAAAAATCCTATCTCCCATTTCGGTTCTCTCCACGTAGACTTCACGGGACTTGACCCGCTGCCCTCTCTGATATACCTTTCCTTCCTTTTAAGTCCCGCCGATATAGTTTCTCTAGAGGATTGCCGGCCCAAATGAAAGAAGGTTATCTTCATACTTTAATCTCTGTGCTTGATCAACCCCCGTTCTTGCGAGATATAGAGGACCCTCTCTTTTCTAGGTGATAGGTGTGGATAGCATTTGGGCCGATTCGTCCAACGGACCTATACTCTTTTCTGTGCCTTCTTCTTTAAGATGAAGGCTGGTCAAACCTAAACCTCGTCTCCTTCATCCCGTTTCGCGTCATGTGTTTGAAGACTATCCCCCCCTCCCTCTCTTCTCGGAGGACTCCGAGGTTTCTAGTGCGCGGGGTCCGTCGAGTTCTCTCTGGGTCCAAAGGCCGATTTCCTTTCTTCTTTTCCGAACCACGACCAGGCATATATTTCAGGTGACCTCCTCTTATCGTTCCTTTCCTTTCAGTCATTTATAACCCCGATCTCGATTCGATGATAGATGCTCTCTCATCCGTTATCAGTCTATCCCACTTTGTGTGGAAATAGAGCCTTCATCTAGCGGTTCTCTTCATTTGTGAGACAAGAGCCGTAATTCACGGCTCCCTAGGAAAGGACCCCTTTTACCGGTTATGGCTTGAAACGGCTTTTTCCTAGGGAGGAGGGCAGCCCAGGCATGCAAGCCCCCTTTCCCCCTCCTCCGTTCCCTGATAGGATCATAAAGGAAAAGTTTTTTCCTCTCAATATTCTGTTGCTTCAAATCCCCTTCGGATCCTGTCTTAGTTTCGCGGTATCGAGCTGAAATCCTATCTCTCCCCCATTGCTCTTCCCATCGCTTTTCTGAAGGCATTTGTTTTTTATTTCGGTTAGGCCAGCGAGAGATTATCTCCAGGTGTTTCTAGGCGCGGGAACGACATCCTGAGAGTATTACCTCTCTAATCCACGTTGTTTCGCCTCCTCACTTCGGAGGTAATTCTCCCCCACTCCCCACTAGATCCGTAACCTGCTACTCTGCGCTTCCTCAAAGTACCCCACCGATTGCCTAGAATCCTGAGTCCCATGGGCTGCCATTCCTCATCAGTAATCTTTTGATTTTTCTTCGCTATAAAAGAGACGACCCCTTCTTCCCCGACATAGCGAGGCGCCTTGCCTTAGTTTAGCGCTGGCTTTTAGTGACCCCCCCCTTCGTCACTCCAGAACCTTGTCTCTTGAGCAGGCGCTCACTTGCCCGCCCCTGACACCACCAGGTCAATCACGGTACAAGTTACGGGAAGTATAGGACGCGGTTTTTCGTCCACGTGGCTTTCCCTCCTGACTCTCCGCTTTCCCTCAGAGATGTCCTTTTTAGTCTCCCCCCAACAACCTTTGTTTCTCGCAACGGATAGGCTGTTTCTACAGCGATTTCCTATCGATCGCTTCAAGCCTGTCTCTCCCTAAGCAACACGACCTCTTTTGAGGTCTTCCCCAAATATCCTCCTTTCATTCTTTTTTCGAACACAAGGGACCTAAAGGCCAGCTTCCCATTTTCTCCAAGCGGAATTTTTCGCTTCCTCTCTCCAATGTATCCCTCCGCTTCGGCAATACGGTGCTCCCTCTGACCTGTATCCACAAATGCCCAGTGAGAAACGCGTCTACCTGTTTTATTGTTCCCTCAGATGACCCATTCCGCCGCAAGAGGAAATCTTTTACCGTTTGTTTCCTTGCAGCTAAAGATGAGATCCGCTATCACCCTTCCGGCCCCGTCTCCCCTCCTCTTCCTGACTCCCGGAAATCGTACGTCCTTTGATCCTTCGCCTTATCCTAGAGATAGAAGAGGGTTATACTCCGGCCCCCCCCCCTCAGACCGATTATTCTGCCAAGCTTGTAATTGGCCTTGTCTTTTCTCCTCTCCCTCCCCATCGTCTTCATGACCAAGAAGGACAGCCCGGTTCTTTTTCGTTCTTCTGTCTCATCGACAGGCCGACTGGCAGCTCTGGTCAGAGAGAAAAGCCATCTGGGGGTCCCCGACAAATTCTAGTTACCTCCTTTCTAGGCCTATTACGGTGCGTATCCCTCGCGGGCCTCCGGCCATGAGAACGTTCTCCCGCCCCCTTTTTTTTTTCTTTCCGCTCATTTCCAGAGACGGAAGATTGACTTCTGCGAGCGCCCACCTTTTCATCAAAGACCGGGTCTTTCCCGCATTCATGGAATTATGCTCCCTTCCCTTGCCGTGTCCTTCGGTAGATGTCCGGAAGATGCTCTTTCTTTTCTCCCTTCAAATGTTCGTGAGACTGATTTCGTAGCATAGCAGTCTCTTAGGTTTCCTGATCCAGTCACTACACATCGCCCTCGCCGCGGTGATCTTGATTGAAGTCGTACGTATTTTCTTTTTTTGACTTCACCTCTTTCCACTGCAGAAAAGTTATCCGTCTCCCCGTCGTGTTTTCCCCCCCCCCATGCCGCACACTTCAGAAATGGAAAGCCTTTCCCCGTCCTTATACCCCTGTAGCGGGAAAGTAGACTTCCCATCAGCTCGATCGCACTCCCATTTCAACGAGCTAGGAGCAAATGTTTCGTAGGGTTCCCTCACCATTCCCAGACGAGAGTTTTACAGCTCCCTACTCTCCTTTCTTTCTTTTTTCTTCCCTAGACGGGGAGATCCGTCCCGTTTTCCATTTTATGACATTTGTTTGGAGATAACTTGTCCGCTTCCTTTCTTTCCTGAGGATGCATTCGCCGCTCCCTGAATCTTCCGTACCTAGATAGGATACGATTTCTTGCCGCTGATTGCTTCCCCATTTTCAGCTAGATAAGCCTCGTTTGCCCTTTTTTCTTGATCCGGAGTCGAAGCGGTTCGATCATTGTGATGTCAAGAAGTTATTTCATGCGGCAGGCCTCCGGAAGGAACTTAGCATGAGTAATGCCATGTTCTCAGGCTTCCTCCTTTTTCATCCTTTCGTAGCCTGCGTTTTGACGGTGGTTCTTTAACCTATCCATCGGTGCGCGGCGTCCTTGTCCTGGTTTGTAGCCCTGTCCCAGAGAGGACAGCCTTTAAACGCCGCTGACTTCCTTGAACGTTTGGTGTGATTCTTCCCTCTATCAGCGGCACGTATGCTGACTTCCTCCTTGCGTTCCATTCTTAACAAGAAAGTGTACCCGCCCTCCCCCCTTTTTCCCAGAGCAGCGTCGCGACTCGGCCTTTCCCCCACCTGACCAGCCATACCCCCTCACCGCTCTTTTCTACCCACGACCTCTCCCCCTTCTTCCCATCTGTGGGATGAAACTGTCTCGCAATTCCCCCCACTGGAAGTTCCCCTCTCCAGATCAAGGATTGATTTTTCTTGTGCACCATGGAGTTCCGGGGAATTATGTTTTTCCCTTCGACCTTCCTCCCCTTTCTCCTCCGAACGGCGTTGTAGATGCTGGCCCCGCATTCCTGGAACGTCGATGTTCGCGCTCTCTGTCGCCGTCGTCAACTGGAAGAGAACTGGTTTTTCCCCCTCGTCCTGTTCTTCTTTCTCCCCCTTCAGGCACTCAGATTTTTCATCGACTGCAAAACGCAGACCTTGCGGTCTCTTTTCTTTTTTTTCCCTCTGTTGTGAGAGAAACCGTCATGCTGTGTTCTGAGCTCCGAGTAAAAGTCTTTCCCCCCCCCCCGCCGAGAATTCCCACCCCCTTCTTTCCCCCAAGGTCGAGGCCTATCCCTGGTTCTCTCGAGCGGCGAAATCGAAGTTTCCGGCTTCGCCCGTACAAAGCCGTGCTTGAGGGATACCCCCCCCCCCCCCCCCCCCCCCCCCCCCCACAACACCCCCCCCCCCCCCCCCCTCCCCTACACAAGGCCCCCTCCACCCATCCAACGCTTGTTTCGCAAACCCTGGAAGAAAAACCCCTTTCCTCTTCTTCTTCCAGACCCCCTCGAGCCCTCCCGGCTAGTTAGCCCCCCTCTTGTCTCCCCCCCCTTTGGCCGGATTCGTAAAGGAAGACCTTCCCCTGTGATGTCGTTTGTATCGTGGAGGCGTTCTTCATCCCCTGCCCCTCTTTGCCCTTACGTCTCGAACCGCTGTCTTTCTTCTCCCCCCCATTCTTTGCTTTTCGTCTGGAAACGACGCTCTAAAGCATACGTGGATAGATGGGTACCCCCCCTTTCTCCCCCCCCCTTCCCTACCTCAGACGACTGATGGCCTTGAATCTTTTCCCACGAGGCCCCTACGGCAGGACGCCGCGCCAGCTTCTTCTGACGAAACGTTCCACCTCTGACTCTCCTACCTGATTTCCCGGCCGATCAGAACGGAAAGCTTCCAATTCTCCCCCTTTTGAGGACATCAGGTCTTAGTCGCCTGGCCCATGCCCCCCTAGTTAGCCCCCCCCCCCAACACCTTTTTTTTTTTTCATTTCCGGCAAACGGACCCCGCATCTCCAGTCGGAGAAAGTCGCATCCTGTCTCGGCGGAGCCCCACGATGTTTAGACGGAACCCCCCCCCCCTCCCCTTCCCTTTTATTCTACCTATATCTCAGGTTCCTGGCCTGTTCGCGGAGGCCGAATGACCGCCGAGGCGGGTTTCCTTCGGTATGCCGCGAGTCCCAAAAATGTTTCCCTTTTGTTGTTCTCTTTGACGGCTATTCTTGACGCCACCCGTCCCCCACTTTCTGGCCTTGCCCGCGGCACGCGCTCTGACTCTTCCCTTCACACCATCCACCCCTGGTCTCCTCTCGTCAGGATCTGCGATTCACGAGTTTTTTTTTAGAATTTTCCGGATACTCCCACTTGTCTTCCCTTTCCCCTTTTGTCATTGGGCGGCTTTGGTTTTAATTGCATTTTCCCGGCGTTTGCGGCGGTGCGGCGTGAGGCGCCACTCTCCTTTTTACTCAACTCCTTCAAACAGGCCGGCATCGTGCTGCTTTCGATGTTCCTTAATATGGAGAAAACATCTTTTGCTCGACGCGATTGTCGCGAGTTCTCCCCCCCATTGACGGTCTTGCCTGTCATTCCCCCCTTCGACCTTTTAACAGCTCCGATTTTTTTCCCCCCGGAAACGCTCGAACCTGACATGCCTGCGTATGATTCTTTTCTTCTGATATAGTTCTTCGCGTGGTGCTTTCTTTTTAAGTCTTTCACTTCCGGCGCAATCATTTAATTATGAACAGCTTGAGTTTGTTTGACAAGGAGACCAGTGTTCTGGTCAGGCTTTTATATCTTAAAGTTCCCGGCCTCCCCCTACAATCCGTCGAGAAAGTGCCTTTTTATGGTAGGTCGATAGACGACGAGCATCTGCTTTCGTCGCCCTGTGCCGGTTTTCGGACATAATTCCTCTTATCGTTATCTCTTTCCCCCTCTCTAGCTGGGCTTTTTCCTCCTTGGTCTATTCCCCTTTCAGTTTCCAAGGGCCTTGTTCCTCGCGTTTGGTGTCGGGACATGCCCTTTTTTTGCCGGAATCGCATTGGGATAAGGCCTCCTTTTCTTCCCCATAATTTTTCCTATGGTTACTCACGTTTGCATTCTTGTGAGACTTTTCAGGGTTCGGCGAATTCCTATCTTCCCCCGGCCCCTATTTTTTGCCCCCGATCCCCTTTCTTTGAATCGTCTTCCTCCATGACGTTCTTTATCGACCTTCACCTCCCAGCCCGAATGCCACACTGTTTCCGACTTTTTTTTTGAACTCTCCATAGTAATATTCGATGAAATCCTGGACCGCGCCTCACCCCCTCTTCCGAGTAGGCCTAGTGGTAAGGCGGGCCTGTCCTTTGATTCTTCCCCCCAATATCTGTCTTTTTTCTGTCCTTTGTGTCGACGAAAAATCGGACAAGGCTTTCCTTCGCGTTGCTTTATAGATCGAGCACGGCTCGGACCCCCCCAAGCTTCTCGAGACTCATCTTTCGCATACCTCTTTCAGGATCGAGACACCCCAATTGTGTGGAACCCATAGCTCCCTGGACGCTTCTTGAGCGGAGTAGACTTCCTGTGAGATCCATGTTTGTGGGAATATGACCCGCCGTACCTTTACCTGGTGGCCCCTTGCCCGGCTTTACTTAGTGCTTTCTTCTGACCCCACATTCCTCGCCCTCGCGTTCTTTTTGTCTCTCTACCCGTTCCAATATGTGCTTGAAATCAGTTTGATAAGGATGTATCGCGGTTCTCTTTACCCCCCCTCAAAGAATACTTTTTTTTCTTGAGATGCCCAGTTTTTTTTTTGGTCCTCGGATTGTTGTCGGGAGTTGGCGGGCAAGATCAGATTCCGATGCTCTTTGTTAACCTCTTTTTTGAGGCGTGGGAAACGCCGTGCCTTGGGCTCTCGGTTCCCTCTCTCTTTTTCCTCCCTGTTTGATAGATCCTAGATCACTTTGAAACCTTTCGTTGTCCCCGCTTCCCGGTACCGTCCCCCCTCCTTCCAAGGGACTCGAGCGAGTCCCCCCTCCACCGAACGTCAGAAAGACCTGAGCTGCCCTGGGCCATTTTCTCAAGCGCAGACAGAGTTGGATTGCTCGCTCGTTACCGCGACGAACCCGCCTTCTCTGATCTGATTGGCCGAACGAGGCTTCGGTTTTAGTAAGGAGAAAGCGTGACTGGCTTGATTTTCTCTAGAGTCTGCCACCCCCCAGTGTTCCTTTGAACACGCCCGGCGCAACGTCTCCGTCC
>Ga0179591_1339465_pt1 | contig 11517 bp, 9 predicted proteins | sample CZOMad2_1_08_16f_FD_182891 | JGI IMG/M metagenome (GOLD analysis project Ga0179591, IMG submission 182891) | Vadose zone soil fungal communities from Angelo Coast Range Reserve, California, USA - CZOMad2_1_08_16fungal (PacBio error correction) | ecosystem: Environmental > Terrestrial > Soil >... | reverse complement strand
CGACTGCGGTGACCTCAACAATCGTCTCCTTCCCCTGAAGTTCCTCTCCTCCCCAGGAAAAACTTGTAATGTGGATACCCCTTAATTCTTCCTGTCTCTCCAGGGTTACTGGAGTTGTTCTTCACCCCTAGGCCCTTTTTTCCCTGGAGAACCCGCGGCATCGACATTATGTTTGGTTATTGTTTTTCAAGGACGACGCTCTTTTGGTGGCAGTAAGGTCTGCCCCCAGGAAAAGTTGGCTTAGAAACCTCCCTTTAGCAGAACTCCATCACCATCCCGCATAGGTTCTGATAGAATGATATTCACACTCGCGATTCCGGTGCTTGTGCTGTGCTAAACCGCCCAGACACCCACCCCCCCCTATGAAGTGGGTTCTCCCGTTTCGGGCCGCCGCTCATTTTTTGACCTCTGAAGTCCTTTTTCAGTTTTTGAGTCCATAGACTTCTTCTTTCACTAATTCCTTAAACTTAGACCTCCCTGTCTTCTCTCTCCAAATTTTTTGCGTACCTTCCCGAACAGCTTTTTTCTGTGCTTGCGTGCCCGTGATCTACTTATCCTGTTCCTTCTTTTGAAACCCTTTTGGCTCAAATTGACGAACCCCCAGCTCAGGCCTTGACCTTTTTTTTTTGCCCGTCGCAAAGGTTGATTCTCGGCACGGGTTTCCCTTTGTTCCGTATCCTCCTTATGGAGTTGGCCAATAGTTTTCTCCTCTAGGTAACTTTCTTGGAGCTCGCTTAACCCTCTTTCTGGGAACCTCATAAGACTTCTGACCCTCGTCTCATTTCGAGTTTTTCCCTTTAAACCCTCTGATCGAATAATTCTCTCCTCATTCTCTTTTTTCGGCTCTCGAGGAGCTACAAGGAGCGCTTTCCGTCTCCCCAAGTGACTTTTCTAGATGATACCACTACACTTCTTATAGGTGTTGGATCTCTTTCTCAACTGCCCGATTTTGAGTTTCTTTTACGCGGCCTTCATTTTTGCCTTCCTCTAGTAAACGATCGTATCCCTATTTCACGTACTTTCTTTTCATACTGGCCATTTGACTCCTGTAAGATAGGTGCTCGATTTTTGAGTTAGCCTCTCTTTTGAAGTTCGGCTATGTACTCCGCAGGACTTGGACATGCATGGTGGCCCGGGCCCTTTATAGCGTGATCCGGTCTCAAGTATGCTTAGAGCTCTAGCTTTTGTGGAGGCTGGAGCTAAAGAGTATGGGACCCCCCAGTTCCTATCTTTTTTTGAGTCTCTCTTTTCTTCACGGCCTCTTAAATGTCATCGCACACATTCCAACTCTTCTTATCTGCCCCCCCGCGTCAAGGAAAAGTTCTCCTCGCTCTGAGATCTCTAATCCCCGCTGTTTCCTTTTCTCCCCTCCCCCCGTTTGTCTCCCTCTCTTCGAAGTTTCCGGCGTAATGCCCCATGTCTTGGTAACGGCCTCCGGATGTGGTCAGTCTCGTACTCTTTTTTTTTCTTTTGCCTTTTTAGTTACTCTAGAAAAGTTCTCCTTGCAAAGAAGTCCGCGTGTCGTCGCCTTGTTTTCTCTTCTGCGGTTCTTTCCGTGAGTCGGAGTTTTTCTTCTTTTTTCTTCCTCCCTCGTTTTCGGAAGTAGTATTATATTTCCTCAGTCTTTCTCTTAGATTAAGTTTTTTTTCAGTCCTGTCAACACTAGCGCGTCCTCCCGGTCTTCCCTCCGTTTTGACGCCCTGCTCCCACCCTATTTTTTCGATCCTCTCAAGCTCTTCTGTATTTGGTCCTTTCCTCTTCCGAGTTAATCTTTCCCTGTTTCTTTTTCCGCGTAAGAGTCACTTTAGTTCTTTCAACTTTTTTGGCCCCCCCCTTCCTCCCAGTAGTCCCAGAAACCCTTTTCTTACGTCAAAAGATTCGCGAGGTCAGAGCACGTACATTCCTTCCGAGCTATGCTCCCTTTTTTTTTGAGCGCGCTAAGGAATTTCCTTCTCGAGATCCTCCCTTTCCTCGTTTCTGTGACGATGTTCCCTTTTTCTCTTCCTCTGTGAAACTCCCCATCGCTCTTCCCCAGACGAAAGAGCCCAGATTCGTCACATGTCTCGATGTGAGGGGTCTTTTTTTTTCATCCGAGAAACGACGTTCGCCTCCCTATGGAGGTTTCTTCGATCAACGCGTTATTTCCCTTTTATCTCCCTCTCTTCCATAGTTGCCTCGACCTCGCGCCGTCCTAAGTTTTTTCTCTTCGTTTAGCGACGCCGAACCTCTAAAGAGAGGACGTAACCACTCTACGGTCACTAGCCTTGCCTTTCAGTCGATGTAGCCGTCCTTTCTTGTTGTCGCAGGAAGTTCCCCCTGGATTTCGGATTACACGCGTACACGTGCGCTGTGCGACGTTTCAGTAACTCGGGGACGACGCAATTTTGGTAAAGAACCCCGGAAATATGATCTCCCTCTTCTCCCTCTTTCGCCTCTGACTCGCCCAATCCCCCGCGGTTGTCGTCCCCCTCAACATAGGCGGGTAATCTTTTCCTTCAAAGATCCCCCCCTGACTTGCGCAAGAATAGCTCTGCTGACCCCGTCGTTTCTAAATTCATCTCGTCTAATTCGCAGTCTGACTACGACTTCATCTTGTGGTTTCCCCAGAAACTAGTTTACTGCGACGGTCGGCCCAAACCTTTTGCCCCCCTGTCTTCTGAGCGCTCCCGGTCCTGTCCTGAAATTACGTCCTGACTAGCTGGTCGCTTCCCCTAACTTTTCCCCCTTTTATGAAGTTCGTCTCTGCCGGACGAGCCCCCAAAGACAAGCTCCCCCTTGATTCCCGACGACTGACCCCCATAGTCCTTCTTACTCCTGTGAGTCCGAATATTTTCTAGCGGCTCGGGCCGCAAATCTTTTAGACCCTAAGGGACCCTGATCCTTACGATCTCTGCCCACTCTGCCTATCTCTTTTCTGCCTCCACGTTTCATTTTTCGCTGTTTGAGTTTTTTACCACCCTGCGAAACACGCCTCCATTTCGAGTTCGGTACTGTAGGTTTCTTCCTTCTCATTCTTGTTTTTGTGTTAGAAGCCTCATGAAAACCTCGACTTTCGTGTTCGGCCCAACAAGACCCCCAAACCCATAAGTAGATGCCCCTGATCGATCGCTCCTTCTCCTCATGTCCCTTTCTCATTTTTCTCCCTCCCGACTCTTTCTTTCTTCTCTCTTATGGTATCCATATGCGGTGACCTGCAGTACTTTCTCCACTTTTGATCAGTCTTCGGTGAAGAGGGTACACCTCCATCTATCTTTTCCGATCCTTTTTTTTGCTCCTTTCCCCTCTGTAGCTTGAACAAATCTTCTACCTCCCCTTCATAGCCCTGCAACCCTCTCTTCTGGTCCGAATTGGCTACCAGACTCAAGATTTTTCCTTGGAGAACCATGAGATCCCGACCCGCGATCACGCCTGAACCGCGCATCTTTTAATGTGTTGTTTGTTCTTTTTCCAGAAAAAGACCTTAGGTTGGTTCAGTACTTCTTCTCACTTTCACTTACATCCCTTTCTCAGCTTCCAGAAACACGTTAACCTGCTTTTCCTCTTTTCTTCCCTCGAGAGTTTTGGGGGAGGAGAGGCGCCCACGCGCCCCCCCCACCCCATTTTTCTCGGGCTCCTCTCAAGTGATTACTCTCATGCTCTTTATAGATTTTCTTGTTTCGAGTCGTACGTCGGCTGCGCTTTAAGTACTCTTATAACGTTTTTTCTTAGTCTTTTCGTAAGAATCTGCTTTGGTCGGGTTCTTAGGTGTCCGGTACTTCCCCCCTCCGTCCTTCCTTCAAAACGGATTGTGGAATGCATCGTATACAGCATCTTTCTTAACTGAGAATTCACGGGACCAGTGCCGATCCTTCGCAGGGGTGCAATGTGTCACAGGCGACTATTTGTCTTTTTTTTTTTTCCTTTTTTCTTCTTTTTTTTTTTTTTGTGGGTTTTTCGGTCTTTCCTACGTGATCCAGGACTTTCGGCGTGATTCAGTGACGTCGCCCAACGCTTTTTTTCTCACCGCCTCCGCCCTCTTTGTCTTCTTGGGGGATACTTCTCTCTAGAGTTAAGCAGTACCCTTCTCACGGCCGATTTTTGATCCAAGATCTTTTTTTCTCTCTCTCGTATCTCGTCACGATCTGCTGACGTTCCTGTTATAGCTGATCCCAAACTCCACGTGTCGCTTTTTGAGCTTTCTTTTTTCCCCCGAGAGGGGCGGGTCCCTTTGTGTCTCAGCGATGTAAGGCCATCGTTAACCAGATCGTCCCACACCTATCTACGTATTCCCCCCCCCTTCTCGGACCTCTCTCTTGTGACGATCCTTTCTCTGTTCTCTTTCCCCCTTCTTCTCCTTATCGATTATACCTCGCTGCAGGAGGCGGGTTCCGAAGAACGTTTTCAAGCCTGTGGAGTCGAAGGACTTTCGTTTTTTGTTCTCACATTGCCCTCTCTTTCGAGTCTCACCTTCCTCCTCTGTTTTGTAGTGTTTTTTTTCAATTTTAATCCCCTTTTTTTTTTTTTCTTTAGAGGATTTTTTTCAGAAACTCACTAGATCTCCTGATTCCCCAGACATAGACCACTCTCTCGTTTTCTCTCGAGATTACGGTTCCGCTCGGGCTCTTCCGGATCATTCCCAGAAACTACGTTTTTTCCTTTGATTTTCTTCGAGTCAACCGTCTTACGAGGAGATAGTTTTCTCGATCTTCTTTCTTGGACACTTTATTTCACCCTTCCTTCCTCCGTTGAGGCTCGGTCAGCTTTAGGGCGAAGCCTGGTGGGGGGGGGGTTTTTTTGTTTTCGGCTAAGTGTTTGAAGGAAAGCGGTCTTCGCGGATCCTTCGTTTCAGTTTCCCCCATCTCACTTTATTCAACCTTTCCCTGGATCGTGTTTCTCCTACCCACGCGATCTTTTTCTTCCACTTTTTCTCTGTTAGGCGTCTATTCCTGTTTCCGCCAGTTGTTCGCGCCGGTTTTTTTTTTCCGAGGCGAAGTCGTCTACTCCTTTTTTGTTGACGAGCGTACGTAGATCATTTCCCACAACTGAGCTGAAAACCTTTTCTCCGGCCCTTCTCATTTTCTTACTACCCGCCCAACAGATTCCACTAGTCCTTAACTACGTTCGAGAACTGTGATTGTAGAGGATTTTTTTTAATACTCAGTTTTCTCCTCCCTAGTGCCGGAAATCCCTTGATTTGCCCACTTTTTTCCCCCCTCCCCGGTTTCACCTTCAACTGCCCCTTTTTCTCCTCAGAAAAGGCACCCCGCTCAGGCCCCCCGATTTCTTCAACCTCATCGCGTCGTAATATAACTTGTGTAAGGATTCGCGAGATTCGACCAGTTCTGTGCGTGAGTCTGGTGTTGAAGAGCTTCGGTGGGTCCCCTACTCTTTGATCTACTCCAATCCTCCTGAGGTGGCCTACGGCGTCCCCATTCTATTTTTCGGTTGGACCTCCGCCCACATTCAAGTACCAAAAGATGAGCGCCGAACAGTGCCAAAATGTCCGGGTCTTTCAGAACTGCTAGAAAGTCGACCCCGCCCCCTCTTTTCCTAGTATGACCAGATCCTCGCTTTCTTTCCGAGCTTTCTCGACGTCTCTGACATCTAGAAAAGGAGATAGATCAGAATCCGCGGTCCAGATCTTTGGAAGACTTCCAGATCGTGGATGTTCGTTTGGTGATGAAGAGCAGGGCCCCACAGATCTCTAATTAAAACCTCGTAAAAGGTCCCCCCCCTTCTTTGATCCGCATACACCTAGATGATACCTTTCGGTTGGTTATCCAGCGTTTCCCTTCTCTATAGTTCCTCCTTAGAGCGCGACCCCAGTCGTCTGAGAAATTTCGCCAGAGGGTCCGGCTCCTCGATCTTTCTAGAGCCAGACTTCTCTCGCTTAGGTTGGACCCCTGACGCGTCTACCTTATCGAATAAGCGAAGTTGACTCCCCCTCCCTGTCCTTTTCTCAAGAATTAGTGCGCCCCCCCCAACGATAGTCAAACCTTTCTTGACTTTTTTTTCCCTAACTTTTCTCTTCAGCTCAGTTTCCATTCTCCTTTTCCCCAGTTCTCACGTTCTCCCTGAGCGGGTCAAGTGATCCCTGGGTGACTCATGAGTATGACCCCGGTCGTCGACCGTTCCTGCCTTTCACCCTCTCCTTCCTTTCCTGTCAGGGTCTTCCTAAGTCCTCCCCCTATTCTCGATCCGTGCGAAGAAGGTAGTAAGGTGCCGCAGTTCTCCGAACCGTTCCCCCAGTCTCTTCCTCTTCATTTGTGCTGCAGCAGCCCTTCGGTCCGTTTGGCTCCTCCCCACGGACTTTTGCGCCGTCACAAGGACAACCTCGTGTCTCCTTCCTACGCGAGAAGGGTATCTTTGGTGAGGTGCGGACCTCCTTTTTTTTTGTCCCTTGGCCTTTTAGCACTAGTATGGCCACCCTCCCGTCTAGTCCAAAAAAGTTAACCACAAACATATTCTCTTCAGCTGTCTTTTAATCGATCGCTATCTTTTTCAGAATGCTGGTATGACATGGTTTCGAGACAGCCATTTCTTCATTCTTCTTTCTATTTGTATTTTCGAAAGACCCTGTTGTTGCCGTACAGTTGACATCCTTCCTTTTTTTTTTTCTCGGGTTGCCCCGCTTTTCAAGAAGTAGCATCCCTAATCTCGAGATGCGCTCTTTCGACCCTCCTGGGTCAAATACCTCCCAGGATTTTACTCGCCGTACTCCCAAGCCTTATTTTCTCCCTTTCACGACTTCCTTCCCCTTACTCTAGTTCTTGCCTTGGCACCGCTAAAGTCATTTTAAATAGATATCAAAGTCCTCCCAGAGAATAGACATGATTTTGTTTCTTGTACCCCGACTCCTTTCTGGTGGAATTTCCTTCCTTTCCTCCAGTGGTCCTCCCTTCAATCCCTATCGACCTTTCCCTCCCTTCCCTCTTAATTTCCCTCCTTTCGTGATGAAATCTGCGAGTTTCTTCCGTGGCGGATCTTCAGAGAAAACGCAAATCGACCTAGTAGTGCGTCCCCCCCTCTCTTGCGCTTTTGCGCGAGCAGCTTGGTGATCCTGCCTTTTCCCCCCCTTTTCGGCTTCATATCCGTCGTCTTGTCGCCCCGAATTGAAACTACCCGTTCTTCGTCTTTTTAGTCTCCTTTGCGACTTTTTAGAGAATCTTTCGCCTAACGGGTTCGGTGTTCTGCCAGGCCGTGCTCTTCTTCCTTCCTGGCACTGTGTGTCTACTGAGACGACCCAGCTCTTTTCCGCTCCCTTGAAGTGTCAACTTCTCCACCTTTGATGCCGCCTAGGTGGTGCTTTTCAACCTTCCGGGTCAGCATCTGGTTGGATCACGTTCCGGTCTACGGCTGTTTTCCCTTAGCGGAGCTCGCTGTCGTTGACGCGGCTTAAAAGACGAAGCCCTCTGATGCTTTATTTCTGACACTCCTTCGCCTTCCGGAGTCTCCTTCAGATTGGTGACCCCTCTTGGGCGCCTTGCGCAGTTTCCCCTCCGATCCAGTTCCGGGTATTCTCTTATCCCCCCCCCAAGTTTCTCCTTCTTCTCTGTGATTTCTCTTGCGTCGCACAGCGGTTTCGATGTGTCGGCATGTTTTATACAAGCTCCCTCGACGGGATTTCTGATTCGGATTTTTTTTGACCTTCACGGCTCCCTTTTTTTTTTTTTTTTTTTTTTTTTTTTTTCTTTCTTCCGACTATTCCTTTGCTCATTCGGAGCGCGCGTCGATCATCTAATTAATCTTTTTCGGTGAAGACGTCCCATGAAAGCGGTTTTTTTTGGCCCGTTCTTCGGGCTCCTAACATTGACTGTTGTCTGCGCTATTCTTTCGCCTGTTTCTTTCCCTCCCTCACTTGTTGACGTTTCCTCTCTCGTCGTGCCGCTGATCTTTTCTCCTTCAACCCCAATTCTCATTTCACAATTTTTCTCGTGAATAGCGAATCTCCCTTTTCTTTTCTTCTCCCCCCTTCCTCTCCCTTCTCTCAACTTGCGGTACTCCCCTCTGACCTTTTTAGGACAGCGTGGCCCCCCCTGTAATGAAAATGTATTCTTGAGTGCACTCCCGTCAATACGTGACTTGTACTCTGCGCGCCTTAGTTAGCTCTAGCCCTAGACACATCCATCTCTCTTTCTCCTTGATCCTTCTTTCCCATCTTTTCTGAGTTCTCGTCAGGCGTCTATTAGCTTCTCTCTTCTCTGTGTTCCGGTTAACCTTTTTCCCTTTCTATCCTCTTTTTTTTGTTGAGAGTCTTCTTGCTCATCTGAACCCCCTCTGGCACCTCCCTCCTGTCACGACTGCCTTCCTCAGCTCGCCCAACACGATGGAAGTAACTCCCCTTCCCCAACTTTTTTTCAATTGGGAAGAGAACTCCAGTGGAGATTCCAACCCTTTTTTCTCCTCTTCCTCTAACTTAGTTATTTCCAATCAAGGGGCCGGGCCCTCTCCCGGTTTCCTGCCGGTCCCCGGGTACTCCCCCCTCCTGTGTTTTCTTCCCTTTACACGAGGCAAACCTGTTCCCCCTCCCCTGCGTCTTTTTTCCTAGACCCACGGCTCGCCCGCTTTTAGAGTTCAGAGAACGGTGACGAGCAGTATTTTTCTTTCCCTTGTCCAAGCCCTTTCCTGTTCTTGAAATTTTTTTTTCTAGCACCGGGAAAGCCCTTCTATCTACTCTGAAGCTTTTCCCCCCCCTTAGAGCGGAACCTGCTATCTTTTCTCCCTTTGCGACTCCCATCCCAGTACCAAAGCCGAGCAGCGACGAGTTTGGGTGTTTTTTTTTCTGTTGGATCACGATCAACCAGCCAGTCCCGTTACCCACCTCTGTTCAATTCTGCCCTTCTCTCCGCCTTCTCCTTCTCTTCTCGAATTGCCTCGTGGAAATCGTAAATTTTTTCCTATCGTCCCTCGAAGATGTTTTAATTTTACGCTCCGATTTCGATTTTGATGTCCCTATCTTTTCCCTCCTGGGACACCCGGCCGGTACCCCTCTCCCTCCCTGCGGTCGACGAAGAGCCTCACCCTTCTACCAAAGTGATTTTGGGTATACTAGATAAGAACTCCCCGGATGCGACGCCTTTTTTTATGAGCGGCCCCTCTGGTTCCCAGACAAATAGTCGCTCTTTTGGTACTGAAAGTTCGATCAGTAAGTGGTTTCCTAAAGAGAGTGCTAGGTCTCCCTCCTTTTCTGGGTAGGATTTCTAGCTTCCCAAAAGTCCCCTTCCGTTATGTACCCGTCGTTCCAATCATTTTCCCTAAAACCTCGCTTTTTTTACATGACGTTCCTTCGAGAAAGCCCCACCTGGCGCCGTGACACGTCCTTTACCGTCTTCTTTGACGGTCTTTAGAAGTGATCTTTTCTAATAGTCTAGATCGTCCTCTGTTCTACGTCCTAGTCCCCCCAGTCACAGCGCCTTCAGACTTGATTTCTCTCGACGTTTCCGATTTAACCCTACCCGTAGTCCAGAAGAAAGGGGTACTCTTTTTCCTTTTCTTTTAAGAAGACTAAGTAGAGGCTAACCGCGGGAACTCTTTTTCTTTTCTACTCACTTAGTCCCGCCTCCCCCTTCTATAGAGTGGCGCCCTTAGGAGATTTGATAGCGCCCTTTTCCACCCCCTTCCAATCTAAGGGTTCCATTTTTCGTCCCTTTCACTGCGGTGAGGTTGCGAGCTGCTCCTCGTTTTCCATTGGCCGTGTCTCTTAAGGAATGACATCGAGGAGTATCGTCCTCAACCAAGAACCACACAATAATGTAGATGAGATTTTCTTCCTCTAGCCGAAGGAATTCTCAACCCATCTCTGTTTCTCCCCCATTTTTTTGTTATTAGTTTTTGTAGCAATATTCCCCCCTGATCATTTTCCCAGGCGAGTCCCTTCCATTAATAAGGTAGACGAGGTTTTTTTGGTAACCAGTTCGCATCTATTTCCTCATACTTTTTTATTCTACTCTCCTTTGAAGGTGCAACCCCTTCTACCTCTCCTTCTAATAGACTCTCCCCCTTAATTTCGCCCCTCATATGGCTCCAACTATAAGGTACCCCCCTTTTTTTTTCCTTGAGACAGGCTCACTTGGACGCCTTCCCTAGTAGCACTCCCAGAACATTTTTTTAATCTTACTGAGTTGTGCTTATGCCTAACCTACCGCTGTTTTCCTGGCACTTCAGGACAAGGGCGCCAACACACTAATTACTGAATTACAACTTAATAAAGAAATAGCTCCTCTAGGTTGTGGCAGTGGGGTCCCTTCTTTTGACAACCCTGAGTTTCTTCAACCTACTTTTTTCCTTCGAACTTTATTTATGCGCAGGTGCGGAGCTCGCTGTGTCCCCCCGGTTCGCTTCATCAGACTCCAGGCATGAGGTCCCCCCCTCGTTCCCTTTTCGCTCACGTCTAGTAAATGAGCCCAGAGAACCGCGAGCTTGTGGTTTTTGGTATTTTTCTTCTTCGATTCCCTCGATAGTCAGTCATTATGTGCACCCCCCGTTTTTTTTCTATTCTTTTTGACTGACCCCAGATAAGACGTTCGACGTGTCAACCGTGAACGCGTGATAGACTAAATCCCTTGTTCCTTTCCCCCGGCGTGGTTTTCATTTGTCTTTGACTCTTTTCTTGCAGCCGCTGTTGGATAAAGTGGCGCGTGGAGCTCGACCCCCTCTGAAGGAGGAAACCGCTCCTCCCCATAGATCTTTTCCGTTGACTCGATTTCCGTACAATCTTGGCGCGAATTCTTGTGCTCACCATCCTTTTTCAGAGCTTTTTGAATCGAGACTGCGCACCCTTGACGTTCCAACCTACCCCATTCCTGCTGAGGCTATTAGTGAACCCTCCTCTTGTCTGTCCTCCCTGGACCCCGAGACTTTTCGATGTTCACACCGACCTTTTTTCACAATCGAGGTTCCCCAATTCTGCTTCTGTCATATTTCTTTACTTCATTTTGCTGTGAAGCCCGTAGGGGTCTCCTATTTTCGCTCCCGATAATCAGACTCGCTGCAGCTGGCGGCTGGTAGAGTTGCAGCCCTTGAACCTTGAGTTCCGTTTACCTCGTTCTTTCTTTGGACCCCCTTTCAGTATTTTAGCGTCGCGTTAGTGGAGGATTTCCAATTCCTTTTTTTATTTTTCCTTCTTCTCTCTTTTAGGGGGCTGTGTCTCATCCTTTCTTAGTTTCTTCTTTCTTCAGCGATTCGGTTACACGCGTCATTATAGCACAGCATATTTTTTTTAGTACCTTTCCTCGAGATTACCCACCGTTCTGCGGCGATATTTTCATTTTCTAATACCGTCGGGGGTCCTGTCTTCCTCGTTGCTTTCGTCTCTTCCTCGACAGTTTGCTTCTCTTATTCACTTATGTCCGCAAGAGTTGCACTAAGATTTTACAGTCCTTTTGTGGAAGACCCCGATTTTTTTACTTCTCGATCCTTTCCACATTGCACTTAAGATCGTGTTATATCCTTTTGACCATCGGGTTGGGCTTCGGCTTCCCTCGTCTATCTCCGTGCCTTCTTTCGCGTGTTTCTTTCTGGAAATTTTCGGGACGTCGC
>Ga0179591_1283383_pt1 | contig 11517 bp, 18 predicted proteins | sample CZOMad2_1_08_16f_FD_182891 | JGI IMG/M metagenome (GOLD analysis project Ga0179591, IMG submission 182891) | Vadose zone soil fungal communities from Angelo Coast Range Reserve, California, USA - CZOMad2_1_08_16fungal (PacBio error correction) | ecosystem: Environmental > Terrestrial > Soil >... | reverse complement strand
ACGCAGTTGTCTCCTATGATCTCTTTAGAGTTAATTTTAAATGGTTTTTCCCATATGGTCGCAAGTTGTTCCACAGTTCTTGTCCTCGACTCACGCCGGTTCCCAGTGTTTGACTCGACATTGTTCCTTCCCCCCTGCCGAGCCTCCTCGGCATCGGTTTTTTCCTTTTGGCTTCAAATGGTTGACCTTTTGCGGCCAGGTTGACACTCCCTTTTCTTCCATGTTCGCTCCCCCCCCGGTTGCCATACATTTACTTAGCCCTGAAACCTACAGAGACTTTTGCCTTCCTTTCGCTGACCCTTGCTTCCGCTCGTATCCTACCCAGCGGTCAAAACTTTGCGTGGGGTTTTGTTCCTCTTTCTTCGTTCTCTATGTCGATCACCCAACTTTGATGCGCTTCAAGACCCCCCCCCCGATTCTCCGGTTGATTTCATCGGGATATCTTTTCTTTCCTTCCCCGCAAATCCCCCTTTCCATGCAGAAATAGAGGCCAGCCTTGCATTCTGGCATTGGACTGTTCTATTTGTCCAGCCCCCAATTCCGTTCTTGAAACCTTTTTATATTAATTAGTCTTTAATTCCGTCCCTCTACTCTCCCTTCCAGATTCGAATGTAGCCCATCCCGTACCCCCAAGCCTACATCTAATCAAATCGCCACTTTATCAATTTCATTCCAACGACAGGCTTGGCCTGTGTTGCATTTACCTATGGGGCTACGCCTTCGTTTTCGTGCCGCTTATAAGGCTTCCCCAGTTGATCTCTAGTAATTTTCAAATTTTTTCCTACTTGTCTTCTCGGTATGAGATTCCGCCTCCCCCTTCTTATCCCACAGTTCCGCTTCCCCCCATGGATAACTCTTTTACCGTTTGGCCTTATCTTTTTCAAGTTCACGTATTTTCCTTCGAAGCAGCCCCACCACTTCCGCTTTTCTTTCCGCCGCAATTCCCTGTCCCCCCTCTTCAGTGGTAAGCTTATCATTGTGTTTTAAATAACTTTTTTTACACATTATTTGTTAGTTGTCTTTGTAACCACTCCACCAACTGCCCTGACCGGGTTTGAGATTGAGCCGTGTCTTCTTTTCACCTCCCAAACTTACTTTTCTTTGGACAGCCCTCTACCCTTTCCCCTTCCCTCCATTTCATTTCCTTCCCTCACACCATTCACACCTAATTTAAACGGTGAAATTCCGGCACATTTTCGTTGTCCGCCTCGAGATGCCCCACCGGCCAGACATATCATCACATCCTCCCCGTGCACCCGTGGGCCCCCCTTTTCTCTTTTGTTTCCCCCACCCTGGCTCTTCCTCTTGTTGTCAGTATGCCTTCGGCGATTGGTCCTGGATATTTTTAAACCAGGTACTAATTTTTAATTTAGTGTCTTGTACTTTGTCCCTTTTGTTTTTCCGTCTTCCCTTCACCTTTGGAGTTGCTGCCCTAAAACCCCCCCCCTTTTTGAAATCCTTGTCTTTGGCAGCATTCTGCACTCACATTTGGTACCGTTTTGCGTTTGCCTCCCCCAGAGAAATTCAATGACATCCCTAGCCTTTTTTGCTCATGATTCCGTCTATGCAGCCCAGTCTTAGCATTTGATCACTGCCGCTCCACCCTTGGACTGGACGCCTCCAGTTTCACCCCTCTACCGTGTCCTCCCTTTTTCCAATGCGTTCCAGGGATAGCTGCGCATCAATCCCAACTCATATGTCCGTCCCCATCTAGGCCCCCCTTTTTCTGCCTGCCGGCCTTACTCCTGTCCACATGCCCTCCCTTAGTATGAAGATATCTTTTCCTCCTCCTCGTTGTGTTTTCGATCTCGTCTTCTAACTTGACGTCTCTTTCCTTAGTTCCTGAAGACCTATATTTTTTAGACCTGGTTTCCCCGCGTAGGGATCTCCTTACAACGAAGTTTTATGGTTTGCGTTTGCGTATTCAGCCGCCCCCCCAACTTGTGCCCCTCTGGCACAACAGGTGCCCACCTTCTGCTTCCCCCCTCTTCTGTGTTCTAGTGCTTGACATGCTCCTGCGCTGGCGTCAAGATCCAGTTTTCCAACCGATCCCTTTCTGTCCTCTTTGCGGCGCGACGCATCGGGCGTAATGCCTGCCGCAGCCGAACATTCTTTTCCCAGTGTTTCTTTCTCCGCCTAGGACGTCATAGCATGCCACCCCCACTACTGCAAATCAGGCCCCCCTAATTTAAGATCCCGTTTTGACCCCTCTCCCGGACCCCAAACGCCGCCCCAGCAGATGTATTGACCCCCCCTCTCACTTGTATTTGAACAAGATGGTACCTACCTCTTCAAAGGGATTTTTGCTGTTTTTGCTTCTCTCTCAAAGGTTCCGGTTGCCATTTTGACAGCTAATTAACATAACCGGTCCCTTTCTGGTATTCGGTTTGCCGGTCCCTCCCTTCCCCAACCGTAGTAACTTCTTGGAGGTCTTCGCATGCTCAGCGTATTTTTTTCACACCGTTTTCGCCGACACACCCCTGGCTGGAAGTAATTATTTGTTTTCCTTTTTAACCGCGCAATCCCTGAAGTAAACTGTATACGAACAGTATTACTTTCCATCCGTATTTTTCCTTGAACTTCTAAAACTCTTCCTGTTGGCTGCTGCTTTTCGCCACCCCTTAAATGAACAACCCCCCACCCCGTCCTACCCTCTTTATCCCTCGTGTGTTTACTTCTTCGTGTCATCTTACTCTCCGGTCCATGCTATTTGAGAAGATCCCCCGAGGCGACCTAATATATTGAACTTTCTGACGGCGTCTCCCAAAATGGGAGGCAGCCGGTCATTCTGTATTCCGTTTGGATCATTGGAGAGTCTCATTCTCCTTCCGTTCTTTTTATTTTTTTTGCCTTTGTCGCCTCCCCCCCCCCTTTCTTCACTGTACGTACTCCTAGGACTTTATAAGTCCAGATTTCCTTCAATTTTTAAATAGCGAAATCACCGGCGTTCGTCCTTCCCTTCCAGAATTGTATTTTCTTTTTCTTTCCTAATTTAGGTTGATTTTCCCTCGTTTTCCCCTCCCCAGGAGAGCCGACGAAAAAAATTCTCCCCCCAAGATATTTTGCTGTGAGCCTTCCGGGGATTGCTTCTGTTACCTCTCCAGGCCCCCACAGCCGAAAAAGACACGAGTCCCCCACCAAAAGCCAGAGTGGGAAGCCCATGGAGTTATCTCCAAACACACCCCCCCCCCCCAGTCTGCTACAGATTTGCGAAGGGTCTCTCATTCCCCCCCAAGTTCTTCGGTTTCCCTTTTTCTAACCGGAGAGTCACACCTGACCTGAGCATACATGGACTCTTCTCCTGTCTTTCAATTGTGCCATCCCCCAACCATGATTGACTCTCCGCTATGCATGGCTCGGCATTTTGGGAAAGTTCTTTTTTTCCCTGTTGTACATGCCATCTCACGGGACACCATGAATTCGGCTGCTGAAACATATGTCTATAGAAATATTCCCCCGTTTCCCCCATCTAGGCTCTACGCATACCTTATACCATTCTTTCATGCGTCTCGTGCAGCCTAACAAGCTCCCCCATTCCTAATTCTTAGGATCATTTCCTATTTCCACTCGCTCCCCTTTACATCATGGAGTATTAAACGAAAGATCCTTTCCTCCCCAATGTCCCCCTCCGACTCCCCTGCTCCGGCTCAATGGGCTCCGCCCCGTCCACTACTTCAGCGTCTCTGAATAGTAAAGACATCACTCTCCCCCCCTTCTCCAGGTCACACTCATTTCAAGATTCCGACACGCCATCCCCGCAGTCAGCTTTTTTTTGAAAAAATCACAACTCGGGCCCCTTCCGGCTTCTTTTCGAGCTGGTTGTCTGATCCCTCACTCTACCTCCCCGCAAACTTTCCCCGTGGTAACGCGAATTTTCATCCTTTCGGGACATGGATTGCCTCTATAGTTTTTTTCTCACATTCTCTTTTTCGCTTAAGACGCTATCCCCAGACTGCGGGCACCTGAATACGGTCCTCCTCCACGGGCCTAAGTTTACACGACCTATTCCCCTGCTCGCCCAATGGCGTCGTTTGCAGAGACCTCATTTTTCGTGCCCTCTTCCGAAGTGTTAGACGGTACTTCCCCCTATCTACTCTTTCTGAGTTTATCAACTACTTCTTCCATCTGTGACGCGGTCACCTTCTTCAGGTCCATGAAGAGTAATATATTTACTCCCTATCAACACCCCATTTCAATAGTCATTTCTCTCTTGTTTCCCCCTCCGGTTCCGATATACTTTCTCTGTTCCCTTTTTGTGTTTAGAGTTATGATAATCCCCTAGGCTTCATTTTGTCCCAACCTGTGATAAAGTCTTCCGCCTTCTGTAGGTTCGCCTGCCTCCCTCGTATATATGGTCGTCCCGTCTCCGTTGTATCGGGCAGGAGATCAACTTCTTAAAGACCCTTTTCCAGCTTGTCCCTCTCGGGCGGTTTTCCTTTAACAATGCTCTTTCGTTTTAGTCCCCTCAGGTTTCGACCTCTTGATGGGGCAGTCTTTACCCTTTCCGTTTCCCTCCTGCGGACTCATAGCCTGTGCAATCCCCTAAACCTCGTCTTGTCATCCATGTCCCGCCAGACTTCTAACTTTCCTTTCGGCACTTTTATTGGCGTCAGTTCATTTGTCTAGACCAAAAAGATTTTGTCCAGGATGTCGCCTCCCCCTTTATTTCCCCCCTCTTTTTTCTTTCTGCACCCGCTTTCTACGTACAAAAGTCTTCACTGTATTTGATTGCCTTTCGAAACTAAGTCGTCGGTGTTGCTTTCTATTTCTTTCTTTTTTGTTGGGGGACTTTTCTTAGAATTTTTCTCTACGCTTGAAGTAGTTTTCCTTTTGCTGCGTTGGCGCCCCCTAGGCCTCAATGCTCTTAGTCTTTGGTCGGTCTGGACAGTTCGCTTTGGTACATTCCGACACTGCGTTCACTCGCTTCCCTTTATTGACACCGGTCTTGATGACCTTAGCCATTTTTTCCATCTCTTCACATGTAGCTTTTCTTCCTTTCAACTCCCTTTTCCCCTCTGTTGTAGTTAGCTCCGTTATGTACCGATTTCTACAGATTGGCGCACGAGTTCCGAATCAGTAGGCAGTGCAGCTCGTTCAGTGGTTTTTTGGTGGTGACCACAATCAGGAGTTTTTTCTCCTGTCCGCGCCTTGCATACTTTCTTTACAAAGGTTGGCTTGCCCAACCATTTTTTGCAGTCTGCCAGGTCGCATCCTTCCCTTCTCCCGTTTCTTTTTAGTCCTTTGTTTTATCCCGTCTTACGTCTTTCGACGAGGACTTTTGCTATATAAGTGCCGGCCTGCAAGCTTCAGATCGCACTCCCCTGCGGATCCCGGATTTGGGTGGGTACGTTTTATGTAGTCTAATTTAGTTTCTCACTTCCCTTGATTTAGCACCTCATACTCTTTGGTGAATTTTCCGGTTCTTCCATGTATCTGGTGGGGTATCGAACCCTAAACTTGCAGACCATAAGAGTACTTCTCTTTAATTCTTTCATTTTACCTGCCCACTCAATCTTTTATTATCTCCTTCCGTTCTTGAAACTCATTATTATTCATCCTGAAGTCACCGTAATCCCTTTCCTTAGATGCTTTTGTTTTCTTCCCAATTCCCCTCCCCCGAAACTACAGCACGTCTCCCTCCTCATCGACCCCTTGATTCCTTTTCAGCCCTTTTGACCCTTCCTGCCTTCAAAGGATTTAAGCATTCGTTTTGTCCCCTCTATATCAGGAGCGCCTCTGGCTCTGATCACAGTCCTTAAGCCATGTCCTTTTCGTGCTAGTTATGAATGACCAGTACTTTTAGAAGTTATCCAACCTTTCAGCGCTATAATATTTGATCTTTGCTTTTTTTGACCTTTACTCTTCAATTAAGTATGCGGAGCCCTTAACTTGCCCCCTCCTCATTTAAGTATTACGACTAGTTGCGTAGCATTCTTTTTTTTTCTCCTGTTCGTCTAAAACTTTTCCTACCACGTGTGTTCCCCCGGTCTAATTCACCCGTACTGCCTCCAAGTTGGTGCCCCCACGGTTTTTTTTCCCGCCCAAACAGTACCCCCTTGTCGTTTCGCAGCCCCCTTCCAAGTTCAACTCTTTGACGTAAGTGTTTTCGCACTTCCATTCCCTGGCTTCCAGTAGCAATTACGTATATTTCATTCCTTTCTGTAGACAACCTGAAGCTCCTTCCATCCAACTCATTTTCCCTCTGTGACAGAGGTCTCCGTAAAATCCCCAATTCTACCGCCTCGTTTTTTTCCATTGAGGTGTAGTATGAAGGCTTGATTTGTCCTGTTTATCTTTTCAACCAGGTTCCTTTTCATTCTTTTCGCCCGAATTTGCAGCAGCGGTTTGTGGCGCTTTTCCCCCATCGGCGTTTTGCCCCACTTTTTTGACAAGAATTGCGGGCGCCTCCCTCCGTCCCTGTATGAGAGGGCACTCGCCCCGCCACTTCATGCACTGAGCGGTTTTTTTGCCCATTTTATGACGCCATGTTCCAGCAATTTCTCTAGAAATGCCTCGCCACCCTGGCTTCCGAAGTTTTAAAACATCGTGAAATTGGGCGTTCTTCATCGTTCCCATGTAATGGGCAACCTTTCCTCTTCGCCCAGACCCCATCCCAACTGTTAGTGCATTACTTCACATACTCTTCCCCCTTTGCCTCGCCACCATATTTCCGTCCCCCTTGAACCTTCTTTCCCCCCTTTATATACTTCTGAATCTATATGTTCAGCATAATCCGTGGTTTTGTTTTGTTTTGAGAGATTCATCCGTCGCTACCAAGGTGACTTCCGTTCCAGTTCCCCGCCAATTCCTTTTCCTATTCCAAGGTGTTTGCCGCGTATTGGAGAGGCACCACCTCTGGAGTTTCTTCTGGCCTCGTGTTTTTTTTTTTTTTTTTTTTTTTTTGGCACTTTTCATTCACCCGGTACCCGTTCCCAACGCCAAATTTGTCCGCTTTTGGTGCACTTTCGGCCGCATCTCGTCTGCTTTCTCTCGAAGTCATCTACTTTTGCTGGTGGAACGCTTCCAGTTTTTTGCCCAAAACGTGCTCGTCGAGGCCTTTCGGATGGCCGCGCCCCCAACTTCAGTTATTTTTCTCCCTTCTCGCGCCCTTCCTTATTTTCAAGTTGCTTGGTTTCGTGCACAGATGTGGGTGAAGTTTGCCCCATCCCAGGAACAACCCCTCCTCCTTGCCCCCAATTCCCTGCTACAACAATTGAACAGTGGCAGACAGTTTCCGATCCATTTACCCCAGCGCCTCCTCATCTATTTTAAGAAAGACTCTCTCTTTTTTGAGCCGCTGAAAGACTAGGTCCAGAAATGCCGTTTTCGGGAGATGAGGATTTTCCGGATGGTCCTTTGGAGCCAAATCTTTTCCCTGTCATTCTACCTTGTTAATTCATATGGGTTTGTTATGCTTTTTCCCCTTCAAACTTCTGTAATTGCCCCTGTATCTGCCATAAGCAGCGTTCTTTTTTTGTTTCAACCACGGGGCTCCGCGGCACCTTCGAGTGCCTTTTTACCAGTTCTACCGCGAAATAATTAGACAAGGTACGCCCCTCTTGCGCGCCCTTTCCTCACTCCCTTCATGGATTCCCCATCCCACTTTAGGTTGGCCCCTCTGCTATCCCTACTCTTCAACCCCCGACGGTCAACCCACACTCTTTCCTCTCTGAATGGTTTTTCTCATTCTTCTTCTCATACATGCCTCAGACCTTCTTCGTTTTCCCTTCTCCTTTTATAAGCTTGCCATCAGAAACTTTCTACCGGTTCCAGCCTGTCTGGCGACAAATGAAACTTGTTCGATGTGTCTTGATTTCCTGTCGTCGTAATTTGAATTGTTTACTACACCCCCCCCTCGTTCCGATTTTCTCTTTCCTCTATTCTCAATTATAATGAATAGGTTTTTTCAATAATACTTCCTTTATTCCAACAGGTTTTGTTCTGCATTCCACGCCCAGAGTCACGCTTGCACTTTCTCTGCCTACTTTTACGGGTTGATTAACCAACAGCATCTTTACTTTTCACCAGCCCTAGACTACCCTCTTTTTCCACAAATTTGACTATATTGGAGTTCTCATCCAGTGCTCGCCATCCGGATCAACGACCCCCACGTCGTACAACACCAGACGGTGGTATCTCTTTGATAGATGCGTCCTCGCCCTCTTGCTGAAGGCGATCTTAAAGTATTCAATTCTCTTCTCCGTAATACCATTTCGACCCCCCCCCGACTCCTCCCCTGCTCCCTTCGACAATGGAGAGAGACTGACCTTTCAGCCTCTCCACCCCCATTGTGGCCTGCCCAAAACGGCACCCCGATGCGCTCTGACGGGCTGTATTGCGGAAGGGTTCCTGTGCTGTTGTCCACACTGCCGGCTTCCCCCCTGCACGGACCATGCAAATTCTCCCCCCACTGTTAGATCTCTTCCATACAGTGTCCCGGAACGCGCATACTCCTCGCTATGTAGCCAAGGTTCAGGATTCTTGTTTGTTGCACGCGCAAAAAGGGCAGGAGCTCCCTCCCGTTTTCCACGAGCTGCGCCGTTAACTCTTTTGGTTCCCTTCATAAGATCACCTTCCAGACCGACGGACCCTTCGAGTCCCCCTGATCGGGTGGCGCTTTTTTTCTGGCCAAAGGCCTACTTAAGTATACTAACATACCCTCCCCACCTTTCTCTGTCTTTCCTCTTCCACACAAAGAAGGCATCCGACCGCCATCATACTTTTTTCCTCCTTTTGTCGTTGACGTCTTGAGAAGCAACCCTCGGGTCCCCCTGTTTTTTATCATGCTCGATCCCCTTTTTTGGTCCGGCCCTACGATAATAAACATCCAGAGTGGTCAACCTACAGGTTACTGGGACATGGATGTTTCCCTATCGTTTACAGGCTATTATAGTCCTTGCCCAATTTCGCAATGCTCCGAAAGTCCTGCGGGACAACCAATGTCTCCCCATGATTGATAACCTCCCCCTTTTTTTTTTCCAGGATTAGCCCTGGCGTTTTTGCCACTAGCCAGAAGTCTTTTCTCCCCGCCACCTCCTTCTCCTATTTCCTTCCCCCCCCTATCTTTTTACCTCCTGCCTTTTTTCCCCCCCCCAAACGAGGAGTAAATTTGGTTCCCCCCTAAGCGGTCCCTCCCTTTCCCTCTCCCGCCCAACCACAGGCCATCTCGCTTCCCCCCGTTGTTTTTGGAGATCTTCTGACCATTTTTTTTTTCTAGCCTTCTTACCCTCTTCATGTTGGCGCCAAAGATCCTTTTACCTCGTTCCGCCTTCCTTTGTCCTCACTGCGATTCGCGTTTATGTTATTGTTCGCGAAGCTTTTTTTTTCGGTGCTTCTCTCCCCTTTTTTCTATGGCAACATCCGCTCCATTTTTGAGCATTTTCGCGGGGGTGGCTGTTTCCCCTTCACCTTTGCCCCCTCTTCCTGTTTTCCTAGTATGGCTGTGATCCTCTCCCTTTTCCATTCCGATTACCTCAGGCCTTTTAGTCCAGCACCTACCTCACCACTCTGACCTTTTGGGATGACCTGTCGCTTCGGGCCACTCTGCTTTTCTTTACCTCCCTCCCAACCAACTGTCATAGATCCGGCGCCACTGCCCACGACGTTCACTTCAGCCCCCCCCCAGTCATGACTTCCCCGTTATTTGAGGTGGTTTCATGACTTTTGTCGAGATATTGTTATGTATCCGTGGTTACTATACGCTTAGTTTTAATTTTGCGAGCTTCCTGATTAGTTTGAATTTGTTGGCTTTTTTTTCTTTTTTCCTCCATTTTTGCACTGAGAGAGGTTGAAACGTCTTAACTACATTTCAATGTTACAAATTTATCTTGCCCTCCTGTCCACTACTTCGTCTTTGTTTTCTCCTCTTTACCCCGGGGTTGAGTTGCTGGGCCTATTGCAGTCTCCTATGCCTTGCTGAAGCCGGTTCCCTTTTCCATCAGCTTTCTCCCCCCACCTTCTCTCCCTTGCATATCGGCATCGTACTTTCTTTTCTGCCTGTGGGTTTGCTTATCTTCCAAAGAATTTACAGTGATCCATGTTCGGATGTGATCTAAAGAATGAACTGAAACGCTGTTTGACAGCTGTTGATTTCCAGTTCTCATCTCTAATCCTTCTATACCCAAGGCGGTTTTTGGTGGTAAGGGTGAGGTTCGGGGGGGACATTCTATTTTTTCCGCACCAGGGCCCCTGTCTTCGTCCAACTATTAGGGTTTTTCTCCCTTTTTTCCTCTTGATCTCGCAATGGGTACTCGATGAGTCCCCTTCCGTTTTCTGAGCCTGAAATGGCAACAGCTTCAATCTTGTGTCCTTGCACTCAGGTCTTTGCTCGTGCCGTAGTTAGGCCAAACTACCGGACCCGCGGAGGGATAGCCCTGACAGGCCCCGAGAGTGAAATCAGGATACATTCGTCATTGGGGTATCCAGGTTCTTAAACCTCGCCCCGAGTCCCTGAAATGCCGCAGCAGCGTCACCCTGAGCAGTTTGGCTTTTTTTCGACAATTTCCCAGGCTTTGACGTGAGGGATGGGTCTCTCTTTGCAGGTGCCGAGTAATAGGCTTTGATAAATTTTCTCTTATCCACAGGAGTACCGAAATTTTCCCGTTTAGGAGGAGGATCTTTCCGTCAGCTTATTCCCAACACAGTTTGAGTCGCGTGTTCTTCCCCCTTTTGATGGGTAAGTAGAGTTTCAATGGAAGTGCTGGTTTATCGCAGCCATTGAACCCCGCCTTTAGGTTGCAAGCAGAATCACTTCTCTTATTCAAATGTCATTTTTCGTTATCTTTTCCTCTTTGCCCCGTTAGACTTCACAACTTCCAGTCCCTGCCACCCAGTTTGTGAGTTCTCCCCCGTTTTTGTTCGAAAAACCCTTTTTTCCTCCCTCCCCTAAGTCCGACCCTTCTTTCATCAAAGAAAAAAATTATTCTTGGTCGATTTGGGGGCACGATATGCCTGGTCCTCCTTCAGGATTTTTTTTCATCGCTCACCCCTCCCCCAGCCTTCCATTTTTGGTGACAGTTGGTTCCTTCACCAAATCTTACGGGCTTAAATTCTGGTTTTTTTGTTGAAGGTTGCTCTTTGTTCGGGATATTTTTTCACCCAGGGGATCCTGCCCTCTTACTTTGTAGTCGCATGTGACATCGGTTTTGTTCTGGCTTTTTCCACCCCCCTGGTGTGCCACTCAACCCGTTTGCCCCCCCGAATCTGGGCAGCCTCGTCCCATAATCCCGTAACTGATGCGCGTGCCATCTTTTCCCCATGCGCATCACTGCATCGTTCCGTTTTGCCCCCCCCTTGACTTTTTTTTTCCGCCACTGGGAATTCTTCTGCTCCACTCTCTCGACCGATGGCTCCGAAGTTTGCACCGCTTTCCTGTCGTCTTCACACATTGCTTTTTTCCCCCTTCGTTTCACAAGGGATGCAGACCCAACCACTCAATATGCCCGTTTCCTATGCATCCCATAAGCTACCGCTTCCCCCTTTCGCAGCCTCTTTCCCCTGCTTTACTTTAGAAGAAGG
>Ga0179591_1280316_pt1 | contig 11517 bp, 13 predicted proteins | sample CZOMad2_1_08_16f_FD_182891 | JGI IMG/M metagenome (GOLD analysis project Ga0179591, IMG submission 182891) | Vadose zone soil fungal communities from Angelo Coast Range Reserve, California, USA - CZOMad2_1_08_16fungal (PacBio error correction) | ecosystem: Environmental > Terrestrial > Soil >... | reverse complement strand
CCCTGAACTTCCCCTCCTTTTTCCTCTTTCCCACTACCCTTTCTTTTCATGTCGCGGTTTTTTCCACCTTCCCCTTTTGGATCCCCTGTCTCCTTTCTTCAGTTTTCTCTCGCTAGTATTGTTGTTATTGACAGCTCCGTCAAAGAACCTTTTTTTCGAGCAAGCTTCTGCAGTTTACCCTTGACCGTCGATTCTTCTATGAGGAAGCGGTTCCCTCTCAGAAAATGTAGTACTAACACCTCTCATTTTTCTCTCCTCTGATGTTTCCACGTCTGCAACATCACAGGCTCTCCCAGCTGAGGTGGTATGAGTCCCCTTTAATTTCTCACTAATCTTTTCGGTTGATACCACCCATCCACACTCATGTGTCGAACTTTTTCCAGGCCCCTTGGAGCGAGCAGCCCTCTCTCCCACCCCCCTGGCGGCTTCGGCGTGCACTGTCCCGAGATGTGCCGATGAAGGTGCAATCCCCCTTGTTTTTGCCTGATTGACCGTTGCCTGACGGCCCCGCTTTTCGAGCAGAAAAGCTAGATCTTTGAGCCCGGCCCAAATCCCCCACCTTCTTCTTTTCTTTCCTGGTTTGAGACGGGCCCACCTGGCTATCTTCTCAACACTTAAGCGTGTTTTTTCCCCCTTTTATGCGCTCCTCCGTTGGGACCTGTGAAGCCTTACGTTTTTTCCCACTCCCCTTCTCAGTTTTCCCGATTTTTTGCTGGGTCACCGAATTTGCATCACGAGGCAAAGATTTTCCCCTGCCATGCCTTTCCCCCTTCTTTTTGAGATTCCTTCTAGTCCTTTCGGGAGTCTGAAAATCTTCCTCTCCTCTACTTTTTTTGCATGGTGCCAAGAGATCGCTTGGATCTTTTTCGGTGTTGCCTGTACCCGTTCCTGACAGTTTCCGATAAGAAACGAACCAAAGCGATGCCTCTTTTTTCATCTTTCTTCTCTCGCCTCTTTCCGAAGCAACCTCGATGAATTGGAAAGTTTCTCGCGAGGTGCCCTTTTTTGTTGCGAGGTCGACTTTTTCAGGAAACTATGAGCCTAATTGCCGTTTCCCTCCCCCCTTTCTCTCCCAAAGAAGCCCCCGCACGAATGCTGTCCAGTTTCACCTTTTTTGACTCCAACGTTCTACCCTAGGCCGAGACGAATCTTGACCGCGTCTGCTTCTTTCGCTAAAAATGGATCGGCGATTACTACACTTACCTCCAGTGAGGCCCCCCATTCCTGTCGATTATACCACTTCGTCTTCGTTGTTTTTGCAGATTTCCTTTGTAGCCGCCTGGCGGGCGTCTCTGAAATGTGCAATGTTCTATTTCTGCTTTCAGTTTTCTGCTGTCTCCCCTTCTGAAGCATATCTTTCCTCCCCCACGAGAACACTTCTGGGCGATGCCGGCATCTTCGCTTTACGCCTCACCTCCAGCCCCTCTCCAAGGATCCCTGTGATCATTTAAAGTACGATCTTTTTTTTCCGCGGAAAATTTTTTCCCCTGCCTAAAGTCAATCTCTCCACGATTTTTCCGTCGACCTTTTCCCCGCAGGCATGGCCAGATAGTTGACCTGGCCACTGCTCCCTTCTTTTCTTACCCCGTGAGTTTTTCCCTCGAATCTTCCCCCCTCTTATCTTCCTCCCCTCCTTGTTGTGATTTTATCCACTCCCTTTTGGTCCGACCCCAAAGTCCTATCCGCCACTTTCTCCCTCCCCTCAGGTTACCGCTTAATGTCCCTATCTTCCCTCCTTTCTTTTCCCTGTAATCTTTGAAATGGTCCACCTCTCGTGAATTTTTCGCGCATTTAGTCTTAAGACCGACTTTCCCTTCAAAGTCATCCCACAACTGCAAATGAAGTGTCTTTGAGCGGCCAAGGCGTCTGTGGCTTCTTTTTTTCCCATCGGATTTTTCATGTTTTCCCTTGTTTCTTACAGATTGCTTTATTGATTTTGGGAAACCTTTCTGAGTCCCCACAAGAAGCTGCCAGCATCTCTTCTCCACAGTGAAATTTTTTTTTTCCCCCCCCCCTCTGCCTCCCCTTTTCCGGCGGACCCAGGGAAACTCACGTCCCCCCATGTTCTGCCTCGTCCCGCGGTTCCCGGAAATGCCCGTCGCGGCCAAACCCCATTTTGCGAATCTAGAGACTTTCCAGACGCTTAAGATGCGGCCCCCTCTCGGACCTGTCTCCCTTTGCCTTAAAACCGCATCAGTGCCTTGCGGATTTTGATGACCGCCCCAACTTGTTTCCTTCTTTTATTTCTTCAGATCTCCTACCTGATGAGGTTTCCTTGCCCCCCTTCCGTCCAACCTCAATTCCATGGACCTGCGGAAGGAGCAAACTTTTTCTTGCCGGAGATTGGCCAGTAATTCCATGACCACTCTCCGAATTGAACTGATCCTAGCCTGCTTTGCCTTTCTCTAATTTCCACGATTCAGTTGCCAGGCACAATCATGCACAGCCAATCTGCCCAATCATTTTCGCACCCCCTTTCTTCTCCCCAGCATGGTTTTTAAGAATCTTGAAAGCCCCCGCCTGCGCTTCCTTGATTTCACTTCCCCTTTGCCAGTTCCGGTTTCCCCTTCCTTCTATCGTAACAAAGACCTAATGGTTCCCCTGACCTTTTTCTTCCTTCTCCCCCCTTTTCCCTCTAGAGCTTCGCGCCCCCATACTTTTCGTTCCCCTTCTGCCTGAAAGCCTCCTCACGAGGATGTTTGACACGTCTCAGTCTCCAAGGAATGGGATTTTTCAGCACCCGTTCTTCTGGTTTTTTTATTTTCTGCCTCGGTGGCTCGGTCCTTGTCAGTTCCAGAATCCCCTCCCCCTGCCGTTTCCTTCACGGACTTTTATCAATTCAAGCCGACGTGGACTCATCGGCACGCCCCACCTTTCCTCCCCATGTCTTTCCTCCCTGCGCTACAGCGCAGAATGGCACCAAAGTGCTGTCCAAACGAGTGTTGACCCTGTAAACTCCGGCGCGATTCGCTGTAAATCGCTGGACTTTTCCACCCCATTCCCTTTGTCGGTTCTTTGCATACTGTTGGTGGCCAAACCTATTCTACTACGAAACGACCTTTTCCCGCTGTATTCAGTCATAGACATTCTCTGACCGATTCCTCACCAGACATAGCAGGCGTCCGGTCTGTTTGGACGCATCAGGATCCTTTCCTGAATGGTTTTTTTTTTCCCCCCCCCCGCCCCCGGCAAGGCTCCCCTTCCTAGAGTCACGAGCCTACTGCTTTTGACGCACGTGGTCCACCTTCAGTGGAACCTCCATCCCTCCTCCAGGATGTTTTTGTACATGATTACAGAAGTTTTAAATTCTTTCATCCTCCTCCGTTGTTAGGATTTCCCCCCCCCCTTCTGTTCCAAAAACCTGTATGCTGTATTCCACTCCGTCTTTCCCATTTTCCTTTTGCATCATGCTCGAAGTTGGGGAGCCTGGACCGGTTTTCCGCGCGCGTCTTGCGGGTGGATTGGCCAGCTCCCCCCTTCCCCATCGGAGCTGTCTGGGCCGCCAATCCAACATCGGACCCGGCGAGTTCCGATGAGGAATCGTTGTTCACCGAAACCATTTCTCTTCTCCTCATTGTTTCGGATTTGCGGTTGGCCCCAGTGCGCAAAGATGCCGTGGCACTGTTTGACCGACCCTTGGCGTTCTTTACGTCTTTTCCCAGGTAGAAGTTCGTCAGATGAGTGGACAGTTTGCCCCCCAAAACACATCCCCCCCCCCCCCACTTCCTTTGAGTGTACCGCGAGTGTCCCCATCAATCTCCATTTGGCGTGCCCTTTTTTTTTGCGGACCTCCCATGCTCCGAGCTTTTCCTTTCTCCCCTCCTAACTTTTTTTCCCGGAATTTGAAATCATTCTTGACCGGGTCCTTCTTCCTCTTGCGATTTTTCACACCCGCTTCGCTTGAACAGAAATCCACATCCGTTTGCGTTTCCCGACCCCGGCGGAGTATTTTCCAACCTTTCTTCTCTTTCTTGAGACAATACCCCGGTCATTCCAGAATTGTGTTTTAGAGTCTTCCCCTCCGGCCGTCCCTCCGCCTTACTTCCCACGCACGCCTCCATCTGGGCCAGACATTGGTTTTCTCGACTCTCCGCTAACCGTACTTCCAAGTCTGATGGATAGCGTTTCCTCCACGAGAACGCCAATTCTTACTATCTTTTCTTCAAGATTTGTAGAAAAGTGGCGAAGCTTGTCCTGGGTACCAGAGATCGTCCAGGTGCATGAGCTGCTTCCTCCCCCGTTCTCTCTAGTCAACCGCCACCTTCCGGCCTCCACTCGTGGTGTAGTTTTTCTGTGAATGTCACATTGGCCGCCTCGCCTTTCCCATTCTTTTCCTCAAAACGTCGATCCTTTTCTCCCCTTTTTTCCGCTCGGTGTTGCGTAATTTTTTCGGTCTGAAAACCCATTCTTTTCCCTTCGTAAGAGTTTTTTGCCTTTCTCCGTTTCTTTTCTCAAAGCAGCATTCCCCAGCACGATGCGATTTCCCCAGGGTTGTCACTTTCCTGGCCTCCCCAAAGGGCGAGAGGCCTCTTGTGACCAGCGTCTTCCCCCTTTCGCAAGGTCTCCAAATTTTCCGCCGACGCGGACTGTCTGAAGCGATACACCTCTGTCTTTTTTGTTTCTTCTTTTGGCGGTCGACGCAGGGCATGTGCGATTCCTTGCTAGGCAGGTTGTTTCTTGAGTGTCTCTCATTCTTTCTCCCGTTTTCCACCCCCTGTTTCTCCGTGAACTTCGTCTCCGCATTCCGAGTGTTTTCAAACTCGCCCATCCAGGTTTTCGCCGCAAACTTCGACAATCATTTCCTTTTCGAGGACCTGACGACGTCGAGGTCGTGACGCCAACTCCCTTTTCTTACTCTATGTTTCTTCACTTTCACGTTTGCCCCGTCCCTTTCAGCCCACTTGGAGTCGTGTCCAACACAGTCCTTCCTCCCCCGTTGAGGCTCCAAACTGAGTATTTTAATGGCTTTCATTTCCCGGATGCGAACAATCTATATCTTTTTTACCCCTTCCCTTTTTTGTTTCTCCTTCCTTGCATCCTCGCCTCTAGGTGACCCAGTCTGCAGTTCCTCACTCTTTTCCATCCTGAAACGTGCGTGCCAATTTCTCTGCGGTTCGCGTCCAAAGCGTTGAAAGTGCCCGCCATAGAGTGCTTCTAACCGTTTCCCGACTCGACGTTACCTCTAAAGTCCTGCCACCCTCCCCTTCATTTTTTTCTCATCTCTGGTCTGTCTGCTTGAAAAAACAGCGAGATGCTTGATCGCCCATGACAAGTGTTCCTACAGATTCTTATCGGCTTTTTTAAAATGACCGAGAACTGGATGGAGACACGCAATTCCTCTCGAGGGCACCACAGGCACCGGGCACCCCGCCCGCTGCCTCGCGGACTCCCCCTGAACCTCCCCCATGTTCAGACACGCTTAAGCGTGTGGGTTAAGCTCCAGTGACGTAGCGGCCAAAATTGTTAGGACCTGCCCTACCCCCCTTGCCCATCTACCTTCTTCGTTTGGTCCAAGATGCGTGGTTCTTTATGCTAACGCGAGTTTGAGTTCTGCCTCACCACCTGGTCACTCGCATCGTTCCTGATGTGAGACTCACGGCCGTTTTCTCCTTCTCCTCTGATGAGGTTACCTGAAAAAACCTCGCCCCCCGATCGTGCAATTGCCTTCGTGGAAGGTCCAACCCCCTTCTGTGTTTTTTTTCTCCGCGCGCATGTCAGTCAAGATCCCGACTACGACGAATGACGAGCTATTTTTTCTTGTTTATCCTCTTCCACCCCTTTGTATCAGGGCCAGTCCACCTCAGGCACCCTGCCCCCGATCTCTTTTCCCCATCTTCTTTTTTGCACTCCATTGATTAGACAGGAATGATTTTCAGACTTTCCCCCCCTCCCCCGTCCACGCAGACCCCATGTATTTTCGTTCGCAGTCTCTAGTCATCTCTTTCTATTGCCAAATGATCCCCCCAGCTCTCTCCCCTTCCAAAGCAAGTCAGACTTGTTGGCCCGATTGGAGCCCTTGTTCAACGACCATCCGAGCGGAGCGCATCCTTTCGCTGAACCCTCTCGGGAAATGATTACTCCTTTTGACCCGTTCTCATTACCCTAAAGTCCGGTGGCTGTTTATAGCCAGCAAAAGGGTGCCCGTCGCCCTTCGCCTCCCTTTCGCCCTGCTGCGGTCTTGTCCTTTCTTGTATTCAAAATCCGGATCCCCTCATTGAACCTTCCTGTGCATTACCCTCAAGCAGCCCCACGCAAGCTTGAAGCACGCCACTGTTCGTTCGGCTAGCGCACTTGTACAGCGCATACGGCCACCAAAGTGCCTTTTGACAACATGAGTGGGGATTTAACGTACACTCGTCTTTCGTCCCTGTTATACCAAGACCTCACTCGCTCGTCTGTATTCCGGCCCCGAATACGTTTTGTGCCACCAACCCGATAGAACCTGCGCAGTGCTTCTAGTACCCCCCCCCCTCTTCCAGACATCTCTGTTTATGTTGTGACATTGGCTGTTGCTCCTCCGCAGTCCGTGGTCAATCCCCCACCCGCTTCACTCGCGCGTCCCGGCCCAAGGGTTTTTTTTTTTCCCCACCCAAACTTCGACCGGAATCGGTCGACGCCTTTCTCCCCCCTGCATGGACAGTATGTTTTGGACACGCTTCTTACAAGTTTTCCCAAACCCCCCCTCCTTCCGTTTTTCAGTCCCTTCTGTTCACCACAATATGTATGGATGAGTTACACTTCCTCTTTGCATCCCCTTTCTCTCCAATATTCCCTTTTGTTTTGGGAGCCCTGGCCGGGTGCCGTCCGGATATTGCGGGTGCATCCACCGCACCTCACCCCCTCTTTTTTCATTGAAGGGTGGCCTGTTCAAAAACATCCGGCCACCTCGATAGTCGATGGACTCGGTTCCCGAACATGTCGCTTCCTGACCCTCGTTGTAGAGTGCCTTTCTGTAAACGAGTTGCCGGAAACCTCACGAGCTGGTTTGGAACAGCGGGCGAAGCTCCCTCGTCGTGATACAGGTTTCCAAAAATCCAAAATCATGTCAGGACCAGGCCTTTTTCTCCTTTCCTCCTTCGGTTCTCCTAACCTTTGCGTGCTTCAATCCTGTGTCCCTTGGCCTAAGCGTGCTATGATGTCCGCCTGTTGTTTGCAATCCACTTGGCGCCGGTCCCCTGATCCGTTCGGGTAAAACCAGTCCCCCTTCCTTCCCCCGAGGATCAACACAGCTCTCTTCTTTTTTTGCACGCGATTCCCTTCTGCTAATCCCATTCCCATTACTGTTAGTAAACTTTAAACCTTTTTTTACCTTTCCCCACAGAACTCCGTGTTCCTGAAAAGTTATTCCGATGTTGATGAGCCTTCGTTGACCCACTTCCAGAACTTCTACATCTGGGCCCCTCCTCTTTTCGATTTTGTTCTCCCCTCCCCCCCCCTTCTTCCGAGTCCTCTGTTCCTAGAATGGAACTGAAATCTTCTGAGCCGGCAATGAACCTCCTTCCTGGTTCTTCGAAAGTGGAGAATGTCCTCCTCTTCGGATGGGGGCCCCCTTCCTCTCTTTCTTCATGAGGTGTCGCCTTTCCGTAGTCCACTGACTGCCCTTTTTACGATAGAAACCCAGCTGATCCGTCATCGTCTCTCCTTTAATGGACTTCCGAAGCGCGTTTCTTTTCCTTCTTTCCGATCCTCTCCCCTCTTCCTTTTTACCAGAATACATTTCCGGATTTTGCGGTCGACGGTCCCAAAACCATCCTTTGAGGAAGATTCCGAGGGAGCGATCCGCTTCTTCCCCCTCTTTTCACTAAGTCCCCACGATGCGAGGTCCCCCCGTTTTCCTGTCCCGACTGCAGTCAATTGCGGTCATAGGCCGAGTCCTCCTCTTGCACTTTCTTCAGCGTCCGATTGCGTCCCCCACTTTTCTACTTTTTTCTCTTTCTTCTTTCTGCTGGAAGCTCCTTTACTCTCCCGCTTTTCGTAGTCTGACCTGGCAGACATTTTTCGTGAGTTTCTTGTTTGTCCTCCTTTCGCTTTTTATTTCCCTGTGCCTGTTATAGGAGCGCATTTCCATCTTGCATTCTTCTTTTCCTTCGTCTCCGTTTCCTTTCCGTGAATTTTCACAACGCATCTGTAAGCCCCCCCATAGACCCCGGTCTTCTGACCTTTCTTTCTTCGAATAACCTCCTCCCTTTTTCTTCTGCATCCTTATACCAATTCACTTTGCCTTAATTGACGTAGTTCGAATTGTTGCCCTGAATTTTATCCTCCCCCTTCACTATATGTCACTAACCCTCTTTTCTTTTCCCTCGCGTGCCCTCTCTCGTTTGTGCCCCCCAGTGCTAGAATGAGTTCGAATTGGGCGTCCCTTGGCCTCGCGACTAGGCAAGGAACCCTTCTTTTATAAGTTTTTTTTTTTTCTTCGATTTCCCTATAGAGTGGTCCTCCCCAATTTCATATTCCATCCTACCAGCAGGACTTTCCACTCTTTCCCCCTGCCCCTGGCTGGCACGCGGTCGCGCCCCTCGGTGACAATCAACTCTTTTGGATCAAGCCATGCGTACCACCTAGCGAACCTCAGTACTCCCCCCCCTCACTGAATTCCTTCCTTTGCGGCGATCCCCCCCCCAATGGCTGTGTTTTGAAACCGGCCCCTTTTTGATATTTGTCTTTCCTCTCCTTTATTGATTCACCCCTTTTAATGAGACCCCTCCCCTCAACTGGGCCCTATAGCAGGCTCCTATAACACGGGCCCTCCTTAACGGCCTCTACACGGACTCCCACCCATGCTCGTCCTTTGTTTTTGATAATCAAGACCGTTCTGGCGTCGCCCCCAACAAAATGTTTCCCTCCTCCCCTTTCGCCCTTTTCTCCGCATTTCCCCGGTTCAAGAGCTTTTCCTCCCCCTTGTCCCCTTTTTTACTTCAGGCCTTCACAACCTTTCCTTGATTAGTTCTGTCTTGCTTTCTTTCCTCCCCCTTCCCCCGATGTACCAGCCCCCCCCCTATTTTTACTCGGATGAAGTTTCCCCCCGAAAAACTTCCCCTGAGAAACCGATCCGGAAATGGCCCTTTTGTTCGCGTAAACTCCTACTTTTGACTGGACACCCCTCCTTAGTCTCTTTTCTCTAACCCTCTTCCTAGACGAAATTGTCCGAGCCTATCTCGGAACTTTCCCTTCACTGGATCCGGGCACCATGCTACCCCTCCTGCACTAGTCACCCTCCTATTGTGTCCTCCCCCCCCACTTCTCCTCTGCATTTTTTCCGGCTTTCCGCAGGGCACTCCATTTGCCCCTTTCTTCGTGTCTGAACAGTACCTAGTCCTCTCTTGCCTGTGTCAAAATCTCTGTAGCCCCCCTGAACTGACCTGTACTTCTGTGTCCCAGATGGATCGTGCTCAGTGTCCTCTCTTCCTTCTACTTTCGCGAACCGCGTTTTTGGAAATGTACCCCCCGTATTTCTCACGAATCTCCCTTTGTGACCCGTCCATACTCCTCCCCTTCATTGATGGCCCTCCCCCCTCCTTATCCCCCCCCCCGTTCGGGCGCAAAGTTCTAGTTCATGCCTCCCTTCTGTTTTTCCATTGTAAGGTACCCATATTCCCAAATTACTTGCGCCAAGTTACTGTACCGCCCTTACGCATTCCCCCCAGCCGTAGGGACTCGCAGAACCTTCGTTGAAGCACCTTTCCTACCCTTTTCGAGTCCTGTTTCAGAGCCAGGTTCACCCCCGCTGGTTCTGGCCCCCCTTTTTTTTTTAGCCCCTTCTTCCTCGACTTCGCCCTGGTTAACTTCGCGTTCCGGACCAATAAGCTGTCTTCTGTTTCCGGCACGCCTGTTTACCAGAACCTACCGACGCATTTTTTTATGCCTCCCCTCCTGGAGATTCCCGCTCTCATCGTCGACCTCCCGGGTCAGGGTGTGAAATGGTTTCATTTCAATGTCCTTTGGGATCCCCCTTCCCCCCCCACCCTCGACGCGTCTGCCAGGTCCCCCCACTTAGAGTCTTCTCGGCGCCTCGTCATGACTCCGGGAGGCCACAAACGAGGAGTGGAAATCCCCTCCCTCACAGGATCCTCCCCGAAATTCGAATCTAAGTTGTTTTTGTTAGATTTTGCCCACTCTGTACTCCCCCTTTTTTACAACCAAAGTCTCTTTTTTCACCCCCCCTCTTGCGCGGTTAATCATGTCCTTTCTCTCTGCCTTTGGCGCCTGGTCCCAAGCGAGAGATTTGAGTTTTTCTCAGCTCCCGCACCTACTTTGTAGTTTTCGGGTGAAGCATTTCCCCCCCCCTCTGGACCGCGATTGTCCGATTGGATAGTTTATTTTAGATGCCCCCACTGTGCCGGTCTTTTCTTCTCTCTGCGTTGAAAGTGCCCCGGAACTCGTGGCCGGAACCTGAGCCTTCTTTTTTAGGAATTTTCTTTCTCCTCCCGCCGCCGATCGAGTGTACGGGTGATACCCCCCCCTGGCCACCCTTTTTCTCCGGCTGTCCTCCCCTTCCCCAGGAGCCGCCGGTCTAATCTCCATTTTGGTTTGCTCCCTTTTTTGCTTTTTTCTGCTCCTTAGCCCTGACTCCCCTCTATGCCGGCTTCATCATTTCCAAGACTTTCTTGGTGAACTGCCAGTTACCGCCATACTTCCCCCCCCCTTCTGCACAGCCCTCTTTTGCGCTCTTTTTCCTAAACCGCTACTCCCTACCTCCTGGGAGGAGTAAAACTACGGTTCCCCCAACTCTACCTTTTTCTTCATATTCCTCCTCTGCTGTTAGAGGCACCCGGGCGCCTTTTTGATTTCTTGTGCACTCCCCTTTCCATCTGGCGCCATAGAGGCTTTTCGTTTGATCTACGCTGGTCCCCCCATTTTCCTTCCGCTTCCCCCCCGAGAGGTTTTTCCTGAGAACGCCTTCTGGAGATGATAGGCGTCTTTCTTTTGCAATGACAGTGCTTTTTCCCCTTCAGCTCTGGGAGGGGGCCACAAGAGTCTCTCTTTCTATATTTTCTCCCCTTTGCATCACCGTCCTTTCCTCTATTAAAGCCAAGCACTCTTCTCTTTCCCCCTTTTTCTCCCTGCCGACCCAAGAGCGGGAATCCTTTGCCCTTTTGATGCCCCTCGGCAGGCACCTTCCGGATGAGGTTTGCGTACGTCGTCCTTTTTCTTTCCACCCTTTCCTAGCTTTTTACGCGACATCCGGTTTCGGAGGGTCTAAAGATTCGCCCTCCAGAGTTCCGTTGGAAGTAGACGTTTTCAAACTGCTCAAGTGATCTTCCCTCTCTTTCAAGCATATTGACCTCGCGGTTATTGCGTTGCAAATGGAGTGGCGATCCTACAATTGCGCCGCTGATCCAGGCATTTCCTTCTTACAACCCTTTTGGCTTCCGAGGCCCAGTTTTTACTTATTCCGGTGAGATCTGCACGTATTTTTGGCCTTCGCTGGCAGTTAGTGCCCCCACGTTCCCTCGGAATCCCCCATCGCATTCTTTATTTTTCGATCGCTGGGCAAGCAGAACAGACAGCCCTCTC
>Ga0179591_1239832_pt1 | contig 11517 bp, 12 predicted proteins | sample CZOMad2_1_08_16f_FD_182891 | JGI IMG/M metagenome (GOLD analysis project Ga0179591, IMG submission 182891) | Vadose zone soil fungal communities from Angelo Coast Range Reserve, California, USA - CZOMad2_1_08_16fungal (PacBio error correction) | ecosystem: Environmental > Terrestrial > Soil >... | reverse complement strand
ACCCCCACGCCGGTGATGCGGCTGAGTCCTCTCAAGTATCCGGTCCAAGTATCATCTTGCCTCTTCTATTAGTCCCCTTCCCCCTCCTCCAAGAACTGCCTGCTTACCGAACGCCGATTTTGTGTTAAACATCGCGGTTGATGCCGAGCCCTCCCCCCTGCTTTCTCCTCGGCGAGTGACTTCCGGTGCGCTCTGACCCCCGAGCCCAGAGCTCCCTGCATTTCTTTTCCTCTTCGCCTTAGATGATGAGGGTCACGATAATGATATGATATTTTTCTGGTCGGCTTTTCGTTTCAGGTCCACCCCCATTCCCCTCCCTTTCTCCTGAAGCGAGGGACCTCTTTTTTCCCCTCAATGATCTCATGCCTCGACTAGAGCAGCTTCCTTGCTGCCTTAGAAAGAGCTGTCGAAGAATCCCCGTTTCCTGGGGAAGACCACCAGGAAACGCCGTCTTTTTTTGTTCATAGCCCATCCCCCTCGCAGTGCAGCCGATCATGGTCCCTCCCTTCGCCCTTTGGTTGCCCCCCTAAGGTTTACCATCGTCCCCCGTCCCTTCCAGAGTCTGATGAAAAAAACCCTTTCCTGCGGTCCCTAATCCTGAGCAGTCTTTTCTCGTCTTCCCCTCTCCCTCCAGAAGCCTCTTGGCGTAGGCATTTCTCTCTTTTTCCCGGTTCATTTCATACCCCTCCGGTTGGTCCGTCGTTCTTTCCACCTTTTCTTTGCAAAGTCATCAGCCTGAACTTGGCTTTAACCCCCACAACCCCCCTCGTTGGGGCGGCTTTTCCTTCCCGATTTTTTGCTTGGATTTGATTTCTTGCGCGCAGGGGCCATTTTTTTGCCCTGTACGCTAGTGAGACTTTGGTTCCGCTTGAATCTTATGACATTCAATCCCCCTCAAGACTACTCTTTTGACGAGTCTTGTTTTTGTTTCATGCTGAGAGTCGGTGCGCGGTTTTTTTTTTCTGCTTTCCCCCGTCTTGGCCGTGGGTTGTTCGCCGAGCTTGCTTTCTGGTTTCGAGACTTTCCCCATGAAGGTAATAGGACTTTCCCTCCAAAGAAGTACCGGAGGATTTTCGTCCCGGTATCGTCCTTTTTCCATTCAGCCCCTCCCTTTGAGTCCCTTTTTCTGCGTTGGTTCTTCTGCGGTATTCGGTGAGAGGCTACCCGCCTGCGTTCTGAGCCTGACCTCCCTATGTAAGTTAGTCGCTTCACAAGAGATTCCTGCCTTTTAATGATTCACCGTATTTCTTTTTTTTGACCGACAGAACTGATTGGTATCCCGGCACGCATAAGAAGCACATTCGGCACTTGGAGATTTCATATCTTGAATTCGGCCCTGGTCCCCCTTCTCCGACCATGTTTCTTGTTTTCCTTCCCACCACCTCAATTGACTAGAAAGCTTCTTTCCAAGGATGTCTTTTATCATTTCGCTGCCTTTTCACAAGAGTTTTATTTGGGGTTTTCTTGCCTCGGCCATAGAACACAAGCTTTTCCTCGGCCACATGTGTTAAAGTTTTGTTCCATCATGTATTTAGTGATTTGAATGGTTCCCGGTCTTAAAGAACCTTTCATCAGTTTACTGACCCCCCCCCCCCCCCCCCCCCCCCCCCCCCCCCCCCCCCCCCCCCCCCCCCCCCCCCCCCCCCCCCCCCCCCCCCCCCCCCCCCCCCCCCCCCCCCCCCCCCCGACTAATCGCCTCTTTTACTGTCCAATCGTCTAGTTAGTCGTTTCTGGTACGAATTTCCCCCCCCGCACTGAGTTCACCCTTCGCCGTCGGTTTTTTCGTCAGAGCTTTTGATGATTTGGTTTTCTTGTATATTCCTTTGTTCCCTTTCTTGCCGATACCGCCCCCGGCTATGAATTAATATCGGAGACCTCTTTTGCTGCAAAACACATTCCCTTCCTGCGCCTCCTTTGCTTCTTACAAACGCCAGTCTAATTGACCCCCCTGCGACTGAGATATCATTAGAATCCTCCCCTGTGATCTAAGTTCCAAAATTAGTTCAGGCTCGGGGTCTCCTCCTGCCTTGAAAGAGTCCTCTGAGTCTAAAGTCGTTTGCATTAATCGCCAGCTCTGATTTTTCGGCGCATTATTGGCCTTTAATAGTCGCCATCGACTACCCGTAGTTCGGTCGGCACTGAGTGCGGTTGATCATCCCTTTTAGAGCGAATGGCAGAGATAGATAGGTCCTAAGTGGCTTCCCCCATTTAAAGGACTCAGCCTAGTCGCGCAAATCCTATACTGTGACTTCCTTCACGACCCAATGAAAATCACCACCATTTAGAATAGTTGTTTGTGTGAGTAGTCTTGAGTTTCTTCTTCTCTCCCCTCTTTATTAGATTAGTTGTTCTGATTGATCCAGAGCCCGCTTCCCGTGTCCGATACCAGAAACCTGTCACCCTTCCTCTCGCTTGGGATCTCCCCCGTTCTTTATGTCTCCCAAACAGGACGAAGTTTTAGACCTTGCATGGAATGTTACCCTGCCCCATATGCGCGTGAAACGCCGCGACCTATCAAGGCCTTTCAGTTTCCCCACTCGTCTCCTTGCGATTTTCGTCTTTTCGGATCCCCTCTTCCTCCCTCCAACCCCTTTCCCGGCTTTTCGTCCCCCTTTGGCCTTAGACTGCTCCATTCTCGCATTGTCCTTTCGCTTTTCTTTTTCCCTCGCTGATGTCGAAGGCCGTTTATTTCGGACCTGCCAACTCCCGTCATCGGCGCCTCTGGAGCCGAGACCTGGCGTGCCCAGCCCTTATTTCCGTGAGACTATTTTCCAGCAAACAAGCTCCCTTCCCAATGCGGAATCCCAACCCACCCGTCCGGTCTCGAAAAGCGCGTGCACCCGACCCCTTCGAAGCAAAGCCTGAGGTTCTATTCGCCCTTACTAGACTTCCCGCGAAGGTTTTTCGTAAAGCCGGCACTGAAGATTGGCGTCATGAACGCAGTTACCCCAGAACGATGTTAAAGAATCGTTTCCTCCCCGTTAAGAATGTGGCCTATAGAGCGCTGTGACCTCCGGCCCAAGCAGCTCATTTGCCCCCTCCCGCGGTGGTTCGGCCCAGCTCTCCCGAAAGGAACGACTTTTTGGTCGTTCAAATCGGTAGATTAAATGGCGGTCAGGTTGTTCACCCGAACCTCCCTTTGCGCGTCCGGCATTGTGCCTCATTTTCTTAGCTTCCCCTACAGACCTACATACTTTCTTCGTGCCGGCGTGAGCCCTGGACCCACTCACCTCGGTCGTCCAGCTAAGTGCGTCGGCAGTACGGAGCCTTTAATCCCCCTGACCTGCGCACTGGATCCAATACCCCCCATCCCTCTTGGCATTCTATGCCTGACCGGCGTTCGTCCCTCAACTAAACGCCGACCCTTTGACCTCGCGTTATAGGCTTTCTCCACAATGCTTTCCGCCTGACCTACTTCGTGTTCGTTTTCCTTGGAAAGCCTATGACGTCATGGACGTCTCGCGCCCATGACCCTTTTTAATGAAAGTCCGACCCCGTGCTTCACCTCTTCCCCCTTCTCAAAGGTTAAATACCCTTAAGCAAGGGCCCCCCCCCCTCTCCCGATTTCTTTCAATCAACAAGAGCTAGTAGACCTCTCTTTGACTTGTCGTGAATGGCCTCGACTTTTTCGATTTCATCAGAAGTTTGATGCCTCTTGATGCCCTCACCCGGCCTTCTGCCAAACTCTCAGAAGTGTTCTCATCTTTCCCTTCCCTCTTAGTCAGAAAGTCCAGCACTGTCTTTTTTTTGGTTCCTGCCCCTTCCCTGGTGGTGACTGGCCCCTTTGGCCCCCAACATTCCTTCTATTTTTCCATGGACCAACCGGCGGGGGGTATGTTTTTCATTTGAGAAGAACGCCTATTCTAGCCCCCCCCAGCGTTCTTGCTGGTCTGCTAAAGCTAGAAAAAATCTCTTCGGTACGAGGTTCATTGTTCGGTTCATCGTCTTCCCCGTCAGGGCTCCGTGCCGATGGTTCTTTTTTCCTTCGGTTAACGAGTGGCGGCTAGACTCTCGGCATTTAAGTAATAGTGTCTTCCAGGGTTTCCAGTGACCGTTGGCCCTTTTGCTCCTCATTACTCCACCGGCGTAGAACGATGCTTCTGCGCGGTTCTCTGCTCTCTATACCAAGTGTGCAAAATACTTCCTCTTGATGGCTTTTTTTCATCATTTGTGTTTTTGAAAGGAAACCCCTCCCTGACAAGCCCCCCTCCTGGTCAGGCCCCCCTGGTAATGGACTTTATTGGTACCAGTCTTCTTGGTATGCCGGAATAATGATGGAGCTCTTGTTCGATAGCAAAGGGGGTCCTCCTCCAGCTTCCCGCGGTCGTCAACCCCCCCGCAGGCGGAATAGCTAGACCCCCAACCCAGTATTTAAAACAATCTTTTACCTCCATGAGGTTATTCCTCTCTGCGGCTGGCTGTTGCTTTCAATTCCTTTCCCTTATCCAGTATCCGCTTTAATTTTGGTGATGTCCTGATCGTTTGTCGCTTTTAGTCACGCATTTGTTTCCTCAGAGTATTTTCGAACCAACAAGTTTGTGTGGAGATTCAGTCGCAACCTCCTGTTCTGCTATGAGAAGCTACGCGACCCCCCCTCTTCAGTTTAACACCACCCTGTATTTCGCGGTGCGGATCTTCGGTTCAGGTCCATTCCCCCCAAGATGAGAAGAAGAAATCGCTGCCGCCCCCTCCCTTTTTGTGTTGCAACTTGCGGATGTTATTCTCTCGAGCCCTCCATGGCGTCGTTGTCGTCCCGAGGTCCGCGAAGCTCGATAGGTTGTGCCTCTTTTTGAACCCGATCAGCTGCCCCTCCTTCCTGATGCCGTCCTTAGGAAGAATGCTTTATTGCCCCGTCATTGCAGCATATTTCTTCGCTCCCCTGTCTTCCCCTTCATTGCATCGGGTTTCCGTTTTTTTCCCCGCCAAAAGTATTTTTTAAAAGCTCCAATCATCACCCCCCCCACGCGTATTTTTGAACCTTAAATTGATAGAGCTAGGGTTAGACCGTGCCCTCTCTCCTGAGTGAGAAACCCACCGCGGCGTTTTGGGGGGTTTTGCTGGCGACGACTTTGAACCCCCCGTCGGGCTTCCCAGGAAAGCCCTCAACGCAGCCCCCGATGACGTCTCCTTTTCATGCGAAGGCGCAACTCCTCGCTTTCAGAGGTACCATTCATTCCCCTTGTCACGTTGAAAGACCTTTGAGAAATTTCACCATTGACGTGGCAACATCCGCCGGCGCATTTGTCTCTTCCTCTCCCTCGCCCCTCCCCCGATCATGTCGTGCGGCATTCGCTGGTCCTTTTTTCATTTCCCAAATACCGCCTGTTGGTTCCGGTTTTTTTTTGACCCCCAATTCCGTCCCCAGGCCACCATTAAGAAATCGTGGCCTGGTTAACCAAACCCACAAAACCTCCGCCGTTGTGGCGGGATGCCGATCTGTTTTTTTGTCTGATTTCGAACAGTCTTTTCCGGTGACGTTTCTCGGTCCGTTTTTTTTTTTGTGGGTAACTCACTTTGTCAGCTTCTTTTAGTTCTTCGCAGCTTGCCGTTCTTTCCCTACGACCACGTTCATGACGATGTCGGGCGTTTTCTTTCTCTCTCTTTTTACGCGAGGGATTTGTCCAAGTAATGGCGCGCTGGATTTTTTCCGCCGAGTAAGGTCGGCCCTTGGTCTGGCGCGAGCTCTCCATTCTTCCTAGTCGCACTTCGCCTGAAGTTTCGGCTTCTTTCGTCCTCGCTTCTGGAAGGAATCGAGCATTGTCGCAGCTCCTTTTCTATGTCCGGTTTTTAGGGGTGCCGGTGAGGGCCTGCCCTCCAGAGTAGTCCCCCTAGCCTGAGCGTGTTTTGCTGTCTCGTCCAATTCAGCTGATGCGTTCCTTCCTCCTTCGAGCTCGAGGTTTGGGACGACCCCCGCCAATTTTGTGGCCTCGGAAGGCCTACCCTTTTTTTGAAGCAAACTTCGTGCTTCTTTGCTTTTCTCTTGTCTTCCCTCCCCCCCCCCACCCCCCCCCACCCCCCAAAAAGAAACCGTTTGACTCCGGCCCCGGACGGCCGCAGCCCCCCCTCGGATTTTTCACACAATTCCCCCCCTGGCCAGAACTATCGTTCCCAATTCCCAAAAGGCTCCCTTTTGACTTTCTCTTCCAAGTCTCTCCCCTGACCACCGCGGTCTCCTTTTCTTTCTCGACGCCCCCGGCCCTTAGCCTCTCACATGAATCGTTTGAAGAAAGCATTCTTTCCTCAGTGTGTGAGAGGTGATTCGTCATCTCATCAATCTCGAGGCTTCAGCCGGCTCCGAAGACTCTGGAGTTAGGAGATATATCCACCTTCTAGTTTGTTCTCCTTTTTTTCGCCTGAACTGCTTACTTGGAACGCTCCTGGCCTGGGGATATTTTTTTCTATTGCTTCTTGAACTTTGATCTTTGACACCTCCACTCTAGATTATGGACCCCCTATCTCTCCCTCCGGCCGGTGAACTGTGCAACACGGTCCGCCCCCTTCCCTCCTCGCGCTTTCCCATTGGAGGAACCCCCCCCCCCAGTCCCCCCCCGGTGGCCGCTACGTTCATTAAGTTGGACCCCCTCCCCCGACCCCAGAAGCACTGTTTCTTCTTCTCTGGTTTATCTAAGGTTTCCTCGCTCGGTTTCCAGCGAGTTGCGCATTTGAATCGGCAGAGTGTTTAGGGTCATCTTTGGCCGTCGAATCCCCCACACTTCTTCTCTATCCGGTAGACTGCTGGTCGTGCCACCTCCTCTATCTCCTGATTCAAGATTTTTTTGCCGAAGGGTATTTTCTCGTCCCAGACACGTTTTAGAATGCTCTTTCTTGCAGTTTCACTCATCTGATGATAGACCACCCCATGAAAATACCCCCCCACTCTTTTCATTGTTGTTGTTGAGAGCCCGAATTGGAGTATCCTTTTATTTTTCTCTTTCCCCCAACATCATTCGTCGCATTCGATCCCTTCAGCTCGTCGAGGAACCCCCAGCCCCTCTTCCCCCCGAGAGATTGACGGCGGTGCTTCTCCCTAAGTGGGATTTCCCCCCCTCATTCTTACGGCACTTAATCGTTCTCCCTTTTTCCAGTCAGGATATGCGACGCCACTTGCGCTAAACTCAGTAATTTTTTCCAAACTAGATTGACCTCACTTCTCTTAGTATTTCCCTCGAAACAAGCCTCACTAGTTTGTTCCCTTCCGGTTCGAATCTTTAAATTTGGTTTCTATTCCAAGAGAATTCTCGCAGCGTTCCCTTTCTGATTGGTTGTTGATCCCTCCGTGTCTTCGATTAGTGGTTAACCTTTTGACCTCACCTTATCGGATCACGATTGGCCAGCACCTGAACCTTGGCGTTTAGAATTATATACGCCCTGGGATGCCTTTTTTCAGCCCCCCCCGACAAATTTCACTCACCTCTCTCCTGACCCCACCCTGTCCTTCTCCTCCCATTAGGTGAGTAACCCTCTCGAGCAACTTTAGAACCCTCGCTTTTTTTTCTTTTCTATATTCTGTACCGCCCCTAGATTCCTTTGCCTCACCCTGAAAGTTGACTCTTGTTACCTCCTTCCTAGAACTCACCCTCCTTTTTTCCTCCCATATTTTTCGTGCAGCCCTCGTTTCATTGTCCCCGGGATAGCGTTTTGCGAGGCCTCTTATTAATGAAAAGACAGTCGTTTGTTCTGTTTTTTTCAGCCTGCAAGGAAGCCTTGATTTTCCATCCCCCTCTTCTTTTTAGAGGAGACCGGTACTGTGGTCGACCCTCCCTATTTTGAGTCATTGCATACTGACCTTCCATCCACTTTTTCTTTTCCAGCGCATCAACTTGACAAGTACTCCGTCTTTTTCCTTAGGCCTGAAGGCGCCCCTCACTTTGAGCGTTAAAAGAAATATTTTTTTGCCTTCCTTCACCTCTTCTTCCTGGCCGACATCACCCAGGACCCCTTTTCCCGAGTGCTCCGCGGCCCTTCGGTCCCCCCCCATCACCATGAAACTAAACCCCACGTTTAAGAAATCGACCCTCCTCTCCCCTGTAGCTACTGACACATTCGCCGTCCTACTTCATTTTCCCCGTGCCTTCGTTTCGGTCCGGCGCCTATCCTAATGGAGGCTCTCTGCTCACCTCCCAGTCGACCCCGCCAGATCGTCGGAAAAAAAGACCAGACCTCTCCCTCTCCACTTACTTTTTCACCCAGCAGAAGTCTCCCCTCTACGTCCCTTGACAAACCCTTCACTTCCCCTTCCCGGTATTGGTCTCTGGTCGTGAAAGGGCAGAGACTTCCAAGCTTGCATCCTAGCTCATGCAGAGAGTAGTGCCCTCTTGACATTCTAGACATTTCCCCCATCGCAGCCTACCTTCTCACGCTAAATTCATGCCAATAGGGCCCAGACCCAAAGGGCGTCTGATTTTTTTGTTCCCCAAGTTACCTTATGGTATGATTCCTTTTGCCCCTTATATTCACGCGACCCAACCTTGAGGGTGTTTGTTGATGTAAATCCTGTTCCATCGATAGGCCTGACGCACGACCATTCTTCTTTCCGCGCGTGATCTTTAGTCCGCCAACCTATAGTGCGTTTGAGAGGTTAATGGCTTTTCTAGTACCTGGTCCCTGGTAGCCGTGATATGGTCTGATTTCCTTTTTCTAACCCCCTTTCGCATGGCTTTCCATGATCCGTTGGCTACGCCCTTGCTGGACGAACATTGTTGGCTGTTTCAGTCCTGATGCCATCGTCCGTTCGACGCCCAGCGCGGTTCTAACTGCAAACGCTAACGCTTTCGTATAGGTGAAGTGTTGTCATATCCAGGCGTTACGCGTACAGAGTTGTCTAGCTCGATAACTGCGTTCTGTTTCCTTCTTGGAGAGTTGTGCATTTTTTCGCCCCCGTGACCAACGACATGACAATTCCGACCCGTCTGCATGGTACACTCACTATTCATTCAGACTATATTGCTACTTAGTTATTCTTTCATACTTCTTTTTTTCTTTTCGATGTCTGTACTAGCACCCCCGGGCTCGAAGATTTTCAGAGGCGACCAACCGCTCTTGCTTATCATTGCATCCCCTCCCCGCCGCTTTGTTAAAAACTTACGCTTTTCGAGGTTTGTCTCGGCGGTCTTGTCCCTCTCATCCCTCCGATACGCAGTACTCCTCCATAGGTGTTAATGACCGTCCCCCAGACCGGTCAGGCTATTAGACCAATGAGTGTTCTTCTTTCCTCCTTTTTATCTAAGTTGTCTGTTTTAGATATTATCCCCCCTGAACGGTTCTGCCTCTGAGCGCCGCACTTTTTTCCCACGATCGTGAAATCACGGCCAGCTTGCTCTCTCCAGGCAGGAATTACAGCCCCTCCCCCCTCACCTCGACCTCCCTCCCTCGAAAGTGGTGGGTCACAGCGGGCGATTGATGAGCGATTCGGAGGTGTCCCCCGAACGTCTCTCATTTAACCTTATTTGTTTCTTACCCAGAGCCAGACTCAATCCTTGTACGATGCGAACCTCAGAATGTCTGCCTTTTTTAGTCATTGACAGACAGATTGATATGGTCCCGCGCGTTTATGGGCCGTTCCTCCCCCCTTTACCAAATCAGCAATCTGAATACGATACGATGTTGAAATCACTTTCTCGAGTTCGTTCCTTTCTCTGACTAGATGCGAGAATCGACAGGTCTTTCCCCCTGGCACACACTTCGTGGACTCCTACGGTTTCGACGGACACCGTCCACTCGTCTGGTCAGCAAGTGCACCCAGCTGTCCCATCGCGGGAGACCCCTCCTTTGATGTCTCCCTGATGTTTGACGTAAGTTGACCCGTGCCCATTTCCCTTAAAGTCCCTTCCCGAGCCGCTTCACACTCCCCGAGCCTTGACAAGCATAGCGTCGAAGTTTGGCAGACTTTCGCCTAATCCCGACCGGCTCCGACTATTGTCTTTCGGCACTCGCCCCCCTTTCTGTCTTTCATAAAAACATCACCCGCGTGCTTCCTGCTTTCTATAAAAATCCGCCCAGCGTTGGCAACCTCTCCCCTTTATCGTGGTCCACACTTGGCTTCCCCCCAAAACAAACCCTCCTATGGGGCGGCGTTCTGATGCCGCTCTGTCAGGATTTTGTGCGCTTCTTCGTGCAGGGTTTCCCCAGATATTCTTGAATTTAAATGTTAGATCTTGTCAGACTTCTTTTCTTCTCCTCTCCCCCTTAGCCTGACCCCTACTCGACCAGACACTTTCTGAGATTTTTCTTGGTATCGATCGATCTTCTTTTCCGTCCAAGTATTTTTCGAGGAGGGGTTTGTCGGTTTTTTTTGACTTTGGTTCTTTTCTCTCCGCTAGTGCGTCATAAATGCAGTCCTATCTCCAGGACCTGCCCGCTCAGTTCGTAGAGCTTCTCCGTTTTTTCAGGAACGCAGCCCGCTTTCTCTGCTCTTTCTGGTTTCGTTTTTCAGTTGATCGTCAGACCTCCGCCCGCAACCCTCTCCTACCCTGTTCTGTGTTCGCAAGGACCAGACCCGTGAGTCTAATGCCTATGCACCTTCGTATTGTTTTTGAAGACCTCACCATTTCTGTTCCTTCCGGCCCCCAGTCTCCGCAGACCCTTCTGGTCTCCTGCGCGCTTTAATAACTTGTTTTTGTGTCAGTACGGACCTGTTGGCCCCGCCCCCCCCCCCATCTCGTCCCGAACACCTTAAAGCACTTTACGAGAGATTCAACGCACTCTGTACCTTGATTTGAAGCGAGTTTTCCGACCACCCTCCCTTCTCTCTTTGCCCCTGAGCTGCTTGTTTCTCGGCCTCGCCTGAGAGTACTCAAGAGCCACATTCCGACGTGTCGCAAGAAGGTATTTCTACCTCCGTGATCCGTTTCCTGGGTTCATCTTAGCCAAGTCTTCTTCCCTTCGGTGGACTTTCCCCCCATCGGAATCCGATGGAGTCTTCTAACTCCCCCCCGCAGTAGCGTACCCTTTTTTCTACGGTCAAATCAGTTCGACCCCTTCGATCTTTCGATTTTGTCTCTCTCTTTCTGTGACTTTATTGCTTAACCGTCCGTGCCCTATCTTGTGCCATGTGCCAGTCCCGGTCGTCTGATGGCACCTTCCGTGTAGGAGCAGGTTTTCTGACAGGGAACCCCTTCCGCCTCCCTAATGAGCGGCCGCCCTGCGTTGGTACAACCCCTCCCGCTCCCTTCCCCGTCTGCGAGAATCCTTTCCCTTTTAACAAAATGTTTTTCTCCGACCACCCCTGTTTTCCCCTATTTAGAGGTCAACTGTGACCCTTCTACTTTGGTCGCTCAGCTCTGGGGAGAGGCATTAGACCCGTTAATCCGGGAGTTTAGGCGAAATTTTCCTTTCCGAGTGCATAAAGATTTCCCGGTTCGGTTAAATGAGATGGGTGCGTTCGTTTTTTCTGAGTCCCCCTTTCCGATAGACTAAGGGTTGACGTCAGGAATTTGCTGTTCTAGACACCAATTGACGCGCCTTTCGATGCCCCTTTATTGTCCAAATTGGCTGTTAGGAGCTTCTGAAAGAAAACCT
>Ga0179591_1355640_pt1 | contig 11518 bp, 11 predicted proteins | sample CZOMad2_1_08_16f_FD_182891 | JGI IMG/M metagenome (GOLD analysis project Ga0179591, IMG submission 182891) | Vadose zone soil fungal communities from Angelo Coast Range Reserve, California, USA - CZOMad2_1_08_16fungal (PacBio error correction) | ecosystem: Environmental > Terrestrial > Soil >... | reverse complement strand
TGGTTGACCTCTATTCTTTTCTTTTTTTTTTTTTACCAAGCCCCTGTGTTTCCCCCCCTGCTCTGTCCTCCGCACATACCGGTTCGCGTCGTTTTTTTGACTGCGAACCCCAGTGTCCGGTGCTCGTATTTTATGTGTCATAACAGCGAACCTATTCTGTGAATTTTGTGTTTCCCCAGCCCTCCTGCATCCTGTGGGAGGATGAACTCTTCTCCTGTCAGATATCCTGCGAAATCAGTGCTATTTCATAAAAAGACCTTCCTCATGCAAGTGGAGCGTCATCCTCCCCCCCGCCTTCCCCCCCCCTTTTAGGCACTTTGAGCCCCTAAATAACTTCGATGGTGGTTAATTTTTCTTCCCTCATATCCTTGGGATGCCGACCCCCCCACCCCATTAAAGTCGCTCCCCCTTGCGGGTGTTGCTATTTTTTGCGCTCTCTTCTCCTCCCCATTGATTTTGCAGGTCCTTTTCCACGCGCAAGCCAAAATCAGGGTTTCCCCGTGTTCGTACGTCTTTTTTCTTTTCATTTTAGCCCATAAGGTGACTTTCCCCCGTGGTTCATTGGTTTTCTGCCCCGCGGGTAGTCTAAAGGCAAATCCCGCCCTATGAGCGTCACCCCTTCTGGTTTCACCTCCCCACCCCCCCCTCCGCCCCAACATTTTGTAGGGCCCTCAGGCACCCCCTCCCCCCCTGCCTTGTGTTTCCGTCTTTTTTTCCCTTGTAACCGACCAGTCCACACTCGTCCGTTCTCCCAACAGTCGCGATGTTCACGTGCAAGCTAATAATCTGCCATTGTTCCGTGCTTTATTCCTTTTGATTCGGATAAGTTACTTGCCGTTTTGACCCCCAGTTCGCCAAAATCTCCGTCCTTACCTTCTGCCATGCCCCCCCCCGAACTTTGAAGTCGATGCGTCGCATTTCAAGTCCCCCCCTGTTTCATCCAAAGGTAAACCCTGTCCATCCCAAAAACCCCCCTTGTTCTTCACGCCGTCGCCGTACAGCATTTTCCCCTAATTCCTCCTTGTCTTATCAATATCATTATGCGTCCCGCCCATACCCCCCCAGCATTGTTTTTTCCCAGGTTTAAAGATCGGATTTTGAAAACGGTCTGTGACCCCTTCTCCCCACGGTTGCCTTTTTTTCTTTATTTGTTTGACTCCCCCCCTCCCTCGATTGCCTTTGATTGACCGTCCAATCGTTAGTTTTCCTCCTGTCCCCCATCCAAACCGGCAAGGGTAAGTTTCTCCGCAACCTGAATTGCTCCTCTTTTCTCTTCAAACGACATGGAGATTTCCGCTTCGTAAAGCGCTTTAGTGCGAATCATTTTTTGAACAAACAGTAGGTTGCTCTTTTTCCCTTTCCTGCCTTTCTTTCTCAGCGGCCTCCTGTTTCGACTTACTTGAGATGGCTCACCCATGGTGCAGTTGATGTGTCTTTTTAATCGGTGGCCTCGTACTTTTTGCCGTTCAGCCCCCTAAACGGTTTTTGAGTTTGACCTCTCACCCCCTTTTAATGGCCACCCCCAAAGAAAGCAAACCACGTAGTCACGCTTTTTTTCAACTCAGGATTTTCTTCTTTTTGCTTGCTTGCCGTTTTTCGGCCTTTTTACACCAGCAACCTAGAAGGAGGATTTCTGCCGAAGGACATCGTTCATGATTGAGCTCCTCAAAGGTTTAGGCCCTCATATCCCCGTCTTGGTGTTTTTGTAGTCCTTCCCTTCCTCCTTGTTTCTATGATCTTGGAACCTTCCACTTTCCTTTTACGCTCCCCCTTTTTCAATGCTGGTTGTTGCCCTGCGACCCCTTTTCCCTGACATTGACATTAAGACTTCATGCCCTTCTTTACATCCCTTCCGTTGTTCCAAGGCACCGTCTCCTCTCACCGCCCCCCCCCCCCCTTACAATTTTACACACCCCCTCCTTTTCTAGGTTCCGTTTGCCTAAGAGTCCTGATTATCATATATAGTCCTTTTTCTCTGTTTTTTCTCATGTAATCCCTCTCCTCCCCCCACATGTTCCACTCGGTCCTTACTATATCTTTGGGCCTATTCCCCTTTTTTCATCTCCCAGGTAATTTCCTTTCATAAGTTTTCCACCACCCCCGACTCGTTTCTTTCCCCCTCGATTCCTGGCCACGAACTCAATCTTGCCCCCCTTTTCCCCCCTCGCTCTCCCATTGGGCCTATATACCTGTAATCCATGTCATTTTTCCCCCACCTGCACTCTGCGATCGATTTGTGAAGCAAACCCCCTCCTGCACTCCGCTAATTTTTTTCCGTTTAGAATTTGCCTCTTTGAAGACTAACCTTGTCGCTTATCACTGGGCACTTTTCTAAATTTGTAGTACTTGGGCTTGTCCGACCTCTCCAAGCACACCATCTCTCTTTTCCTGTCTCCTTGTTGCCTTTTTGCGTGCGCGTTTGGGTCTTACCACTTCCCCTTTCTCCACTACACCGTTAAATGGTCATCCCCTTGATATTTCCCTCGGACAGTTCCCACCCCATGAATTAGCCTTAGTTTTCCGGTCCAGTTTTGATTTTGCGGGACATGCAAATGCCTCATAGGCATATTGCGTTCTACGCTCATCTTTCCCCCTTCTCATTGATGATTCTTCCCGCTGTGAAGCCTTTGGGTCCTTATTGATGTTGTCCATGTTTGGCTTCAGCCCCTCTATGTCACCTATTTTCTTCTTTATTTCCGTGGGCACTTGTTCAGAGGAAGCGCGCCTCTCGATAGGAAGAGTTCCCTTGATCTGCCAGGGAGTACACTTTCTCTCCTCGACCTGAGATTTGGATATCCTCTAAAATCTATCATTAGACTCGCCCGGTGAATTTGGATACGTCTTTCCGTTCCCCCGAATTCCCTTTCTTGTTCCCCACTCGTTGCGTGTATTTCAGGAATGCTATTATTTCTTATGTCCCATCCCTCCGTTTCGGTATGGCAACCAACCTGCCTGAGCAGGTTAGCTTTAAAACCCGAATTCCCTTGCCAGATTCTGCCCCCCCCGCCCCACTATGCGTCCTGTTGACTTACAAAAACAAGCTTGGACCCAGAAGGAATTTTGTCCCCCCCTTTCTTTTCCACTTACGCTTGAACCCGACCCTGCGGCCTCGCTTGCAGGTGACCAATGCACCCTATTATCCCTAAAATCATTTTCTTTTCGTCCCCCCGTGGTCTTGGCTTTCCCAGATTGCTAAATGGGGTTTGCTCTGGTCACCAATCAATGTTTTCAGTGAACGGCAACCCCCCCGTACGGGATTGCTTCGTAAACACCCTTCCACCCCCATGGATTCAAGAAGGCGGTCAGTGTAACTTGCGACTTTTTCCGGTACCTCTACAAGGATTCTCCTTCTCTAATTCCCAATGATCATCCTTTTTCCCTCAACTTCTACGCCGCCCCCTTCGCGATATCCTACTTTTCCTTGCGACCCGGCCAGCTTTGGTACTTTTTCCGATCTCCCCCCCGTCCGTTTTTTGTAGTAGGAAAATTTCCTCCACGGATGGCGCACTCCCGCCCCCTGTCGCTTGCGAGCTGCCACCTTCTCCCACCTTTTTGAGAAGTTCTGTTCAACCGTTTCCAATTCTATCGATGCTGGCCTTAGGCTACCAAAAATTGTTCTGGTTCTTGACCATCATTCCCTCCCCTTCTCCTGGTACCTCCCGAAATCTTTTTTGTGTTCCTCACTCGTGTTGTCCCTCGTCCGATCTCTTTTGCATAGCCATTTTCAAGTTCGTCCTCGGCAGACAAGGCGTTCTCGGTTGGGAATTCAACTTTCCTCCTGAACGCCGCACTTCGACAAGTACTCCCATCCAACAAAGTCTATACGCAATTCTTGCAGGATTTTTGGAGCGTGAGCAGCTCCCCCTGCGCCGGAACACCACGTGATTTCCTGTTGGTCGTTTTCCTCCCCCCCCCCCGACACCCCTATTGGCCCCATCGAGTGGCAAGATTTGGCTCCTTTCACTCCCTCTTTTTTTTTCTTGGTGTCCAGATTTTTTGCTTTTCCCCCCCGATGCTTTCTTCCCTCAAATGACTAAAACGCCCCGGACTCCTGAGGAAATTTTGACCCAAGACAAAATATCTTTTGAAACTTAGCTATGCCGTACATCAAACCCCCCCTCTCCTGCCTTGCCCCCCTGACTGATTTCTTTTCCTCCCTCCGGCATATCGTGGCATCCCGCTGATTCGGCTACTTCCGAAAGAGAGCCCCCCCCTGCCAAGTGTTGATATAGGTTGGTTTTCCATTACCCGAATTCCACCTTTCTCCCTCACCAAACTCACCTCGGGCGTTACTTGCCGCAGTTCATCTTTCGGCAGCTCTGTCCTGATTCAAACTCATTGATGGATGAGTTTCCCGCAACTGATTGGCCCTTCTAAGCTTCGGTACTTCTTTCGATTACTTCCCCATACACCTGACGTTCCCTCCTTTCCTGTCTTTTTTGCGCCCCTTACCAAAAAAGTATTTTTCTCTTTTCGACGAAGCGGCGAAAATCTTTTTGATATTCCCCCACTGTTTTTGAGGATCAGCCTCCTGACGACGTCGGAGGATATTTTTTCCCAATCTTGACAACTCTTCCTGTCGTCCTTGCTCAGACAAATCTATTTTCCTACCTCTCCTTTTTTTGAGCTGCCTTTTGTCCTGTATCCCTCGTCCATCATCAGGGTCCCTTTCTCCTCTCGCAGCAATATCCTTCTCCGGGTCTCCCTTTTCCTTGCTTGGATCCTAAACACAGGGTACTTCATGGAGTCTTTTCTGCCGTTTTTGTTAGGTTCATAACAGCGAACCCCCTTTTCCCCCATTTTGTGTTCTATCTTTGCGCCATCAGATACCCTTTCATCCCTTGTTTTTCTTAGCACCCCGTTAAGCCGCTATGCGGACAATAAGTCTAGTTCCTGAATCCACATAAGAGCCACCTTCCTTCCTCGAATCCCTTATCCTATCATCCTCCCCCCGTCTGCAATCGGGCATAGCAAATAATCCCAGGCGAGGGAGCGTCCTGATAAAAGTTTCTGTCTTTCCCCCCCTAAAGGGTTTGGCTGCCCCAGCAGTCTTGAAGTCCCCTTCGCGATTTTTTGCTCTTTCTTCCCTCCGACCTTTTCTGCAGTCCCATTTGAACTCTGTATTCCAACTCAACCTATGGTACTGATTTTTCCCATTTCTTCAATGTGTGCAATATCCTGCCCCTCCGTTACTATCTGTGGGGTGGTCATTTGCGTCCTCTTATGAACTTTCCCCCCCTTGAGGTCTTCGTAATCCTTGACAGAATACCGCCGGGTAAAATCCAAAGCAACCGTTACCCAGTGCGCGTATCCTAAGCAATCCAACTCCTCCCTCCGACGTGCCTCCCTTTCTTTTAGTTTTTGATTAAGAAAAGGACATTGACTTTAGTTTTGCAATCCAGATTGGGTTTCATTCTCCCGATCTTTGCCCACTCACCCTAGTATTCCTTTCCTTTGCGTTTTCTCAGTGTTGTTCGCTTTGGCGATTCCTTTCTGTTGGACGTTCCCACTTCCTTTCAGCATCCCCCCCCGCCAGTTGCTCTATGCAGAAAGTTTCCCTCTATGGTCTTGCATCTTAAAGAATCTGTCCCTGCCACACGTCGTCCCGGTAAACACAACTTGCGGCTTGTTTGCCTGGTGAAAACTTGCTCAAGAATGGGCACGCTCATTGTTCCTTAATCTCCAGAACAGTGTGGCCCCCCGACCGGTCCTGTTTCCCTCCTGCGTCTTTCCCCCGGTATGTACGTACTTCGTACCACGGGCGTTCAAGCTCCTTCCAGAGATTGCCTGGATGCTCCCTCGTGTTTCTTTTTCACCATGGTCCCCGTCGCAAAAGGACTCTGATTCCCTCCCCCCTACTCATTTTTTCTCCGGTTTCCCAGTTACCCCCGAGTCGTCTCGGAAAAGACTTTTTGATAACCGGATTGACTCATTGTTTTTGCTCCCCCCCCCCCTCCCATTTTTGCCTTTCCCTTCCTGACCCTTTATCGTGGTCTCAACATTTAGACTCCCTCTGTTCCCCTTACTGAGATGGTACTTCTATGGTGTGAAGGCCCAGTTTTGTTTGCCCCTTTTTTTGCCTCTCCTCTTTTTTTCGCCCATGGAGGGAGTTGTTTCTCCCCGTCCCCCGGAAAGCCCGCACCCACCCTCCCAAATTTAGGTTAGAACGGAACTTGGTTTTAAGGTACCACGGTTTGAATAGGTAGGCATGGTCACCCCCCGCAGCTCACCTGCATTTGTCTTTTTCCGAAGCCAACTGCAGTTTTATCTTGTTGAAGCGCAGGACACGGGTAACGTATCCACGCTTTTGGTGTAGTCTACGCACTCCTTTCTTTTTCCTTCCTTGGAACCAGATGCTGATTACTTTTCGCGTCCCATCTTCTCCTGCTTTGTGGTTCTCTAAACCCCCCGTAACAATGACATTGACCAACTCTCCCATTACTGAACGCTTCACGCTTATTCCAAGGTTCACCGATTCCTTTCCTCGCAGCACCCCCCAAAACCCTTCTTATCCCAAAATTCTTAGCGGGCTTCTTGGCAACTAAGATTCTAATGAATTATACCTCCTCTCGCCTGGTTCATTAGGCTTTTTCTCATGTTACCCCCTACCACAACCCCCCAGGTCGGCGAATATCTATTACTTTTTTTATAGATTTAATTTTTGCGTAAAGTTAAACTCCCCCCCTAGGAGCCACATCGACTTTTGTGGATGATCCCCCCCTCTACCCCTGACCCCCTTTCCTGCCCACCCCAAACCTCCCCTCCGCTCACCTTGGAAGAATATCCTGTAATACCTTTTTGTTCATCTACTTTAGTAGTACATCCATATTTCAGTCCGTCAGGCGTTAACCAGCCCCTTGACAACCCTTGACCTCACCCCTATTTTTGACTGTGGACTTTGAATGGTTACTGAACTCAAGAGTCTCTCAACGGCCCCCAAGGGTAGACGATGAAAAGTTTATTTCCGTGGGGTCCTTTGGGCACCAACATCCACCCCAGATTTCCCCCTACATTCCTCAATAGGTTTTGTTGCTCTCATTGGGTTCGGTGGCGTGGCTTCCACCCTTCCACTCTCCCAACGTACCACCCTTTTTTCCCTTGACCGCCTCGGAGTCGTCCCCCTCTGCCAACGAATTAGAGGAGGGCCTCTTGCTTAGGATATCCAACGAATCTCGCGCCTTGCTGGAATCCCTATCTTCCATAAACACAGGGAGTCCCCCTTTTGAGCTCGATCATGGTGGGAAAGCACTTTTGGACAGAAGTTCGCCCCAGCACTAGTAGTTGTGGTTACCTGGGGATGAGGTCCCCCCAGGTACCGCTGGCCTATTCACTAGGGACAGAGTAATTTAATGACTGCGGCAGAGTTCCTGGTTGTGGGCTGACTAGGGCGTACCTTTCTCATGTCCATAAGTGAGCTCTTAGATTCCCTTCGAATCACCATAACCCTAGAACCAGCTTCTTTTCTCTTTTGGTTGCGAGGAAAGGATCTTTGAACCATTAGTTGAGTGTCCTTGGCCCCGTTATTCCCTTTTTTCTTTTTTCTGGCAACCACCAGCATGAAAAACAAGGGTGATCATACTGATGGTTCCCATATAGAGTCCACCCTTCGAGCTGGATGAATACACCCTCGTGGCCCAGCAATTCCCCTTTCCTCCCCCACCGCTTCCCTTTTTCCCAGTGCTGCGGCAGAATCCCGGCCTTCGACACTGCCCCTAACCTCGGTTTTCCGCTCCCCTCCTTCGTTAACCGTGGTTTTTGTGCTGCTTTTTAGTAGTGCTGTCCGGGTTCTCATGCTAAAATCAAACGTTTCCGTTCTTCGTACACCCTTACACGTCGCTGACGGATGCTCTTAAACATCCACCCGGAATGACACACCCGACTTCGGGCACTTCACCAAGTTCCCTGTCCCCCGCAGCCTTATTTACTGATTCGAGGAAGCTATCCCCTTTGTTTTTTCGCCACAGTAAAATACTTTTCCCCCCCTTGAACGCTTTACTATTCCGCGCCAGCGAGTTCTCTGATTTTTGGCCTGGGAGAAAAAGCGTTCCACCTGAGTCCGTCCTTGCTTTTCGGCGTCACCATCTTTATCTTCCATACCCGATGGCTGCTTCCCTTCCTCCACCTTATGAGTGCCACCACCCTTCCATCCCCTGCCAGTGGACTCCTTGAATGGGTTAAAGACCATGTCACCCCCTCGGACGGGACCCATGGCGATTAACTTTTTGTAGTCGTTTTAGCAGGGCTTGCACTTTGATTCAAGTTCTTACGGTACATGCTCCTTAAGCCCACTGTCTTTTACGAATCTTTTTGACCCCCTTCTAAACGAGCCGATGCACGATCCATCCGCATCCTCGTGCATTTTTTTGAAGTCGATGCTTTTTTGGCTCCCCCGGGACTTCCGCCATTCTTAGAATCGCCCCTTAACACGTTCTCGAAGAAATTATGACGCCTGTGTGCGTTTTAGCCGTGACACACTTCTCTGAAACACTGTACTCCCGTTTTTGTTTTGGTTTTCTGCCCACCCCTACAAGTTGATGAATCGGAGTGGCAAGAAAAGTTTTGCGCCACCCCCCCAGAATTCCCCACTTTTTGCTGGTTTACCGATTTTGCCGATGAACCGAGGTAAGCTTTCTTCATTTAGACTAACCTGACGACCCCTTTATGGATGACCCCAGCCCCCTCTATCGTAACTGAGGCAGGAGGCCCACCAACAAGAATTCTATCTGGTCCAACGTTCCTCTTTCATTTGTCTCATACGATGAGAATATCTTGTTCTTCAACTATTTTCTCGCCTTCACCGCAAATCGTCCCCCCCTTCCCCCTATTCTCTTGGGAATGCAGCCCCCAAACCTTTATTTCTCACAGTGTACCAAACTCCTTCAGGATTATTTCCGATTCGACGTGTCATTCGTTTTTCCTTCAGATTAATGAACGACCATGCCTATTGATTGGATTCGTTTGCTGTGTTACCTATTCCCTCTTTACGCACATAGCTTATGTCCTTTTTGCCCCCAGGACGTTTTAATCTGTATTTTCTGAACTCGATCCCCCAAAAGGCCTTCGTTTTTTTTTTGTGTGGATGTTATGTCCCACGAGTCCCTGAAACGACTTAGATCCCTACTCCAATTGTGAGGACGATACGCCTCCCGACGGATCTCCTCCCTTCTTCCCTTTCCTTCCCCCTGATTCCCCGCTTCGACTCGCTGGTTTACACTTTCCTCCTCTACAAGTTGTTTTGAGTTTTTTCCCGCGAGTTCCGTAGCCCTCTTCAAAGATCCCCATGTCTCCCGCGTCATTTCCCTTCTCGGTCGCGTTCCGTCGAGATGCTCCTTCCCGGGTCAGTTATATAAGTATTCTGTTTTTAGGGAATACCCCCAGCGAACCCCCTCCTCCTACGGTGTGGGCGCCTACGGGCGCCCCCCCATCTTACGCCTGTTGATAGGAAAGCTAAACCTCGAGCCATCCCAGTTCGCGTAATAGACTGCCCGCACCACTTAGGCAAGTTGTCAATCTCGCTCACTTCCTCCCTCGACTTCCCTTTTAATCCCCCACCGGCCGAGGGAGTTTGGTAAGCTGTGTCTGATAACTTGATGTATCCCACCTTTTAGTCCGCAGAGAATCCCGTCCACTGGGGCCGTGTGCCGCTCTTGTTGGCGCTCTTTCGATATATCCTTGGCCATTTTGTTGCAGGTCTTTACCCTTGTCCTCTTAGATCTAGCCCAAACAAGAATTTTCCCCTGGCTCTCGGAACGTCTTTTTTAATTCCTGCCCAGTTTTATCGTGGTTTTTCCTTGGCAGCTTTGCGATGGTTCTTTTGTTTAGTTTACCGTGAGCGGTTAACTACGCCCCCCCCCCCCCCTCTGAGAATCCCCACGTAACCCCCGGATGGCGTGCCCTCCCTATCCCACATTTGCCACCCCTTTGGTGTTTCACGTTGGTGTCTGATTGGCCCCCGTATGCTTCGTAAGTCCACAGGTTTTTTCTCTTCTCCTTGCTTTTTTCCCCCGGCTCATAGCCCAGAATCTGCCACCCTCCTTCAGTTGCGTCTCGAACGTTTTTTGTTCTATTCTTCTTTTGGTAAGTTTCGGGATTCCTTTTTCGGATTCCCAAATATCGACAGCAATTTATTCGATCACTTGACCCCAGTTCCTTTCTTCTTCCTCCATCCCCGCATTCGACCCTGTCCATTCCCAACAAAAGGATTTTTTATGCGGCCTCTCCTCGAACGATAAAGTCTATAGATTTCTCTGGTCTTCTTCTCCTCATTCCCAGTGAAGCTCATTTTGTCCCGGTTTCCAGTTCCTCTCTAGTGGACTTTTCGAAACCAGTTCATTAGTCAACGGTGACTCTGGATTCGCCTTATTGCATTGAGGATTGCCAAGCTCTTTTCCCTATCTGATGGTTCGCTCCCCCCCCAAACGGACGGGTCAAGGATTCCGCACCCACCTTACTCTTCCCCCGGTTTCTCCCCTCCACACGGAGCCCTTCAGGCGCGCTTATCTATAGTGGACCAGGGGAGTTGAACTTTTTACTTGACTCCTTTCTCCCATGTCTAGCTTTTCCGCGAAGCCTGCTTGTCTCCCCCCATAGATTCAAGGGCCCATTCCTAACGAGAGGAGTTTCTTTCATCCATGGTGCCCATCCGATGTGTTATGTCTTTCTCTCCCGTGTCATGTTTTCCCGTTCAGCCGAAATAGGCGTTGTGACCCTTCCACGTTCTCACTTGAATAATGCCCCAGCCCCCTCCCCAACCGTGAAGTTGTTAGCCTGAAAACTCCGGTCTATTCCCGGCACCTGTTTAGTTCTTCCTTGGTCCCCAGGGCCGGGATTATGACGAAGTCAACTGTACCTGGGCCGTCTCCGGAGGCAGGGGACTTCACGGCCCCATGTCTGTGAATACAACTTTGTCAATACAAGAAGTGTATTGTTCAACTATGTCTGTTTTAGCGTCCCTTTACTTCTTTTGGTTGCCCGAAATTACTCTCACTCTTGACATGACTCCCCATATCATACGGACAGGGACTCCACCAATCTATTAAAAGGATCCTACTTCTGGAGCCCCCAAAACCCCTTTTTCTACCATCAAAAATTGCAAACATTTCGCTGGATTAGATTAGCCGGTGTGATAAATTTGTGTCTTATTCTCTCGCTTCATGGTATCTTTGTATTTCTCTACGCACTAGAAGACCCCCCCCCCCGGAACTCGGCCGTCCATTCTTTTTCTTCGCCGCCCCCTCCTTTGCACACCCGTTTCTTAAAGACCCACAAAATCGCACTCTCCCCCCCAATCGTATTTCCACTCCCTCCATAACCATAAACCCTTTGCTGCTCACAGGGGGGAGTCATCTCCTCGTTGTTAAATCGGCTCTCTTTCAAAGCAACTCTTGCCCTCTTTGTTCAGGAATCGCACCCTGGAACGGATACCTCTTAACGCTGGGTCGATCCCAGCGTCTCGTCTTTCCCCCTTGCTTACGTACAAATTGTGTATTTTGACCAGACACAAAAGAGAACGAACCCC
>Ga0179591_1345101_pt1 | contig 11518 bp, 18 predicted proteins | sample CZOMad2_1_08_16f_FD_182891 | JGI IMG/M metagenome (GOLD analysis project Ga0179591, IMG submission 182891) | Vadose zone soil fungal communities from Angelo Coast Range Reserve, California, USA - CZOMad2_1_08_16fungal (PacBio error correction) | ecosystem: Environmental > Terrestrial > Soil >... | reverse complement strand
TTTTGCTGCAGGGGGGCGGGCTGCCCCGAACGGTTTCCCCCCCCCTCTTTGTTGCGTTCCTTTTTCCCGGAACTCGAAAAACCTGCTTGACGCTTAATTCGCGATTTGTTTTTCTTCCTTCCCCCTGCCTTTGAGGTTGCGCTCCCCCCCAAAAATTCATGCTTTTCCTAACCAATGGACCCCCCCCCCCCTCCCTCGGCCTAGGCATTCATGTTCTCGATCTCGAGGCCCCCCTGTATGCGTATCGGGCATCGGTTCCCCCCCTGCGCCCACTTTCCCTCGCGCATGCAGGTGTCCCTCCAGCTTTCTCTTGTCCCTTTCAACAACGCTTTACAAGACATTCCTCCACCTTTCTTTTTAAGGGTTGTTCCCCCAATCGAAAGATCCGTTCTCTTTTCAGGATCTTTCATCTGGATCCCCCTGCCTCACATTTTTCAGCCATTCCTTCAGAAAAATTTTTCTTTTTTTCGTTGCTGCTTTTCCTTTGAACCGGGGCGCCGGCGCCCCCCTTTTTTTCGTCGTTGTCTTCTTTTTAATCTTTGCGAGGTTATGGGACTGTTTGTGCTTTTTCCCCAGCAAACTTTTTTTCCTCTGATATTCCCTTTTTTCAGACCGGATGAAGTTTCTTTTCTCTGGGTTCGCGTTCGACGAGGGCACACCCTGACCCGCAAATTTTCTTTTTCGGCGCGGTCCCCTTTCGAAGATGGGTGGTTCGTCTCTCTTGAAGCGGCTCTTCCAAAGATTTTCCCCTTTCCTGAGGGTAGTCCCTTAAATATAAGCCGTTTCTTTCCGTGACCTGGAAATCAACCATGTCCTTCGGCCGCATGTTCTTCCCCCTTCCCCCGTACGTCAGGTTCCCCCCCTTGACAGCAAAGCAGAGGTTATACAGATTGAGATTTTTCCCAGGCCCCTCGAGGTACTGAGAAGGACCCTCCCCCCCTTCAAAGATTCCCCCTTTTCGAGGGTAGGAAATGGCTTTTTCCCCGTCTGCCGTTTCTCCCAAAAATTGATTTTTCGCGAGAGGGCGCCCCGGCCCCCTGTTTTTCCTGGTCAGTTGTATCACCTCCCCTCATCCATCGGATAAATGCCCCCCCTAAGGCCGATCGGCGTTCGGGCTTTTGCTTTATTCTTTTTTCGAGACAGGACAACCTCCCTTTTTTCCTTGTAAATCTTTTCGGGAGTTGAAAAGCTCGTACATTTCTTTGTCTCCTCCGAGAACCCGATTTCGGCCACAAGGGAACGTGTCCCCCTTTCCTATTAACGGATTTCCCCTTTCCTTTCCCTTCGCCCTGGAGATGTTTTTCGTGGGGCGCGACAAACTCTTTGCAAGTTACTCGTCGCCGGACATTCGCCGTTACCCCGTAGCAAGACACCCTTTTCCAGTGAGGGCTGGTCGCCCTCAAAACCTTTCCCCATTGGCATCCCCTCCCCTTCTGCCTCCCCTCATGGAGGATTGGCCGTTTCTCGTTTTCAAGACACCCTCCCCCCTTCGTTTTTTTAATATTAATTGACAGCAGCCTCTTCTGGTTTTGTGCGCTCCCCAACATCTTCGCACTCTCCTTTTCTATATCTCTGTGGGAAGTACCCGAAGCTTTTTTTTCCTTGGGGGACGATTTTGGCTCTCCCCCCTTTTGGCGCGCTTTTTTTTTTTCCCTCCTAGGCCATTTTTTCCATTCAGAAGATCCCCTCTCTTCAACCCCCCCTTACGCTATGTCGCTTTTTAAAGTTCCTGTCCCTCAATTCCCATCTATTCTCGTTTTCCTCTTTTTTTGAGAGAGATGGGTGAGATGGCCGACTTTACCCCGAGAGACCCCACTTCAGTAATAGGGGTCCCGGGAGTTAATATCTTTGTCCTCTTTGTCCCTAGAGATGGACCCCCCCCCCCCTTCCCCTCTCAGGAAAAACCACTCGTCACGCCCTGGGCCACGATATCCCCCTTGGGAGGAATATTAGGACGAGCGGATAGGCGCAATTGTCTTTTTCTTCTGTCGGCGGCCCACTTGTCGATTTGCTCTGGACTTCCCGGAAAGAGGGTCCCCTTTGGAATTTTTCTTTCTTTCTCTCGGTTTTTTGAGTACCCCTCTTCCAAAAGAAAAGAAGCCTATGGACCTTTCTCGGGAGTTCCTTTTTCTTAAAATGAACGTTTTCCCCCCCCAGATCTGGTTCCTTTTTTTTCCCTGTCCCCCCTCCCCCTTGGCGAAGATCAACCTTCTTTCCAAGCCCTTTCTTTCTCATTTGAGGGAACATCTCCCTTAGGTAAATAATCCCGCTCTTAAGCGAGGGGGGGCCGTTCCTCAAGTGAAGCCGTCTTCCTTTTTTTTGGTTCGGTTGTTCTTAGGCAGGATGGGCCCTTTTTCCTTTTCCCGGAACCTCCCCTTGGGCTAAGCCCTTTCATTGTCGGTTTTGACCCTTCAAATTCAAACCCCTGTGAAAGCCCCCTCCCTTTCTTATTTTTTATATTGGATTGGGCCCTCCCTTTTTTTTCTTGCGTTCAAATTGCTTTCTTGATCAGATCCGTCCTTCTCCTTGGGGCGAATTCCTTCTTTCTTTTCCTGAATTGGGGAAGGCCCTTTTTTTTTTTTTTTTTTTTCGAAAGGGCATGCGCCTCTTTTTCCAGTTTTGGCCAGTCAGGATCTTGCTTTTTCCTTTGACCCCCTTTCCTCCCTCGAAATTTTTTCATGGTTTCTGGACCCCCCCTGGGTTAGAACCGGGCTGCTTCCCCCCCTTGAACCCAGGCCTCTCAAGGACGAAAGGTCCGTTTCTCCGGATCTTTCCCCTTTAGTTCCAATTCCCCAATTTAATTGGCAAGCTTTTTCCCATACTGTGAAAGTTTTCTTCCCCCCTTTGGGCGTAATCCGAAGGAAGGCTCCTTAAAAACCTTCCCACCCTCTCTCCAGATTTAAGACGATGGATCCCTTCCCCCCTTTTTACAGCGCCCCATCCTTAATTTTGGTTGACAGATGTGAGGTGGCTCCCTTTTTCCTCGATGACATTGCCCTTTCCGAGATCTTTCCAAGCCCTCACAAACCGGCCCCCTGGATGGTTGATTTTCCCCTTGGTCCAGCGAGACTCTTTGATAGCCCCTTCCCTCAGACTGCGGTTTTTTTTTTTCAGATAAATTCCTGGGAGCACATATTTTTGGCATTAGGAACCTTTTTTTTCCTTGATACCCTTTTTCCCCTTTTTTATGACGATTGACGTGACGGCTTCTTTTTTTTTTTTCTTTGCGATTTTTTCTTTTCCCCCCCATTCCTAGGCATTTTTTTTAGGAAGGCTGTCATCTCCTTTTGTGCTGCTCCCCTTCCCCCGATGGGCTTCCTACATCTCCCCCCCCCTTCCCTGGCGGCTGAGTTCCGCAGGTCTTTCTCGGATCACTCGTTCCCGAGGATTGTTGCGTCTCGGATAGAGATTTCCCTTCTTGAGGGGACCTCTTTCCCCCTTCCATGGTGGCTGTTCAAACCACGTTTTACGAGGCCACGCCCTAATTATTGATTTCCCCCCCCCCCCAATCGCAGAAGTAAGTTCTTTTTTTTCCGTTTTGGTTTTTTTTTTTTTTTTCTTTTTTTTTAGAGTTCGGTCTTCTTTTTTTTTTTTGAGGAAAGCACATGGGATTTGTTTGTTTCCAAACTGTAAGGTTTCGGGACAGGGAAGATCGCTCCCCCTTTTCTTTTACAATTCTTCCCCTTTTTTTTAGAGAGAGTGTAGGGCTCTTTTTCTTTCTGGTCAAGCGGGCTGGCCCCCCTCTCTTACCAACAACAACTGCTGATTACCGGCCTAACTTTTTTCCCCTTTTGAACGGGCCCTCCCTTTCTTTTTATCCCGAGTGATCACTCCCCCTTTTTTTTTTTCTTTATTCCCGTAAATGAAAAAAATCCCTGCGTTTTTCAACCCCCATGGATTTCCTCGGCTCGGCATTCCCTTTTCATTCCCTTCTCTTTAAATTATCGTGGGGAGCGTTTTTTCTTTTTCTCTTGATCTGCCTTCCTTGAGTCTTAAAACCCTTCGCGGCAGGAGGTGTAGCTGGTTCCTCGAGTCCTTTCCCCTTCAGGAAAAACCTTCCCATCATTTTCCTAACCCTGCTCCGGTTGCACAAGTCGCAAGCTCCGGCTTCTTCCCCCCCCCCCTTTTTTCGGTAATATCTTTTGCTGAGCCTTGCAGAAAAGCTTTTATCTAAGAAGGGAAGGTCCATTCCCCTTCCGTCAAGTTTTGTTTGAGGCCAGGAGAATTCCTTTTTCTTCTCATTTTTGGCAAATTCCCACGAAGTGGCATTGGTTCATTTTCTTTTCTCAGCAAGTCTCTCGGACGACTCCTTTTCCATTGGCAGCACGGATTTTCCCAACCATTTTTTTTTTTTCTTCTCTCCCAAGTCACCAGTTTTTTCCGACAGAAATGGGGGTTTTTCCGCGAGAGACTCCTTCCTCAGAAGATGGGGTGTCTTTTTCAGGGCAGGACTTCCCGTTCAAAGTTTGACACAGTGATTGGTCCTTTTTTTTTTTCTCTAAGACCCGTCTACCCCCTCTCTCCTCGACATGGAAGAAGGACCACCCTTTTTTTTTTTTGCGTGAAATCCTTCTTCTTCGACTTCCCATTTTTTCTGAGGAAACACGCCTTTTCTCATGCCGGTCTTCCCTTTCTCCCTCTGGAGATGGGGCATCGTCCGGACACCCGTCCCTCTGGTTACCATTGTACAAAACCCTCCTCTCAATGACTTTGGGTAGACCGCCTGAGCCTTCCCCTGTTTTCCCCCCAAACGCCTCCCCGTTTCGCCTGAGGAGCTTTCCCTCCTCCGGTAGGTTATCACTTTCCCTCGGATAAATTTGACCCAATCCCTCTTTCCTGATAGTTTAGTGTTATGATTGATGAAGATCTCTCCCCCATTTCCAGTAAAGCCCCTTCCTTTCGCGACGGGGGATTTTTTTTCCCGCGTCCCATTCTCTAGCCCTAGTCCCTTCCCGGCTTTGGCGGCAATTTCCCCCTCGTTTTTCAAAGGCGGCTGGAAATAGACAATGCCCCTTTCAAGTCTCTGTCGTCCACCCCCCTCTGTCCAGACATACGTCGGAACCCCCCTGTTGATTCCCCCCCCCCCTTCCACGCAAACAAGTCTTTGGTAGAAAAGTTCTCCTTTCCCCCCTTCGAAGATTTCGAGGTTTTTCTCCGACAATTCCCCCCCCCTTCTACTTGGGCCCAAGGCTTTTCTTTTTCTGAGAGACCCTTGTACTCCCTCCAAGACTGTCCCCCCCCTTCAAAATAAGCGCTTTTTTCACTATAATTTTTCCTATATTAACGCCCTTTCTGTTTAATGTCTCTCACTACCTTTATAACCTCCCCCAAATTGTGGGCGAGGTTTTTCTCCCTTTGTTTCCCCCTGGACAAGATAATACAACCCCCCTCTTTTTCGGCAAACCCCAGTTTCTTCATATGAGTTTTCCGTAGGAAGAAGACCTTCTAGTCCCCCCCCTCTCTTTTAATTCTACTAAGTTGTTGAGAGATGGTTGTTGATTGGGAGGTAGGGAAGACTTTCCCTCATCCCCCTCTCCTCCCTGGGTCCTTTTCGTGAATATTTTTCTTTTTCGAACCTGCCCATTTTTCCGATTTGAAAACCTCCTCCCACATTTAGTGTCCCCATAGTTCACCCCTGAAATGTGGTGACGTCCCTTGGAGGAATATTCCCCTTCCAAGATTAGGCGCTTTTTCTTCATGTGTTCCCTTTCCCCAAAGGGGATTGGATTTCTTCTTTCGTATGTAATCTAACATGTGACGTGGGAGCCCCTCTTACCTTCCTAGGTGGTCTTCTCTCTGGCAAAGCGACTAAGGACTGCGCATTTCTGAAGATTTACTTTGTTTCCAGGTCTATTTTTTACTACGACAAGCCTCCTTTTTGGGGCGTGTTTCGAACCGGGAAAACGCCCCTTCAGTGGTCGGTTGCCGCCTCCCAAATTCGCCCTCAGCGTTAGGTTTGTTTTTCCGCTGAACATCCCCAATTGCGATTCCCCCCAAATGCCCCCCCCCCTCAGAGGGGGCCTTTCTGAAAGGAAACTCTGGATCTTTTTATTTCCCAAAGGAGCAGGGAAGATCCTGCAACTCCCCCTTCACGCTGAGACTTACGTCGGCTTGTCTTGATCGTTTCCGGAACGCCCCTTTTTTTTTTTTTTATTTTTCTATTGGCTGGGTTTCCCTGATTTGATTATTTTGTATAAAGTGATATCTTTCTATAACGAAAGTCCCCCGTGGCGGCCTTCCTTGAACGGGACTTGTTTGAGCAACCCTGCTTTTCGGCCAGTGCTCCCCCTTCCCTGGTCTTCTTCCCCTTCGGTTTGAAAATTTTTTTTTTTCTCTGAGTTTTTGAGTCAGAAGGATTTTTTCCAAAATCTCCCCCCCCCTTCTTGTAGAAAGGCTTGCCCTGGTGACCCCCCTTTTTTTAGTCCGGGTCCCCCCCCCCCCCCCATCGGATTGATCAGCAACCAGGTTCCTCCCTCCATTTCTCCTTCCCGTTAGACAATTCCTTTTTGCGCGAATTCAAAAAAAAATCTGGAATTTCTTCTCCCGCTGCCTTTCCCCCCGTGAACCCCACAATATTCGCTTCGTCAGGCAGTGGTTTTTCGGGGGCTGAGCCCGATTTGCTTTCTTTTCTTCGAGTTGCGGACCAGATGGGTTTCTTTATCATTACTTCTTCCCCCCCCCCTTTTTATCGTCCGAGTTTTTTTCCGAAATCCCGCACCTTGTCCCATCTCTATTGCCGATGCACTTTCCTTCCTTTCTAGTCTCCTTCAGACTGTTTTTACGGGTACGTGATTGTGCAGGACATCCCTTCTTTTTTTTTTTTTTTTTATGGCATTTCTTGTTTTTCTTTTTGATGCATTCCCTCCCCCCCCTTGTCGGCCAAGGATTCAGTTCCTTCTCCGAGACGACATTTTTGAAGTCCAGGTTATTTTAATAGCAACCTTCGTTCCCTTTCTTTTTTTGTTCTGGAAGTTTCCTGATGATCGGTTTTTTTTGCAAAGCTACGCTTTTTTCGGAACCTTTCTCTTTTTTCTCACACCTTTCCTGAGGGGTTTTCCATTTTTCGCTCTCGATTTCTTTTGCGGATCCCACTCGTCCCAGAGCTCAACGACCCCTCTCTCCTGCTCATCGTTCCCTGTGTTGTCACATGGTTGCTGTCCCTTTTTTTTTTTCATGGACGTTGGCTTCTTCTTAAATTATTAGTGATCACCCCTCAGAAATTAAGTTCGGGCCGTTCTTCGTTTCCTTCCGGAAGAAGGGCCAGCCTTTCTCCTTTTGGGTGCGTACGAAAATTCCTGGGGGGGGAAAGCTTCAGCGGTGATTTCAGGCGGCCCCACATCTTCTCTTTTTTGTTGTTGTTGAGAGAGGATGTTCCTCTCTTTGTCCCGCTGACAGCGGGGCTTGTTGTCCCTTTTCCATGGAGTTCCTCGGCTGACGCTTCTTTTTTTTTCCACCCTGCTTGACTTTCCCCCCTCCCCTATTGTTTATAGAGTGAATTTCCTTTTTCGGGCCAGTCAATGACCCTCTTTGAACATCCAACCCCCCCTGGTAGGGGATCATCGGGACGCGGCATTTTCCCCGCGGAATCCTCCTTTTTCTCCGTGGGGGATCCTTTCTCAATTCGTGATTAGCCTAAGATGGGACGAACCTCTTTTTTTTTTCTCTTTTGTAGAGATTCTCCTTTTTTTTTCGACTGAAGTGGGGGTCCCCCCCAAAGCCTCCTACAACCCTTTCCCCTTTTGCATGATTTCCCAGGCAGTAAAGGTCCTCTCTGGATCACTTCCCCTTTTTTGCCGGACAAAGCTTCCCTTTTCCCTGCAGACCCCTGCCTTTTCTCTGTCTGCCCCCCCCCGGTGAGCAGTCGTTCTTCTTACTTCTGGTCCTATGGGCCCCAAACCGGCACTCCCCCTCGTTCCCTCGATAGTTGGCACCCCCCTCGTCAACGATGCCGGCCGCTGTCGGGGGTTCGGGGTGTTTTTTTCGGTTTTGCCTTTGTTTTGTTTTTCTTATAGGAATCCTCCCCAATGGTCATCTTCTTGAAGTTTCCGTGTTTTCCGATAAAAACCCTTTTTCTGGCGTCTCCTCCTTTGCTCGCCGGAGTTGATCCGAATTTGTCGATCCTTTTTTGTTACTCCCTTTAGGGTTTTTTCCATATGCGGCTCCCCGTTTGTCGAACCGGGCCCTTTTTTCTACATTCGTGAATCCCTTGGAAGAAGGGGACCCTTTGTATACATTCCCCCTGCCCCGGACGAAGTAGGTATTCCGGACCTTGTTCAACCCTTCTTCTCCCATGTCGAGGAAGGCTTGTCCTTTCTTTTACTACTTCTCCCCCAGGACAAAGAATATGTGTACTGACTTGACCTGTTCCAAGAAGAGACTTTTTTTCACTTGGCCTGACTACCTTTTCTGGCCGACATTTTTCTTTGACAGTTTCTTCCAACCTGAATATCCCCCCCCCTTCGAGATTTTTTTCCTTCGAAACTGGCACCGTAGGTAGTTATAACCCCCCCAGGATAAATCGGAATCCTTACCCAAGGCACTGATAGGCGTCGTTACTTTCTTGGAGGATTTTCAATCGAAACTTATTCCCCCCCCTTTGAGAGGGAGTTTTCTCGCGTCCAATAATTTCTCAGAGCAAAGGCTTGTCCCCCCTTCCCACTACCTTCTTCTTTTTTTTTTTTCCAAGGACAAAGAGATTTCCTTTGTCTTTGATCTGCCCCTCGGCGATGTTCATTCAAGGAGTCAAGGCTGGCAGTTTACCTTTGTCAGCGTGGCGCTTTTCGTTTTAAAGTCTCCCACACCCCGCAACCCCCCTGCCCAGTGTTTTTTTCAAAAGAACTTTTTCACTTGGCCCTTTTCCCGCTCCGACAGCGGGACGCTTTTCCCTTCAGCTAGTCCTCAGAAAATTGCCCCCTTTTTTTTATTCGCTGCCAGCTTTCCCTGTCCTTCGGGCGCACATCCAGCCCCTTAAATCAACCCTTTTTTTCTTTTTCGCACGATATGCACGCAAGTCAACAGAAAGATCCTTTCCCTGGCGGCCGATTTTCCTATTTTGGCGCGGGTTTTTCCAAGCTCCCTTGAATGTCCCCTCAAAGATATTAACTGTCCCCGGATTACGGGAAACCTCCCTCTGTCCAGGTTAAAGTCGGGCCCCCATTCTTCAAGTTCCTTAAATAATCGTTTTCAGAGATTTCCTTTTCCTTGTTCTTGTGTCGATCGGAGATGGATTCCCCTTCACTTTACCCTCCTCCCTGGTCTTCAGTAATTCTCTTCAAGTTCTTGCGGCTTTATGATATTGCCGCCATTTCCCCCGATTTCCCCTGCGCACATTTCGTTTTTCAATGGTTTGAAGCCCCTTAATTCCCCCCTTCCCCTTTACCGGATCCCGCGAATAAGTTCTCCCTTTTGTTTATCGGAGCACAAACCCTTGATGCGGCGTTCATCGGCAGAGGTCACCACCCCCCCTTTTTTGCTTCTCGGTGTCCTCGAAAGCGCCTTTGGGACCCAGGGATGCCCCTTTAGACAAGATCCTTTTTTTTGGAGTTCTTTCCGGGAAACGCCAGCTGACGCCAATTTCCCTTTGTCGGGCAAGAGTGTTTTTCTAATTCCCCCAGGCGAGGGCCATTTGGAAGCCTTCCGGGTATTGGACGACCCCTCCTTTTTTTTTCTCTTTTTTTTTTTTGATACGGGGTTAGATGTTCTTTTCTGCAGGATTCGGCCCAAGGATGGCAACCCTTCTCCGCGAATGCCACTTGACTTGTACGTCGCCCCCTTTATCGTAATCACCTTTGGGTACAATCCCCCTTTCTTTCCCTCGGATTTAATTTTTATAATTTTCCTTTATCACCGCTTTTTATTTTCGTCCCAGATCAAGTGTCTTCCCCCCCCCGTTATCTTTCCGGGGTCTCCCCCCTCGGCGACGGCTTTTCTCCCTCGGGAGTTTTCGAAAAAATTTCCTCTCGATGGGATTTTTCCCTTCAAGTTAAGGCCCCTTGGTATTTCAGGTTCCCTTCGGAAGACAGTTCATGCGTCGCCGAACCAATCGCTTTGTAGAAAGTTCTTCCAAGGTTACCCCCTTTGAGTCCGACGTTTCTTCCGCCATTGAATTTCCCCCTTTCTTCAATGTCTCCATGGGTTCGCCCGGGCTTCTGACCAAAATCAGTTTTTTTTGAGCAATTATGTCTCCCTGCAGGAGCAGGCCCGTTTGCGGCACGTTTTTCTCTAAAAACATATTCGTTGATTCCTTCCAGTTCAGATCGGCGAGACAGGGCATGTCTTTGCCAAACGGCGGCGGACGTTTCCCAGATGGTTGGGATCCAAACACTCGAAGGCTTTCCTAGGAGTTCCGACCTCTCCCTTTTGATGGAGAACCCAGGGGAAAATGGAACCTTCCTCTTTTGACTTATCGCGGTTTCCTCTTCTATTCCCACCTTTCGCTTCCGCAAAACGGTTCAATTTGTTCTCTGAAACCACAATCCTTTTGACTGAATTATGGCAGGATTCTTTTCAAGGCTCCCCCTCTTTTCTTCTCTGATGTTTCTTCCTCATGAAGGAGATTGACTCTTCCTTTATGAACAACCTTATCTCTTTTTGGTGTAGGAAGGCTCTTCTTTGTGCAGGGAACCGCCCCCCCCCCCCCTTCCCCCCTGCCCTGAAGATGTCTTTTTTTTTTTTTAAAAAAGGTGCATGCGTGCCTTTTTCTTTTTAGAAGGATGCCCTTCCTCATTCACTCGCCCCCCCCCCCTTTTTTTTTCCCTAGGGATTTTCTTTTTTTTTTTGGTCCCTGAGCTTAAACATTCCTCTCCTTGATGATTCCCTACCGTGTTTTTTTCCTTTTGTTTTAACACATCTTTTGCTTCTAATTCCTTTCCCCTCCCCACCGCCTTCATTAGTGATTTCCCCCCCCCCCAATCGAGACCTTTCTTTCCTTTTCACGCAGGTTTTCGTTTTTTTTTTCAAGGGAAGCGCAAGCGTTCTTCCCCTCCCCCCCCTGGCTGGGTTCGTTCAGGAACTTTTTGGGGGCCAGCACGCTTCAGGGTTCCCCTCTTCTTCGCGACCCCACATCCTCCTTTTTTTTTTGAGACGAGATGTAGCCTATCGTTCTGCCCCCCGTCACTTTCTGCTCCACTTTTTTTATGGACTCACCCCCCTCCATTTTGGCGTTCCTAGCGGCCCCTTTCCTTTTTTTTTGAAAAACCATTGATTGACCCGGGCCCGCCCCCTCTTTGTTCATCCAACCTCCTCGCCTTCTCTTCTTTCTGTTTTTATCTCTTTTTTTTTTTTAAGGGGTGGGCCGGGCGTGCCGTTTCTCCAACCGGCTTTTGGGGAAACTGCCACCCTACCCCACTTGTAGGGCTTCTTTTCACATGGGAAAAGCGGATTCTTCTCTCTCGCACTTTTTTTCTTTCCGCGTTTGGAGGAGTGATCGGCATCCTCACCTACTTACCTGCTGAAACCCCTTTCTTCAGGAGGGGTATCCCCCTTCCCTTTTCCTTTTGAGATGAAGTGGCGGGTCATC
>Ga0179591_1318184_pt1 | contig 11519 bp, 11 predicted proteins | sample CZOMad2_1_08_16f_FD_182891 | JGI IMG/M metagenome (GOLD analysis project Ga0179591, IMG submission 182891) | Vadose zone soil fungal communities from Angelo Coast Range Reserve, California, USA - CZOMad2_1_08_16fungal (PacBio error correction) | ecosystem: Environmental > Terrestrial > Soil >... | reverse complement strand
AGCCTACGGTCGCGCAATTCGCGACGACGAACGTCGATCCTGTGAGAGCAGCCGAGCTCTGGTATTCGACTGCGATCAGCACGAGCAGATGCACGGCGCCGACTGCTCCAAATCTTGACCCGAGCGGGGGGAGGTCCGGCTATATCGCTCTGCGGCGAGGGCGAGCGTCGATCTTGGCTGTCGGTTAGGATTCGAGTCATCGCGGCGATTTTACGCACGGGCTGGCGGGTTCGACGGCCGGACATCTTGCGTGAGGAGCGGGGGTACTGCCGGGCGCTGGTTCGTGGCGACGTTGGAGGCAGTCGCATTGGATCGGAGAAGATGCGGCGGCACCGGGGAGGACGCCCGGTGGAGGGTTACGACGATTGATTGAAGCCGCAGGCACTGAAGGGCGGACTGGAAAGCGAAGCATGGTGAAATTCTCGGACGGCCGCCTCGCGCACAACCCTCAACGCGGCGTACGGATGGTGATTGGGCCAAATGGCCAACAGAGGCCGAAGGGCAAGGACTGTTCTTTCGTCGGAGTGGCCCCCGACCGCCTCACACGACTATAAGACCGTTCCGAAGCCGGGAGGACTGGTTGTCCTTGCCGGTCCGCATCGGCCGAGCGGTGGAAGATGCGAGCGGACAGTCAGTGGTTTGTGCGAGACCTACGTTAGAAGGGACGGACGAGGACCGATGCTGATGATGCCCTCCTCGAGTTTGAGCGCCCGCCTCGGCCGTTCTGGGGGGCGCGGTAGTGCGCGTGAGTTCATGCCAAAAAGGGTCGTGCAACATCGAGGCGCGGCCGGCCCCATTATGAGCCGAGCCTTTCGCTCGGGTTCCTGACCCGCCAGCGATTCCGAGAGTCTTTTGAATAGCTCCGGGAGTCGCCATGGAGCCTTGGTCCATGGAGAGTTAGCATGGGACGGTTTGCAGCCTTCGCCAATCGTGGTCCACGGTTCGTGGTGCTCCTGGCGACGATATGGCCTTTTCCCTTCGCCTTTCCCGACGCGACCACATGTCACGCAGGCGACGGCGCGTCCGCGATGCGCGGCCGGGGTCCTGCTGCTGCGTTTCGCACGGAATCCGTCAAATTCGCGACGGCGAAACTCGACGCGAAATCCGTAGCGAAACGGTTGTCCGGCCTCGGACAATGATCCGCCGGTTCACTCGCCGCGGGGCGATTCCCCAGAATGGAACATGGGGCCGCGAACCGGACGGACACAACGCCAAAAGTCGCTACGGGCGCATCACGCAGCAAACGCTTGTCTGCGCGCGGATACATTTGCTGCAGCTCTATTGCGGTGGTCGGCGAGCCTGTCGTCGAGCGCCGGCGATTCGTTTGTGAATTCTCTCGGTCTACCCGGTCGCGGCGGGCATACACACGCGCTGAGCAAGTTGGGCTTTAGGAGTGCGGTCGGCGCTGATACTCGCGATTGGAACGCAATCGAGCAGTCAGTTCGACACGCCGCTCATCAGATCGCCAACCGGAACGTAGCTGCCGCACGGACGAAGGGGTACGTTGAGGCACAGGTCCGCCATTTTGCAGAAGATCATATACGACTGAGCAGCCGATCACGTACCACGGCGTCACGCGAGTTTGCGAGGAGTTGGAGAGGATGAGTTGCTCGTGCCAGTGTGGCGTTGGGGATATCGAGCACCGAAAAAAACAAAAATGGGGATGGCGCTCTGTTCTCTCGTAGGCGCGCACATGTGGGGAGAGCGATCCGCCCGAGGATGGCAAGTCGGCAAACCCATGGTGAAGTCGACCGCCTGTCCGGATCGAGGAGTTGGCTGGGCGACAGTTTCCAGAGAGTCTGACGAAAGCCCAATGTAGGCGTGGCCCTCGTTGGGGGATATAGCCAATGCATTCCTCCGCGATCTCGTCAGCTGGTCGGTTATCGTGATCGCGATTGTCGCGCTCGGCGTAGGCCGCGACGGCGCTCTATTAAAGCGCGGCCGATGGTATCGGCCATCACATCGCCGGGATGCTGGTGGTGGATTCGACACGTCTCGTATCGAGCCTGGTGTTCACCCGCCCTGCCGGATGGGCTGCGTACAGGGGCTAGGATTCCCGACCAGGTCGTTTCGCGACGCGCAAAGTCTCGTCGCGCGGACCGGGAGCGATCGGGCCGGCGGCTACGCGAGGCGGTCAGCCGTTGCGGTTCGTCCGCCGCCATTCGTCGCGTGCGCGTTCACGACGTTGGGCCGGCGGGGACGTCGCGCATGGAGCCTTCGTATCGAAATTCTGGGTCCGGGGGGCAGGTGGGGCTGACGCGTGGGGCCTCTCCTTGCCGAGACACTATACGTTGGGGCGGCTCTAATCGTAGTGGGCGAGCGGAGGTTCCGCTGAGCCGGGCTTGCGTGAGACTCTCCACGGGTTCTCCCGGGCCGTAGCGATATAAACGGCGAGAAGCGGGCCACGTCAATTTTACATAAGTCATCCGTGACACCATGATTAGTTGTTTCGGAGAATATGTCGTTTCGGATAATAGGAGTACATAATGTTAGGACAGCAATATGCTACCCCACTAAGTACAAGCACTTTCCGTGGTGAATGGGCTAAAAGCTAGCAATGATGTGTACTACTGTAACCATTTCGACGTAAGTTCATGATTTGAAAATTTGGCAGCGAGATGGCAGATAAATTTTTCTTGAGTCCCTAGCGATGTTTTAAAACGGGGCTTTTTTCTGGCCGTGACGCTGACTGAACTTACTTGGTACAGCACCACCACGTAGCGGCCTGACTACAAAACCACCGCTCGGTCAGACAGCGTTCTGACTTGCGGGTACTAAGGTTCATATCACGGGGCCTCTCAACATCTGCTGAACGTTGTCTGGGAGGTCTAAATGGGTTCCCACATACTTAAACTAACCCATTTTTGACCAAATTATGTGGACTTTGTTTAAACTAAATAATAAGGAAAAACCGGCCCCAGCCGCCGAAGGCGGATAGCGCGGATGATTTTTTTGGTCTTAAACCTAGATCTAATCATTATGTACCCGTATCCTATTGTTGTGATTTTCACACATTGATAATAAAACCCCCTGTACAGGAATCAGATTATTTAATTATTCAAAATCTGTGAAGAAAAAATCTATTGACGGAGACTCATGTGTGATAAAATCTTATCAGTTACACTAAAGTTCTACAACAAAAGTACCCTTTTAGTATTGAGGCTCACTGGCTTTGGATTATAATTCAGCTTATGTACCCAAGGAACCACTAAGAGTAGTTGAAGCAATTAAAACCTTGTTGTTTACTGAGTGATAATCGTGCAGCAGATTACGAGATCAGCAAGCAGATAGCCAGGTTACGTTAAACATTTGATTATAATTACTTGATCATTCTCCAGATAAGCAAAAGGTTTCAGAGTAAATAAAATAAGCCCGTTTTGCTATACCATTACAGCTAAATCTTCCTAGCTCAGTCCTGCATATTAATCTTCTAATGATAGTTAAGAAATGAACAGGATATAGATATATGGTCCAAACATGTTCCTTTAATAGTATCTATCACCTCGAATCCTGATCTAGTTTAGATATATCCTTTGACTCTTCATAAATTTTCTAGGCTACTTACATATGTTAATCCACCGCCAGTGAGACTCAATATTTGGTGTAGATCTAGGTAGATCTGTTATTGATAAGATGAAAGTTTACCTCACACATGGTGTACAATATATTTTATTTACAGATTCTGAATAATGTAAATAAATCTTCTTCCTGCGACAGGTGACTATCAGGCTTTTATGCGAAACCTGTTGAAATTTCAGCAAACATTTGGATACATGTACATCATGAATTTATTTCTTAGGTTAATAAGTTTCAAATCGACACTCTTCCGCAGAAAGAGGGGCCGATATAGAGGAAGCAAACTCACTCCGGCGGCGGGCGCCAAATGCGCACAGTTGGAGATGAGCCCAATTTATTACAACACACTTTTTACGGAATACCGGTGGGCTATGTGAAGAAAGGGAGTGGTGAGAGAAGAGATGGGAAGGAAGCAAAAGGATAGTAAACGTAGTAAAAGGTAAGGGCGCAAGGGATGTGATTGGAAAAGTAAAGGGCATGCCTAGGACGGGATGACGGGACATATTGCCGCAGTACGGAAGACAAACGACCGATGGAATAATAGTCTTCGGGGGAGAAGAAGAAAACGCGGAGGCGAGGGTCGGTGGCCTGCTGCGTGGATGGACTGGCCACGCCGGTCTGGGGAAGGAATAAGAGGAGACGAGTTTGTGGAAGGAGGAACCAAGTACAGCGTGGGAAAGAGCGTCTTCTGGGAACTCGGCCGGAAAGATATTTCGAAGCGAGAAGAAGAAGAAAACACTAGAACAGAGATGCATAGCAATACATGACAGACAGAGAGAATTGAGCCGGAAGTATTAAATTGAGAAAAAGCTTAGGTGGTTTAGGTTGGAGAGTCACGGGAAAAGAAAAGGATTTATCTAATGTGCGTCGGGCGGAGATTATTATGGTCAGTGCCACTGTAGTACGCCAGGCTTACACCCTTCCAACCTATTAAAAAAAGACGTGTGGTAGAAAAGCAGCAGGAAAACTTTTTTAAACATTCAAAAAAACGGGCATAGCCAATGTGCGTGTAAAAACCCCAATGAGGAACTATGTCAACACTCATGGAAACGCTACCGAGAATCCGGACCGTTGCCCCATCCTTATACCAGGTATGAGGGATTTCACAGTCGGATAGGCTCGTTGCGCTGGTAACCAAAGTCGTGCTGAGGTCCATAAACCAAACCAACGAAAGTAGAAATGCCATCCGGTCCTTTACGGCGGATTCATGATGTGTCCACCGGTGTACTTTCAAGGACCTAATTGGTAACGATGGACATGGTTGCGTCAGTTCACGAGTTGGAAAAAGGAGGCATCGTGGTGTGATGGCGGATTCAGCTCTGATGCTGAAACTCACAGGGGGAAAGCGTGGGACTGATATCCAGTGGGTACGTGAAGCTCGGGGTGAGTTTTAGTGAACGAGATAAGGCCATACCATCTGGGGAAAAACTTTATTAGCGGTTCGTTTCTCTCCCTTTTTCTTATACTCGTGCCGACGGTGTGCTGTGAAAAGCATGGACACTGTCCCCAATCTGTAGGTAGGATCAGGTCCACAGCGCAGATTTGTCAGATGGTGGGCTTGGGAATCTTGGCTTGTAAAACAGATTCTATCACGAGCCTTCTGCAAAATCGGCCGGAGGATTCGCCGTTTATAACATTCGTGGCAGCAGATAAGTCGGACGGGCAAATGAGCCTCAGGGTACCAGGGGATGGAATAATCGCGGCGGCGACCGCGATGTAACTGAAACCTGGAGAATTTGAGTTGAAGCATTGACGGAGTTCATAATCTGGAACCGTATAGTGGCAATGCGCACCACCACCCCTGGTATGTGGTTCTGCGAACATGATAACGTAACATGTGATAATAGTGCTATTGGACCTCTTCGATGGACCATCAGTTTCTGGATGGTAACGTCGACATTATGTAGTTTTTTACACCAGGTCAGCTTGGGTTCAGCGAGTTCCAGAATTGAGAGACAAATAAGTTATCGTGGTTGCATACAAGGTTAGAAGACGGGCCGTTTTAGCAATACCATGTCAAAGAACACGACAGCCCAATTTCTTCCGAGGTTGATTGTGGGTGTGTGTGGGAATGATGAACACGTACGGCTCCCAACGGGCGTAAAGTCACTATACAATAATAACCACCAATCAAGCGGCATGGTCTCAACAAAATTCCAGGGCCACAAGGTCACCGAATATCAGGAATCGGGAGGCGTGGATGAAGAGGTCCAGAGGTCTTGTGGCCATGCCGCTTGATGGTGGGTACGAGTGGATATGACTGCTTACGAACGATTCCGATGGGAGCCGACGTGTGCATCCTTCCACACACCCACAATCACCGCGGAAGAATTGGCTGTCGTGTTCTTGAAAATTGGTATTGCGGAAAACGGCCTTCACTCTAACATTTATGCAACCACGATAAATGATTGTCTCTCAATTGCGAACTCGATGGACCAAAATGACTGTGTTTTTGGAAACAAGATGTCGACGTTTACCATCCAGAAAACTGATGGAGCCGCGAAAGTCAATAAAAACTAGTAATCAAATGTTACGATCCATGTTCGCAGAAAACCAGAAGGGGTGGTTGTGTTGCGGCATTGCCACGAAAATACGGTTCCGATTATGAAACTCCGTCAATGCGTCAACAAAATTCTCCAGGTGTCAGTTAATCTCGGCGCTCGCGCGTATTATTTCCTACATTGGTACTGGCTCAAATTTGTCGTCCGACGCATCTGCACGAATGTGATAACGCGGAACTCCTGGACGATGTGAAGAAGTCGTGATAATATGTTCCCAGCCAAGCTTCAACAAGCCCACCATGCTGAATCTGCGCGAGGCCATGATCCTAACTGACAAGATTGGGGACAGTGTAATGCTTTCCACAGCAAAACCGTCGGCACGAGTATAAGAAAAGGGAGAGAAAGAAAACGGAACCGCTAAGTTTTCCCACAGATGGGATGGGCCCTATCCTTCACTGAAAAACTCACCCCGAAGCTTCTACGACACAATGGCTCTACGCTTCCCACGGCTTTCCCTGTTTCATGCATCAGGGCTGAAGCCCTCCCCCAACGATCATCCTTTATCCTAAAATCGTTGTGAACTGAACGCAACCTGGTCCATCGTACAATGAGGTCTTTGAAGAGTTACACAGTGACCCGATCATCGATTACGCCGGAACGTAAAGGACGCGGATGGCAATTTCTCGTTCGTTGGTTTGGGTACGGGACACTCAGCCCGGACCTTGGTTCCCAGAGCACGAGCTATCGATGGAAGCAAAAAAAACAGCCATCAAAAATGGTATAAGGATTGGGGCAAACCGGTCCGGATGATCGGGAGCTTTTTTTCAATGAGGTGGACATAATTGTCCTCATTTGGTTTTAACGCAACATTTGCGACTCTGTGAGTTTAAAAAATTTTCTGCTTGCTGTTCATACACAAGTCTTTTTTTATAGTTGTGGAAGGGTGACTGCCTGGCCTTACTTACATTGGGCAAATTACCCATATATATCTCATGCGACCGCAGCATTACGATATCCTTTCTTTTCCCGTACTCTCACCACCACCTAAGCTTTTCTCACTTAATACTTGTTCCAGTTCTCGCTGTCTGAATTCAGAGTTGCTATAAATCATTGTTCTAGGGTTTGCTCGGCTTCGGAAATTATCTTTTCGGGCGAGTTTCCAGGAAGACGGCTCTATTTCCCACATGTGCTTGGTTCCTCCAAAAACGCGTCTCCTATTTTAACCCATGACAGATGGCCATCCATCCACGCAGGCAGGGCCACGGACCCTCGCATCTCGCGGTGTCCCCACGACGCATTATGTCCATCGGTCGTGGCTGTCCGAGACTGGAGGAAATATTGTTATCAGTCATCCCGTCTTATGCAGACCCAGTACTTTTCGATCAATCATTTGCCCCATTAACTTGTTTATACTTTTCTATCCAGTTGTGTTAATTCCTCCCATCTCTTTCTTTCCACCCATCTCCTTTCTTTCACCTAGCCATTAACGTTCGCGTTAAAAAATGTGTTTGTAATAAATTGGGCCTCACTCCAACTGGTACGCATTGGGCCCAGCCGGCCGGATGAGTTGCTTCACCTATACCGGCCCTCTTTCTGCGGTAAGCGTAGTCGATTTTTTGTGATATGAAACCTAAGACAATCATTCATGAGGTACATTGATCCACATGTTTGCTGAAATTTCAACAAGTTTATAATTTAAAATTGTTATTAACCGTACAAGGAATAAAATTTATTTAAATTATCAGAATCGTAAATAAAATATATTGTACACCATGGGTGAGGTAAAATCTATCATCTTAAGATAAAGATCTACACATAGATCTACACAAAATATTGAGGCTCACTGGCTGTGATTAAAATGTAAGTGCTAGGAAAATTTATGCGAGTCAAAGGATATCTAAATAGATACGAGGATTCAGAAGAGTGGTAGAGACTAGTAAAGGAACATGTTGGAACAATTAGCTATATCCATGTGCATTTCTTACTATCCTTAGAAGATTAATATGCAGGAAAGGAGCTAGGGAAATGCTGTAAAGGTATAGCCAAAAGGGCTTATTTATTCATGAAAACATGGTTAAATCCTGGAGAGATGATCAAGTAATGTAGAAATCAAAAGGTTTACGTTAAAAGGGCGACTGCTTGCTGATCTCTGCAAATTGCGGTGCCCTGATATCAAGTCACAACAAGTTTAATGCTTCAAAATACTTCTCGGGTTTCCTTGGTACATAGCTGAATGATAATCCCAAGCCAGTGGCTCAATAGCAGAGCTTTTGGTTAGAACATTATTTTGTAACATGATAAGATTTTATCAACATGGAGTCACCGTACCTAAGATATTTGTAGTCACAGATTTGAGACTAAGTTAACTAAATCTGTTCTGGTACCGGTTGTTTTATTATAAAACGTGTTGAAAATCAGCAAACAAGGGCTACATGAAATAATGAATGATATCTTAGGTAATAAGACCCAAAAAAAAATCATCCTGCGCTATCCGTCCGTTCGTGCGTCTGGGGCAGGTTTCCCTTATATTTATTTTAACAAAGTAAAAATATGTCAAAAAATGGTTATTTAGATAATGTGACCGCATTTAGACTACGAACTGAAGCAGATGTTTTAGGCCAGTGAAAGGAACGCCTAGTACCGCAGTCAGAAGTCTGTCTGACGAGCAGGTGGTGTTGTGTAGGTCGGCAGCTACGGTTGGGTGCGGTACGTAAGTTCAGTCAGCGTCACGGCCAGAAAAAAAAAAAAGCACCCCGTTTTTTAATCGTAGGACTCCAAAGAAAAATTTATCGGCCATCTCGTGGGGGGCCCCCTTCCACTCCCCCCTGCAACTTTCAGAATCATGAAACCTACGGTCGAAATTGGTACAGTAGTACACAATCATTGCGATCTTTTAGTCAGTCACCACGGAAAGTGGCTTGTACCGTCGGGGTGTCCACATATTATACATGTCCTAATCAGTATTTCTCCTTATTCCTAAACTACATATTGTATCCGAAACAACTAGCATTGGTTGTTGTCACTGATGACTTATGTACAAGTGACCGTGGCGCCGCTTCTCGCAGTTATAACGGCTACAGGCACAGGGGAGCGAACCAGGGAGAGTCTCACGAAAGCTCGGCTCAGCGGACTCCGCTCGACCCCGTAGCCCGATGAGACCCGCCCCAACGTAGTAGAGTCGAGGTCGCGGCACAAGAAGAGTGCCCCGCGCAGGGCCCACCCGGCCCCCCGGACCCAGAATTTCGATGACAAGCTCCAACGCGACGTTCCCGCCGGCACCAACGTCGTGACTCGCACCGATAGAATTGGCCGGCGCGACACCGCAAGGAGGACGCCTCGTCTTAGGCCGGCCCCCCGATCGCCCCCGGCGCCGCGACGAGACTTGCCCGTAGACGGAAGAAACGGACCATGGTCGGAATCCTAGACACTGAGCATCCCATCCAGGCGGGTGAACACAGGCTCGAGACGAGAGCGTTCGAAATCCACCAGACCCGGCGATGGGAGGCAGCTACCGTACCCGCGGACTCAGCGTTATTAGAGCGCAGTCGCGCCGACGCCGAGCCGCGCAATCGCGTCACGATAACCGACCAGCGAACACGACGAGGGAATGGCCTTGGCATATCCCCAAACGGCCACCAAGACCTACAATGGGGTTTCGTCAGACTACGCTGGAACTGTCGCCAGCCCCACCGCTCGATTTCCGCCGCAGCGAGTTCGATATCACAATGTGTGGCCGATCTTGCCATTCTCGGGCGGATAGCTCCCAATGTGCGAGACGAAACCGAAGCGCCCACATCCCATTTTTTTCGGTGCGGATGATCCAACGCCCACACGGGCACGAGCACTCATCTCGCATACCCCTCGGCAACTCGGCGTTGAGCTGACGTGGTACGTGATCGCTCGTCGTACCCTCGTAAGGAGAAGCTGCAGCAAAATGGCCGACCTGCCTCAACGTTAAGCCCTTCGCCGTGTCGCAGCGTGACGTTACGGTTGCGAGTGATGCGGCGGGCGTGTCGAAATCGACTGCTCGGATTGCGTTGCCAAGCGAGAGGATCAGCGACGACGAACGCGCTAGCCAACGTGGCAGCGACGTGTGTACAGGCCCGCCGCGACTCGGGGAGAGGCGACCAAGGAGATCACCACAAAACGAATCGCCGCGCGACGAAGGCTCGACGACGCAATGAGAGCTGCAGGCAAATGGAGCCGCTGCAGCAAGAAAGACGTTTGCTGCGTTGATGCGCCCCGTAGCCGACTTGGAGTTGTGGCAGTCCGGGTTCGCGGCCCTGGTTGCAATTGGGGATCGCCCGCGGCGAGTGAACCGGCGGGATCATTGTCCGAGGCAGGAACAACCGTTTTGCGCGTAGGATTTCGCGAGTCGCCGACGCGACGCGACGGATTCGCGGCGGGAGAAACGAGCAGCAGACCCCGGCCCGCGATTTTCGCGGAGCGACGACTCGACCCTGCGTGACATGTTCGCTGGGAATAGGCGAGGGAAAAAACAGCCATATCGTCGCCAGAGCCAGCCAGACCGCGGACAACGATGGCGAAGGCTGCAACCGTCCCGCGATATCTCCATGCGAACCAGCGCCATTTTGGCGAACTCCCGGGAGCATGCAAAGGGACCCTCGGACGCTGGCCGGGTTTCAGCGAACCGAGCGAAAGGCTCGGCTCCAGATGGCCGGCCGCGCCGATGGTCAGACCCGTGGGCATGATATAACCGCAACTACGCGCCCCGACGGCCGATGCGGCGCGCAAACCGAGGGAATCATCGAGCATGTGCTCGTGTCCTTAGACGTAGGTCGCCAAAACCACGCCCCGTCCGCCATCGTCCACGCTCGGACGAGCGACCGGCAAGGACACAAAGTCTGCACCGGGCTTGGGAAGGCAGTCAGTAGAAGTCGGGGTGAGGCGTCGGGGCCCCCACTCCGACGAAAGAAACATGTTATGACTTCGCCTCTGTGCCGATGGCCCAAGGCAACCATCGTCGACCGCTGGAGGGTGGTTGCGGCGAGGCGCAGTCAGAGATGCACAAAGACTTCGGCGTCCAGTCCCAGCCCGTCCGTGCTGCGGCGTCATCGTCGAGGACGCCAAACAGGGAGCAGCCCCCGGTTGCCGCAGCCATCTCGATCCAAGCGATTGGCGCCAAGTCGCCGACGAACCAGCGCCCCGGAGTCCGCTCCCTCAAGCACGATTGTCGGCCGGCGAAACCGCCAAGCCCCGTGCAGGAGAGCGCCGGCGAGGACTCGCATCCAACCGACGCCAAGCATCGAAGCTCGGCTCGCAGCAGGAGCGAGATAGCGGAACCGCACCCCCGTGGGTCAAGGATTGTAGCAGGGCGGCGCGTGGCACTGTCGTGTGAATCGCAGGCGATCCAGAAGAGAGCGCTTGCAGCGCCATTCAAGCGGTCGACGGTTGCGCCGTCGCGAATGAGCGACCGAGGAG
>Ga0179591_1291268_pt1 | contig 11519 bp, 13 predicted proteins | sample CZOMad2_1_08_16f_FD_182891 | JGI IMG/M metagenome (GOLD analysis project Ga0179591, IMG submission 182891) | Vadose zone soil fungal communities from Angelo Coast Range Reserve, California, USA - CZOMad2_1_08_16fungal (PacBio error correction) | ecosystem: Environmental > Terrestrial > Soil >... | reverse complement strand
CCTTCGACTTCGTCAGCCCCTATTCAACCCTTCAATCCTCCGCGGTGGATTTTTGCCTTATCGCTCCCGTCGAGCTTCAACTCTTGTCCCCTCGTCCTTGGAACCCGACCCTCTTTCCTCCCTCCGGTTCTAGCTAATTGGAGCGGTCTGGTAGGAACATGCCAATTCTTTTCCGTCTTCCTTCATTCACGGAGGCCTTTTTTTTTTTATCGCTTGTCGTTTTGACTCCAGGTTTGTTTGACCGTGAACCTCCTATTCATCTCTCCCGAATTCTCCCCACTCATTGTCCCGACTAGTGGCTCCTAAGCCAACTCCCGCCAGAGAAATCGCTACAGTAGACGGTCGCCGCTCTCCTTTCGTCCCACTCCCTTAACCCATGCCGCCTCCCCTCTTTTTGTAAGGCTGGCTCCGCATGCCAGTTGCTTACCATCTTTTTTCTTTTCAAGTGTTTCCTCAATGACACAAGTGGCTCCGTTAGAAATGGCCCTATTTCCTAACCACTTGTTCTTTCGTAGAACCGCTGACCAAGCGCATCGCTTTTTGAAGCTTCTCCCCGTGTGAACGGATGCCCGCCCAGGAGTCATCCCCCCTGAAAGATTATATGCACTCCGCAGCTGAAAAAGTGAGGGTTCCCCGCCGAAACCCTCCCCCCACATTCCTAAGCGTCATTTGGCGATCACCATACTCGAACCATGCATTTTGCCCATTCTTTCTACCCTGACCGTCTGTAAATTTTCCAAATAACGGCGAAATGGAACCTCTTTTTCGCTGGCCCCCCCAAACTCCCCTGCTTTTAGTACACTATGGCCCCAATTGTTCGCCCCATCTTAAAATCTTATGCCCCCCACTTTTTTATTTTGCGCTGGAACTCCATCCTCAATTTTTTACTACCTCACCTCCTTGGGGACTCGCTGGCTTTTAGAGAGAGCGCCCTGTTTCTTACTTTTGAACCCCCCATGACAGCAGGAAGCGAGGTGATTAAACCATTCCTTGATCGTTCGTTTTTATTCCGTTTCTGAGCGGTTGGGCTTCACCTCGACCTTCAGAGCGCTGCGTCCAAAAGTCTAGACTGGTTTTCTAGTCGATGATTTCCACATTTTTCCGGGTAAGCACCCGATGCCGTTTCCTCCTTCCCCTTGCCTGGGTTTTTTTTTTCCGGGCAGGCCGTCTGTTTCTTTTTGCCAAGTCCTCCGCTTACGATCTTTTGACCTCTTCCTTTTCCCTCCGGTGCGGCCGGCCTTTTTTTGCCTACCTTACTCGTGGCTTTGAAATTACCCTGACCGCTGGAGCGGGGCCCCCGTCCCCACTCAATGCTAGGTCCGATATCAATCTGTTCAACCCCTTCTTATCGTCTGGTCCCCAGCCAGCCTGAGAATTTCCTTTTCCTTTTGTTTTTCTTTCCCCCCGTGTCCTTGTGTAACCCAAATGTCCTACCAATTCACAAAGGAGGCGGTGCCGCTTCTCCGATTGTGCCGTCTGGTCCCTTTTTACCAGACCAAGAGCATTGAAATGATTTCCTTCTGTATACGGCCTTTCTCGTGGATCCTGTGGCATTTCCCTCCAGTCCAGAGTCACCATTCAAACAATGGACCCAGTCACGAAATTCTCTCCACTTCGTTTCACGTCCTTTTTTTTACTAGATTTGTGACTAAGGGGACCCTGGCGCGCGGTAGTATTCCCCCCCCAGAGTTTGGTTTTTTTTCGTCAGTATAAATACGACCGCTGAGGTCATTCTTCCTTTCCCCCCCCCCATTCGAGCCCCGATTTTTCCTTCGCTTTTCCTAAACCACCTCCGATCGGCCCGCATTTCTCCCCATTTTCCGGCCCTGATCTCATTAACGCTGAGTTTTCGAAGTCAGCTCCCCTGATTTTTCTTGCGTCGCAGTAATTTTTTGTCTGACCAGTTAGTCCCATTCACTGATGCCCAAGACTATTGCTCCTATTCCCCAATTGGTTGGACCCTGAAATTTGTGCCTTCCTTGGTCACGTCCTTACCCACCTTTCCGAACAGAAACTCTTGTTTACATCGGGGGGCAGTGGGCTGCCCTTCTAATTTGCCCTCTCCCGGAACCCGTTCTGCCAGACCATGGTTTTGCTTTGCATCTGTTTTATAATATCATTTCCTTTTTTCTGCTCGTATTCTCTTCCGCGGCCCTGTCGTCTCTCGTTCCGCTCGGACGAGCCGCTATACGGATTCCGCCCCTTTTTTCTTTTTCTTGCCGCATTGCTTTTTTTTCCCTGACCTGATTGTGATCGTGCTACATTTCAGATTGCGCTTCCTCCGCCCCCCTCTTCTCACACTCTTATTCCTTGCGCTTCATGTATGGGGACCCCACCCTTTCTTTCTCCACGCTGCTCTCGGGCAACCTTTTTAATTTTTTTGGCTTTGGGTTACTTTTTGTTTCATTGGCCTTTACAATTCCAAATTTTTAGGAAATCCCTTTTATAGGGGACTTTAGTCAAAAGACACTCTGTCCCTTGTGTCATGCCCTACGCTTCGTTTTTTTTTTTCCTTCGCCCTTCGATAGCTGATCGTAATACATTCCCCTCTGCTGACTTCGCCCGTTTCGCGGACTTTCTTCCCTAAGTCCGTAGAGCCCCCCCTTTTTTTCGGGCTATCCTTACGACGGTGTAAAAGAAATAGGTCTTTGCAGCAGTGAATCTCCAGCGCGCAAGTCTCCCTCCCCCCCTCTTTTCTCTTATGCACTCTCGCTCCCTGACTTTTTTTGTCAATTGATCTCTCAGTCCGAGCGAGCGGAATTCCAAATGATCAAATTTTTCGCGTCGCTCCTCTCTTTTCCTCCTCCGTGTTGGAGAGATCTTCCCCCCTCTGCCCCCTCTCCCTGGGTTCCTTTTTTCCCATTCGCAACCTCTTCCGTTTTTTTTTGATCTATCGCGCGGGCGCCGTTCTCGAAAATCCCCTGAGCCACCCCTTCGCGATTTCCTGCTGCGACTGACTTTTCCCTGCCACCCCTCTCGTAAATCTTTCCGCTTCCCCAAATCATGGCCCTGGATCGCCCCCCTGGCTTGGCGAATGTTCGACTCTTTGAATTCGGCTAGGCTTGAGCTAGCCACAGGCGCCCAGGGTGCTTTATTCCGGGCCCCCTCTTGTGCCCCCTTTAGATTTTTGTTCAGACCTGGTTCCTGTTCGTTTAAAGTCACGATACCAGTACCCACCTCGATTGTGGTCTCCCCCCCTCATCAGCTTTCTCACTTTTTGGATCCCCATTTTTCAGTCCCCTTTCCAGTTCCCCCCCCATTAACGTGAGTTTAGTGAAGGTAGTTTTCTCCTTCCTCCTCCCTTTTCTTCTATTGCAGTTCTTACCCCTTCATTAGGCCCCCTTCCCCCCCCTTACCAGCCACCCGTCTGATTGAGAGCCCGGCTCGTGAGCGGAATGAATCTTCTCTTCCTTGACTCGACTGACGCGCGGGGGCAGGTTCCCCCGAATTGACAGAGTTCCTTTCTATTAATCACACTGTCCTCCCCCCCCCCCCCTGTTTCTTTTTTTCTTCCGTTGCCATTATCATTTCCCCGGACAACCTCCCCGTTTTTTCCAACCTCCCCTTTCCCCCCCAACCCTTCTTTCCCAAGCTTTATTCCTTCCCTTTACAATGAAAAACATGGGAGTAGCATTTAGCTTCCCCAATCATTTTCGTACCCAACACCCAATTTCACTCTGGAGAAGGTTTGCACCCCCAAGGCCTCAGTCGTTCCCAGCTTCTCAGAAAGGTACCTGATGACCGATTCGTTTCCCCTTGCGTTCTCTCTTTTCGCAACTCATCCCTGGAAGATTTCTCCCTGGTCCGTTGGTTAGCGGTAGATGTTGGATCTCCTTGTTTTGAAGAACACCAAATTCGGTTTTTTTCTTTGGTTGGCGTTTCACGATGATGCCTTTGCTCGTTGGAACTACACCACAGTTTTTTTTTCGTGAGAGCGGGATTTTCAGTTATCCGTTCACGCCCGTCTCAATTCCCCTTTTCGGCGCCCCCAACCCAGCCCAAGGTGAGTGGGCACTACGTTCGTAATCCTTTCTCCCCTTTTCTTGTTGTCCCACTGGAACATCGTCCGTAGTTTGTCATACCCCCATCCCGACAAAAGGCCGTCGATGACCATCCGTTACCCCTTCCGGGCATTCGTGCTCTTCTTTCCCCTTCGGCCCCACCCATAAGGAGCTCCATGAAATTACTTTTGTCCTTTTTTCCTCTTTTCCTTTTTTTAATACCACCCCCTTCTCTTTTTTCCCCCTAACCATTACCAATCCCCCCCAAATACACTTGGTAGTTGCCCTACCTGCACCCCTTTTGAACTGTTTATATAGCATTCCCCCCCCCCTCAATTGCTCCCCGCCCGAAGTTCTTCTTGATTACGCTCGTAACACGACCCGTAGTCAATGAGGATACCAAGACCAAGTCCTATGTCCTTTCCTCCCACGTTTATTCGGCCCTGCCGCGTTCCTCCTTCCCCCCCGTGTTTCCGTAGTGATTCTGGTGATGGCGTGTGATGCGTCCCAAGCAGGCATTCCCTTACCCCGCCCTCTTTTTCTACCTTTTTTCCATTCCTCGGCAAGGTGTTTCAGACTCAATCGGAAAAGGCTGGCCAACAATCGACTTATCAGCTCTTCTTCTTTTTCCTTGCCACCTTTCCCCCTTAGTGCCCATCTTTCTTCGATTTTTCCCCGATTCCCCTTTAAGGAGACCCCTGATAAAGGTAATGTTTATCAAACCGCGAGAATACTAGAATGGGTTGGTTAGTATGCCGCTAGTCACATATACCGTGGAGAAGAATGATACAACGTCCCTGAAAATTATTCGTTTAGGCCGGTCTCTCTTTTTTCCTGGTCCTTTTTGCCTCCTTCCCCCCCTTTCCTTATTGGGGTTCCCTTTAGATTTTTGTTATATAATGTGATGGAGAAAGCTATGTCATTTTAGTCAGACTTCCCTTAGTTTGGCCAGTTTTTCTTCTTCCTTTTTCCTTTTGTTTTTCGTTATTTTTAGTTTGTCTTTTCATCATAGGCGCCACCTAGTAACCACTATGCTTACTTTCTATATCTTTCCGCGGCCTCTTGCCCCTGATTTACGGGTTTCCTTCGGCCTTTTTCGTTTCCTCCCTGTCATTGGACCCCCCCTCCCCCGGTCCGGCGTGTTGCGCTCTATCTCTTAAACCTCGTTCAGGGCTGACCAATGGGGGGTCGCACGTTTCCGTTCAACTTATGTATTTGGCGATCTCCGATCTTTTTTTCCTGGCTTTCGCCCAGAGCACCAACCTCCTCCCTGGCGAGAAAGGAGGACCCATTTTTCACTGGCCACAGAGATGCCTTGTTTTTTACTTCCACCCATCTACCTACTGCCCTTGGTTCCTTCTTGACAGCAATCCTGATTGCGTGGGGTCTTCGTCAAGGCCGGGCAGTAGACGGTCTTCCTTTTCCCCTCTTTCCCCCCTCCTCGGCTGCTTTCCGTTACATAACCGGGGAGCCCCCATTAAACTTTAGTTTTAAAGCTGCGAGTCAGTGTTTTTTTAAATATTTCGCTCCGCCCCGATCCCCCCGCTTGAATTCCCTAGAGGACAGTTCTTCCTTTTTTGACAATCAGGCCCTTAAAAGTTTAGAGTCTGAACCGACCCATTTCTCTTTCCTCCTCCCAGTTTGTTGTGATCTCGCTGCGCTGTTTTTTTTTTTCCCACCCCCCTTTTTTGGTCCAGCCGACGCGATGAGATTTCCCTCTCCTCGGGGATCTTAGTCCCTTTTTTCATTGGCCCCGCTTTTCTAGGCGCCCGTCCCCGGTCCGGAACCCAAGGGGGTGTGAGGAAAATACTCACCCCCCCCCCTCCCCCGACGCGTCAGCCCCATCGCTTTTTGACTTATTGGCCCCACAATGGTTGACGATAACCCGCCCGATCAGTGATGGCCATATCGACCATCCGCCAGACGCTGCATTTTCTTGACAGCCGGCCTAGTAGAGAGTCAGTGATCCCGGGAAACATGCTCTCGCATTTTTCCCCTCCCATTTTCGAAACCCCCTTTTTTATCCTCCAAGTTGTCTAAATGGAAGTTAGAGAGTCGAGAAAATTTGCAAGAAACCCTTTCGCCCTTTCTCCTTTTAGCGTGAACCGGTCCCTGCGCCAAGACCTCCCCTGTCATTTACTGCAAACGGATGAGGCCTCCTCCCCCTCCTTCTTGGGTGCGTTCTCTGATAATCCCACCGAGTTGCAATCCCCAAGGCAGCGGAAAATTTTTTTGACGATGCCCTTCCCCATATCCCCTTACACAAGCGTCTGCGTTCTTAGAGGCGTCTTTTTTCCTGAATCTTCCGCCCCCCCCTTTTTTTTTTTCCAAATCCACCTGACCATGGCCTTTCATTCCCCGACGCTTTTCCCCTGCGTAGCGATTCCAAGAAATCCCCCATCGTGCGCCCCATCATCCCCCCAAGCGACGGCCCCCCCGAGAATGTCCCCCTATTGCCAGGGACCACTGCCCCTTTTTGACGGGTGACCCTTTTCTCGTCTCCTTTTTCATCCACCGACGCCTGCAAATTGTTTGGTTCTGAAATCGCTTGTAAGAGAGAAGTCCCAAAACACAATTTTTTTTCTCCCTCGGGCCGTGTGTTTCCCCCCTTCCCCTTTTCGTTTCGTCTGCTGACAAGAAAATTCTGTGTCTCAATCTTTGCACGCCGTTCAAGTTTGCAAAATTTGAATCTGTATCCAAGCGTGGCTCTTCCCCTGTTCATTTCCTTGCCCGCTCGCTACGACCCCGCCTCCCCTTCTTTCCCCGAAACTTCGGCTCTTTTTGTCAGAGACTGGCGCGCAGTTAAACACGCCCAAATCCCGAGCCCTTTCTCCCCCCCCCTTTATTCCTCATCATGCTCTCGAAGACTATAGATTTCGGCTTCTTCCCTTTTTTTTTTTGGACTTCGTGATGAGTCTAGCTTACTTTCCCCTTTTCTTTTTTTTCCCCTCCGGCGAGGCACCTTGATTGATGCTACTTGACCACACAGAGTTACCGTATAGGTCATCTCGTAGTTTTTTGATCGCCTCTTTTTCCCCTTTTTTTGTTTTCCCTTTCATTTTTTTTTGGTGATTTTCAAAGCCCAAACGGTTTAAAGGGTTCCCAAATACACTATATTACAAAGTTTTTCTTTCTCCCCCGACCCCTGAGCTCTCAAAGCGCACGATGATTAAACCCCTTCCGAGAAGGTGGATTTCTCGCTAGCCCTTTTTCTGTTATGGATGACTGCGGGTGAAAGCGTGTAAACTTTACCAAAGTCAAACCGACCCCCTTTTTGCTTACCCCACTTCAAGAACTTCTTTCACTGTTCTGTATTGTTGTACTCTTTTCGCTGGGTGGTAGAGTCTCATTTAACATTCCTCCTCCCTATGTTTCTTTTTACTCTATTACCTACCCTGCCTTTTTCCCGTATTTCCCTTTTCATACACCCCTCCAGATGTAGGTTCGTCAGTGGAGCCCAACACTACTTCCTCTTGCCCGCATTTCTCCCCCCCTCCAATTCCCTTGCCCAGATTTTCCATTTGGAGAGTTTTGGAATTCGTCTTTAGCCAAGTTTATACCCCAGTCGCAAAGGTCTTTTTGAAGAGTAGATCCCAGATTTAAAGTTCGGCATTGCTCCAACTGTTCTCTTTTTTTTTCCCCTTGTTTTTTTTGTGACCGAATTTCTTCTTTGTTACAAAGTTGAGATACATGTGAAATATTCCCCTAATTAATCAGTTGTCTTGGTTAATTCATTCTTTTTTCATCTTGCCAGGTTCATCCTTTTCTGGTTTTAACTAGGATGATGTGCCGGGTGCTAACACAGCCCGCGCCTCCACCCAGTTTGGCCACCCCCCCCCCCCCCCCCCCCTGTCCCTTTTTTTTTATTTTCTCTTTTCCAATAGTCGAGTTTGTTGCTCTGGATCTTGCCTTTTAAAGAAGAAGCCGCAGCGGGAGAGATTAATCCCTCCCGGGTTTAAGGCGTTTCTCCCTCATAGGAGGCATAGTGTTTTCTTTGATTTTGATTTTTTCAATTTTTTTTTTCTGGTCCCTACTGAGTGTGATCCGGGTCCCTCTTAGGACTGTTGCGATTGGAACCCTTTTATCACTCTAGTTGTGGCATGATTCCACATCTTTCAGGCAACCTTAGCCCCCCTTCTTTCGAGGGCCAATACGCTTTTGCTGGTGCTTTTCTTCTTTTGATTCCCTTAAGGTGACAACATGATGATCGTACGTCCCTCCCGTCCCCAAGCCCTTTTGAAAGGTTTTCCCTTGTTTTTTTGCCTCACTAAGTTCCGATTTATTTTTCCCCGGATTAAGATAGCGTAAGACCTCGCCGAATGCGCCCCCCTCCTTAGAAAGGAGGTAGCCGGCCAGTGAGATCAATTAACCCTCGCCGTTCATCCCCCCTCTTTTTGACTTTCATGTATGGGACTTATCTTTTTCTCGAAAAATTTTTCCAGGGTCTTTGAAGAGGGAATAGTCGGTCAGAATTCTCTCTTTTTTGATTTCTGCTGCCCGCGTAGCTCGGTACTTTTTTCCCCTCCTTTTTCCCTTTCCCCCAGTTCGTGCATTCTTCCGTGATTCACCATTGGAGCGGTTTCCTTTCCTGAGATTCCCCTTTGTGTTTTCTTTTTGAGATCTAATCACAGAAGATACAAAATGGTGATCATTTTGCCATTCCGCTCCATCTTTTTTTGTTTGTCTTTATGCTCTAGTTAGTTTTTTTTCTTTTCAAGTGACCGATCCTTAGAAAGGGGAGACGGGTTCTCCCCACTCCTCTACCTTCTTCCCTTCTTGCCCTCCCCTCTTGGACTGGCCCCGTCATTCTAGCCTTCAGTAAGGCGACCCTCCAAGGTTTAAGTTGAATTCGAATGGCTTTCCCCCACCCAGCGCTTCCATCCCTCTGTCTTCCTGACATGCGTTTCTTCTCTGTGACCCCACCGCCCCTCCTCTTTTTAGTGGTGTAAGTTGACTTGACCAGCTGGCTTGGCCTTTACGTCCCCTATACTTTGACTTGTCCCTCCCCCTGTTGATTTTTTAGTTCGGCCCTTTTCCCCCGTAATCCTCCCCAAAACCACACCTGAAGCTGTTTGGGCAGAGAAGCAGAGTTTTAGATAGTGTGGTTCCCGAATGCTGCAGTTGGCCTTTTGCGACCAGTTTTAGGGAGTTTTTCCGGATGACCTACCCTTCTCCGTAGGAAAGGAAATCTACCCAGGCGCCATACCACCCCCCCCTTTCCGTCTAAACCGTTCCTCCTCCACCCGGAGAGTCGCCCTTCTTTTGAAGGAGAGTCCAAGATCGGACCTTCCCCCCCTCCTTTTCGGCGGGTCTTGACCCCCTTTCCTTCGCTCGACAACCACGTGCCAGAGGCCCCAAAAACATGACATCCAACAAACCCGGTCTTTTTTCTTCCTATCGGTGACGGCCCTCCTCGCTTTTACACCGCACTTCCCCCCGAGAAGTTGCAAACAAAAGATTCCCCCCTCCTTCTCCTTCCAGATGGCTCTCCTCTTTCCTCTTTTTTCACCCCCTGCCTAGGAAGGGTTCCCCCCCACTGAGTCCCCCCAAATTTATAAAAAACCACCCCCCCCCCCCATTGGCGCACCCTTCCTTCTACGGAACCCTTCACGACTTTTTCGAGGGCAACTCTCCCTTAAGCCATGCCCTGCGCACTTGTCCTTCCACCTTTTTCGGTCGGTAGCTCCTTTCCTAAGGAGACTCCGGTCCTGCCTAGAATCGGGCAGAGCGGCCCGGTAATGTCGGCCGCGTAGCTTTTTTTTTTTTCCTCTCCATCGACCTCCCCCGGCCCATGGCTTGACGTTCAAGATTCAGATGGCGTCTTCTCATTACCCCCCACAGACGTAACCAACTTCTTAGTTTAAGCCCCTAGGACGCCCTCGCGAAAACGAGGGAGGCCCCCTCGCAACGTTGCTTTCCCCGTTGAAGACCTGTTCCTCGTGCGTAGACCATTGTGATGTTGTTTTTCCAAATCTAACTCTCCCCCCTCTCCCCTTTTAATAATACGACGGAAAGGCGTGCTACCATCCTTACCTGCTTCTAGATAATCCTCGGGTTTTGGCGGTACGGCGGATCCACGTATCCTGGCTCCGAAATCATTTTTTCAGTATCGGGTACTTTTTCCTTTTCACCCCGAACCAGCCCGAGGTTGGGCTTTTAAAATACCACACAAGTAACACATCCCCCCCCCCCTTTCTGTGGGGGGTGATACTACCGTTTTCACCCCCCCAATGCAGTCCATCCCTTTTTCATGAACAGTTTTTATCCGTAAGGTCCTCTAGAAACATAACTCAAGTCAAACTGGATCGCTACTCCCTGCCTGGATGAAGTCTCAACAGTCGATCTCCTTCCGAGTTTTTACGGCTCCCTCAATTTGGTCGTCGTCCCCTCGGGGATGAGTGCACATGTCGAAATGAACCTGCCCTTCCGTCCACGCGCACGCGCCTTTTGATCCTAGTCCCCTTTTTTTCCCCCTCCTTCCAACTTGAATTGTCAAAGACCCATCTATAACCCGCTGCTGCGGCGGCCGATTACTTTCCTTTTCTTTATTCCCCGATTTTCTCCGCATCCCTTTCCTCTTCCCTGTTTTTGTGTTCTCCGGATATGGCTGTTTTTTTCCTTACGACTTTTTCGAGTGGGTTTTTTCCGCCCTCGCCACATTCCAAAATTTGGCCTTCTTATACCGGTGTCTGATGACTAAGTGGTTAAGTCTTGGCCACCCCCTTTTCCTAGATTCGCTTTTATTACTGGATGGGTCGCACGTTATTGCATCCCCTTTTTTTCCCTGACCAACCCGGCGTTTGTTTCCCCCCCCCGCTGCATGGTTTAATAATTATTGCTTACATTTGGAAAAATTGGGCCTTTTTTAAGACTTCGCACGCACCCATGACTCACTAGCTTTCCTGCTGTCGTATTCATGTCCCCTCCGCCTCTTCTTTTTTTACTCGGCGTGCTTTGGATTGTCGTCTTCTTCCCCCTCCCCATCCGGCGTTCTCTCTTCCTTTTTCTCCCTTTTCCATATCCCCTCATCTTTCCTTTTTCCCCACTGGCGTCGACTTCCGATTCAAACGATGAATACAATTTCCCCTCGCGTTTCGGCCCTTTTCCTCCTTCAGAATCCTATTCCGGTCCCCCTTAGCTGGCTTGTGTTCTAATTCTCCCAAGTAGAATGGTTTACGGTTTCACCATTATTTGCTACTCCTTTGCTTTCCTCCTTTGGGGAGGCATTTGTCCCCCTTCCTTCGACTTTTTAGGATTACCCATTCCAGAAGTGAGTCTCTACGTATCCCTAAGGACGCTCTCCTCGGCTTTGATGTGGTGCTGACCCGCCCCCGCCTCCTTTTCTAACCCTTTTCCCCTGAAGTTGTTTCTCTTGCGAGAGAGGGTATAAGCTGCGCTGTCACCCTTTTACAACCTCTGGTCTTCCCCCCCCCCCTCTTTCGAAGTTCCTACGTCCCATAGTTTCCTTCCTTCGTCAGTTACTGAGTCATTTTGGGTGGTTATCAAGAACGCCTTCAA
>Ga0179591_1279946_pt1 | contig 11519 bp, 17 predicted proteins | sample CZOMad2_1_08_16f_FD_182891 | JGI IMG/M metagenome (GOLD analysis project Ga0179591, IMG submission 182891) | Vadose zone soil fungal communities from Angelo Coast Range Reserve, California, USA - CZOMad2_1_08_16fungal (PacBio error correction) | ecosystem: Environmental > Terrestrial > Soil >... | reverse complement strand
TTTACTTGTCCATTGTCCCCCTCATCCTTCCCCATTGTTAACATATGATTTTTAGGCCCCACGGATTTTCTTAGATGCTTTACTTTCCTTCATCAACGTGATTCAAGGCCCCCCCCCCCTCATTTCTTTTCTTATATTCCCCCCTTGGACCCCCCTGGTTTCCCTTCTCCTTCCCCGTACTGCCTATTCTAGTGACTGAAGTTTAACCCCCGGCCCCTCCCCCCCCCCCCCTACTCCCCATTTCCCCTCTTCCTCTAGAACCCATAAAGCTCCCAGAAACTTTTCCCTCATTGGACGACTTCCCTGAATACACTACTTCTTTTTTAGATTCCCCCTCCTTTTTGTTTTGTTTTTTTTTTTTTTTTTTTTGCGAATTACAGGATAGGTATCCTTTATATTCGCCTTTTTACTTCCATCCTTTAGCTTCTCGGATCCAATTTTTTCCGATGATTAACAAGCAACTTGATGCAGCTCTTTAAATGCTTTTTTTCCGGGAGGTTTTGTTGATCCCTCCTTCCTCCTAATGTCCTGGTAACACCTTCCCCTGCACTTATTCTTTTCCAGTTTATTATGAAGCACCTAGTTATCCAAATAAGCCCCTCTTCCCAAGCCCCCCCTTTTCCTTCGCCCCCCACCTCTCTTCAGTGGTTCTTTCCCCCCCTGTGGACCTTCCCCCTAACTGCAAGACCCTCTTTTTTTTTTTTAAATCTTGTCTAAAGTTATCCTCTGATTTCCTCCCCCATACCCCCTTTTCCTGTAGTTCCCCCTAAATATTCCCCTTTTTTTTAGACCTTTTTTCATTCCCCGCAGGTGTGGTCAGCATAACATGGATCAACCTTTTCCCTTTTTTTTTCTGATTCTCTTCCCCTGTATTCGTGTTTATGTCGGAAACCTCTTTGCTGCAGTGCTGGGCCCGCCTGCCCTCTCGAATTTCCCCCTCCCCACCACATCTTTCTCAAACCTACTATTCCACTAGAAGGCCCCCCCTCAAATATATTCTCCCCCAACTTTGAAATACAACATTGATCCCCCCCCAGTTTTTGGAATCTGGCCCCAAATTCCTCCCCTAATGGGATTTTTTTCAAATGGCTCCCTAGAAAAGAGTTTTGAGAAGTTGGAATGCTTTTTCCCCCACCCTCTATCCCTTCCTTTTGGGTCCTTGGGGGCCCCTGGTTGTTCCTCCCGTACTGAAAAACTTTTCCAAAAAGTTTCTGTCTCGTTTTTCCGCCCCCTCTCCCTTCTACCTTCCCCTTTCTTACCACCTTCTCCGGTCTCCCGAAACCAAACTTCCCAAGTAGACCTCTACTTTTTGCCACTCCCTAAACTTCCCTCATTCCATCGGCCCTTTCCTTCCCTTACCCCTTCCTTCGTTCCCCCTTGTTGTCAGCGGATACCCATGTAATAATCACAATCCCCTCCTGAATTTCTCCCCCCCCCCCTTCTTTTTCCCACATGACTTTCCCGACAATATTTCTTCCCCCGGTTTAAAACACCCCCCCCCCGTATAATAAGCATGTTTTAGTAAGCTCTCCCCTTGTCCCAAAACTTCCTTCCCCCCCCCCGTTCCCCCCCTTTGAGTCTTCCCTTTTCCCCTCAAAGTCCTCCCTCTCTATAAATTTTTTTTTCTAACGCTTTCCCTGTATGGGAACAACTTTACACTTGTTCCTCCCCTTCTTTCTGTTCTCTGTCATTATCTCCTATCAGTTTTTCCTCAGTCCTCTAAGCATCCCCCCTTGACAGTTAATCACCTGCAACCCCACAGTGTTTCCCTTTCTTTTCCTTACCCTCCTTTAGGATCCTCATCTCCCTCGTTGTTCTCTGGATATGTTTTTCCCCCCCTCTATAACTAGAATGAATCGTTTCCAGGGTTCCCTTCCATCTTTTCCTTTTTTTTTCTTACATGTCCTTTTTTTTCTACCTAGTATAGTTTTTCCTTCTAGATTCTCATTTTAATAGCCCCTCTTTTTTAGGCCCATTGATTCCTTTTAGTACTACCTTCCCTACTCCCGTAGCTTCATACTCGTATTCCCCCCCCTCTTCTCTCTTTACATTTTTCCTTCTGTAACCCTTTTGTAATACTATTGTTTAGTTCGTGTTCCTTCCACTTTTCTCCGATTCTAAACCCCATGTCTAGCTTTCTCTTCCCAATGGGGTTTACATTTCCATACACAACTTTCTTTTTCCCTTGGTAAAGTAATAAGTGATCGTTGTCTCCTTCCCCATTTTTCTGAACCTCTTTCTTCTTGATTGTTATTACGCTTCCATCCAAACCCTTAATTTTTTTTCGTAGAAAAGGCTGTCTTTTTATTTCTAACCCAGGCCTAGCCCACCCACTTTTTTGCCTTATGCTTTTTTTGTTAGTCCCTTTGTGTGGTCTTAACAGGGCTTGAGTGGAGTTCGGCCTTTTCTCCAAAAAACTGGAGTGCGAGCCCCTTTCCCCTACAAAACACCCCGTTTATCTCTTACCTTTTTTTTTTCCCGTTTTCACACTCCCCTTTTTACAACTTCCAGCGTCTTCCCCCCCTGACTTGGAACCGTACCACCGTACATTTACCAACCTGAGACACCCCTTTGATCCACCCCGGTTCCCTCTATCCTCAATTCCCCCCTATACTCCTTCTCTTGGTTTCCTTTTGCAGAATTTGGTGTAGTTCGGGGGGGTCCCTTTTTTAATTCCGAACCCCCTGACAAAACCCCCTCTCACCTTTTTAACTTTCCTTTTTTTTTCTCTGAGGTTCTCTTACCTTTCTTTACGTGCCCCCGTCCAGATTTTATCTTTGTTTTTTCCCCGTGAGATCTCTCCCTCTTTCTTTCTGCCTTCCTTTTTTTTAGACAAAGGCTCCCATTGAGTTACCGGACCATCATCCCGCCTTTTTCCTCTTGACTTTACCTCCCCCTTTTGAGAAATTTTTTTCATGTTTCTTAAAATTTCCGGAAACGTTTCCCGGTCGGCCCTCTTTTCCTCCCTCTCCCCACCCTTTCGTTTCTTTTTCTTCCCCCGCAGTTTCTTAGCCAATATTCCCCCCCCCCCCTTTAGGTTCTTTGAAGATATAATTGCAGAAACACATCTGGCGGGAAACTTCCTTTTCCCGGACCCCCCTCTCTTTCTCTACATAGTATTTTTCCCCCTTTTTAACTGTAGTGAGTTTTCCCTCCCTTTTTCTGAATTTCTATGTCTACGACTTGGAAGAAGCATTTAAATCGGAATTTTCAAAACAGGAAGGGTTTTGTACCTCCTTTCTTTTTTCCCCATCCTCAAATATTCTTTTTTATATTTTCTTTTCCCCCTTGAACCCCCCCCCCCATATTACACTCTCCTGTACGAAAGTTTTTTCATATAAACTATCTTTTTCCTCTCCTTTCCCGATTCTTTCATTATACCCCTATGTACCTCCCCTTCCCCCAAATCTTCCGGTGCTTTCCTTCCCCATTTTTAGGAAACCTGTTGAATCATTTCTTTCTTCCCCTTACTGTCCCATGCTTTCTTCTCTTATTTTTTTGACCCTCCCCCCTAGTCATAACTTCCCCCCCTTCATCCGAGGGAATAAAAGAATTCTTTCTACCACCCCCCCCATTTATTTCCTCCCCTTGTTTTAAGTCCCCCTATTTCCTGTAGTTTCTGAGGAAATTTATAGGCTCCCAAGTCCTGCCGGGATGCAGTATTTGGTGTTCCCCCCATCGGAGATTATTTTTCTTCCCTAATCTCTTGTCCTTTTGGTGTTTGAGCGAGATTCCCAGCCAATTCCCCTAATACCTTCCCTCTTTAATTCCCTCTCTTTTTGCTTCGGACTTTTCCCTTAGGCTACGCCCAAGTGTGTAAAGTTAAACCACTACCATGCCTTTCAGCTTTTCCCCCCCCCTCTAGGTTCTGTGTCTATCCCCCCCCCTTAATCCCCCCCGTAATGCCCCCCCTTTGCTGGTAGTATGGAGGACATTTTTTTCCTCACAAATATCCCCTCCCCCAATCCTCTCTTCCCCTCCATACTGGCCCCCTGTTTCTCTCAATTCCCCTCGGACACTAAAGTCCTAAAGCCAACCATCTTCTAAGTCTCCTCTGATTTTCCCTCCCTTGACTTTCCTCAAGCTCTATCCCCTTCCCTTCGTGTCGTTCTCCCAAAACTGGCTGGAAATTAGAGGTCCTCCCCTGTGAGGATAAATTGTCCCCGACATTTTTCCCCCCTCACTTTGATCATCCCCCCCTTGAAAATTTTTCTTCCAATGACGAATTTTCAATGGCCTTCTCCCCGTTTATTTTCGACCTCCCCCTGCTTGATTCTTTTTTTTCCTTTCTCCTATTTTTCCTCCCCCCTACAGTTTTCAAGTTGAATATGAAGCCCAATCCTTTTATCCCACCATATGGATTTGCCGAAGTCCTTACTTTCCCCCTCCCATATTCCTTTTTTTGAATTTTCCCCTCCCATGTCCTTTAAACCCCCCTCCCTCGGTGGTTTAAATATTTTGTACAAGACCTTCTCCCGTCCTGCCTCCCCCTCCCCCTTTTTTCCTTTCTAGGTTTACGAGTTCCCCTTTCCGTTTTTGACAGTGGAGGGAATTTAAGATGACCCCTGGAAACCTTTGGCTCCTTAAGCTCTTGAAACTTTTTCCTTGAGCTTCCCTTTACTATAATGTCCGCATTGGAGTCCATCTCACGTTCTGGTTTCTTGACCCCTTTTTTACTGCCTTCACAACAAACCCATCACAAAGGCTCCACCGGTTTGAATCCTCTCCGGAATCTATCTAACCCATATACTCCTTTTCCCGATATAAAAAATTTCTTTCCAAGTGGTTCTAGTTTTGTTGATACCCAAAATTCTTTTTCTCTACAAATTTAAGTGCCACTAGTTACCCCCTCTCCCCATTCAGGCTATTGAGTCTTTTTCCGTTAAACCCCCCCCTTCAACCGGACGGTGAGAATTCATGAGGCATTGATTTAATGTCCTTGACCCTTTCCCCCCTTCTTGGTAAGTAATTTTTCAGCAAAATCCCCAAGGGTCTTTATAACAAGGAAGAAACACACATCGTTAAACCTCTTTTGACCTTTCATTTTTTCTCTCTTTTCCGAACACCTACCTATTACTGCGTTTGCTCCCACCTCCCGTTTTACCTCCTTCGCCCCCCCGATTTTTTCCTCCCCTTCCCTTTCTGCACTTTTACTAACTATTTTGGACAACAAGTGTTAAGGGATTACAGTCCTTGTAACTCCCCCCCAGCCCCAGATCTTTCCGTAACCCCTCTGGACTTTCTCCTAGACGATTCTTTTTCCCCTTCCCCGATCTTTTTCTTTACATCCACCAAGGGATACACCCAGTAAAGATCCGCCCCCTTTTTGAGAGCTCGGTTTTTCCCTTCCCCTTTCCTCCCAAACCTTCTCCCCTGCTCCTTCTTTCTCCAGCATACCTCTTCCCCCCTTTTTGAATTTTCCTGACGCTACGGGACCGTTTTAACCCTCTTTCCCCACTTTGCCAAACCCCCCTTCTGTCCTCTTCCTGGTCTTATCATCTCCCTGATCAACTTCTAACCTCTTTTTCCCATACCCTCACCCGGTTAAAAGCTGTTGAGAGTTTCCCTTTCCTTTCTCGGACTTTCCCTCCGTTCTTCCTACATGTTTTTTTTTTTCTTTTTCCTACAGATCCCCCCCTTCTCTTTTTATTTTTTGGTCGAGGTTCCCCCAAATGTTTATAACCAAACGACTGTCTGTTTCTTCTTAGGACAACTGTCCCCTTCCCAGCTTTTTTCCCCTTTTTTTCTTCTAAGGGTCCCTCCTTTTCTACTAGTTTCTTTCCTAGTTTTTTTCTGAAGCTTCACACATCCTGCTAAATAAAGATTGCTGACGCCCTTTTCCGCCCCCTGAGCGTCCCTCGTCCCCTAGGCCCGTTCCTTATCGCCCACTTATGCTGGGAACCTCTCTTGGTAATCCCCCGTTGCAGGGGTCCCCCCCAAACCAAACCACCCACCCACACACCCCCCCCCCCACCCCCCCCCCCCCCCCCCCCCCCCCCCACCCCCCCCCCCAACCCACCCCCCCCCCCTCCCCCCCAACCTCACCCCACCCAAAACCTCCCCCCCCCCCCCCCACCCCCCCCCCCCCCCCCCCCCCCCCCCCCCCCATTTTAACTCTGATTCCCCCTTTGATATTATCCTTGTTGTTAGTTTTCGGAGATAACCGTTATATTGTCATGTTTTACCTCTCCCCTCTTTCTTTTTTTCTCCCTGCCACTCTTGTACGCCTCCCTTTTATTCTCCGGTCTCTTACTTCAAGGTCCGGTTGTAGTAACGGAGTGCCCAAACATTCCCCTCGTCCTCCTACTTCTCCCCACTTTCTAGTCGGGGTTTTTTTTTTTTTCCCTTTGCTTTCCCAAGGGCGGAATTTTGCTTAAGACCCCCGTAGTCCGCTCCATTTCCCTCCTTTCCAGCTCCCCCTTTTCATTTTTTCCATACCCACCCTTTCCCAAGGTTTTTTCCGCTTCCTGACTGACCCCTCCTTCACTATTTCCCCGTCCCTCCATCCTTTTCCTTTCTCCACCCTTCTTTTTCTATTTCCCCAAACCCCCCCCCAAAGTCAATCTCCCTTCCTTGAATGCATCTTTATCTGATATGTTTCTCAATTCAATTTTTCGATTGATAACTAAAGGCAAAATCAACACCTTGCTAACGTTTCTCCTTTTTTCGAACGTCTCCCATAGGAAGGTATGTTTTTCCTCAGACCCTACCTTCTTCTTTACTTCTAATTTAGACTTTCTTTGATCTGTTTGTTGAGCCCTCTCTACATGAACTCGTTCCCTTGTCCCCCCCTTTCTCGAGTGGTTACAATATAGTAAGCTAAATCCCTTACCCTACCCGAATCCCCCTCAAGAACTCTCCCTCCCGTTCTCCGCCCTTTACAGTTTCCACCTTTTTTTTCCCCCTTTCTCCGGAAAATTGTCTCACGGTACTTCTTTGAACTACCTCCCCACCCTCCGAGGTCTTTTTTTCTTTCCCCCCATTTCTTTTACACCAACCAAACCGATTGCTGGTCGTTATTTTTAAATTTCCCCCCTTTGTTTCTCCATTCCGCCTCCCCCCCTGATCTGCCTGTCACTGCCCAATCGTCTACATTTTCTAACCTGTCACCCCCCCCCTGTGGATACGTGCTTGTTCATAACTGTAACTAGCCCCTTCGCATCTTTTCAGCGTTTCCCCCTTTGGCCCCCCCCCCCAAGGTTTTTTTCCCCTACCGATGTTGGAAGTAAGGCGCCATATGATCTTTTTCCTCCGATCTTCTTATGTGCTGACCCTTCCACTGTTCTCCCCCGGGACTTTCCTTTGGGACCGTTCTGTGCATGGCAGAAGTAACCCTCGGAGGTGTCCGTGTATCCAGCTTCCCATCTCCCCGTGTCAAAACTCCGTGAATCGGGTGCTGACAACCCTTTCTTTGTTTCACATGTTGATTGCCCTTCTTTCCGATGATTCCTTTCGGGGATATTTTGGTCCAGTTATTACCCCCCCGTCCTACTACCATATGCTCTATTCCCCCCTGAGTTCCAAGCCTTGGGCCGAGACCAAATTAAGGATCGCCTCTGATGGGTTTTCGAGCTTCCGACCCATGCCCATTCTTGTCTCCCCCATACCCCTTTTCGGAACTTCAGCTCGACGGTCTTCAAGTCACAGTACCGCTTGTGCGGATACACTCCTTAATTCTTCACTTTTTTTCGTTCCCCCGGATCTTAATTTCTATCCTACTTTTTTTGTAGCGGAATATGACAGAAACTTGCCAGAATTTTTCCCCTACATCCTATTCTTGCTTGCCGCAAACCAGACGCACTGTATACTACGAGCCTTTCGTCTCTCCCGACCCTTCCCCGGGATTGTAAAGTTGCTGCCAAAATACCCCTAATGGTCTTCACTATCACCCATTCCCCGTCCACACCCTCCTCCGTTGGTCTTTCCCTGCCTTCTTTAGCTCCAAGGGGACTCTCCTTTGATGGCTTATTGTATTTTTTTGTACTTTAACTGTTCAAATCTCCCCCCTTCCTTCCCATCCTTAATTCGATAATCCCCCCCTTCACAGGCAAATCCAGTTTACTTCCGCACCGAACTGATCTTCCCTGCTTTCTTCTTATTCTTCTTAACTATCTCTTCCCCCAATTCCCCCCCTTTTACTTATGCAGACAAACAAGCCGATCGTTTCCCCTTAAAAACTGGCTGTTCCGGATCAGTATACCTTTTTTTCCCCATGTCCCCCCAGAACTTTCCTTCGTGATTGACCACAACATGCTTTCGCTGATCCCACCCACACTGGCTGAGCATATTTAAATGCTTCCGGTTCTTTCCCCTTCTCCCCCCCACTCCTGCTTTTCCCGGTTCTATGTCAAGAAAAATCACTGCCAGGAGTTTGTTGGACTTTTTATTTCCTCCTACAAATACATAATAGGAACGTTGTAAAGAAGACCCCTTTCTTCTATTAATGTGGTTCTGCCTGAATTACCCCAAATGTGTATACTCCCCTTTTTCCCTTCCCCCTCAATCTTTTTCCTAGGTTATGTGTACCCCTCCTTTTATTCCGCTTGTTCCCTTTTTTAAGGACCCAATACCTCTGGATCTTCTTCTGTCTTTTCCTTCGTGCTACCGGCCCGTTCCCTGAGACCCTCCTGTTGCCGTCATCTAATTAAAATGGAAATTAACCTTTACTCCCGCGCCTTTCTTATATAGTTCGGAAAGGCCGTTTTGGATGCTTTATGCTTTTCTTCCCATAATGGTCCCCCCTTTGCTGGCACAGACGAAGTTGTTTTATGCGACTGAAAAGTTATTGTCTTGTTCCCCTCCCCCCCCCAAACCCTCTGACCTGTTTTTTTCAATTTCCATTCCGATTATAGCAAACCCATCTTACGATTCCACTTTGTTATACCAAAATACACCAGTTTTAGCCCATTTTTTTTTACGTTCTTCTTCTCCAACAATTTCAGTGTGCGAAAGGTATCCGGGAACCCCCTATAATCTTGACAGAGAGTATATTTGTGAGATTTTACTTTTTTGGGGTACACAACACTTCTACCCCCCCTCCTCCTTCATGTCATTTACAACAGTACGGGGGACCCCCCCCAATCAGGGGTTTCTTCAGCGCTTTTTTCTCCCCCTCTTTTTTCGAAAAACTAGTTTTCTCCTACCCTTCCACACCCCCCGGTTATAAATCTGATCCATTATGGGAGGCGGACTCTGTTGCCCCTCGAAACTCCTCCTTTTCCTCACCCCGTCTTTTTTCCTTCACAGCCTCATTCAAATACCTTTAGCTCCCAGTCTTATGATGTCATCGCGGGTTATGCTCCCCATCCCGTTCTTCCCTTTTTAAACCCCGCTAGGCATACAGTAAGATAATCCTTCCAAGCCGCAGTTCCGTACACCTGAGGCCTGTGCCCTTAATTCGACTCTATCTTACCTGGAAAACCCCTCCGCAGCTCCCTTCGGACCCCTTGATAAACCAGTATATATCAGCCCTGTTTCAGAGCGAAAACCGTTTCCCTTAACACTGACTGCCCACCCCCGATTTCAAAAGCTGGTTATTCCTCTTGACTCTTACGTACCTCCGTCGTGGTATACTTTCTTACCGGGGTGACCGTATTGGACACCCCCTCTTAACATGGTCCCTTTTTTTTACAACATTTATTTATGGGCTGCTTTTCTTTGGTACATATTCCCTCAAGGCTCTGCTTTCAACTAGTAGCGTTCCCCTATAATCCCCCCCCCTTAACAGTTGCTGACAACCTTGACCATCCCCTCTCCCCCTGGTACTTCATTTTTCTGTTTCTTCATGGTGCTGTTCACAGATCCAACTTTACTCTTCTCCTTATTTCTAGGACCTTTCTTCTCTTTCCAACAAGACCACCTTAACCTATTATTCCGGCTGGTTTTTACGATTTGGAAAAACTGTCAATTGCCATTTTCCTGGTGTCTGTCGCTCCTTATGGTACTTCTCCCCCTTAGTTTAAGATCGGCCTCTTCTTTCGTCTACCATCATAGTCCTCTACCAAGATGTTTTTTGACCATTTGTACGCCTTTGTCCCCTCGTTCCTGAGCGTCATTAGTAGACCGACCTCTTCATTCCTCCAAAATATGTATGCTTTCCTTTTGTAACTCTTTTTTTTTAATTCCCCCCTTTTTGCGTCTTTGCCTGAAACTTTTTCTCTAAAAAAGGCTTCCACTGGTTGATCAACTGTTTCCCGGATCTTCCCTCCCCCAAAAAAGTTCCTCTGTCCTTCCTTCCCAGTTTGATTCTTGTTCACTGCCTTTTTTTTAAGGACCTTTCCTTCCGCTGATGGCTTTTATTACACATTCTTATTCTTACAACGTTCCCGAAGGAATTGGTTCTCCGTATATTGTCATTCAAACCCTCCGATGGCCTTAATCTTTTGCTACATTCGTCCTTTGGGCTGGAAGGTCACAGCAAGTTACCTCCATTGTGAAGTTGGGTTCGTTTTTCTAAGCAAAAACCTTTTTCCGCTCCACCCTGTGTGATAAGATTTATACCTCTTTTTTTTCCCTTTACAGTGACCACCCTTTCAAAGTTACCCCCCCTCTCTTCCAGCGCGAGAACCCGAATTTTGTCCCCTCGGTACCCGAGAACTACCCTGCAATTAATCTCTAACCGTCCAGGTTCCCCAGTATGTTTTTTTCGCCTTCAAAATCCCCCTAATTCTCCCATTGCCCCGTAGATCTGGTCCCGGTCTATTTTCTGAAACCCCATAAATTTTTGTAAGATTGAGTCTTTGTTATCAGTCAAGCCCTTTACCGGAACATACCCCCTTCTAACCTTTGCCTTTTTTCATTTTTTCCCCCGTTCTATTGGAATAGTAAGAGTTTTTCTATAATCTACCTGCTCCGCTTACCGGTTTCTTTCCCCCCGTACATATCAGTTTGGCTCTCCTGTTTGAGTTAAAGTACTTTCCACCCCTCATTCCTTTTCAGGACGACTGTACCAAGCCCCCTATGTTGCCAATAAAAGTTGTTTACCTTATCTTCCTCCGAAATTTCCCTCTCTCCGACGCACCCCTTTTTCAGAACCCATCCTTCCTTCTCCTGTTTTTTTTTCTATTAGTTATGGACCTGCACCTGGTTTAAACTTTATCCGGCCCCTGTCTACCCGGTAGTCAATCTTTTTTCTTACCGCTATAACACCGATTCTAGGGTATCTTTCCGTCCCCCCCGCTGCTTTGGACCAAGATGGACAACAACTATTTCTCATTCTCTTTCCCCCCGGTTACCATTGGTTTCTTTAAATTCAGAGAACCCCCCTGGTCCCGTACTTTTATGTAACTTTTCAATCCATAGTAGTTTTTATAAATAGCTTTTTTCTCTTATTAATAACAACTTCCTTTGATCCTTCTTATCACAAAAGTTCCAGAGACATTATTGCCATCAGGCCGGTCTCGAAACCCCCGGGGTCCCTATTTAAATTATCTGCATCAAGTTTTTTTTTCAATCCGAATTTTATTTTTTCCATCCGTATCCATAATTGATCCTGAGTCCTAAGACGGAGTGATGGCTTG
>Ga0179591_1274114_pt1 | contig 11519 bp, 13 predicted proteins | sample CZOMad2_1_08_16f_FD_182891 | JGI IMG/M metagenome (GOLD analysis project Ga0179591, IMG submission 182891) | Vadose zone soil fungal communities from Angelo Coast Range Reserve, California, USA - CZOMad2_1_08_16fungal (PacBio error correction) | ecosystem: Environmental > Terrestrial > Soil >... | reverse complement strand
TGAAAATTCCTTCTTGGGTTTTACACCCCGCTACGATGGGCATTCCCCCCCTAGGACCCTCCCTCTGGACTCCTTTCCCATCCCCCCCTGCCCACAACCCACCTTGCGCCAGTCATCCCTTACTTCCCCTAGCGCATTTCGTAGCCCTTCCTTTTCTGAACCCACTCCTTTCACTTTTCCTGTTGATAGCTCCAGCCCCCTCCAACCTGGTCTTTTTCCCGTAGTTGTTTCGGATCCCCATTTCGTACAACAAGTTTTTGCCATGGGTCCGGGCTGTGCCCCCAATCTCGAGGATTTGAACTTTGCAGTCCTTTGTTGCGTTTGACCGCTGTTTATTTACAGAGAACCCCTCCCGGATTTATTGGATGCACTTGCTGGTATTTCACTAGTCATTTTCTTTCTGAGATTGGGGGCCCTGAAGGTCGTAACGCCCTCTTCCCCCAGTCGCTAGTTCAGGTTTTTTGAGTTTTCACCCGTCGTTTTGTCGGGGGCCCTACAACCACTTTTTTTTTTTCTTTTTTTTCTCTCTGGGAATTTTTTTTTTTCTTGCACGTGAGCGTCTTTGATTGGACATCTCTTCTGCACACCTTTATGCTTCAGGCTTGCGACCGTGGGACGTCTCGATTTTTTTCCACCTCAGTGGTCACAGCTATGAGATCCCCCTTGTTTATGTTTTCCCCCCCTTAATTATTGGTCCCTTCATCAAAACGTTTTCCAAATTTCTACTTCCTTGACCAGGTCCCCCCTTGTTTTGTAACTTCCCGATTCCCCTTTTTTTCCCCCCTGCAGTGGTTAGATCAGGTCGAAATAAACATAACCAGTTTGATTCCGTCCCCCTTTTTAAATGTTCACGCTGCCCGCTTGAGTTCTCCTTCCTTCGTCCAAACAACTGCTTTCTAGTCCGAGACCGAGTTTTCTACCTTTTAGGGCAGTTTACTGCGGCAACCACTTTTATCTTCCCCCCCCCGAGTTGTTTTTTTTACCCAAGGTCGACCTCTCCATTTTGCGGTACCTCCTTTTACCGTTAGACTAAATGATGGTGAGGGTTCTGCCCTTCCGGATGCTTCCTTGGCCCACACCCCCCCCTGGGCGACGTGAACCCCCCGCTTCCTTCCTCTTCGGCTGTTGGGTTACATTACTCCCAGTCCCCGTTCCCCCCGCATGACCTGCGACCTCTTTTACTCTTCCCCATTGTCTTCTCTTTTGCCGGGCGTTGGTGGCTGAACCCCTGTTCCAAGCTTTTCCTTCCCTTTCCTTTACTTGTTGGTTCCCCGTCTGGGTGGTTACTCGTAGTTGAAACAGTGTGCTGTTCCGTGTTTTCGGTGTAACTTGCTAGCCCAATTTTTTTTTTTTATTTCCCACATTGCTGCCCCTACAACTGACTCCCTGTACGGGGTACCCCCCCCCCCGCTGGTGGCCACCAGTTTTTTTTTTCCGCCTGTTATCCTTCCGTTTTTCACATTGTGGTGCCAGGAGTGTTCTCTTTACTTTTTTTCCCCCCAGGGGTTTGGATATTTTGTTGGTTGTTCCCCCCCCCCATCGTCCTGGCCCGTTCCCCCCCCTTCGTTGAGATGACATTGCCCAATTACCCTGGCTGAGTGATGTCTCCTTCCTTCCCGCGAGTTACCCTCGGAGATGGTGCGTTGTGCAATCCAACCGCCATAACCCTTCCCCCCGGGCATTAACCGGGTCAGTGTGTCCTGTCCACCCCCTACCCCCCCCAAGTGACTGCGGTTAGCGTGGAACACTTGCACTTTTTTTTCTATTTCCTCGTTTGTTTAACCCGTTTCGACCTTTCCACGCCTCTTTTTACCTCCTTTTTCTCCTTTTGCAGCGACCTGGCTTGGTGTCCTGATGGGATTTTCCTTCCCCTCCTAACCGTTTTGAGATTCAAACCTGAAGTTGGGTTGCCCCGGCGATCCTTTATGAACGCCGGTCTGTTACTGCGGGTTGTGTTACTGTGACCCCCTTTTTACCATTTAGTTTTTTCAGCCTTGTGTGTGTAAGTTTCCCCAGCACGTTTCGGTTCTTGCCGATCGGATGTGGTAAACCCCCTGATTCGTTTCACGTTTTCCCCTCTGGTTTCCCCCCCCTCCTCCTGTCCGTGCTTATTTCCGGTCGTGATCTTTAAGAAACAGCCTCCCCCAACGCTCATCCCCCCGCCCCCTTTCCTTTCCAAGGTGGAAAGTTTTATCCTTCTCTTCCCCCCCCCCTCCCCGTTTGTTGTTTTATGTGCGTCGGATAAAATTACACCTTGTTTCATATGTTTTCTGTTTCTGTTGAGCTTGAAGGGAGGTCACTTTTGTATAGACTTTTCCTCCTTTTCATAAAGTCAAGTGTTTTTTTTAGTTCTCTTTCTTACCTTCGATTTTTCCCTTCTGCCTGTTGGCTACACCCGTAACACAACACACCACCACCTTCGGGCTTTTCTTTTTTTCCCTTTCAAGTTACCCCAGGAGTAAAACGGCGTTTCCCCCCCTCCCACCTTTTTTTGTAAGTGTTTTTCCCCCCTCCCTGGCGGGAGCCCTACAGATATTTTTGATGGACAGGTTCCTCTGTCTTTAACGGACGGTCCTATTTTTTGAGCTCGTATTCATTTTCAGAAATATCCTGCCCTGTTTTGTGGTCCTCTTTACTCCAGCCACCCGGCTTACCATTTTTCCTGATGTTTAACTTTCTTACCCCTGTCCCCCAGACCCCCCGGGGATATGCCCGCCCTTTTTTTTCCCTGCTATTGTTTGCCCGCCCCCCTAGGTCGGTTTTTTGACCGGCACTTGATTTTGGTCAATTCCTTGGTTTGTGTGTCTTTTTTTCCATTTTTTTGGAATTTAGTATTTCAGAACTATGTTTCTTATTTTTCCCCAGTGCAGGCCCGGGGACCGGGGAGGGGTTATAAATCTCCTCGTGTGGTTCATTGCCTGCCTCTTTTTGTTTTCCCCCCACCAATTTCCAAATTTCCTGTTCGTTTCCCCCTCCGATAACTCATGGTACCCCCCCAGGCCGCTGACCTTCCCTTTTTCCCTCTCCTGCTACTAGGGACTTCTGCGTTTCCCCCTGCCCTTACACTAAGTTCCTCCAAGGTGTAATTCCTTTTGATTTTTTCAGAGTTGTTACACACCTTACCGGCCCCCAGCCCTTTCCGTATCGGTCCCCCCCCCCCCAGCGGCCTGTAGACCGAGGCCTTTCCTTTGGTCCGGGTTTCTATTTGTAAGCATTCCGCCCGGCTTCTCCGGATTTCCCGTTTTTGTCGTGTTTTCTGAGGTTGCTCGGTCTTTTCCCCCCCCCCACAGTATCTTGCCAACCGTGACTAGTCGTTGTTCACTCGCAGGCCCTTTTGGTGGTTTCCCTTGTGCTTTTCCTCCCTGGCCATTTTCTAACCTGCCCACCCATTTTTTCTTCTTTGCTGCCGCTTTGCTGCCCAGCATTGTTTTCTGCTCCCTTCGACTCTGGTTTTTCTTAAAGAACAGGAAGTCACTCTTTTCCCTATCGTGTTTTGTTCAGGCCGCCTTTGAAATCCCCCGACCTTCCATTCCCATTTTCCCATTTTTTTAGTTACCTTTCTTAGAATTAAGAGATTGTTTTTCATTTCCTCCCTGATCGTTGCGAGCTTTTTCCAATCCGTTTAGTCGTTTCCACACAACAAGTTAATCTCTTTATCACCCACTGTTTGTCTGTACTCCTTCTTTAGAGCAGGCCCTTCGTTATGCACTTTTTGTTTCGGCTGCCTTGAAAAAGTTCTTTGTTGGAGTGCCGGCTTCTTGGTCCCCCCCTTTTGTGTGAGCCTACGCTGATTTCTTGTTAAGGCCACATTTCCTCAGCCCCCTTGGCCCCTTCCAACTCGCGTCGATTCCGCTTGCAGTCCGTCTGAGTGGGACTTAACTGATCTCTCTTGCCTCCATTAGCTTCCCCCCCTCTATTGGCCTGACCCTCGAATTCCTTCCCCCCCCCCCCCAGATCCATTTTTCTTTCCCCACCAGAGTTGGTTTTGTTAGGGCCCTTTTGCCCAACTTCTTTTTTTTCCCCTCCACTGAAGGAGTAATTCAGGTAGAGTACGCCCTCCGGGGCCGACCTCTCCCTAGCCCCTGAAGGAGTCCATTCCTTTCTCTCCGATTTACTAATAAGTTATGGACCTTCGTCCCCCTTCAAACAGTGTACAAGTTGCAGGCCATTTACCGTATCGGTGTCAGCTTTTTTGTCAAACAGGAGCACTTAGACCTTTTTTGTTTAATCCCCCCCGGGTTGATTTGATGACTTGGAGGTCCCCTGAGGCCAGAGCACGAATGAGTTCCATTTTTTTGACCTTTTCATTTTTTTTGTGTTTTTGTTCGAAGTTTTCCCTGGCTTCGCTTTCCCCGGGATTGAAACCGTTCAGCTTTGGTTCGCTGGGTTGCTGTTTTTCTGGTATTTTTTTTAAGAGTTTTGTCGTGTTTTAGTGTTTTTCAAATGAACTCAATCTGTTCTGGGTTTTTTTTTTTTCACCCCCCATGTTAGCAGTAAGATCTTTCCTTTGTTGGCATCTCAGGTTTGAGAGTACAGTCAAAACGCGTCGTATCTTCCTTCTGATCTATCTTTCTGTCCCCTCGTGAATGCCGTATTTTTTTTTTTTTGTATCTTTTTAGTTTTACCCTCATTTTATGCTGGTATTACCATTTGTTTTGTTTCCCCCCTCCCCTTCCTTCTCGGAAGTCCAGTTACCTTTCTCTTCCTCCACCTCCTGGATTTTTTTTCTTACCCCCCATGGCCCCTTACCTTTCCGGGAACCCCGGCCAGCCGAAAGGTTTAGTTCGTTAGTCCCGCCCAGGTCCTCCCGTGATCCCTTCATCCGAATCAAAAATCCCCCCAATGTCGCCTCCCCCCTTTTGACTAAAAGGGGGACTTCCCGACCCCCCTTTTTTTTTTTCCCTGACCCCCACGAGTCCTTCCAAGGGTTTTAATCCCCCCCCCTTTTTCCTTGTGTCTGGGTTGTCTCCGGAATTGTGTGGTCCTTTGATCCCCGAAATCCCTACCCCTTGTTTTGGAGTGGAACCCAACCTTTCCCCGCAATTCCCTCCCTCCAAGTTTTTGATTTCCCCCCCAGGAAGTCTGATGTGGTGTCAGTCCCAACACTCCCCCCTCGCTCTTTTTTCCATCGGTGTTGCAGCCCCTCCTTTCTTCCCATGGTAGTTCACATTGTTACGTCGGTTCTAGTTCCCCCCTGTCTCCCCAAGATTGCCCCCTGAGTGCACTCCCGGCCCAGGAAAGTCGGTTCGTTCCTTTCGTCCAATTGTTGGTTCCATCCTTCTTTCCGTGACCCTTTTCACCCAAGCTTTCCCAGCGACTCATCTGAGTCCCATCTTCTCTTTCCCCTCCCCGTTTTTTTTTTTTGACTCCGGTAACGCAGTGATTTTTTTTGCGTTTCCTCCTTTTCTTCTTGGTGTTCACTCCCTGTCTAGGCTCCAATCGCCCTGAAATCCCTCTTCTTCCTGGAGTGCACACCCCTCCAGGTTAATAGTTTCCTTCCTTTTTCCGCACAATGGCTGGAACAACCTTACTCGGTGAACCCCCCTCTTTTGGCCTGACCGTTGAAAATCATTTTCAGTTTTTTTTTTTTGGTCGATGTTGGCTGCCCACCCCCCCCCCCAATCCTTTTCACCTTCCACCCCCCCTGGCTTTCGGCGGTAAGAAGGTTCCCTTTCGTTCATACACCCCCCTTGGTTTTTTTGTATACCCCGGACAAAAGGTACTTGCGCTGACTCCTGAACCCCCGACCGGTGAGTGCTTTCCCCGACCACCCCCCCTGAATTTCCTTTTTCCTTTGACCCCCTTTTTTCTTGAAGTCCCTTGAGCGCTGTTTTTTCTTTTTTCCACACGGTTACCCAGGAAGCTAGATCCCCCTTTGGGCGTAGATGGGACCCCCCCCCCCCCAAGTGTGGTCTGTTTGAAATGTTACCACACCCCTTCGGCGGGCCTGGTGGACGAGGTTGGTTGGTTCTTTTATGGTTTTCCCCCCCCCCCCTTCCGTCTTGTTGCTGTGTCCCTTGTCTTCGTCAGCCTCCCTCTTGGTACACCCAACCAAAGTGTTCTTCCACGCAGCTTAACTCCTTTAACCACCAGATTCTTTTTTTTCTGGGTTTCCCCCCCCCCCGATTTTTTTTACGTTCCCTTCCAGCCTTGGAATTTCATCCCTTTTCTTCCAACCCACTTGACATCTCCTTTTTTTTTCCCCTCTTTTCCCGCGCTGGGCAGTAACGACAAAACGCCGGACCCCCCCCTTCCTATTAAAACAAACCTTTTTTTTGGATGCAACAATCTGCCAGGCAGTTGCCTCCTGCATTCATCCGGCTTTCTTTCGCGGAGGATGTTGGAGAGTCCCCCTATCCCCCCCCTTTTCTTTTCATCTCCCACCCCACACAACCACTATCCCTAGATTTTTGGATTGAGCACCACGAACAGGTGTTTATGGTTTTTGCATTGCTTTCCCCCGGGGTGTGAACCAACCCGTCTTCCCCTCCCATTGGTGAATGGTGCATTTTGAATTTCCTCTGTTAAGCGCACAGATGTGGAGTACATTCTTTGGGCACGTTGGCCTCCCCCTTTCCCCCTTTTTTTTTTCCGTTCTTTTTTACTCCTCCCCAGAGGAAATTCAGTCCAATCTTTTTTTTTTTTTAGACTATAGAGTCCCCCCCAACGGCTACTTCCCCACACACACATGGTTCTCCGATGTTCTGTTTGAGAGTATGAGTTCGATTGCCAATTTATTCGGTTCCCTCCTTCTTCGGCTCTTCTCACGTGCCTCCCCTCCCGCATTGCCTTAGATAGTAGTGTTAGTTTGAGGAGTGTACCCCGGTCCCTCTCTTTTCCTTCCGACATCCTCCTCGTCCCTTATTAAAGTACCTTCGCCGGTTTGCGGCGCCACATCATTTTTAAAAGCGTATTCCCTGCTGACTTTTCTCCCGTTGCGTACCCTGAGAGACGACCCCCGTGCAACCCCCCATGCGATCCCTTCCACCTTTTTTCAATGGTGAGTCGGTGTTGCTGAACCCTTCCTTCCCCCGCCCTATGTTGAACACCAAACGCTTTATCTTCCTAGCGACAGGTGTCTCCGGTTATTTGACTTCACTTTCGGCGGAAGTTTTTGATCCACCCTTTTTTTTCTTTTCCTTCTGCCCACCCTCCTCATCCTCTAGTTCAGCATAGCCCGGCTCACTCCCCCGATGGTGTGCTTTTTTTTTCGCATTTTTTTCCCAAGTTGACTCATCCCTTTTTTACCTTCCCCACAAATGTTGTATCCCCAAACCCCTCTTCTCTTCTTATTCGCTGGGATATTTTGTCCACCCGACAATGGCGTACCGCCCTTTTCCCCTGAACGACCTCTGACCTATCCTTGTATTCAGTCCTGTTCTTTTTTTGCGACAGCCTTTTTCCGTTTTGTCGTTCCTTTCTTTGCCCGCTTTTTGGTTCACTCACTTACTTTCAGTTTTTTCGGTCAACTCCTGATACAGATGCTCCCACTTGGTATTGATTCCAATGGTGCCTTTCCTTAGGAAAAAGTATGGCCAAGTCCGAGGAGCCGATAAGGGCCCTGTCTTTCCGTTTTGTTTGTGACAGTGTTTCCGTTTTTTCCCTTTTTACCCCCTCACATGGTTGCTTTGTTCTTTTTGTGTACCAGCTCCCTTAGGGACAGTCCCCATGTTTTCTACCTCCCCCCCCTCGGCGAGTCGCGTGGCTCGTGGGTTCTCCCTCCACCCCCGCGGCGAGGTTGGTTGGCAACCCAGTGCAACCCCACAAAGCCCCCTGTCCAGTACCCCTGTCAGGGTTCGTCCCCTTCCCCCTCTCTCTGCTTTAGCGGGGAAAACCAATTCTTTTTCTGAGTTCTCCCCCTCCTGTTTTTTTTCAACCTACCCCCACTGGTTTTTTTCCTGGACAGGTACCACACGATGGTTCCTCCCCCTTTGTTCGATCAGCATCCGTTCCCTTGCCAGGACCTATCATGAGGTTTTTTTTTCAGTGTTTTTCAGGGCACCAGCCCTCTTCGGCAAGCACCTTCCCTGTTTACCTTTGATACCTTCCCTCCAAGCGCGTGATCCGGGTTTTCTGACCTTTTTCCCTCAACTTTCGGAACTCTGGTAATAACGGTGGTAAACAGTTCACCTTTATGTGCCCGGCTTCGGGCCTTTTGTTTCACCAATTCCCTTTTTTACTAAGTCCTCTCTCTTACTTGCCGTTTTTACCAATCCTCTATGCAAACCCGTGCGTTAGCTCGCAAGTCCGACACGCTCACTACCGCCCCCAGCGTGCCGCCCCCCCTGGGGTCAAGTTTTTTCTTCGGAAGGTTTGGTGACTCCTTCCCTCTCCCCTGCCCATTGTCTTGAACGGTTTTGTTTTGCTGGGTTTTTTCGGGGTGAGAGCAGGGTTAATGAAGGGCAGATCAGGTTGCATCCCACCGTTTCCCTCCTTTTTTGCGTTCGAAATATTCAGTTGAGATAGTGAGCATGCTCGTGGTTTGTTCCCCCTGTCAAACCCCCACGTCCGCGGCGGGATTTCCCTTTATGACCCTTTTTTCCCCCCCGGTCAAAGTTTCTGCCCCACCTCTGACACGGGTCACTGTCGCACCGTTCTTTTTTCTACACACAACTCCGAGCTGGGTGAATTTTTTCCTTCGCTTATGCAGGTCCCAGGTAAGATGAAATATAGCCCGTCTTTCTTTTTCCCCCCCCCTTCAAACTTATAAGAGCTATGATGGTCCAATGTTGTTCGTCAGTTTGTTCGATTCCCGTCCCCCCCAGGAAGTACCTCGTCTTGTTAACCCGGCTGCCCCCTCCCCCCCCTCTGTGTTTACCAATTTTCTTCTAGACACTTGAGGATCTGGTTTACCCCTCCCAGAGCCCATCGATTATTATTTTTTCCCCCGTGCCCCCCGTACTCGAACTAGTGATCGGGGTGGACCCCTGGTTTGACCTAAACGATGAATATGAAGACTTTTGATGATTTCCCTTCTCTTGGCCATTGAACCCTTCCCTTCAGCCTTTCTCCTTTTCCGGCCTGTTTTAATTCCTTACTCGTTTTGTTTTCCCTTTCACGAAAGGTCGTGTGTTTACCCCCCACCAGTAAAAGCCCAATAAGTGGCCCCATTTCGGAAAACTTGCCAACTTATAACCTTTCCTTTTCCCCACAGTCAATGACCTATTTCGATAACTTTCACGGAGTGTTATCCAGTCATTCCCTTTTTTTGGTGTAGTCCATCAGGTGTCCATCCTTCTCCATCCGTTTACACCGTTTTTGGCCAAAAAATTACCCCCCAGTTTTCACCTTTTTGGACCACTGTACTTTTAGGGCACCCCCCCAAACAAGTGAGTGTTTAGCTTTTCACTCAGGACTTTCCGCGGTGTTTGTTTTCCACGCTCCTTATGCCCGACATTCCCTTTTCCGGAGTTTTAGTTTTTTTTGTATTTAGGAGCATGCTGGAAATTTATTCTGTTTTTCCACGGTCGGCCCAGCGTCCAGATTGATCGAATTTCCTCGTTCTTGGGTTGGGTTTGGCGGATGGTCAGTGTTTCCTTTCCTAAACCGACAAAAATAATGGTCGTTTTTTTTTATGTTTCTCCCGCATGTCGCGCTTGCCTCTGACCCATTTTATCAATATTTTCCCCTTCCTTCTGTGATTTTGGGTCCGTCAGAGTACCTCCTTCCCCAACCTAACCGCTCCCCTCTTCCTTATATTTCCCTCTTTTTCAAAAATTGTTTTTTGATTACTTCCCCCTCTAGCGTTTTTTTTTGAACAGTTTGCCAGGCAAACCAGACCCCTGCCCACTTCACACCAGTTCAGTTCTCAATGTGTTTTGTTACATTACCACGAGCGGACCAAAGGCATTCGTGTAGTGACTGTTGGGTCTTTTTTGGCCTTGGTCATTGGTATGGTCAGTTTTCAAGCCTGCTGTCCACACCCCCCTTGTTTCCCTGCCTGTTTTTTTCGGTCAATCAACTTTTTTTTATTTGCTTCGAGATTCGGTTTTTTTAACCACTTTGCGGTATCTCCTCCCCCCTCGATCGGCTTTTGATGGCTTTACCGTTTTCGCGCGTCCTGATTTTCCCCCCAGTGTATAATACTGGCCGTGCGGAGGATGGTCCTCAACCTTCGAATGTTGCTTTCCCCCAGATCCCCCTCAGTCTACGACCCAATTTGGTTTTCGAACTGTCCCCCCCCCTCCTCCTTATTGTTTCTTTATTTCATAGAAGATGAATGTTCTTGCCGAGTGTTGATCTCACCCCCCCCTGGGTCCCAGACCATGTCCTAAGTCAGGACCCACTTTCTGAAAGCACCTTCGTGCCCTACTGTTGTCCGCGTAGGTGTGTTGGTCCACCCCCCACCCAAATTGTTCACCACTTCTTCCCCCCCTGTTCGGTTTGGATGGTGGACCCTGTTACCTTTCCGTGCCCCCTTGTTCATCTTGTGTCCAACAATAGCTTTATAATGGTTTTGTTGCTGAGGTCTAGCCCCGGCGAGGTTGGTCCTCAAGGTTTCCTCTTCGTCTCTTTTTAGAGAGCTGGACAACGTAAGTTTTTTTTTTTTTTTTTTTGATTTTTGATGGTTTTTGCCCCCTCGTAGGCTTTATGAATCCTCCGTGTCGTGTTTTTTCTTACCTGTTTCTGAAGTTTGGTTTTCCCCCCCAAGATTGTCCTATTTTTTGTGGTACTTTTTCGTTGAAGGTCCCTGCCATTTGGATCCTTTAATTTGTCGCGGACCCCCTTGACCCTTCTGTCCGTTTTTAGTGCCTTTTCCTTTGTTTGGGTCCTTTCAGCTTATGTCCTTTACCAACCCTTTTTTGTTGGGGGGTGACAACGCATTCCTCTCCTGCCCCTCCATGACCCGTCAATCTGTTTCGAGTGAAAAACTTCTTTTTTGTCGACCCATAGGCGTTTGCCCCCCAACTACCCTCTGCCCCCACCCAGTGCGGCCGTAACTTTTTGGTCCCCCATTTTGACCCTACCCCTTGTTTGTCCTAGAAAGTCTCTCCCCTCACAAATGAGTTTTAGTACCCCGTCTTTTTCCCCTTCTGGCCTAAAGGGGGATCCGAACCTGTGTACCTCCCCCTATTTTTACTTTCAAGTGGTTGGTTTCTTTTTTCCGGCTTCCCGGGAGGGTCTGGATTCAGCAGGTCCCGACAATTTTTTTCTCCGACCGGAACCCCTGTGTTTCCATGGGACAAACATCATTCCTCCCCCCTCGAAGACCCCGAAGCCCGGTTTTTTTCTTATTTTTCCCAGTACAGATGTCTGTTGTAAGGTGTCCAGCATCGCCCCCTATCTCCTCCCCCTGATCTTATGATCGTGTAACTCTTTTTTTCGTACAGATTAGAGGACCTTTTTGCGGTCCCCATCTCAACACATGTTCACCCTGGTCGTTTTTCAATCACTTTTTTCCCCCTTTCCCGAGTGGGTTTCTTTTTGGAAAACATTTGGTTTTTTCCCCCTTTTCTTTACAACTGTAGTGACCGCCAGGCTCTGCGCATGACGCATCTGTTTGTTTACCCCTCTTTCTT
>Ga0179591_1168145_pt1 | contig 11519 bp, 12 predicted proteins | sample CZOMad2_1_08_16f_FD_182891 | JGI IMG/M metagenome (GOLD analysis project Ga0179591, IMG submission 182891) | Vadose zone soil fungal communities from Angelo Coast Range Reserve, California, USA - CZOMad2_1_08_16fungal (PacBio error correction) | ecosystem: Environmental > Terrestrial > Soil >... | reverse complement strand
CTTAGCGATGATTATCAACTCTTCCCAGACGCGCGCCACGCTTTACCCTGTCGCCTTCCTTTTTTGTATCGTTTTTGGCGCGCGCCTGCGTTGTTCTTTCCCTCCTTCGCAGGGGTTAAGGGCGGTTGTGAAGTCACTTTCTTGTCCCCTTTGCGTATCCGCTTCACGTTTGTTGTTTTTTGCCTGCTCCGGTGAAGTCTATCGCTAGGGCTTGAGTTTTGTAAAGCGATCGCTCTTGTTGAACCCCGGCGACACAACGTTTCACGACGACCAATTTTTCGTCCACCGACAAGTCTTAGTTTATTTTTTTCTCTGTGCCTTTTTCTTTTCTGTCAAGGGGTTTCTCTTCATTCAGGTTTATTTTCTGTGGTCACGTGTTTTGAGGATTCACTTGCATCCCTCTATCCGTCGTTTAACCATTACGTCCGGAGACCCTACTGTCCTGGGTTTCCTCTTTCCCCCTTTTCTCCTCTGCGCTATTGCCCTTTCTCGACTTTTTAGTGCTTTCCGTCCTCAAGTCCCCGTCGGGTGACAGAGCTTTTATAAGACCAGCGTTTGATCGTCCGGTCTTAGATCATCTTTTTTTTCGCTGTTGATTGATGATTGGGAATCTTTATGAGAAGGTACGTTCTATTTCCCCCTCCCACTTTGCGGCTGTCTCCCGTTTGCTGAAAATTTACGTCCGTCAACTTTTTCTTTTGTTTCTAGACTCTTTTTAAATTCGTCCTATGTCTTGCGCGTCACGATTTCTGCGATGGCGCCCAAAGCGTTTTTCCCCCTTCCACCACATCGAGCCGAGCATATCGCAGTATTCGTCACCAAGCTTTGGAACGCCTAGCTTCTCTCCGAACCTTTTTTCCCTGCTGCTGTGACCTTTTTCTGCGATCCTTTTCCTCCCCAACTACCGATCACCATCGTCTAGTTTGCGAATTTTTTTAACCTGGTTGTATACCGTACGCTTCTGATCTTTAGGGCGCGGCGCTTCCACCCGAAGATTTTTTTGTGCTTTCATCTTTTTTCCTTCTTTTCTTTGGTACTCGAATTAATCCGCCTGTTGTTAGGATTGGGGACGCAAAAGACGCAACGGGCTCACGGCGTTCTCTCTTGACAGCTCTTCTCATGCTGCATCCCTTCTGCCAGTAATCAACGAAGATGGGCCTTTTTCTTTGCGTCCCCCAGGTTTCCTTGCATGCTGTTTTTGTTGCCGTTGACTCCTTCATTGCGCTCGTCCCGTCTAGTTTTAAGCTGTGTCTTGATCGAGGCTATCTTGATCGCATTGACAACGTTCCTCCTCTCGGATTACACTTGACTCTGCGTCACTCCTTTTTATTGGCGAGGTAGCCCTTTAATCCGGCCTCTTTGTACCCTGGACGCCGATCCCTGGAGACTGGCTTCTACTCGAACCCTTTTGCCACTCCCCTGCTCCCCCCAGTTGGGTCGTGGAAGTCAGTCCTCGCCCTTGGCAGCTGAATATATCAATTGAATTGTTCTATCTTTCCCCCCTTTTTCTCCTTCCCTCCGTTTTATGCACTCGAAGCTCAAGGGCGAGGTCGTTCAAGATTTCTAGGCCAAGATGCCTCTTCCCCTTGCGCTGTGCTTCTGTGTGATGAGAAACGCGAGATATTCGTCAACCAACTGCGGTTCCGTACTCATCTTTACTCCCTGACGCAACCCCCAACGGCGGTGGCTGATGTTTTATTTTCGTCAATTGGCGCGTCTTTTTTTTCGGCCTCTTCCTTCCCTCGGCCGCTGATCGAGGATGGGGATTCGGTGGGCGCCTGGTCGGACCATCCGATTTCACCTGTCGGATTGGTTTTCTCGGTGTATGTGATCTGTCCTCTTAGAGGTCCCCCCTCATTGGTCGTACTGGAAGCCGTGCTGAATTTGCGCGGTTCTTTTTTCTCTAGCCCAACTTGGACCGCCCGGACGCTGGCGTAATCCCTTCGATGTCACGTTTCTCATGACCGATCGTGCGGCGAACCCTTCGGCGTAAAGCTCTCTCCCTCTCTTAAATGAACTTTTTTTTTTTAATGCCAGCATATGCGCAATTTCTTCCTCCACCTCTAGCGTTTCCCCAGTTCCTCTCTATCGTGGGATAAGGCTCGAGCTTGAGAAGTGTGGTTTTAGGCTTCCCTCTTTTTTCCGAGTCCATAGTGCTGCGGCACTCGTTTTTTCTCTTTGCGACCCCAAGATGCTGCCGACATGTCGCCGATTTCGAATTTCCCTGGCTGTTAGCTTTACTGGTAGCGCCAGCCCTTCCCGCAAAATTTTCCTCCCACATTCCTACTTCCCGTAATGCGCTTAAAGACATCCGCCTTTCTGTTCTTGACTATTTAGTACTCCCGATGAAGGTCTCAGGGCTCTCCCCCCTCCTCACCTTCCATGCATTGCCGGTGCGTCTGCAAGGCAATCATACTACGGCTTTCTTTTTCCCCTCTTCCCTTTTGGGTGGGATGAAGAGGCATTTGGCTGTTTCCTTGTTCTTGCGTGCCTCCTCCCGGGCTCCTGTTCTCTTCTATCCGCGATGTCCTCTCGTTTGTATGCTGATTGCGACTAGCCAACTCTCTCTCTCCTTTGTTATAGGATTTGATCCCATTTCTTCGATGGCCTTCCTCCAGCTCTCAGCTAAGCCGTTTTCCTTTACCTTCCTCTCGTTGAAGAACTCCCTCTCCCCCAATTTTTTTGGGGATTTTCTCCCTCCTGAATGTTGTCGATGATCCTCGTTCTCGCGTGCATTGTATAGGGATCCCAGTTTTTTTTTTTTTTTGTCATGTTCGCGTTGGTCAGCTGGGAGCTTTTTTGCGCTTTCCCTTCAATTCTTGGATTGCAGCTGGTGTGACGCTTTTCTTCTTGGCCCGTTCGTTTTTTTCATCTCTCTTTTTCCCTTTACCTCCTCCTGTTGTTGTTTTCTCTATCTCTTTCCTGCTTCACCGGCCCTGCCCCCCTAGCCGGAAACGATTCCACCAGCTGGCAATCGCGTTTATTTCCCCTTCCCCCCCCCCTTTCCATCCAAATGTGCCGCCATTGTCCCTGGTCGCACTATACACTGCCCTTCTATCTCCCTCCACTCAATGCCTGATGGCAAAAACAATCTTTTCCTTTTTTCTCTTTGTCTTCTGCGAAGCTTCGTACCCTAAGATAGGAACTTACTCCTGCATTTCCTCTGCATTGCTGAGATCACGGCGATAACACCTTCTCCTGCTTTCACGGCCGTCTTCATCCCGCGTGGGGTAGTCTCCCCTTTTTAGGCCCCGTCAGCTGCGTGCCCTTTAGAGAACATTTGGCCAAAGCGTTCACTTCGCTCCTCCCAGGTCGCAAACAAGCAGTGAATCGACCGCTCCGGTTCTGATGCCTTTCCCGTCCCATGCGTGCCCTCATCTCGTGCAGCCCTTTAGCCTTTACCGATCTTAGCCGAGGCCCTTGGTTAGATCAAGTGCCTATGCGTGCACGCGATGTCTTTTTTTTTTTTTCGGTAATGCGGGGGGGTTTCTCCTATTTCAGATAAAGATAAAGCCGTGGCCTTCCCTCTTCTGTAGGCAGCAGAGTTTTCGCCCCCCAAAATACTCTTGTCCAGCCAGATGGTCTCGACCCAAAAGATTCCAGATACGCCCATCTTTTTTTTCCCTCCCCTCTCCTTCAGTACAACCCCTAATAGGGATTTTTGTTCGATAGGTCTGTTCCTTCAAGCGAAGATGATGGCCCGAAACAGCGCAGATTCTTGTTCCCCCTCTTCTTTCTGAAGCTCTCCTAAGAAGACGTTGCGAGCACTTTTTCGTTCATACCTTGACTTAAGCCCCAAGAGTCTGGCGTTCCCTTTCTTATTTGACCTTTTTTTTTTTTGCCTTAAGAGTTTAAGGTCACCCCCCTTCTCTTGAGTGTCCGTAACATCTTCCAGATCACAATCCCGTCCACTGGACCTTTGATCTTGATTTACCCGCTCGACCTTCTTTTTCATCCCCTTGACATCCCATCCTCGCTCATCTTCGAGAAGAAGCTAGTTCCCCCCAAACTTTTCTACCCATTGACCTCGAGAATAGCATCAGCCTCCTTTGATTTGCTTTTGACAGCTCCTGACCCCGCGGCTTGTTTTCTTCTTGTTCTGCGGTCATCAAAACTTCCTTCCCCTTGCGCAGTCTCACTCTTGGCGGTGATTGTTTGCATCCCGATTTTCGCATTCCCCCCGAGATTGGCGATTTCATTCCTTTCGACTTCCCGATAGAAAATGCCTTTAGAGAGGAAGCTGCCTTTTTCTTTGAGACGAACTTCACCGGCGTTTGCTTCCGTTTGCGTGTTCGAGATTCGATTTCCATTCAGCTCGATATTCTATTTTACCCTCTTTCTCGAAGACTAGACTTAAGAGGCCAATCTCCCCTTCCAAGTCGGGATTTTTTCTCCCGGCGGAACTCTCTCCCCTTCTTCGTTCATCGTTTCGCCTTTCTCGGATCATACGTCTCTCAGCATCCGCTTCCTTTCCCTCCTTATTCCAGGGATCTAGTCCAGGCTCGCTAACCCGCCTCTCTCTTTGCCCGCCCATACTTCCGGAGTGCGTCCCCCTTCGGTGACTTGTCTTGGTGATGGTGCAGGATCAGAATATTGGGAAAAGGCCCCATCCCCCCCCCTCCACCCACCCTTCCGGTTTCGGATTTTGAGACTATCCTCGCCCACCTCTTTTTTGTTATTCATTTCGAGATCCCCACGAAAAGCCTTTTCGACTCCTCTCAACACGAAAGCCGGCTCGTGTCAATCTCTTCTCTTACGCCGTAAAGTTCGCCCCCTGCTGTTCATTTTTTTTCCAATATTCCGCGATTGACGATTTTGTTTTTGGGCTTTTCTAGAAGCCCCTCCCTTTCCCCCCCCTCCGAATGTATCTGGCAGAAACGAGGGGGAGTCAAAGCTTGTTGACGAAAATTGCTCTTCCCCTTCGTTCTAGGTCGATGAGATGATTTCCCCTCCTTGGATCCAATCGCGACAGCTTTCCTCACCCTTCGGCGCGAATTGATCCACGCTTTTCGCCGGGGTCCCCCGTGCATTGGACGTCTTCCCCTTTTCGCGCCGTCCCCTTTCCGCGACCCAGTTTCCCTTTCTTATACTTCGCGGAACTTGTGCTTCATGAACAATAACGCCCCATCCTCCTCATCCGGCTTCCACATGAATCCAGATGCGCGAAGCCGGTTGATTTTTTTCCCAAGCTTTTTTTCTTTTTTCTTCACCTTTCTCAGCATCAGACGGTTTTCTCCTTCACTCCTCTTCCTGAGACGGCCAGATCGCAGAGGCAGAAAACTTTACGGACAGTTGTCCTTCCATTTTCCTTCCGCCTAATGCTTCCAAGAGAGCCCGTCTCCTTTCCGTATCTCCAAACTTTCCCAAACCGGTCCGCCGCGGGACTCGTCTGTTTTCCCAACCGCTTGACGCTGACTCCCGCCCCCCACTATTTTCGTTTTTCTGAAAGTTCTTTTTTCCCCCCCCTTTTCTCTTTGTCCCTTTGTGTCGCCTTCCCCCCGCGGATCTCATTTCACCGCAAGAATCGGCGACCTCTCCCTTTTATCCGGCACCGGGCTCGACCCCACCATTTTCTCTCCTGATTATCTGTGTCGGGAAGAATTTCCCTCCTCTTTTTTCACCCGCATTCCACGCGTCCTCCCAGCAACGATTAGCTGAACCTTTTCCACCCCCTTTTTTGCGGTCTTAGTTGCCATTTCATTCGTGAGAGTGAGGTTTTGAAGAGGTTTATTCCTTTCCTTTATTCTTAATACTCCTCCCTTTTTGTGTTTTGCGAGTCTCTGCTTCCACATCTTAACACGAACCGCTTTCCAGACCTTCCCTTGTTTCCCTCCGCCATTACGTGGTTTGTATCGCTGCTTGCTAGCCCCCCCGCTTTTTCTGTCTTCGATCTTCTCCGGGGTTAAGGCGCTGGGGAAGCACCCAAATTGCCATTCGTTTACCAACGGCCGCATAACTAGGTTTTTCTAGAATTGGATAATTGTTTAATCTTTCGGAGTGCGCCGAGGCTTGATTGTGAGACCGATCTGCTCGTTTTTGACCCAAGGCGACCCCCCTTCAATGCCTAACCCTTTTTCTTCCAAGATGTCTTTCGAGGTATCGGCCCTCTCTCTTTTTTTTTCTTTTTTTCGTGTAAGATTTGGGGGGGCTTCTTGGCGTTTTACGGGCCAGGCTTGTCAGTTTTTGTTTCGTAGCTGTGTCGCCCGCCAGAGCGTGGAAGCCATTACGTCCCAGGAGACACCCCTTTCCTTCCTGGACAGTCTTGACAAAGGGGTTACTTGCTGCTTTTCGTTTCTTGCTGGCTCGGATCAAGAACCAGGCTTTCTTCAGGATTCCTGTCAACAAGCTTTCTGTCAAGGTTCGACATCTCTTCCGTTGGGTAGAGTTCCTTCTTTTTGATTTTGCTTTATTTCATGAAGATTGGCTTCCACCCTCATTATAAAGAACCGCTTGCGTTCGCTCCCCTCGTTTTAACTTTGCGTACCAGTGGCCCGTGATGTCAACCCGCTGGTGACCTTCTTCTTCCTCTTGAGTGTCTTTTCACGTTTGGGCGCTGGCGGCCCACGGGAGCGATATCCAGTTCTCAGCGTTTCCCGCTCCCTGAAGTCCTATTTTCAATTTCGGTACACCAGTTTTTTTCCTCCTTTTTATTTCATATGAAAGAATGAGCGGTTGGCCCTTCTTTTTCGAGCTTCGTTGCGCCCAAAGCAGATAGCCATCCGCCTTCTCGTGGTTCTCCCCAACTGGGTGGCGAACGGGCCGTTTTCTCCTATGAGCGGCGCTTCCATAGTTGCGGGGGTTCTTCCGTTTCTTGGACCTCATTCCCTTGGATCTCGAACTTCACAAGCCTGCTGCTGATGTCTCTTCTGATCAGCAAAGCCTGAAACGCGGCGCAGCGGCTGTGCTGTTGGACAAGATGTTTGATAATTGATTTTCCCTTCCTTTTCCTTCCCATCAGAGAAGTGTTACGACCCTGCGGATTTATTGGCCGCAAGCTCACGGCTTTTTTTGAGATCGAATTGAAGAAGATCAACCATGGCGCTCCTTCTCTTCTTGAAGTTCTGCTGAGATCGAATGGATGATCCTCCTTTCTCTCTTCACGTGTTCGTAGCGCCTTCGTGATCCTAAAAGTGCCTCACTCGGCACCCTCATTTTTGCATTTCTCTTTCTATTTTCATCGTCGGAGAGTACTGTTTTTTTTCTCTTCTTCTCCGCTAGCTTGAGCTTTCTCATCTTTTTTTCTCGCCTCCCCCAGCTTTTTTCCGGGACTTTCGTGACGTATAACGGCGGAATTTGCCCTCGCTGGTTTCCCCTTTTCTCTAAGGCCTCTTGTCGAGCTGCCGGTCGCATCGTTCCTTTTTCGGATCCTTCCTCCGACAAGCTCAAGGCGCGGAGGTCCATTTCCCCCTTGCCACTGTTCCTTCTGTGGAGACGGCGACGGAAGAGGTTCTTTTTTGATGAGAACAAGCGAACGCTTCTCCTCTTTCCCAACCGAGCTTCGGGTCTTTCGCGAAGCTTTTCACGCATGACGCAAATCAATTCTGGCTTCTTTCTCTTTTTATAATTGCTTTTCTGGGTTTTGTCTTGTTTTTCTTGCGCGTTCTTCATCTTATCGCGGCTGGGGCTCGTGCGTTCCAGCTTTCTCGGCTTTGAGTAGACCCCCTTTTCTGGGCTTTTAGATGAGCGGTGCTGATTGTGATCTGGAAGATTTTCGGCAACGCTTTTTGACCTTTGGAAGCATGCTGCATGAGCGGAGTACTTTGATCCTTGTACATTTCCAGTCAGATTGCGTAAGTTCCCCCCTTCCGCCATTAGCATGCTCTGATTTGAGGCCATCACCGGCGGGAGTACCTCTCTCCACCCCATCCGTTCCAGAATCGCGCTGTTTTCATGGCCAGACTCTTTAAATGTCGATTGACTCCCTGTCCTTCCCCTATTCGTGGGACTAGGAGCGTGTCGAAGATTTTTTTCTTGCTGCGCTGGGGTTCGAGTACCATTTTTTCTGCGGCTTCTCTTTCCTTTGGTTTCCCTGGGCCTCCAAACTTTTTTCGCCCCCCTTCGAGATGGCGACGTCCGGCGGCTTTTTGGTACCTCCCTCCGTTCCCCGCCATTCACTCCCTGCAAATCGACCAATCTTTGCTGCCTCTTTTCGCCCCCGACAATTACGCGGCTCTCTTCCGTTTCTCATCGATTCTTTTCTAAGGCGCATTGCCGAGATGTTCCTTAATGGCTTTGCGTCGTCGGTTCCCTTACTTCGATTTCTATACTGCTTGGGTGTCGGGGGCCTTTTGGGTCAGACGTTGAGACTTTTTTTCTACTGCCGCTAAAGTCATCCGGCGATGACGCTGTGATCTACCCGCGATGTTCTTTAGTTATCTACAATTAGCCAGATGACAAAGCGCCCCGCTGTCTTTCGACTTTTACTTCAGTCGAAGATAGGCATGTTCGCTCCCCCTCCCCTCTTTCCTTTTTTCTTCTGCTGTCACGGAATCTTCTCCTGAAGGAACACTCCTCCCTTTCTTTGATTTTTTCATCCGGCATTGTTTATTGTCGATGATCATCGTCTCCCGGGCAGTGTATTCGGGAGTCCAAGTCATGGTTTCATTCTTTTTGGCGAGGAAGAAAACGCGGCTCGGCAGCCTTGTGTCTTTCTTTCTTTTCCCCTTCCCTTTCAATCGCTTCTCTCTCTCTTTTAATAATATACGTTTTTGTGTTCCTCTCTGCGCTTCCAGCCACGGGACCGATTAGGAAACCTCGCCCCCTCTTCCTTGTTCTTCCCCCGCCCCCACCCACTCCCTTACGCATTCTAATGGTCCCCTATCCCCAATTCCCTCCTCTCGCTCAGATTTTATAGAAACGCTTAGGAAACTCTCTCAGTGGTGAGAGGGCTTATTTCCTCCTTCACTCCCTTCCCCGTAACACAAGATGAGAGTCTGGGAGACTTCAATCTTCGACTGAGACACCCTCGATCCTCTCCTCGCGACTATTTGTTTAATCGGCTTTTTTTTCTCCTCGTAGGATCATGAGTGGATATGCGCTTCCCCTTTCCTCCTTTCCCTTGAGGCACCTGGCAAAAGCGTTCGCACGTTCGCGTCCGCCGCGTCAGAAACCAAAGTTCATCCCTTCGTTCGTATGTTTTCCTCCGCCGCCATGCCCCGTCTTTGCACGAACCGTAGCCCTTACTCGAGTCCCTCATTTCTCCTCCGCCGCGGCCTTCTTACCTGCACTGTTCGATTTCCGAGTCTTGCGAGGTCTTTGATTTTCCTTCTCTGAAGTGCTCTAAGCTACTTTATAACCTTCTCGATCTTTCGGGAAGAAGCGTTGTTCGCCACCGGCCCCCACCTTGCCTCCCCTCGCATCACTTTTTAGCCACAACCCGCGCCATCGCCTCCCACATCGTTCATTTTTGTCCCCTCCTCTTTCTCTTTCGAGTTCAAAGAGAGCGGGTAGGTCCACTTTCGAGTTTGGCCATGAAACAGCGCCGATTCCTGTACCGTCCTTCTAGGTTCCGGTTTTTCGACTCATCGAGCCTTCTCGTCGTGCAGATTGAACTTCTCAATCTCTGTTAGGGCACAGGGATATAGTAACTTCCTCTCGCTTTCCGCGTCACCAATATTGGTTCCCCCCCCCCCCCCACTTGCCGTCACATATGCAATGAATCAAATCCCTCCGGTCCTCGTCCACCTTGCAAGGTGATGCATCTGTTTCTACTAGACATCGACATGACCCAGACTCACCCGTCAGCTTCCGCCCCCGATGCCTCCTCCTCCCCAACCCCCCATACGCGCAAGTGACGAAATCGTCTTCCCTTGATTTTTTCTTTTTCCTTGCCTGTTCAAGATTAGAGCCCGCGGCGTGGGTTGTTTTCGCGTCTTTCTTTCATCAAACAAACCTTTTCTTCGCGTTCGCACGCCTTTCTCTTTTTGGCTCTTTTCTTCTCCGATATTACCGCCTCCTCTTTCTTTTGAAGATCATTCTCAAAAAGCTCCCGGTCCTTCCAATGCCTTCTCTGCAGCGCACCGTCGCGTTACTTCTGAGCATTTCTCCCCCCTCCCCTTCTTTCTTCTTCCGCTTTTTTCGAGTATTCAGAGCCGCGCCATGCGCCGTAGATCATTCACGTTTTTCCATCTTTTCAATTAAGCGAAAGAGCACTCAGCATCTCTGAGAATTTTTTGCAGCCTTTCTTCAAGTTTAGCTAGAGATGTTCCTTTTTTTTCCCTCCCTTCTCGGCTCATCCAGTCGTTTCAGTCATTTCGCACAATTCTCCGAGTAGCAAGGGGGAGCTTTTCCCCTGCTTCCTCCTCAACATGCTGCCGGCAGCTTGACGCATACTCCCCCCCGTTGCACACAATTTCCTGATTTCTCTCTTCCTTTTTGCCTTCTCCGAATCTGGTCCCAACGCCACCCCGGAGCCGTGCGCCGAGTTTTCTTTTTTCTTCCCTAACCCTAGCCCCCCCCCCCTCAGCCCTGGATTGATGAATTCGACGATACCCCATCTCCCGACGTCCCGTCCTTTCAGCGTTACACACCTCCCGCCGGCCTTGAAGTTTTGACGTTCTCGATTCTACCGCATTTAAAGTGTAGCCACCGCTTTCCGTCCACCCGCCAGCGATTCTATCGTTTGGTTTGCCGTCTTCGCTCTCTGTCACCGCGCTTTTAGTCCTCGGTTCCCACGCGCTGCGTTACCAAAGCTTGGTGACCTCCCAAACTCGCCCTTCTTAAGCGCGGCTCGTTTTCATTCTCCCTTGGGCATCCCATAGCCTCCCTTTCCGGGCCACGTATGCGCTCCTTATCCTGGAGCGACTGTCTCCTCCCTTTTACCCTGTGAATTCGAAATTTTTCCCGCTGGATTCGTTTTCACAGCGCGTGTGTATACTTCGCCCTGCCCTTTCCCTGCACTTTCCCTTCCCTCCAGGAAAAAATCAATCTTCCGCTCTACCCAGAAGAAGTGATTTCTACCCTTTTCTCCCCGCTTTTTTCTGTAAAAATCGCTTCAGCGCCAGCCGTTCCAGCGAGCGTTCCCGTCCCTCGGCATTTTTGAGAACAACGTGTCACGACTTTACTTCCTCCAATTTTTTACCGCCGTAATTTCTACCTCTTTTTTTCTCTCTCTTTTCCTTCTACTCCCCAAAACGTGACCCCCGGCAGTACCACGCGGTTTTGAATTTTCACCCCACCCCCTCTTTCCTCTTGCAAAGAACCACGGCTCGCTTTTTGGCGTCTCCCTAGAAATAAGTCTTTCCCAATTTTTTTGGCGAACTGGTTCGCCCTTTCGTCTCCGACCTTTTCACACTCCAGCCTCGGCGCCTGCCCGTCCATTGACTGACTCCCTTCTTCGCCCCCCCACGTTAGAGGCTAGCCGTTTTTTCCAGAATGTGATATAGTGTCTTCCACCCCGACCTAACCTTCCCTTCCCTATAGGCCCACTCTTACCTGCTTTCCGCGCGCAATTCTTATCCAAAAAAAGGAAGGGCGCGCCTTTTCAACTGTCCATGAGGGATGGTGAAGTTTTTTGCTTC
>Ga0179591_1335485_pt1 | contig 11520 bp, 11 predicted proteins | sample CZOMad2_1_08_16f_FD_182891 | JGI IMG/M metagenome (GOLD analysis project Ga0179591, IMG submission 182891) | Vadose zone soil fungal communities from Angelo Coast Range Reserve, California, USA - CZOMad2_1_08_16fungal (PacBio error correction) | ecosystem: Environmental > Terrestrial > Soil >... | reverse complement strand
ACTTTTGGAGCATTGCGCCTATTTAAGTGAAAATCCTTAAGGATCTTTCTCTACTCCCCACTGTTCGTACTTAACTTCCGTAAGACTCCCTCATTAAGCGCTTCCGAGGGTCCCTGGGGAACCCCACTCAGAGCCCTTAGTATGGCCAACCCCCAAACTTTTTTTTCACGCCTGCGTACTGGGAACCTGCGGAGGTTTACGTGTGTTCTCCGTCTCTTACCGCGTCTTCCCTTCCTTTTTTTTCCCCTGCTTCTTTCAAGTGACATGGGATACTTGCTGTCGAGCCCTATTTTTCCGTTCTGGGGTCAAACTTTTTTTCTGGTACGCTTTTTTTGGTTCCCCTTCGAATCTCTAAGAATCGGCCGTCTCTGAAGGAAACTCCCGAGAAGAGTTTGTCTTCTTTTCGGTTGCTTCTATGGGGAAGGAAGAAGTCTGTAGTGCAGATCGTTTTCCCTTATTGCGTCCCCTTTTTTTCCAAACAAGGTCGGTAAGCCCCCGGCGAGGTTAAAACTCGGCGCCTCGCCGACTCAATTCTTGGACCTCCTCGGCCCGGTCCCCCGGACGGGATGCAGTCGATGCCTTTACTAGGTGAAGTTCCCGTAGAACAGTGCGTCCTGGTTTTTGGTGACCCCGGCCCCTTCTTGACGAAGCCTCTGACACCCCGATGCCGCGTTTGAGAGAAGGCCGAAGTTTTCGCCTGGGACTCGGGGTCCCCCCCTCTGCTGATCCGGCAGGTTTTCCCGCAAAAAAAAGTACTCCCTTCTCCTGGGAGGCGCCATTCCTTGCCTCTTTCCTTTCACCGTGCAATTACCATCCCCGTCGAATCTTTCGACACGGCGTGAGCGAGCGCACCCTAATTTTTCCTTTCTTCTTTTCGGGACATGTCCACCTTTCGCATGGACTTCCCGAAGAGCGTTTGGGAGTTCCGAGAGTGTTTCTTCTTTTCCGTTTTCCGGAAGATCGGTTGCGGAAAAAAAAAGCTTTTGGGATTCGAACCCCGTTCACCCTTCATTTTCCAGACCTCGCGAAAAATTTAGCGGGCGTGTAGGAAGGCTCGGCCCCAACTCGTCTACGCTCATTCTATATGGGGGGGAAAGGCGTGACGCGAAGGTCCGGGGGCAGTGTTTGACGTTTTCTCCCGAACGAGGACCCTCGAGAGCAAGGTCGGTGACAGGTGACCCTTCCGAGTCCATCACGTCCACGTTATTTGCGGGGGTGCTTAATGGCGCTTATCCCGAAAAAGAACATCAGTAAGGACTATAGGACGTTCTTCATTAGTTTCTCTCCCCCATTCTGCTTCGATGCGGCGGCCTGTGGGCGTCTGTGGGACGAGCGGAGAGGGGGAAGAGGGTAAGGATTATGTGATTTTGGATTAAGGCTTCCCGGACCCGGGCGAGAGCTCCCAGATTGCTGGTTTCAGCTTCCTAATCGAAGCCGGGACCCGAGGCCAAGTTATCGGCGAAGTAGGCATTCGGTCCCCTGGTTATTGAAGACAGGGAAACTATAAGACTGAGGCGCAGCCCTGTCATTGTTCTTGTTGGCCGTAGATGTGGAAGATGTTGAATATTGTTTGAGGGCTCCGTGTTTTCCTGGCTATCTTTTATCGTAGCCCGGGTGGTTTCTGCTTCCGGGTGCCAAGATCGGCCGCTGGCAGGTCTCACGGTCGATGGGCTCTTTGTCCCCCCTTTCTTTTAGAGATGATGGCCGCGAAGCATCGGCAGGTGGAAGGGTTAGCCCTGTCCTACCGTTAGTTGCCGACGGGCCTTCCTGTTGAAACCCCTCCCCCCCCCGGGAAGTCTCGCCGCGTTTGAGGACACCAAAAACTCCGCACCTAATCTTAAAAAGCCTCATTTCCCTTTCCGGTCTACGCGAATCTAAACGAATTCGGCTTCAAGCCTCTCAAACAGTTTTTTTTTTGGTTATGTTCCCCAATTTTCTCCGTGCAAAAACGGCCTTTACAGTCGTTGAGTAGAAGTCCCCCTTTTGCCGCGTTCCGAAATTTTGAAGTACTCCGCGATCAGTACGCAGTGCGGGTGTTCGGTGATTTGCCTGGCGCAATTGGAACCTTTATAGAGCCACGATTGTTAACCCCTTCAGCCAGCCGGAGACCGGACGTAGGGCATCTTGAACAAGTATGACACCCTTTTCAAATTCGGTGCCGCGGGAGAGGAGGGGAGTTTTTGTTCCTTTTTCCCCATTCCTTGATGGCCCGTTGTATCGCCCTTCCTTATTTTCTTCTTTTCTCCTTTCCGTCTATTTCGTAGATTTTCTGTGCGATTATCCGCTCTTGATTCTGAACCTTAGTGTTCTTTGCGCGCTCGTTGCTACGAACCGAAAGATTTTAACCGCCGTACCTCCAATGTTTGCTTAGGTTAATCCCTCTTTCGCTCGGAATCCGGACAAGCGCTTTGGACTTAATTATCGCCATGGATCGATGGAACACCATCCTTGGAGGCTGTCAAGTCCCCCCTCCTTTTCTCCTTCCCTGAGTCAGCGCTTCTTCCTCTCCTTCCCAACACAGGACCCTTTGTCGCCGATCTCCTTGAAAGAGGGCCAGTAATGGAGCTGTCGTGTTTGAACCAGGACCTTCTTAGTACTTCCCCTCTTTCCTCTAGTTTCTTAGGTCCAACCTACGTTTTTGCAATGCCCTATCTGGCTGGGATTCGCCGTAGACTCTTCCCCGGGTTGGTCCTCGCGCTCTCCGTCTTCAAAAAATCTTTCTTTTTCTTTCCGCCTTTAGAGATCGGGCTTCCCTCCCTTGCTTTTTTTTTTTTTTTTGAGCTGGCAGGGCAAATGGTAGTGGGGTAGGGAACTATGGTTACTACGAGGTTTTTCCTGAACCTCCGGCTTATAGTCATCGGTCCCATCACTCGCATTCATTTCTTCCAGCGTGGGATTCTCCTTATCCTTCACTTGAAAATTCCGGACATAGTAGGCCCCCTTTTGTTCCCCTACCGATTCCCCTTCCCCCCCTCGTTTGATCCCCCCTTTGACTTAGGCTCCACAAGATCATATAGGCCCCTTTGAATTTGCATCCCTAAGAGGGTTGGTTCGTCAATGATGAACGCCCAATTGTCCTTCCCGACGGGCAGTCTCCCCTTCTATCGCTTTATCGATGTTCGGGGCACCTTTTGGAAAGATTCTAAGCCCCAATTATTTCTTCGGCTGCTGCCGCGAGATGAATGGTGTATCGCTCGAAGCCCTTCCCTCGGCCCCCCCTTTAGGAGGCGATGGGGACGATGCGCTTCGTACCACCCCGGTCCCCAGAGACTTCGAACACATTAAAGGGGGGGGGTCTTGACATTTGACGGAGATTCTTGCAGCCCATATTTGATCTTAATGATGGATTGGGCTCTTAAGACCCGCGGTCCCCCGAATTTTTTTTTTTGGGAACAGGATTTGCCGTCCCCGTAAGTCTTAGAAAATGTTATTCCCCTGGCTCTTTTTGGGGGGTGGCCCTTGGATCCTTTTAGATCGCCCGCATCTTTCTTGGCCATTCTGACCCCGCCCTATAACCCCCCGCCCCCCACCGGCCGCCGATTTTTCCGGGTATCTTGCGGGAGTTTTGGCTTCCTGCTGTTTATACCAAAAACCCTTTGCATATTCGAAAGAGAGTTCGTTGCGCCCTCCTCTCCGGTGGCTTTTCAAGCGTCAACATGTTCCCAGATATGTCTCCGGCAGAATATACATTCCTTCGGAGGTGTGTGACTGTCTCTTTTTTTACATTCTTTTTTAGGCTCGCCTTGGGGAAGGCGTCGTACTTGTTTTTTTCGAGCTCCGCTGCGGCCCCCTACGTGACCCCTTTCCTTCAGCCACTCAACTGCTAGGATATATCAACTCCTCGGAGGCCATATCTCGTGTATCATCATACTTTGTTCTAAGGACTTTGATCGCTTCAGAATCGTTTTCATTGTCTTAAAGCCCGGAGCGGTTTGACCACGTTCGAGTAGCGAGCTTCCCTTACAAACAAAAAAACCATATAAAACCATATCCCCATTGCGCCCCTAAACACCATCCTGTTGGAATCTTCGGGGGGGGTCAATCGTTAGATGATCGTCCTACCTATAAGTCTTGCTTGGGGGAAACTGTTCCTCGGTCCGTCATTGAAAACCAGAGATTCGCACTCCCCGCCTACTATACTTCCTTATTCCCCTGACTGCGCGGTTCGCCCAAAACTCTTAAGAACCTCACCGGCTCTTCGTTAGGTTTTGCTTCCTCCTAGGATCTTCAACTGGACCGGAAAACATATTAGGATCCACGGCACCCCCCTTCCTTCCCTCATTATCTGGGGCGTATGGGCTGAAAAGGGCGGGCAGACGGATTTAATCTGTCCGCCGGGTTATGTTCCCTTCGTTCCCCCTTCCGTCTGAGCCAGACCTCGAAAGCGGCAGGGAGCCGTGGTTCAAGGTCTTTGAGTGTCCGTTTTAATTCAGCTTGAAACAGTATTTTCCCCTAAATGAGCCTTAAAATCGTCATCCCACCATACTTTCTAACCTTTCGGCGGTCCGATGAAACTTTTCAAAAAGTTCACCTCTGGATGACAAACGCTCTAACGGCCTCTCCTTCCCTCTCGTGTTAATGGTACCCGCAAACCCCTTATCCGGGCTATTCGGGACCTCCGCACTTCCTTAATTACCCCCTTCCCGACTTCAGTCATTTTTCTTTCAGGGTTCCGGCCAACCGGAAGAGCTGCGTAATGAAGCTTGGAGCATGAGGCCTCTTCTTTTAGCCTTGACCGACTCGTCTTCCCACTGCCTCCTCTTTAACCGGCGGCCTCTTTAAGTGAAGGACGTTTAGTAGAAATCATTTCTCGTTGGAACATCCGCTCCCACGACCCCCCTGGAATAAAATGCTTTTTTTCAGGATTGGGGGGCCGATTTGAGCTCATTCCATGATCCTACCCGTTCTCTTCCAAACCCGTGTTATCCCATGGTTTTCGTCACCAGACTCAAATACCCCCCTCCTCCAGTCTTTCCTGGCCTGCTTCTCTAAACACAGATTGCGGAAAAGAACTTCAGAAAATCTTTCTTCAGTCTTCCTTTGCACTTCCTATAGGCGCGGCACAGACAGCCTCGATTCATTGGCAGTCAAAAGGTCTGTTTGGGCTCCCATCGCAGGGAAACCCCCCTGGATCTTTCACACATTACTCCAATCTTCCGTTTCAAAAACGCAGCCGACACAGTCATGCCGTTTTCCTTCTCTCGTGCGTCCAGGCTTTTTGTTTGGGAAGCTGGTAAGGAAGACTCCTGATCAGAGGCTTTCCCTAGCATGAGTTAACACAAGATAAATTTGATTAAATCGACTCTAGTGCCGCAATCGTCTTCCCGTCTTCTAGATCCTCCCGATCAGCGTCCTGGAAGAAGGGCTGAAAATAATTTAGATTCCTTCATTTGTCTTGAAGATCTGAGGGGAACCCCGTCGGGCGTAATACCCCTCTTGCTGCAGAATTAGCGATTATATTAAGAAAAATGCCCCAGAGACCCAATCCTATTTGCACACTTATCACCTTTCTTTGTTGGAAACCCCGCGACATAAACACACAAATTTGAAGGGGGAATATACAATTGGGAAGACTCCAGAAGCACACTAAAGGCCCCGACAGGCAGAGAGATAAAGTAGCCGTTTCTTTTTCATTTTGATTCGATTGGCCTTTTCTTTCTCCAAGGTTAAATATAATAGAAACAGATGCGAGATTCTTTTTCCTCACCCTTCCTGTCGACAACCTCCCACCAGAAAAATAGCATACCATTATGAGATCTGCCCCCGCCCCCCCCCAACCTTAACCTTGTGGGACTTTCCCTCCTCCTGTCCCTGTTCACGGCGGCTTTTCGATGATTGAACACCCCCACCATCCGTCCCCCTTCTTCGATTTTTTTTTTTGGCTGTTTCTCTTTCTATTTAGCTTTCACCTGAGGCAGTCTGGCGCGCGCGGTTGTTTTCTCGATGCTCTTTTGTCTCTTGTAGCTTTCGACTCGGTCCCTCCTGTTTAATTGGTGCCCCAACCTGCAACAGTCCCATTTACACTTCGGAAGAAGGCAGGCTGTCTCATCCCCAGTTCCTTCCGGAAGCTTTAGAGGAAGGGAAAACCTCATCGGGACCGGACGCTCCTCTCAATATCCCCTCCCCTTCCTAGACGACGAAATCTAGGGCCACTGCCGACAAGAAGACAAGAGAACCCTTTCTTCAGTCTCTTTCAGCTCTCCCTACAAAACTCTAGGGCAGCAGGACCACGATCACACAACCCAAAGATACTCTAGGAAGCTCCACGGTCCTGAAGTCTTTAGCACGCCTACAACGTCCCCGGCAGATCTTTCGTCCGGAAATCCCGACATGCTCTTGGTAAGGGAGGGAAATCGCCGGGGAGGGATGAATCGTAGGTAGTTACGGCGGGTTCCTTCGCCCCGTGTTCCCTGGCCCAGAAGCTGAATCCCCCGTTTCAACCTCATTTGATTAGGGGGGTACTTCGCGAAATCGCGTAAAAGTTAAAAGGGGTTGACATCGTCCGATTTTCATCATTTGGCAAGACCTGATCGCCACACAATAGACTTAGCCTTCCAATTTTTGGGCTTTCAATCTAGAATCCCCTTACGCAAAAACCTCCAGCCTCCAACCTTTATCGCCCCTCGTTCGGTCGACTGACTCTCGAAAAGACGTTCGCGCCCCCAACCACCCGTTTTTTCCCCCCTTGGGAAAAATAGACCTCTTGAAAAGTCGCTGAGCTCCACTCCCCCCGCCGCTTTTTCCTTCTTTCCTGGATTTCGTGTAAAACCTTGCACGACCCCCGGTGATTCAAACTGGTTTCCTCAACACGCTTTCCAAAAACGGACCTTCTTAAGGTTTTTCCCCCAGTTGCCGCGAAAAAAGTCTCAACCAAACGCCTTTACAGTTTTTAGTCAGGCGCACGTAATCCAGCCTGACATCCTCATTCCCCCCCCAGTATTTCACGCTCGCCTTTACGGCGGCTGTCGAATGACGCTTCGACGGATTTTTTATTACCAGTAGACCCGATTATTCATTTTTTTGAGCTATTCTCTCTAAGGTCTTGGGGAAGTTAGGCCATGGGGGAATTACGGCCTCTCCCCTGTCCCCGGAGAAAAAAAGCAAGGGAGGCAGTTTAGCGCCAGTCCGGCCCTTTTTTTTCCCCTTTTAGTACCGTTCAAGTTCTTTTTCCCAACCTCCCGGATCAGCTTAGGACGATGGACCCCTGCACTCGGCAGCAGCCCTTTTCTCCCCCCTCGACCCATGGGCTTTCTTTTTTGAAGAGTCCTCCCCGCTATGGCGTCTTTCCGATGAGAGAGGGTTAACCCGAAGTGGGCCAGTAACGGCCGTTCTTTGCCTTTTTCCTGCACTTCCGATTTTCATCATTCGGATAACCCCCCTTTAACCAGAGATTCAAACGGTACGCCCTTATTCGCCTCCCCTTACCCCCCAAGGTTGCTATTCCCGTATTTTGACAAAAACAAAGAGGGCCGAACCCTTCCAAAAGCCTTTCATTATACCTTTTCGTTTCCCTACAGAAACTCCATGGCTGGCCCCCGATTGGAAGTTTTTTCAACTCGAATTTGCCCCTCCCCTAGGAGCCCGCTTTCAGAACCCCCTTCGTAAAACCCATCTTTCGTCCTCGGCTTCCGCTTTTAACCTTTTTTTTGTGGATTAGTTGGCGCGCTGTGTTTCAAAGGACACTCGAAAAAACAGGAGCCTGACCTTACTTGCGGAATACGGAAGCCTTCTCGTAACCTCAAATCTTATTCGCATTTTCACTTTCCATTCGCATGTCAAGCTCTCTCTTTCCCTACCCCCCGTTGTTTTTTTTATCGTTTGCTATTTTTTCCCTTACACTCGCCCTTATGGATTCCTTACGGGACAATGCTTAACGTTATCCAGTAAATTTAGGCACTTTCATGTTTTCGTCTAACCCTCTCTCAAATTTCTTATGAACAAACTCCAAAAGAATTTTTTTCAGCGGAGACGAGGGGACCGGGTCTTTTTTCTCCATTTTTCGTCTCTTACCTCTTTTAACACTGAAGTGAAAACTCTATGGATATTGATGTCGCCCCGCCTCGATTTTGCTTTTCTCCAAGTTTTTCTCTTTCGTCGCTTTTTTTTTTTTTAAGATTCTCAAAGCCCTTTCAGAGCCTTCTACATGAATCGGAAGGAGCTGGGAATTTTTCGCTGTTTTTCTCGATGGGACTTTTCACTACGTACTCATGTCTGGCGATAGTTACTTTAATTAAATGGCGGACTTCTTGTTATCCTACCAACCTTCGCTTGACCTTCTCACCTCTACGACTCATAATTTTTTCGAAGAAAAGGTCTTCACTTCCTATCCCCTGGATTACTTCGATGGGTAATCTGTTGAAGGTCGAGTCTAAGTGCGGGGCCCGCGTTTTTTTTCCCCAATTAAATTTTTCCGGGGCCGCTATACCCTTCACGATGCCCGAGGGGGAGAGAAGCATTCCCTTGTTTCGACTCCTTCTGATTGTCGATTCAGTTCAAAGGGACCTCCAAAATCTACCTTCAAGTCTCTGGTATTTCTCTTCCCTGCAGTTTTCCCTTTCCCTTGTGCCACAGCAAGTCTTAAGGCTAGTTCGCTCGGGCGTTCGCACCTCTGCGCCTTTCGCTGGTTCGGCAAAACTTGGATCCCACCGTCTTCAGGACTCTCTGGAAGATCCTGCTCTGTCTTTTTTTCTCGGTTGTCCAGACCCTGCATCCGTTCGAAATCTTTTTTGTGCTAACTTGATCTTTTTCCTTTTCCCCCAACTCCCCTTCGCCGCCAAATGTTCAGGCGGGCGTGGAGGTCTCTTTACGTTTCCTTTCGATTGCCAGCGTGGCAGTTGATTGTTGTTGCTCTACCCTCTTACTATTTCAAGGAGAACTTTTCTACTCGGTCGGAAGGTAAGACAGAGGTGAGGTTTCTTAATTTTTCTGCCTCTTGGCTCGATGCAGAAGGAAAGGGCTATTAGTTTTATTGGTGCTTAGACTTCCAATTGGATGTGTTAGGTAGAGGGTTCTCGGCCTCGTTAAAGGTGTCCCCCCACCTGTACTATCTCCGCTCCGATTCTTTCATGTTTGACCGGGAGTCGCAGGGACCTCTCGAGGGAGGACGAGATTTTTCTTGTTTGCCCCCAATTCCAGGCTCTTTACCGTTTACATCTGATTACTCGCTTCCCGATTCAGAATTGTCCCCTTACTGGATCTTTGATCGACTCCCGGCCTTGCCTTTCTTGGAAGTCGACAAGGAACTGGGTTTTCCTTTTTATTTCTTTAAGCTTTTTCAGATGTCTCTCTAACCTACGTAGGACAGGGCCGGCGGTCTTCTTTGCGGTCGGGGCTGCGTCGTCTCTAGGTCCTTATCAAATAGGACGGAGGGACGAGGAGGGAACCGCCCTTAAAATTTCAAGTTCAGGCGGGAAGGGGGATAGCGGGGTACGTTCAGTTTAGTTTTCCTTGGGGGATGAATTCCCTTGGTCGGTCAAACCAATCCGTTCCTCTTAACTCTTACTCCAAAATCAACGAGTACAAAATAATAGAGAACGGGTTTTCCCTTATCCCTCGAAGTAATTTTGGCCTCTTTTTAAAGTAAAAAGGATAGAAATACAGCTATCCCCAAACCCCGAGTTTTGGCTTTTTCACGGAAATTCTCTAACTCAGTCGTGCGTAGAAAGTTTCTTGAAGAGTTAAGAAAGTGTTGAAGTTCACAGCGATCGATTGACTTCCAGTGGTTCGTTGATTTTCTTCGGGATTTTTTAAAGTGGGACTTCGCATTCGCAGGGGCGTCTATGGGGTCCCCCGAAGTCAACTCCTCAGCCTCTTCTTTAGGTTAAAAAGTCCACGGTGAGAGATGGCGTGCGGCGGATTTCCGTCGGCGGTTCTAGTATTCAGCCGTCCTTTTAGAGGCCGGTCTGGCGTTTTGACGGTTCGGTTTTGCCTTCGGATTGTTTCGGTGTGGCAGGGCCAGATCCTGCGTGTCCCGGCGGCGCTTTAGACGCTCGTTGCCTTTACGAACGCGACCCATCTTATTCGCACGTGTTCCTTTCTTTTTTCCCCCATAACCAACGGGCGTTGAGGCTATCCCCTCGGCTTGTCCGCCTTCCAAAGACGAATTTCGTCGCGATGAATCTTTATGGCACCCGACTTTTTGGCTTTACTTCCCTGAGCTTTAGAAGCGGAGATCTTCTTCGCTTCACCCATTCCACCTGCGGGTTGACGCTTTTTCGTACTCCTTCCATCTTGCCTCTTTTCTTAGGGGCGTTTTCCCGTTGACCCGAGCTCAGTCTCGTTCCGCGGACTGGTGATTCGACAAACTCAGGGTTTCAAGGACCCCTAAGCTTGCTACGCTGATTCAGGGAGCTCTGGCCTGCCCTGGGTTTCTAGATCATCCATGTGCCCGCCCCCATTTGATGCTTTTATCACTCGGTTTTCGGCTCGGCCGGCCTCCTCGGGATTCATTGAGCGTTGGATTTAAGGATTCGGGGGATCTATTTTCAATTTTAGTCGAGTTTGCTATCCCCGCGGAGGATGAGCGCGATTCATAGTTCCCGCCATGCATTCTTCCAGTTCTTTTTAGCTTATTTCATAGGCCTTCCCTTTACCCCCGTCGGGTGACTCTCCTCGCTAGTCTTCTTGACCTGTTGGCGGAAAGCAGTCTGCTAGACGTACACATTCTTTTCTGCCTCCTGAATTCGCGGTTGGAGTCACGGGGCGAAAATGGCAACTCGTAATGTTTGCCTGCCCGTTCTTTTCCTCTGTCCGATCTTTCGATTTTTTTTTGACGACAGACATAAGTCAACATCTTCTTCCGACGTCTTGGACTGGGTCTGTTTAAGTGGTCCCGGTCTCGGGGACTCCCCACGGCGTCGGGCGCTTTCCTCTATTCACGTCGCACAAGGACGGTGGCATTCTCAACTTTACTCTCAGTCCATATTGCCCATGTCTATATGCCGAGATCGGAGGAATCCGGACCTCTTCCTCCCATTAAGACCTCATATTGAGAAAAGAGAAGAATGGGGGAAAGTTATAAGCGCACCCCGCCGACTCGCGGTCCGACCGATCATTCCGAAGGAGAATCGAAGCTTTGAATGGCGGGAAGCTTTATCACTTCTTCCCCTTCCCCTGTTGTACGGCCAGCCATTTTTGCGTCTACTGTGCTCGTTAGGATTTCATTTTCCTTTTGGCAGAAGAGGGATTTCCGATTCTCTTGAAAAACGAAAAAACAAAAAAGCCTGCCTTGAACCTTTTTAGGTGACTCTTTCCCCTTTTTTTCAGTCCGGAATGGTTGATAGAACACAAGGATAGAGTGACAGCAAGTCGCCCCCAGATCGAGCCAGAGGGAGGAAACTTGATGCGGGTAAGCTTGATGGGGGGCGGATAGAATAAGAGACTTTCCTGGAGGGTTATCGTAACACAGGACTAGGTGGTATGGAAGGTCCGGTTTGAATTGTAAGTAGTAGTTTTTTGAGATACAGAGAACACTTCACGTTGACTCTGTCTTTTAATCAAATAAAATTAGGCTGATCCCCG
>Ga0179591_1326273_pt1 | contig 11520 bp, 11 predicted proteins | sample CZOMad2_1_08_16f_FD_182891 | JGI IMG/M metagenome (GOLD analysis project Ga0179591, IMG submission 182891) | Vadose zone soil fungal communities from Angelo Coast Range Reserve, California, USA - CZOMad2_1_08_16fungal (PacBio error correction) | ecosystem: Environmental > Terrestrial > Soil >... | reverse complement strand
TTTTTTTTCCTCCCGGGTCCGCATGTAACACCCGAGCACAACTTGGATGCCCCAGCAGCTCCATTACTTACCTCACGCCTCTGATGCCCGCAACAAATATTTTCCCCCCCCCCCTTTACGCTCAGCCCCTTTATTCCCCCCCTCCCCCTCCTCCTTAACGTCCACTTAGCAAACACGCCTTTCTGCTCGGTAACATTGCGGACCGTTGTCCATGCGGCGTCCAGCCACCACCCCACAAGCTTTTTTTAGAACTAGTTTTTCTTGTGTTTTTTTGGTTGGGGTTTTGGGTTTGGGGGGTTTTTTTTTTCTTTCCTTTCCCCCCCCCCTCTTTCCGTTTCCTTTCCAAGGTGAGATGCGATCCCTACAATTCCCCCCCTGGCTCCGCTTACTTTCACAGTGGGGCTAGGGCTCCCCCCCTTTAAGTCTTTGAACTTCTCGGCCTTGCCCCGCCCCCCCCCTCTGGAGTATCTTTACGGCTGGCCCTTTCCTTCTCAACCCCTATCTGGATGTTTTTGTGAAGGGCGCCTGCGAAGAAGTCTTCTTCTGTCCCCCCCCACACTTCTCCCGGTGGATTCTTCTTAGACCAGGACAGTTTTCCTCTATTTAGACGTCTTCGGTTAGTCCGAGAAACCCCTTTTTTCAGCTAATCTTTTTCTTGCCCTTGCCCCAGAAGTGCTTCTTCTATTTAGGTTTACTTACAACATTTCATGAAGCCATGAAACTACTTCCCAATTGGTTGTATTCGGTGCCAGGAAATCCGCACGCCCCCCAGCACTATTTCTCTTTTTCGTTTTCCCCTATTTTTGGTGGGAGTAAAGACGCCCTCATGCGTTCCATTTTGCGAGATGATGGGTAACGTTCTTCTGCGACAAAAGTCGTGTTTGTTTACCAAAACTTTTCCCCCCACACTTTTTCCCCGTCTTTCCTCGAAGACTTTAGCTCAAAGCTCACCCCCCTTCATTCCTTACCAACTTTACTTTTGCCTAAGTTACCCACACGGCTTACAACTGCTTCGTGGGTACCCTTTCGAAGCCAACTTTTAGCGCGCAAATTGGCTGCTATCGCTGATGGTTCTTCATCCTTTTTGCGGAGTCCCCGGAAACTGGTAGCGCAGGAGTCATATTTGGTCTGACCAGACAACGGCGTAGAACATATTGTTGCCACTTCCCTCTGACTTCTCTGATTTTTCTGTTCTAAGCTTTGGACCTTAAGGAATAACGATGAACCCCGTCCATTTTCCTTCGTCTCCCTCTCTAATATGGAGCTAACTATAACAATTTTTTACGTTTGTTTCTTTTCCTCTTAAGGCTGCAGGTATGGGCCTTTTTGCAGGATCCCAAACAAGTCTTATTGAGATTTCATATTTAGGAGATGTTCTGTTTTATTTGTGAACACTCGGTACATCGATTTCGCACCTCAGTCACTTTCTGTTCCTACTACTTTTTCTTTTATTGTTGATGATTCCTTTCATTTCGCAGCACTTCGGCAGCCTTGATCAATGGAAGGAAACGTAACCTTTGTCCCCCCCCCACCATCCACTTACTTTGGAGTTTAACACACGCGAGGACCCCATCTGCGTGGGATTTGGGCGGTATTTCGGGGATCAACCAACTCCCTGTCTTTCTTTTGAGTACACCCTCTGTCACACAATAAGAATGGAAAGGCCCGAATGTTGGTTGCCCCTTTTTGTGAACATGTACTTTACTTTCGCAATGGCATTCCTCGATTTTTCCCTCCTTTATGGATTCCCCATTTGAAACGTTCCGCCATTTTTCCTGAGTGCTCACTTCCAACGTACCCCATAAGGGGAAGCGTTTGTGCAGCCTCCGTTATTGTCGGGAATAGTTTAAGTGCATCGCTTTTTTGCAGCACCCCGAAGGGACCCGCGCAACCTGACGATAAATATGTTACGCTCTTCGGCCCACTCCTTTCTCCCGCTCTAATCCCCCCGTCCCCCGTGCTGCAATTCGAATTTCGCCGACGGGACCCTGCCGAATAAATTTTCAACTACCTACAACCGAGCTTTCTTCATGTGATTGTCAACTTCGGGTCAGGCCGTTGAAAACGAGCCCTCCCACCCCCCCCCAGATAGCCCAATCTTCTCTTCGTTGGCGATAACATAGTTTGTTGCCACTAGTTGCAAAACGATCCCCCCCTCGGGTGCTCTTTTTCCTTTACCAATGAGGCAATCCTCCCCCCCCCCCCTTTTTGATTCTGCAAAAACAGAGTGTGGCATCTGTCTTGTTACCCCGTTTTCTGCGTCAGGCTGCAAACCCTTTTATTCCTTCCCTCAAGTGCTTGCATCTAGTTTTTCACCTTAGAAAGTTTCGTCTTATTGTTTCATTTAGATCCCCTACCTCAAAGGATTATGCTCTCTATCTTCCCTCCTCTTTAGTATTTATAGATCTCCTACTGTTTTTGTTTCTGACTCGATCCAGTCGGGCCCCTCCTCCCCCATAACGTGGCGTTTCCTCATTCTCGACCCTTCCAATAAAAAGTCGTCTCGTTTTTGAAACCTGGCACATTTTTTCGTATAATATCGCCCCTTCAGGTCCTTCAGCAGCGTGTGTTCCAGTCCTTAATCACAACATTCATTACCACACTCGTTGTTCAGACTATAGGTACGTTCGGGTAGCCCTCTTTGGGGCAAAGTAATCCAATGTTAGGGAGCATTTTCCCCTATTTGTGCCCTTTAAATTTCAATATTTACACGACAATCTCGATGTTTTGAGGCTATTGAGTGCTTGGTCCCCCTCCCGTTCCAATCTCCCCTCCAGCCGTTGCAACATACCAAAAATACAAGAGCTTGTGCTTTCTACCTCAAGAACGAGGATTACTATCAGTGATTGAAAGTCATCCACTGCCTATTTCTCCCTAATTGGTTTTTTTCATTTCCCGTGGCGGATCCCTCTATTATTTCCCACCTTTGATAAGAGCTGTCTTCCCACTGCCTTTTTATTCTCTTCCCGAGCTGAGTGTGTAGATGCTTTTCTACGTGCTGCCAACTTTAAACTCTTCTAGCCCTAACTTCATTGACGCACCCAATCCCTAGTTCCCTTTTCTGTTTTTTGACAGTACTTCACATTTGCTGACCCCGTTGCGCCACTTCTTCCCCCCAAATAAAGGTCTCATGAGCTGCTGTCAATGGCCGCCCTGCAAATCTTCTTTTCAAGTTCCACTTCAACAAGTTTGACCCAGCTTCCTTCGTTTGAGTCTTGAGTTTCCTCTGTTGGTAATAAAACTCCCCATCATTAGTCTTGACTCTTTCTCTCTCCTCCTCGCAAGGCACCCCTCCCCCTCATTCCCCCCCTTCTTCGCAGGTATTAAGAATCAACCACCAGTATGTTTTTTCGACAGGTAGTTCACTCCATGATCAGAAACGGCAATTTCTTGTCCTCCTTTCACCCTGTCAGAAGCCTTTTCCCCCCCGTCAGACCGCCGTTTCATACCCCCTGAACATGGTTATCTCATTCCTGCGCCGGCCCCCCTCGTGTTCCACCCAATCCAGCACCATTTCCCCTTCCCAACGTCAAAGAACTCCACATAAATCATCCCCCCACCCGACTTTTTCGCCTTCCCCCAATACTCGCAGCCTATACACCAATAATGAAACCTGTATAGGTTAGCTCTCTGCTTCTTCCTTACTCGCCCCTTCACTGACCGTTTCCCCCCTTTTCTGCTTCTCCAAATACAGAATAAGATTATCATAGCCGTCCTTTAAGCACCCTACTCCTCCTTCGGGTTATTCGGCTCGCCTCCCCACTATTCTCCCCCCACCGTGCAGGAAGTCGTTTGCATTTTCGACACCATGATTAAGGAATCTATCGTCACCCCTTTTTTCCGTCCCCCCCCTACATTCCCTGTTTTTTTTCCCCCCTCTGCACTCCCGATCGTTGTCAAGGTTGTAAGCCAGTAACGAAGTTTTCACGTTGGCGGTCCCTCTTTGCACCTACTTTCTATTACACCCCTTATTATTCTTCCCTTTGGTGCCTCCCGAAACGTCTTCCTTTTTCCCCATTCGCCTAAAAACGAGTTGATTTTTACCCCCTCGGACCCATCCCCACACTGGAGACCCTCGTAATCGTCTTGAACTTGCGCGATTTACTCCCCCCCGATCCCAACCACGTTTTCCTGTATGTTATGCTCCGATGACCTTTGTAGCGCACCAAACCCCCCCCGCTACTCAGCCAATTCCCTTTACAACGTAAATTTTCCTTCTCCCCCTGTCTAGACTTTACGCCAGCAACCCCCTTTTCCATTCCGCATTACGAGTAAGTTTCGACACTTTTTATATTGGTGTAAAACATACTCCCCTCTTATGCTCCCATTCTTCGCCTAGGCATTCCCCCCCCAAATCTACATCCATAAACCCCCGAGGCATTCCTTTTCTACACCCGCATCGGTGAGACTCAGCCCCTGGTCAAGGAAATGTCCTTGCCATTAGTCTGATTCCCTCTGTTTTGTTAGCATCCCAATAGCAAACCAAGACGTCTTCGCCAGTTGGTGGCTCTTCGTAGTCGCGAAATCCGATAGATCCCCGTCCCTGGAAATCACGTTAAACCCCCCCCGCCCTTCCTCTCCTGAAAGGCCTCAATCCGGCCTTCTTTTTCTCAGACAACGCGAGTCGTATTCATGTGTTGAGGGTTTGACCAAAGTGACGGGAGTGCAGGAAAGGCTGCCGTGGTTTTTCTTCTGATCCCCATTGACCTGTTCCTCTTCATGTGGACCTGGTTCGGTATGCAATTTTTTTCCCCAGTTCTCCAGTCAAAAGGGAAGATTTAGCTGGGAACTACTATCGTTTCTTCTTTCACTTTTCTGAATCTTTTTTCTGGCACCCTCCCAGTGAGTATTGCGCCCATTCGTAGGATGAGGAGAAACCGTTGGAAGGTTCTCAGAGTAAGACATCCGCGCCAAACACTGACAAGCTGATGATCTTCTTCCTCTGGCTATCTTCTTTTCTTCGTTTCATCCTCCCCTACTTGTTGGTGTTGTTTTTTTTCCGCTAGCGGACCCAATGATTGGGAAGTTGCTGGTAGCAATCGGCTGAAACCCCTCGCACGGTTAATTAACGTGGAGATGCGGGTTATTGGGGTCTTTGCACGGAGTTGGCCAGGTGGCGCTCCTCTGTGAGTGACTGAAGATTTGGAGTTTATTTAGATTTTCGGGGATGGATTTATCAGAGTGGTTGACTGTTTGGTGGACGTTTTAGTTTTCCTCCGTGGGGGTTGCGAGGTGTTTTTAGGTTGACAGAGGTGTCCTTTGGTGAACCGCCTCGGTTATCCCTATCCCTTAGTGGTCCGTACCTCGGGCTAGCGCCGGTGACGGGTACTTCCTCACTGTTCACCCCGCATCGCCCGCTAGATCTGCGGCCACCCGCCTCCCCTGGGTTCCTCTCCTCCCTCTCCACCGCGACGGTCGAGGGCTTCCTTGCGCTTCTCTTTCGTCTCCTCCCCCTAGAACCTCGACCTCGTCGTTCTTCACCCCGGTTTGCCTCGGGATCTAGCCCGTTCCAGTTGGCTCGCCCGGCCGATGCTTCCCCCACAAGGCTCAACCCTACATAACCGAGTGGGTTGGGGGACCTGGAGTAGTTGGGGGGTTTTGGTGAACGGCATTTCTATGAGAGGGAAGGGTTGGGGAGGGTTGAACGTCTCCCGCTTATACTCCGGTATTTTCATCATTTATGTTGGTTGGGTATTACCTTCCTCTCCCCTCCTTTCCTCCAAGGTGGTCGAAATACTTTTTGTTATGCTTGGTGTTTCCGTTCCCCAGAAAAAACTGGATGCATTCCTGGACGTGGTTGGTCGGGTGTCTGGTGGTGTTGAGAATCGGTGGAGTTATTGGGATTTGGCTCAGGAATTGACGCTCTGGTAGGTCTTTAGTGGCCCTTATTAGGGGGAGTATGGTGAAGTCGTGTATGAAGGGCTCTTCCCGCTTTATTCGTTATGCGCTTGCAATCCCCTTCATTTTCCCACGTTTCGACCCCCGCCCTCCCCAATATCGGTTTGGAGTTGGCGTCACGGAGGTTCCGGGGATCCCCTAACTTTCTGTCCTGTGACTAGTCGTTTCCGGGGGGAGGATTAAAGGTGCCGGTTAACCTCCTGTGGACGCATCCTTGGGCCACCGCCCCTGGGGCTCACCCTTACCGTCATTCTATGGGGGTGTGAACTTTCTCTGCCGCAGGTGATTTTTAGTCTGCGGGGGGGGGGCGGGGATTGGTTTCGGCCTCCGGGTCTGGGATCGTAGTGGGGGTGTGTTGGGTTAAATTGTGGGTTAATGGGCTCGACTCCGGCGAATTCAGGTTGGAGCGTGTGGGCATGGTGGCCGAATCATCTTACTCCATGTGGGAGGGGGGTTTTAATTGAGGGGGTGTTAAGTGCGGGGTGTGTGGGTTTGTCCGGGTATTGGACTGTGTTTAGTTATCGGGTTTGTTTTCTTTTTCCTTGGGGCTTTCTTTTTTTCTTTTTTTTTTTTTTTTCTGTTTTTTCTTTTTTTCCATAATCAGCGGAATTCCTTCCCGCTATTTAAACAATAGACTCAAATTGGCTTTCTGCGCCCCCCCCCCCCCCCCCAGGTAGCGCGTAACGCCTTAACTGAAGTAGGTTTTCAGGCCCCGCTCCCTTACTTTGCGGAGCCTCACTTTATATCGCACCCTCCTCAGTGTCCTCTCCTTTCTCTAGTCCGCAACAATCACGCCTTTCCTTCTCTTGCAACCCGTCACTCTTTTCCTTAAGGTCTGTGTCTTGCACCCTGATACGATAGAGTTTTTTTTTCTCCTTCTTCCTTTTTTGATTCTTTCCTTTATCCCTATTACCAGTTTACGTGTGGGGGAATGGCGTTTTTCCTTTGCGCGTCCCCTAGCCGCTCCCCCAATGTTCTCTCCCGCGAATCTGTGTTTTCTCTTGTCGGCTCCCCGTGGCGACGGAACTATTTCGAATGCAATTTCTCTCCTTTTACGCGCAAGTGGTTTTTCGTCGACATCATCCGCTCGTCTCTTGAATTTTTTTGCTGCGCTGTTCATCTGAAGGATCTTTACCCACACGGAAACCCCACCACTGGGCGTAGGCTTCTTTGGAACCTTTGTAATCTCTTCCTGTTCCCCTTCTTCTTTTTCTCGCCAGGTCAAGCTGTTCGTCGCCCTTGTACGGCCAAGAAGTGAGGCGGTTTTGTAGTTTTGGTTTCCTATACATTTTCTCTCCTAACATACTTCACTTTTTTGTATAGGTCTCATTCACTCTCGCAATGTCAGAACTCTTGGCGTTGTTTCGACCAGTCTTTTTGGACTTCAGGTACTTCCCCCCCCCCCTTGGCCCTCTTCCAATAAGCGTTCCATTCTGATAGATGATGCCAGGTTAATCCGTCGTTGATTCCCCCTCTCCTCCCTACCCCTGGTGCACCGTCATCCCGCAGACGTAGATTTAACAGCGTCCAATTTACTCCCCCTGTTCTTTGTTCTCGTGTCCCTCAACTCCTTTTATTTTACTTTTGCTCTCTCCTCCCCCCCCCCGGTGATCAGGCGCGGACAACCTGTACTCTCGATTACAGGAAAATTTCCCCACCAAAGATCTCGATTTTCTGGAAGACGTTAGCAGGAGAATAGTTGACTCCCGAATCCCCGTTTCTCTATAGGCAATTCCCCTTCACTTCCATTTTTTTGTTTCCCATCCTGATGTTCTTCCCTTTTTTTTCTTTTTTTTTTCACGCCCGGCCTACCACAGGTTTCCCTTTTTCCTTTTCTCCTTTATGAGCAAACCTTTATACGGTTTATATAGTTCCTAGGACTGGGGCGGCAGGTCAAAAGCCTTCTGGAGCTTCTCTTTTCGTCTTTCTTTCTCGCGTGTGGGGTGTGGTCTTGGTGCGGGACAATTGTACAGGTTTCCCCCGAAACGCAGTCACTGCTTGTAAGACTTCGTCTGTCCCTTTGTTCACTATTCGACCTTTTGAATCTCATCCTCCTTCCATGTCTTGTAGCATCAATTGTATCAAGACCTAAAAAATCCCTAAAGGTCTTGGTCTTCTTAGTGTTCCCCCTCGAGTAAATCCTATTGGGATTGGTCCCTTCGTTCGTCGCTCATGACTAGAACAGTGAATACCTTCTTTTTAGGGCTCTTCCCCACCCCCCTTTTTCTACCAATCCTCAAAGACCCTTCATTCTCTTCTGACGAAGTTGTTGGTTAAGTGAGGGCCCTTTGAGCATACCCCTCTCCCTGACCTTTTCTTGCCGCTTTGGTGATCGCAACCTTTTCCGTTTTCCCCACTTGACCCATTGCGTGCTGCCAATGTAGAAAACAAAGACCTGTTCCCTCTTCGTTGTTCACTCCCATTTCTCTTTGAATCCTTTTTTACGTTTGCCGCCGCAGCCTTCCCTCGCGGTTCTCCTTGATGAACCTGAAAGATACATTTCTTGTCTGACTGGGATTCTGCTCCGCTTACCCCTTGAAAACACGTTTTTCCAGATTTTTCCTGGTCCCTCCTGACCCGACTTCTCAATCTACTACAGTTTCTCTTCCTACCCCACCTCTCTTTTTTCTTGATGCCACTTCGGGGCGGCCGTAAACCCCTTTGCCACTCCCGCACGATGCTCCCCCTTGTTTAGACTGCTAGGATTGGTAATATCCCTATGTTAATTTATGTTGAACCCCATCGTTTCCCCCTCCTTTTCCCCCTGGCTATTGCCTACCACTATTCAACTCACCCTGACTTACCTTCTCTCACACCAGTTCGTGTTTTTTTGGGAATCGGAACTTCCAACCGTTGCGCCTTTCCACGTGTCTGCTTTTCTTTGCATTCCCCCCCCTTTTCCATCCGGCCCCTAACAAACTTATACCCTTTCAACAAGCATATTGTTCCTTTTTCACTCCACCCCCCTGAGTTCATAGGCCGCCCTCCTTATGACCTCATATGGCATGACCGGAGTGAACTATCGATATGTTTTACGAAGGTCTTTGGTGTTTTTCTTCTCCTCTTAGTCATCGGCTCGTCATATCCGGGGCGTTCCGTTCGCGCCCCGAAGGGTAAAAAAAGCAAAAGTGGTCCCACTTTGTGAATTTTTTTAGATCCGATGAACCCTCTTTTTTAAGGAATTGCCATGGGTTGCCGCCTTTTTCCCCTTCCCCTACCACGGTTTATAAACTTCCCGATTCCACCATTTTCTTACTATCACTCTTTCGTTTTGAGTTCCCTTTGGGCAAGCTAGAATGTGAGAATTTCCCACCCATGGACCACCTAACTTTCCACTCCTCCTGTCGATGTACGCAATCCACGTTATCCGCTAACTCTTTCCTTCTCTTAGGCCTAGAGTGACGAATCCATGAACTCCCCCGCCCGTGGCCAATAAAGTCCACTAAAATTCCTTTTTATAGTCTTTCACTTCCCTCGCAACTGTTCTATTCAGTCTGCTCATTTCAAATCTTCGAAGACTTGGATTAGGGTAGGGTGCGCGCATCCCTTAATTATCAATTTTGTGCTCCTCTTGCACCCCATATGTCGCTGGCCTTTTATTCTCTCCCTTCCTGAGGAAAGTTGCGTCTGTGAAACAAACCGATTACCCGGCCCATCATTTGCATTTAGCACCCCCCGCCTATTCCCTTCTTTTGTTCTAGTGAGGAAAGACCATTGTAAAAGAGGGACAGTTTATCCACCTGCTGTCCAAAATAAAGCGCCGTTCGGACTGAGCTTCCTTGGCGCCCCGCCATGGCTGCATTTCACTCCCCCCACCACCAAATTTCTCAAGTACATTAGTGGTTCTCCAATCTTGTGGACTCCCCTTCAATTTAGTAGGTATCTCCTATAGCATAGAAATTACCCCAAATCCCTCAGTTAGACCCTTATTTCCGAAGATCCTCCCCCACTTCCTTATTCTCTTTTTGCCAACGGTCGTTCCTTCATTTCTTCTCACGACTGTGACTTCCAAAAGGTAAGAGAATGGAACAAATTTCCTGCCCGCGCCCGTAAAGCTTCCAGAATCCTTTCGGTCCATTTTTCCGGAGGTTCTCATCAAAAAAGATTCGCCTCACTGAAAGGTGGCAATGCCAATCTCTTTCCCCTTGCCTTTTTGCTGCATCAACCTTCCCCCTTTTCCCTTTCAAATTTAAAACTAATGAAAAACCTTTTATATGTTAGCCCGAGGATAAGGAATCTCCCCTTCCCTTCCGTGATTTGATTCGTTCTTCCTTGCTTCCAACTCTGAGTCAGTATTCTCCCCTACAAACATGCTTCGTTGCTTCCCACTTTCTAGGAAGTGTTTCTCTGGAGTAATCTATAATGATCCACGGCCCACCTCCATATTCGCAATCGTTTCTCACACCTGATTCCCTCAGATCTTCTCCCACCTTGTGCAAATTTCCCACGTGCTTTCCTCTCCCCCCCACGACCTAAAGCGTTTTTTTTTCTTGTTTCCCTTTTTTTACTAGCCCCCAGTAAATTTTTTTTTTTTTTCGTCCGCTGGCGGATTGAAACTACTTATTCGATCTTTTTTTTTGACCCCCATCTTCCCTCCTTCTCTTTTGGCGGTACCGGTAGAATAATCTGGCAGAATGAACTCTATTACTCGGTCCTGTCTTCTTCAATCCAAAATAATTTCCTAAACCACGTATCCTAATCTTGCTGTGAAATTGAAGAGCTTCCTGTCCAGCCATATACCCCCCCCAACTCGGAATTAGGTTAATTCTTCAGGATGACTTGTATCGCCCTCAAACTACCCCGCTCCTAATTCCGCACCAGTCCGGAAAAGACCCCTCCTATTGAAGCTCACCAGGTAACTCTACCCAGAACAGATTCTTCCTGTTAGACTCAGACTACCCGTTAGAAGTGTTTTGTACCGACCTTCTTGCCTAGGTTTCGCCGACTCAAACCCCACCGGCCCTGCAACATTTCTCCTCCACTATGTCCCACTTTCGCGTAGAGCTCATAAGAGGTGCGGTGAACGGTTGTTATTCCATTCGATCTCAGTCGCCGTTTTGTAAGCTCCCACGACCCCCTATATTCTATCTCTCGCCCTTGGATGTCTTTATCGCGGGAGGCCTCCTGCTCGCGCTTGTAACCAATGGAAATCGCAAACTGCCCTCAATTCCCAGCAATTATGCCTAGTGCTAAGACCCCCCTCGCTCCTTATAGTCCTGGTTCACGCCGTCTGTTCAGACGTTGTAGAGTTGGAACCAAATGCCTTTGGTAGTTGCAACGTTCCCACTGCTTGCCTGCTCCTTTCTTGACTTTCTGTTCACTCTTTGTTGGCGGGTCCTCCCTGAAAGTGCCGTTTTTCAAACAGGCCTATTGTGTTTTCCGGTGTCACTCATACGCCGGTTGTAATCCGGAAGCTTATTGGCGTCCCTCCCCCCCCTTTTAAGTTCTTTTCCCATCTCCTTAGTCCCTTCGATGGAGGACGGGGATGGTGAAAGGAAGGACCTCTACCCCTTGTGTAGCCTTTTTTTTTCTCGCGTGAATCCCCCCCCCCAACCCTACAACATGAATCCTGAAGAGGGATTTCCCCTTGATCTATAGTGGAAGATACTTGTTTGTAGATAT
>Ga0179591_1321435_pt1 | contig 11521 bp, 11 predicted proteins | sample CZOMad2_1_08_16f_FD_182891 | JGI IMG/M metagenome (GOLD analysis project Ga0179591, IMG submission 182891) | Vadose zone soil fungal communities from Angelo Coast Range Reserve, California, USA - CZOMad2_1_08_16fungal (PacBio error correction) | ecosystem: Environmental > Terrestrial > Soil >... | reverse complement strand
TTTAAGCCATGACATCGGATGCAGCTCACTTCCAGATTCTTTTCCTTCCTTCACTTGTCTTTTTCTCGCGTGCTGGAAACTCTTACTTCAAGTTCCCCATTAATCTTGCTCGAGGGGTTGAACTGGCACTTCCTGACATGATGACTCGACAATATCGACTGGCCCGAACGTCAATCCCTTCTGTTTTTGGGACTTCCGCTTATTTTTTGCTCGACTTCCCCTCCCCTGGGCGCGCCGTTTTCCCCTTTTGTGCGGCAGTCGTCATTCCCATTCTTCCGGTGCAGCATTTTTCTGCCCACACTCGTGTATATCTTTAGTTTGCGTGTTTTCTTCTGTTTGAGCTTTTTGTTTCTTGCCCGCCTTCAAGTATGATGGACAGGATTTCATCCGGTCCTTTTTTCCCTCATCCCTTATTGTCAATGACGATTCAAACAGAAAAGGGTCTTCGCCTTTCTCCGATCATGTTTTTCCTCTGAGCCGCCTGCTTTCGTTTCTCCATGTCGAGAGCGGTTTCCACCCCCCTTTGACTTGCCTCTCGCCTTTGCCTTCTACCCCTAGATTTCTGCTTGGGGTTGCCCGGGTCTCCCGCTACCAAGATTTGCCCGTCTTTTTTTTCGAGGCCCTTGTTTTCCCTGCCTTGCTGCCGAAAGTTTTCTTTAAGATACGGTAACCTGATGTGAATCCTTCCTTCAGGATTTCCCCCCTAGAGGTGTTCGGAACCAGGTGTTTGTGGTCGAAGTGTGGCATTTGGCCTGATTACTTCGATAGATCGCTCTCATGCAGAGCCTTCGATTTCCCCTCCTTTTTTCCCTTTTCCCCGACGATCCCTTCACTCAGAGCGCGATAGGGTTGTTTCACATTCCTCGTCTAGTTTAGTTCCCTGGTCTTCATACATTGAGTGACTCTGCAGTCTCATTTTCTTCTTTTTATTTTTTGTTTGTCGGCACAGCCCTACCCTCCCGTTGACGCCCTCGTTCTGTCGTGTGACAGTCCCCCCTTCCCTTCTGCCGTTTTAAAGTATTCAGTTTTTCTTCGCATCCCGGACCCCCCCCCCTTTTTTTTTGGGTTTGTGATTTTCTGCCCCGCCACGATTGAGGTCGTCGCGCGGTCTGTTTATGGCTGCCTAAAGACCGGTCTCCTCCCCAAGTCCCAATTTTTCTTACCGTGGATGAGGCGTCGCAGACTATACCTTTTCTTTCGTTATTTTTTCCTGGTCTCTGTAACTTAGTTCTCTTCTTCCGCTTCCCGTATCTCGTATTGATTGAATGAACCTTCCGCCCCTCACGTATCCCCACGAATATCTGAGCACATTCTTCCCAGGTTTTTTATTTCCTCCCCCCCCCGCGGCCGATTGAAGGCATTGTGATACCACTCTTCTTTCATTCCAAAGGTGTAAGTATGTCTCTCGGTTTCATGCGGCTCTCCCCCCCCCTTGTCCCCTGGGAAGTTTCTCATGTCTTTAGCAGGATTTCAGCCTATGCTTCCCATTTTTCATGCGGGATGCGTGAGGCGTTCCCCAGAGCACAGGCTCATGAGTTTCTCCTTCAAGTTGCCTAAGGCACCGGGTGATCCGTGGACGCACCGGATCATGTCCTCTGACCTCCCCCTTTCTCTGTCCAGTTTTTTAGTTTCCTTTGTCCCACATTTCACCACATTGCCAGTGTTCCTTCGCCGCAATCTTCACCTTTCCTTTCTCTTTCCTTAACATTCCTGTCTTTTTCCCATTTGTCGGTTCGGAATTTCCTGCTCCTAAGAGGGTCCTCCATTCCCCCAACCCCCCCCTTTTCTTTCTAGTCAGGCGATAGGCCCACCCTTTTCTTTGTTTCACCTGCTCTGTTTGAACGATGCACGCAACTCGCCGAATCGCTGGCAACTCCCTTGTTCCTCATTATGCCATTTTTCCTCCTCTGCTGTTAGTTACGAAATTTTCTCATTACGATCAGCTTCAGGCCCTAGTTTTCACCTAGTCAGGTCAGTCCCCTTTCAGTCAGCCTCTCACTCCCTCTTCTGACCTGTACTGAGCAGTAGTTGGTTTTGTATGTTGCCATCTCCAAAAACAGATGCGGGATCCTTGGCAAGCGGATGGTCGGGTTTATTGTCCTTCAAGCGGCCGTTGCGATTTCTTTCTTCTTCACTACTGGCTCCTTCCTCGCCGTATCTTGTTTCTTCCTTTCAATCCCTTTCGCCTTTTTGCTCCCCCCCCCCACCTCTTTTAGCATTCTCATGCAGCATTTTCGCACAGTTCTAGGTTCCGTTCTCTCGAGTCTTCTTCTTCTGGTAACGGCCACGGCCAATCACAGGTTTTGACTTGAGTGGGTGTCTTACTGACTCCAAGCCAGATCCCCTCCTTTCCTGCCGTGGTTCTTTTTCCCTTTCCCTTTTCTTTGTTTTTTTTGAGAGGCGAGCAACCCTTTGACAGCAGGTTCGTGCTGGCTTTCGTTGAAAACAAGTCTTTGCTTCCCCCCTTCAAACCCCCTTATGTGCATGTTATTGCCTTTTCACGTTCCGAGGACTCTTCCGCGGAGTAGATTTTCCGCTGACCGTCTTCCCTTTTTCCTTTGCTGTGATGTAAACGATTCGAGTCGCTTGTTTTGCTTGGCCTCAGAACTCGCGAGTATTTCATTTTTATCCGGGCACTCTTGCCTCTCCCAGGTTCGTTATGCAAAGTATTCGTTCAATTCGTCGACTTTCCCCCTCAGGCTCCTTTCCCGTCGTTTTTAGCATCTGTGGGGTCCACATCAGCCCCCAGGATTCGTTCCCCTTTATTTATCCCCTCACGTGCTGCGTGCTTCTGAGCCTGTCTGATGTTGCTGTTTCCCCCCCTGATAAATTAACGCCTGAAGCTGTGAAATCTGATATCCCCCTTTTGACTTGCCCTTGAACCGTGCTGTGCCACTGTGAAAAGTTAAAGCCTTGGTGCTTTCCTTATGAGTCTTGGCGGAAGTTAGTGGCATTGCCCTAAGGCTTTTCCCCCCCTCCTAAGTTTTTGCGTGATCGCTGCCCGAGGCGTTATGACAGATGGTGTTTGTTCGATTCTACGTATGTTCTGATCTTCGTGTTGCTGAGCCCGTACCCGAAAACATGTTTGGTACCCTGCGTCTGTTCCGGGACACGCGAGTTCTTTTTAAGCCTTTCTCCTCTGCTGCCTGCAACTTTCAGGGGTCGTATTTTGTAATCACCCGAGTCCCTGTGGGCCCTCAATTTTCGATTCCGAGGGTCCTGGAATATTTGGCCGAGCTGTTGGCACAGGGGCTCCTGTCCATTCTTTTTGTTGGCAACTACCTCCTGTTTCTGACCACACGGGCCACATGCTGGGAAATTTTTTGCCTCTTCTTGCCCTGACAGGTCTTGTTGTCGATGTCAGTTTGTTCATTTCATTTCTTTCTCTCCTACACCTTACACCCTGGTGCCCTTCCAAGATGTAGGGAACAACCCCTAGTCTCTTCCTTTTTGGTTTTCTTTCGGACGTCCTGCCCAGGTCTGTCGTTTAAAACACCCTTCTTGGTTTGAACTTTCCCCGTTTAATCCCCACACCGTATCTTTGGTGGCATGGTTCCGACTTTTCGCATGTTAATGTTTCACCACTCTTTCACACCTTTTTTCCTTTCGCGAAGCTTCCCATAGACGTTCTTCGGGTCTGAGCCTTTTTCTGGTAGCCTGCGCCATTTTACCAGACCCTCCTCTTCTTCCCCCATCAGCATGGTGTGCTGACGGTCATACGTTATTTAGTGGATTAACCGTTTCCCCCCCCCAACTACGTTTTTTCCAAGCAGGTCAGATTCAAGACTCCCGGGTCTCAACCGTCTGATTTTCTGCCGCCCACAGAAGAGACGATCAGGGCCCCTTCTCGCCACGGTGGTTACATCGACCCTTTGTCGCCCGCGACCGTTGCTTGTTCACAACCCGCTATCTCGTAACAGGTAAGTTTTTTTCCCAACTCCACCTGTTTCGAATGATATAGGCGCGGTTTTTCATCATCTCTCTCTTGCAAATGATATATTCCCCCCCTCCCCACTCCCCTCACCATGGTCGATACACCTCGACGTTCTTGGGCTATCCTTCATTGATGTCTTCTTTAATACTGTCACCCCTTTTTCCTTCCCATGCATGTCCAACGAATCACTGCCCAAAATAGGAGGACCCCTTTAGGAATTTTTCCTCTCAAAGATCTTTCGTTCGTTATGAGCGGTAGCCGGAGTTAGGGTTCCCCTTCCCAGTCATATTGAGCAAACCCGGCTTCGCCATGTCTGAACGCTTCAAGGGTCGTTCCGAATTCCCTCCCATGATTTTTTTCCGGGCTGTATAGCTTAACTGTTAGTTGCTTTCCATCCTTCTCCACCCCCGATGGTGTGTCCACCAGTGCTGTCTTCCGGGACATTAATGGGAAATAACCTATCTCCCGCGTCGCTTTTTTTCCCCCCCCAAGTATCTGCCGGAAACACCGCACAAATAACCGCGATATACCCTCATTTTCTCTTTGCTGCCTTTCCGCATTATTTTCCTTGAAGTCCGCAATGGTTGTCGGACCAATTGGCTTCCTCCGACCCTTGGGGAGCCAGTTGTTTTCTTTGCCCAGCCAGCTTTACGGTCGTTTCTGTGTTTTACATATTCCATTGTAATTCCCTGACAGTTCCCTGAGTGCTTGGGTATTCTACGTCGTACACGGCGATGAACAATTTCCCCAGCTCGACTTGGAAGGGTGCTCATCCTGATCTTTTTTCCTTTGACTTTTTCTCTTCTTCCTCCCTCGTTTTGTTAGTGATCCTCAATGCATCAGGCTGCAGCCCTTTTCCCTCTCCGGAAGGCACTTGTAGCTCGTTTTTTGACAAAGACGTTGAATACGTCCCTCTGCTGCGATTGGGCAGGACTGGCCTCTTCCATTCCTCCTGAAGTCCAATCTTTTTTTTTCTTTTTTTCCATAATATTGCGACCTTTAATACAGTTGACGATTTCCCAGCCCGGTCTGTCCTCCCGAAGGTTCTTTCAGGACCCTTTTTCACTTTTTCCCCTTCTCTATGCGCTTGGTATTTGTGGGTTTTGTCGGTCAGGACACGCTTTTTTTGACCGCCCGCGTGCGATCTTTCATCCAAGAGAGTTCAGTCCGCAGGCCCTGCGCGGTTCCCCGTACCCCTTCTTTTACTCTTTTTCCTCCACTAAGGGCGGCTTGGCACTTGATTCATTGGTGATCGTCCTCCCTATGCTGACTGAGTCTCCATTTTGGTGTTGCACAAGATTGCACCGCTAGACTGTTGCAGTCTCAGTTCCTCGTAGGCTTTTCTTTTTTGAGGGACGGCGAAATGCCACGATTTCCTTCCCTTTGGTGACTTTCATGAGATATTTGTCCAATGTCATGGACTCCTTATTTTCTCTCCGCTTCAGACCCTTTGCGTTTGTGCCGTTTCATGCAAATCGACCCATTTTCGTGAGGGTGACGTCTTCCAAAGGTCGATACTCATTGGAGGTATCGGGCTTCAGTATTTGCGTTTTAATGCGGATGGTGATTCGCGCGCCTGAGGATTCAACTCACCCAGCATCTCACTCGATACCGTGAATGTGAGCTCTCTCGCTTTTGTTCACGCGATTCTTAGACCTTTCTCGGTCGACCATTTTTCATGCCCTTTTTTTCGAACTCGGGCTTCTTCTGGTCCCGGACAGGACCTCCGAACGTGACTCTCTTTTCGTATTTTTCCTCCATACACGGTGCTGGCTCGAAGCACTTTCGTTTCTTTTATCCTGATACTGACCGGACGTTTTTCTCCCGATGGCCGGATTTTCGGCTCTGCATTTGAATTCGAGCTTCTTTCCCCCCTGTCTCCTCCCAAGTCCGTGGCGCGACGTCTTGAAGGATTTTGTTTTCTGTCCCTTGAACTTTTACCTTGGGATTCTCATGGATTTGTACTTCCTACTCCGCCTCGTCACGGCCCCCTTTGCAAGAGATTATTGTGTTTTTGCATGAAACTGCCGAACCTATCCCACCAAGCCTAGGACGATACTGAAGTTAAAGGCACGCGTAGACTCCTCCCCCCTTCTCCCTTAAGTCCTTGTGCTCCTGCGGTTTCCATTGCACAGTTCAAGGTGTCTAGTAGTCTTATTCCTTCTTTGTTTTTGCCACGAATCTACCGGGTTTTTCGATTCGACTGTTTCTGACGATCAGCCCTCCTTCCCAGATGTGCTGTGCTTTTGTGCGGGCAATTAATGTTAAAGCGATGTTGTCCCCACCCCTGCAGCTTACTAGTGCCACCCTTTCTCAGCGGGTCCCGTTCAGTTTTTCCTCTCGACATCCGTTTAAAAGGTCACTTCTCGGTCCGTGTTTTTCTTCCTCCGGACAAAGTGAAAGGTTTTTGGTTCCGCAGACTTACTTTTCACATTGACTGTACGCTTTCCCCCCCTTGACGGTCAATGATGTTTTCGTTCCTTTCCGGCATCCAATTGAAACCCATCACAGGTTCGGACCCCACCCAATTTTCTCTATTTTTCACTTGCGATTAACGCTCTTCGCGTTTGTGTCCGTAGCCTGTGCCACGCACCTCGCCCCTCTCTTCGGCATCCTCTTATTTCCTTCCTTCCCGGTGCCGCTTTTTTGCTTTGTCCCCGGCCTTGTGCGATCGAGTTCCCGCTTTGGTTAATCGTACAATTTTTTTGCCCCGAAAGCGCCACCTATCTTTTGCAGGTTACCTTTCTAGAACTTGATAACACGCATTTTTTTTATATGAGGTTCGCCCTTTTCCCCAGAGGACTTTACGTTTCCCTATGGCCTGGAGTGGACAGTCTTTTGGCATTAACGAACTATCCCAGTTGCGATGGTCGTCCCCCCCTTGGCGTTTGACGGCCTGTGCAGGCTGTTGCATTTCCTGCGCCGTTCGTTTCACCATCCCCCACCCTTCTTTTTGCTCGTTCAATTTTTCTTTAACTGTTATACGGTTTCGCTGTCGGTTCGCCCCTTTTTCTTCCCGGTTAAGGCCGGCACTTACCTTCCCCCCTCCGCTTTTTTGATTTTTTGATTTTGGGTATTCCAAACGTCTCTCCGCTTTCCTTTCCCTTGTCATCTCTTTTTTTCTTTCCTAATCCTCTTTGGTGTGATTAGAGATACTTTGATCAAGCAGGCTGGGCGATGTCTTGCTCTTCTGTTGGACCCCCCGTTAGTTGAAAATTTTTGTGCTTGTATGGCGTTTTTAACGATTTCCCGAACGGGTTCCTTTGGATCAGAGACCCCGTCTTTGTTCTTTTTAACCGATCATGGTAACACAATGATGGCGCCCGGTGGCGGACCGTGGATTTTTGTTTTTCAGCAGCCCCGCTTAAGGTTTCCCCCATCCCCCTCCGGCCTTCCGTTCCCCGTTTAAGGGTTTGCCATCTCGCCGACGTTTTCGTCTTTGCCGATTACCCCTGCCTGCTTTCTTCCTTTGCGGTTCTTGGGAGATGGCGTACAAACTATCCCCCAGGAGTTGTGCTGCAAGTTCGCGAAACTCCTTTCCCGGATGTGATGTCGCTCTTACGTTGTCACGTTTCTTCACCTGACGAACTGTGTAACGAATTTTAGGGAAATGTCCAATTCTTGCCCGAACGCTGGCCTTGATGCCTAGAACCCCCCCCCCTCGTCCCGGCAACTGCTGTTACATGTCAGGGTGAGGTTCTTTGTTTTGCCTTTTGCACGTACCGCTTTTTTGGGCCAACCGTCCTTTTGGTTTCTTGGCGTGATCGGGCAGATGTGTTTCTCGTACGATTGTTTTTGAGGTTCGAATGTGGATGTTCGCTTGCCTTAAGGGGCTGAAGGGATCCTTTCCCGAATTTCCCTTGCGTAATTTTTTGACACCCTCGCAGGAAATTAAGATTCGTCGGCTCTAGACTGCCCAACTGGCAATGGTTCGGATTGTTCTATGCCCCACTCTGCTTCTTTGAATTCCCTTTTGTTCTTTAATGGATTTGCTTGGATGTCCCCGCTCTGGCCCCGGTTCACTCGGCCACTTATGGGTTTTTCCCATGCTTGCTCTTTTTTTTAACGGCTCAGCAGGCAACTTCATCTTTCACTTCTTTCGGCGAGCATTTTGACAGTGCCCCCGCTCGTAGGTCGCCTTCACGGCTGTTCTCGCCCTCCTTCCTGATCCGGACCCCTTACACCTGGTTCACGTTCCTCGTCCCGTAGGTCAGCAGCCTTTCTTGCCCCCCCTTGTTGTTCGTTTCTTTTTCCCTGATCAGGCCTTCACTTTCCTTCCTGATCGTCATCTTTTTTTTCCCTTTTTTGCAAATCAAAAAACCCGAATCGTTTGGCATTTCGTCCCTTAGGCGTTTTTATTCTTGACCCCACCCCGGCCATGACCCTGAATGAATGCTCTCGCTCAAACGTCCATTTATGTTCAAAGTTAGAAATTTATTTGAGTCTTTCTTGGGCCCTTTCTCAGGAGTCTTCCCCGCCCCGCCTCCGCCGCACCATACCATGTGTGCTGAGGAACCTTTGTTATATGGCTAATCGGCAAAACGACATCTGCTGAACTCGGACTTTTTGACTTCACTTTCCATCCTTTTGGTTCATTCCTCTTCTTTTAGCCCACATAGAGTCCGATGCCAGGACTTAGCCCACTTCACTTGGTTCGCCCTGACTTCTAAGTGGATCGCGGATTTCTCAACCACTTCCCTATCTTCTGCGTGAACCGGTATGTCTGTGTAACAAGAAGGTGCTTTCTCTATCCTTGCTGCCGCCTTCCAGGCCAAGTCCTGCAGATTCCCCCCTTCTCCCCGAAACTTGTTGAACACTTTCACTTGTGGGGATCCTGCCAGTTGTGGAACCCATGTTTGTATCCCTTGTTTTCCGTCCCTTACGTTCTTCCATGCCCATGGACACCCACCTAGTTCAAACTCGTCCGGCAAGTCTTGTCCGTTTGTTGTTAAGAACGACTTTGACCTCTACTCCTCCTCAGCTTTTTGAATAGAAGGGTGCCAGTTAATAGAGGTTGTGTTCAACACTTCGGTCCCCTTACCCTGTTATGTCCTACTTAACTATATCCCCGGGACTACCAGGTCCTCCTAATTTCATTTACGGACGAAGTCAAGTCTAGGGTTGGACCGTCCAGGGATTATGATATATTCTCTTCTTGTTCCCCTCTCCCGAATCGGTTCCCCAGGTTTTCTTCCTTCCTTCCAACACTGCCCCCACCTCTTATCTCTAAGCATTGCTTTCTTTTTTCCTCTTATTCAAGTTCGCCCGGGCCGGCGATCCCCTAACGGGTTTGAAGCGATCACTGATTACCGTTTTACAGCTTTGTCGTTCGGGAACTGTCATCCTCCTTCTTTTCTCTTCATTATCTGGTTACTATGGGCAGCTTCTGGATCTTAAAGTAGTCCTCAGTCTCTTCCCCCTTTCTTTTCCCGTCCTGGAAGTTCTGAATGTTCATTTCCTGCTCTTTCTTTTTACCTACTACCGTTTTGTTGTTTTCTGAATCTTTGCTCTTATAAGGCCCAGATTTTTAAGGCTTTTTCTGGATTTTTGATCACTTTTTCACGTCCCACTTGTTATGGAGAGGGGTTCCCTGGTCCCTAGGTAACACGGACGATGAAGCTCCATCTTTTATTCTCCTGGGACATCCTAATCTTTCCCCCTTTTTTTTCGCTCACGCTCTACCTTGGATTGTTTTGCAAAGTGAGCCGGTTATGTTTTTCCGGCACGCCAGCACGGATGCGATGTAGTCTATACTTTTCTTTGCGTTTTCAGTTCCAGCGTGTGAACGCACGCGTTTTCTTTCAGGTCCCTTTAAGTTGGGCTTTGCGTTTTACCATGCACCATTAGCCTTGAAGTCCGAGATTCCTCTACCATTTCCTTCCCCTTTGACATGTTTCTTTTACTTTGTCTGTCTTTTCCTACATCGCCGTCCTGTTGAACCCACCCTCGACCTTGGCACCGAACTCTTTCGATAGCTTAAGACCCTTCGATGCCTTGGAACGGTTAGTTTCCTGCCCCTCTTTTCCGCCTGATTTTTTTTGCTTTTTTAGTGAGATTCCCCGTCTGGTTAAAGTATACGGGTCCGATCAGGAAAGGATTTGCCAGTTTTTGTATTGCCACGTCGAGTTGTGAGTCTCCCAGGTGTCGGTTGCTCCTTGTATTTTTTGCCAGTACTCGGTTCTTTCTGAGCCGTGAGACATTCCCCCCTGTTTTTTTCCCCCCGCGATACCGTTAACAGCCCCTCGACTCTTTTTCATCTTACGTTTCTTGGTCGGTTTCGAACCCTTTCTGCCTTACCTCTGGTCTTCCTGGTTTCTATTTTAACTGGCCTTCTTCTCGGTTGTTTTTGAAGTCCTTCCAAGCCTGATTGCGTCTCCGTATTGTTTGTATCGCTCCTTCTTTTTTCCAGGTTTTCGCAAAGATTTTGTGGAGGTTTCTGGCACTGGAGCCTTGCCTATTTCCCCCGGCAGTGGCGGTCCGTGTTTTTTATTTTTTTGGCTTTCGAGAGTACAGTTGTCATGCGTGTGCTGTCTTACCGGTAAGACGCATATTTTCGTCCCATGCCATCTCTTTTTTCCTTGCCCATTCCACGTGACTTCAGATCTTGACGATGCATGCCCGTTTCATTTTTTTTTTCTTTCTCACTCTATGCGTGCTTTGTGCTTCCGCTTTTCCCTTTTTGGTGACGCGGGAGTTGAGGAGCTTGGAAGCCTCCTTCCTATTACTGTCTGAGCCTTGTCGACGAGAAGATTCCGTTTGATGTTCCCTGCGTGCCTTCAGTTTTCTCGTCACCTCTTTCCCAACCCTTCAAGCGAAGAGACCTGAGCAGCGGCATTTCCAGACCCCTCCCCTCTGACTAGAACACATTTATTTTCCCGTTATACCCCGATTCCCCCCCTCCAGGTGCAGTTGCCGCCGCCCTCTCTTTGATTTGCCTTCGCCTTTTTCCTTTGCAGGTGGAGGTTTGTTTATTTTCCTTACACCCTTCCCTTCTGATTTCCGAATAGGGTCTTCTCTTCACCCCCCCCAGGGGTACACGGCCTCACCTCCAGCTTTTTAACTGACTTTGCATTGTCCTCCCCTGTCCCGCCCGCCTATAGTACATTCCCTTATGTTCCGCTCTTTTTTTCCGCTTCAGCTGGGCTGCGTATCCTTCCTTACCTTCCCTTTATTCTTTTTTGGTTTAACGCAACCTTTTTTCCTTCGTCATGACTCGCCCTTCTGTGAAGTTCTCCATTTCCCTTTTGCCCTCCAAGTTAATTTGTTTCGTTTTCCATCCCCGACTGCGCTTTTTCCTCCTTGCGTTTATTCTTACTTTGAGTTTGGCAACTCCTCGTTTTCGTTGCCCTCTTGTTTTTCGAACCCTTGGCAAGAAAACCCGACCGCTTGTTTTCTTACACTCCCTCGGTTTGAGTACACATCACGCGTACGGAAAGAGTTGTAGCAGCCACAGGTTTCGGTGTCTTATGTCTCTAGAGTTGACGTAATTTTACTTCGTACTAGTTACCTTCCCCTTCCATACATCCTGAGGGTTTGTCCTTTTGTGTGATTGCCCCAAGCCTAGCTCATTCCTCTGTGCTTGTTTTC
>Ga0179591_1378586_pt1 | contig 11522 bp, 11 predicted proteins | sample CZOMad2_1_08_16f_FD_182891 | JGI IMG/M metagenome (GOLD analysis project Ga0179591, IMG submission 182891) | Vadose zone soil fungal communities from Angelo Coast Range Reserve, California, USA - CZOMad2_1_08_16fungal (PacBio error correction) | ecosystem: Environmental > Terrestrial > Soil >... | reverse complement strand
TTCATGGATACTCCCGCTTTGCTTTCTTTTTGATCCGGCTCTCAGGATGTCTTCCCTCTCCGTTAGTTGACATCGTATTTCCATTGCCCTTTTATATGTATTCCCTTTCTTATCTAAACTATCAGTAGTGTATATTATCATGAGCGACAATTTCGCCCTCCCCTCCTGATGCGACATGGCCCGTACACCTTTACTCGTCCATCCCACACGCACACATGATCGTTACCCTAACAAGCCAGACCCGTCCTCCTTTTGATTGGCCACACTGAGGAACACCTATACTTGCTGCCCGTTCCCCTGTCCATTCAAAGCTCCGAATTCTTCCCCTTCTATCCTACTCCTTCAACACTCGTTCCCCTTCACTTTTGCAGGTGTTTCACATGTTTCATGCCCTAGAAGTGATGAGGTCCTGTATTTACTTCCCTTGTCAGCATTGGCTTCCTCCCATCCGCTGATGTACTGCGACGATTTTTAGTTTTCATGGTGATACCTTCCCCCCTATTGCCCTGCTTTCCTTTCAAGCTGATTAACCCTCACTATCTTTCTCTCCTTTTCCCGGGTCGCCTCCCTCCCTTCCCCCCATCCCTGGCCATGGTTAACCCGGTTTTGTAGACACCAATGTTGATTACTTTTCCTGAGGTTTGATTCTAGTGGACAAACCAGTGATTCTCTCCTTTTCCGTTTTTCCCTATGGTCCCGGGTGCCGTGAATACTTATCGTTTTTTTTTCCACTATGTGTCCCTATATTTCTTTTGTTTAACCCCATTTCTGTCCCCTCAGGGATGTGTCCTCTCCTCTCTAAATAGTTTTATGCTATGAGACCTTACGGCAATTACTCGTCCCTTGCCCGTCCCCCTCCCCCTTTTGTCTCCGTCTCAGATCCTCATCAGTCCATCATTTCACATGGCTCCCCCCCCGTCATCACGTTCCCGGCTACGACAAGCCTTTTTTCGGTTTTACTGCGATGCATTTTAGTCATTAGGACCTGAAACACAACTGATTTTCCCCTTTTCCTCCGTTTTTCTGGCTCTTTTGCGCTTGATTTTTGTTATCCCCGAAGATGGCCTTTTTTCCCTCCCCCATCCTAGCCTCTTGTCGATCGATTGCTTCAAATATTGTTTTTTGTTGGCGGGGGGGGTGATTAACTTTTGTTACAACCTGCAGCGTGCTTCTTTCGGTTTTTTATTTAAGTCACTTTCACCTACCTGAAGTAGATCTGTTTTCCGATCCGCTGCAGAGGTCCCCATCTCGAGTGTGGCTCTGCAGTACTTAGCTTTTTCACACATAGTATCCCCTTTCCCCGACTGACGCCTGCATTGACGGGTTCATCTGATCTCCCCCAAACTCTTTGTCTTCCCTGTATTATTCACTCTTCATTCGTTCAGAGTACTTTTTCCCTTTGGGTTTGGGTCCACGCCATGGCTGGACAATAACAATATTCTCTTCCCCCCCCACAGAGTTTTTTAAGAGGGTCGACAACCCCCCCGTTCATAACCTCCACCCCTTCCTCCTTTCCTCTACCCCCATCTGTTAGTCGTTCACTTTGCATCTACCCCGCCCGTCGTTGATTGTGATGGTACTGTGCCCCGAGCCGCCGTTGCCGGCACCCAATTTTAGTCAGTCACACATTTTTTGTGTGTTCCTTCTCGAGTTGATTTTTTTCTTTCCTCCTTTCTAGGCGCGTGTGGGTACACAACCCCTCCCTTTCCTGTGCATCAGGATAGACTCCGGCTTTCATCCTTTTCTGTACCCTTGACTATCGGTTAGCCCTGCCGCTCACTCCACTTTCTTCATGGCTTTTCACCCCATTAGTAAATCACATTTCACCATTCCACTTGGCGTCCTTACAACTGCAAACTGTTGGCTGCGCCCCAGGTCACATGACCTGCCTCTGTACCCCCCGCAACCACTCTCTTCCGCATATGTCCTTTAGGGGCCTCGTTTATGTCGATCCTTGTCTGCTCGGGTCTGTGGCCGCGGTCTCCACCATCGACTCGGCGACTGTTATTGACCGGGCATGGGGACCTGCAGCACCGGCCCCCCGACATCCCCGGGCGAAAGTTGACTGCCGGTCCAAACCCGTTTTTTTTCGTCGTTCCTGGGTCCCAGTTCGGTGACGAAAAGATCGAAGAGGTCTCTCCAATCCCCTCGTTCCTAGTTGGCGAAAGGGGCGCCCCTTTTGGGAGATCTCTTTTTCGTTAACTCAAATATCAATTCTTGGTTCGGTTTCTTACCCAGTCCCGCTCTTACTAGACAGCTACTTTTTTCCTCAAATGCAGCACACCTCCGATCAAGGCGCTTTACGCGCTGTGTCTCGTTTTGGCAGAGTCTTTCCCGATTACCCTCTTTGCCGATCATTCTCTGTCTCAGTGTTTTATGCATATCGCGCCCATCTTACAAGCTGAACGCTCTGACTCCTTACTTCTGCCACATAGTGGAATACACACGGTGAGTGTCCCTCTCTAAGGGTACCCACTATCTCCCCCCGCTAGTGATGTTCTCTCTATTTTCAACCCTTTCTCTGCTTCTTTCATTCCCCTTTTTTCTTATAGACATCTTGCAACTTATCTCTCTCTTTCTTTCCCCTGCGGAAGCTAGATCGCACTTCCTTCTATTTGTCTCCAGCCTCCGTTATCAGACAAGTCAGAAGGTCTTGTTTTCACATAGGCATCGCTTCGTCTTTTTGCTTTGAGGGGGCAAGCAGGCCCCTTTTCATTCCATTACCATTGGACGCCTAGCTCCGCGGTCAGCTTTGTTGGGATGTACTCTCTCCTCGCATTCGCGTTTTTTTTTTTTTTCGTTAGACCCGGCGCTTTACCGTTTGTTCCTCATGTCTTTTTCCTTCTTTGTTTCTCCGGCGAGAATGAATCTTTGCCTTTTGTAGTATCGCCGTTAAATCAATGTCGTCTATTTGGCACTCTTCTGTCTTCTCCCCCCGTTGATGGGAGCCCTTTCCCACTTTCTCTACCGTGGGTTAATTTATTCTTTTTACCTCCTTCTTTCTCTCTTTTTCTCCAAACTTCCGCTTATCTCCGATATGATTTTTCCTTGTTGGTAATTCTTGCCAGGCTCATGTTTCCCGTCACCCCTTTATCTCTATCTCATGTGTAGATCTCCACCCCCCCCCGATCCGAGGCAGGAGTGAAATTATATTCCTCCCCTGCAGATTTTGATTTTTTTTCGCGGGAGAGTGTCCCCCCTAGTTTATCTACTCACTCCCCGGACAAATCCACCCTTGCTGGCTCTACCTGTTTGTGTGGTTGCCCACCTGATGTTCCCCCTCGTCTCCTTGTGTTGTCTACCTCTGTCTGTCTTGTGTTCCGTCCTTTTCTAGCAGCAGCCTCCCGTTTTGCCTATTAAATGACCCGTCTCTTTCCCTCCAGTCTTCTTCGAATATCGTAGGTGTACGCCGTCTGACGTTTCGGCACCCCTGTTTTGGCAACGCAGTGTCGCCATCTTTTTTCTATTTGTCCAAAGGATGTCAGTGTGTACTGATCTTTCTCCCAACACTTTACTCTGGTAATCTCTGTCCAGACAGTCGTGGTTTCCCTACTTTCTTCCCCTGTATGTCCTCGTCCCTTATTTGGCATATTTCCGTTCCTCTCCTGTATGATGATTCTTCCCCTTTTCCTTTTAGAAACCCGACTTTGCTCTAGAAGATTTTTATTTCCTTCCCACCCTGTTGCCCGCCTATATAGGTCTCGTGTTTTTGTCCGCCTGTCACTTTACCAGCGTTTCCTGCAGAGATAAATAGTCTCTTTCATTGCCCTCAGGAGAATTTGCATCCAGCCATATATCTTTCACCGGCCCCCCGCCTTAGTGCGGGTCTGTGCTAATGTGGTATATAGGTGTATCTCCCGCCGCGAGTATGCGAATGTGCACTCTCTCGTGATCCGCTGGTGCGACCCGCCCAATCGATGCTACGGCTAATATTCATTCAGTTATTTCCCCCCCAAAACTTTAGGCCACGAGCTCCCGATCTTTTTTTTCAAAACACCTGCCCCTTCGGCCATCATGATCCTAACTTTCGGTCTTAGTTCTCTCACCTCTCTCCCTCTTTCGATCCGTATCCCCTCCCGGTCGCCAATCCGACCTGCCATTATTTTTCCCCTCGCGGTTGTTCCGTAGAAGACGTCCTTGTTATCGCGACTCCTTCCAAACGTTCTTCTGTGGTGAGCTATGTTCCATGTCACCCGCGTTGTTATTTGCTTTCTTCCCCCTTTCCCCTCTTCCCTTATATTGCAGACAAACCTTTCCTCTACTCAGCAAATGTTATTTAGTATTTGATGTGCGGGGTGCCGTACTTTCCCGTGCGTGACCCTAAACTGAGTTTGATCCATCGGTTGTATCACACTACATGTCTTCTTTACCCCCATCCCGCGGCCCATCTCTGCCCGTCTCCCCTCGAATCCTAACCGCCCGTCTCCTCTTTTATGCCACGTTCTCAAGTGCTTTGACTCTACTCCGTTACCTGACTGTCAGCAATTGTGTGTCTTCTGAAAGATACAGACTTATCATCTTTTCTCCTCAGTCGAAAATCTTCTTCCAAGTATCATTTAAAAGTCCCCCTCTTAGATCCAACGTCAGACATCCTAACGGCGTCATTCGGCAGGAGTTTCTCCAGCATGTTTTTCATCCCCCAAAGGACTTCTTCGTTTATGCGTAGAGATTCTTTTTGTCTGCCGGGAAGTCCCTTCCGTCACTTGTTTAGTTCTCTGTTTTCCCATTTGCTTGGTCCCATGACTTTGTCCTGAGGCTTCATTACTAACTCTCAATTATCCCACGTAAGACACCTGTCGTGTATTCTCTATTGCCCAATCCGGTTTTGCGCGCCCTTGGTTGACCTTCCCTTTTTCTCTTCGCGCATAATTTGGTCGTTTTGTAGTTCCCCCCATTCGCTCCATACGATCTTGTCCTTCTTCTTCCCCCATAATAAAGAATCCCGAAATATACGACGTTTGCTCCTCCGCTTTTCCTTCCGTCGATCGTCCTCCCCTCCAATTCCGTTCCCCCGTGATTCCCCCCCTTCTTCTTCTTTCATGGAAAAGCCTCTCTCTTTTCCCTCTCCCCTTCTTTTTGGTTTTTGAATTCATTTCGACAAGATAAGGCCCTTTCACTGGTTTGCCCTTTGCTCGGTGGATAGATCGCTCTATGGCTTTCCCATCTGTCTTTATCTTTTTATCACATGGTCCGTGCTTCCCTTTTCCCATCCCATTCTGACGCAAGTCAAAAAAATTAAGGCGAAAAGCGCAACGGATTTTTCCCCCGATTGTCAGATTTTTCCCCTCCCCAACAAAAGAAGGACCTCTTTTGTCATTCTTTAATGCCCTCCCCCGCGACCCGTGGCCTTCTATTCTTTCCCAGAATTATACGTGACCCTCTCTTACTGCCATCCGAGGCACTTTTTCCTAATTTTATTTCGGATGGTCTTTCCTGCTAGGACGTTTGGCGTCTTGAGAGTCTTGATGGATGCGAGTCCCGTGTCTTTCCTCTTCTTGGTCCCATATTTGGCACCAGCGGGAAAGCTTCTTGTCAACCTTTCAACCTTCTTCCTCTCCAAGTTTTGCCCGCCCATATAGCACCCAAGAGTTACCCTCGTTGTTTAGAAACAACAGGCCGCCCGTTGTCTTTCTCAAAGAGTAGTCGAGAGGTTCATCTGCTCATTCTGAGCCCTACGCATGGGATTCTTTCACGCTTTTATTCCGATTTATGTCACCCCATGACTTGTCATTCCTAGATCTCTTCCACTCTTTTTGTTGCGACAGTTTGGTCCGGCACTTTTGCCTATGGTTCCCTCTCCCCCTCCTACTCAGAAGGATCTGCTTCCTGCTATCAACCTCTTCCCTCCTTCTCCGCCCGTTTATCGTGTTCCCGATTGCCCACCACACATCCCCCCCCTCTCCCCCCACCGAGCCTCCCCCTCTTGACAACACTAATCATCATGTTTGTAAGAGAAACCGTTTTGTGCACTCCTCCTTGTAAACATGACAGGTCTTATCGACCATTCCCCCTCTCTCCTGTTCGGCCAATCCCCCGATTATACACCAGACCCCTATTATGACGTTTTTTACACCCTCTCCTGTTGTCCCCCTCTCCTGTTGTCTCCGTATTTTTTGTATTCTTCATGTACTCTGTTTGTAGCGCCCGCCTCTGTTCATTTCTTTCAGTCTTTCTTCCGGATACGATACAGATCACCTCTGTAGTGACACGCGGGTGTGCCTGCAGTTTTTTGCCCGGCGCCCCCCTGAGAGCAGTTTGTGTCACTACCCCTGAGCAAGCACAGCAAACTCCAGCTCGTTCTTTATCGACCTGCAGGCACTGTCAGGCATTTTTTCTTCACTGACCATTTGCAAGGATCTTACTTCCTCTTCGAGGGCAGGTCCATCTCGATTCTTTGGACATCTTCATGACCCCCCAAATATTAGATTTTTCCAACAAACAGCCAGCTCTGGTGTGTAGCCTTTTTACTTCCAACCAACCTGATCCTAATTCCTTTACCAGTTCTCTTTTCAACCCCCCGCTTCTCTAGCCGCAAGCTTGTTGTACGCCGCCCAGAGAAGTCAGATGCTGCGTACACCCCAAGTTCCCCAATTTTTTGAATGTCCCGCGCTCTGATTTCTTACGATTTTCTTTCGCCCTACAAGATTTCTGTCGGCATTTTTCCCAATGCCCAGCCGTTCCTTCCTTACCAGGGAATACGGTAGAATGACAGACCTACTTTGCCAGTCCCCCCCCCAGTCCAAAACCCTAGGGGTCAAGGTCCCCCCTGCTCCCGTTGACTAACACTGCCATTTGTTCAAAAGAAAAAGCGTCTGGCGATCTCATCTCTCTTTTCTTCATGATATGATGGATGATGTTTTTGCCGCGGTCTACAACCGTCTATAGCTTTACTTTTTTCCGGATCTGGAATTGGACCACATACCCCTCATTCCCTTCAAGGAAACTTGGAGACACCTCGTCCCTTTTCTTTTCCCCATTCGATCTGCCTCTTCTTTAAGAAAAATTCACAATTATGCAGAGCGTTTTTCGACCTGGGTTCTTTCGGTGGTATCGCGTTTTTATTCAGTCCTCCCCCCTCACATTACGGTGGTTTATTCCTTCTTTAATACGCCATTTCCTTTCCAGTTGCTGACAAATCCCTCCCTCTTTTCGTACTATATGGCTCTGTCCATCTTTAACTCCCCCCTTTGACCCAGACCCCGCGATGCGCGGTCTCTTCGAGAGGTCACCTGCACCAGGATGCCCGCGAACCCTGACACCCCCCTTGTCCCCCCAATTCAAATAAACCCTGCTGTTTCCAACGAGAGTCAAGCACCCAACACTGCCGAAGCGATTCAGATTCCCCTTATCGATTAGTCTTCTCCACCTGGAATCCGTCTAATTTTTCACTCTCCTTCCCTCTCTTTTCCGAAATAAGGGGTTGTTTTTTTAGATCTACTCCCCAGACGGTTATTTCCATGACGATTGTGAACCTGGAAGCCCTTTCGTCGTTTCTTTGCCATCGGCACAGGTCTTCCTTTTTTGCCGTGCTTTTCCTTCTTCTCTCGCTTGCCCCTTTTTTTTTGAGCGATCTCCTCCTCTCCCGCGCTTTATATTTATTAACCTGCTGCCCTCCAGTAGCAGAATCAGAGCTTGATGGATTGTCGCTCCGTGACGTTCTCCTCTTTCTTGCACTGGTTACGCTCCTCTTTCCCTCCCCCCCCGTCTCTAGTTCTCCTTACCTCCATGCCTAGATGATACCGGAAGGTTCTGCCCTCGCCCCCCCAACGCTTCCTTGCATTTTGGAGAATCTTTTGTTATGACCTACTGTTCCCTGCCCCATTGGATTTCTCCCTTGTCCTTGCTATTCAGGAATCTACCTGGCCCTCTTTGTAACAGGTCTTCTAGGTCATTAGTGTCCCCCATAAAACTCCGAGTAGGACCTACGCAATCCGGATGCTAACTCGATGCTTTTTTTTGCTTTTTCTTGCTAGGGTTCTCGCCCTTTCATGATCAGGTGTCGTCCCTTTTGGTCCATCTTTTTTACTGGTTTCAACTTTTCCCTTCGTCGCGGAAGGATTACATGAGTTGTCCAGAAGACGCCTTTCCCCTTTGCCTTTACCTTCCGCCTCTTCGGGGATCCCTCTCTGTCAGAGAAAATCATAGCCTGGCAGCAATCTCCCCGGTTTAACTTTTGGCAACTTTCGGGTTAGACGTATTTGACCTCAGCTCTAAGACTTTTGTTTCGCGCCTGATTCCTGGTCCTGAGGGTTCGCCATGTTGGTGTCTCATTCCCCCAACAGAATGGGCGAGCGTAAGCTTTTTTCTGACACCCCCGGGGTTGCCCCCGATCTCTTTCCTTGCCCGTGCGGTCCCTCTCGCGAATGCATTCTTTGTGAGTATACCGATGGACCGGCCGTCAAGGTGGGTTATTTTTTTCCTCCAGGCATTGGTTCTTATTTTACACGATCTCCCCCCCCGATCGAATAGCCTATTCTTTCTTCCGAGGTCGCCGCATGAGTCATTTTTGACTGATGTTCTTCAAACCGCGCAAATCGGTGCCTGGTTTTTCAACACCCTTCCAACCCGGCAATACTGCTCGAACTCGTGCGGGTGCCATTATTATCATAAAACAAAATCCCAAATCGCCCCAACCGTCCTTCCCCCCTTGAAATTGTTTTTTTACTCTTGAATTTGTCTCGTTTACCCCAGTGATGCTGTCCTCGGCTGAGTCCTCCGTCATTCCTCTCTTGATAGTAAGGGAGAGTCCCCTCGGCGGAGCCACCTTTTCCTCCTTCTCCAGAAGTTTTAACTATTTAGCTCTTTGTCTAGAATTCTCCATTCCTGTTACATAAAGATCTTTTCCCCATACTGATTCCCCCCTCTCTACCATCCATAGGAAAGGATCCGGTGGGGGGGTGGTCTAAAAGCTCCTTACCCACGAACCGTAGACTTTTTGTTTCCTCAACCCAGGCTGGAACATTTTTCCTTGCGATAGCCTTTTTTTCCATATTTGCTTCGTCTTGCCCCCCGATCTCTGAGGTCACCTCTGCCCTCAGGTTCCAAATATTGGCAATAGCTTCTCCCTGCTCTCGCCCTTCCAGTTACAGCAGCGCTCATGCCGGCGCCCTTTGACGTTCACTCTCCTTCTCTGTTAGTTAAAATGACTCCTTCCCTTATTACTGGTAGAGATTATGCCCCCTTCCCCTTCCATGTGACCCCCCTCCTTCGAGTTGTCAGTACACGCCGCATAAAAATTTCTATTGTTTTTTCTTGTCCACCGTGTCTGCTCGGTGACGTCTCGTCCCTTCCCGTTTGAGCTGCCCTTGAGCATCATGCCGTTGGGAGTTCATTTAGGATCATAGGATATTTACTTCTCGTCCACAATTTTAATACAGAAACCAAGAAATAGAGTAACTTCTCAGTAGCAGACTAATCCGCAATCGAGCGTGAAAGTTCCCTCGGGTGGAGTTCCCTGAAACTCTCTCTTTCCGTTGTTGTTTTAGAAGAGGGTTTCAGCGTCCCAACTTTCTGGTCCCTTTCACGGGCTTCCGGCGATGTGACTTGATCGCTCCCTTTTCTGGTACCTATTTATGTATTCTAGTATTACCCACTTGGTTCTTTCCGTAAAATTCCTGACTCCCCCCACGGCCAAACTTTATTCTGCAATCAGCGCCAACTTTCCGTCACCGATCAGGCCCGGTTGGAACCAGGACCCCCCCCCCCCTTTTTTGATGCTTGATGGTCCTACTTTTGTTAAAGATATTACGTAGTCACGACTTCCCGGCAGGAAGCCTCTAACGTCACTAACCCTAGCACTTTTACCCCCGACTCGCTGCCTTCTTTCTTCGAGGACGTCCCGTCCTGAGAGTTTGGATGGATGCTCGCCAAATTTCAGGAAAGTTCTCTATGGCCACTACTTTTTAATCTCGTGCACAGCTATTTCCTCTAGATCCCCGACTTTCTTAGCTCCGTGCACAGCTCCTCTATAGTTCCCCCCCCCTCAAGCCATCCACCTCGCTGTTTCGAAACCGGCTCCGTTCGATTGTTCCCTCCTTGAAGCTTATGTCTGGGCCTTTTCGTTTTAGTTAGAAGATGTTATTTTATTTCTCCCCCCATATTTCTTTCAATGGCCTTTTTTTATGGTATCGGCAGCGTCCGTTATTCTTTCCCCTCTATGGAGCAGTGGTCGTGTCCGAGTCCATCCCCCGCGCCCCCGACTACGAACTAGCGGAGATATCCACTTTTCTCCTCGCCAGCCCTTTTTGAGTGGTCCAGTAGAACTTCTTCACGTGAAACGCGATGTTGCACGTTTCCAGACGTCTGGACGCTTGGGTATTGTCTCCCCCGCTTCTTTTCTTAGCGTTTACGCTACTCATTTTTGTGTTGGTTTTTTAACAACCCCTTGCAGCGTCCCCCCCTTTGCTGTTTTGTTTACTCACGGACCGCCTCGTCGATCGCTTTTCGTTCCGCGGACTTGCCTATTTCCCAATCGCCCAGATGAGTTTATTCCTTCTGTCGAGTCCAATTTTGGTCTCCTTTTGACGCACCTTGCAGGGCTTCAGTATTCAAAATGGCAAGGAGTCTTCTTCGGCCTCGTCGTCTGCCAAATTTCGGTCCAGGCATTCTCGTGGCCATCGTTTGGTGCAGTTTCCCCCCCCCCTACCGTTTCAACACTCTGTCTTTTTTAAGACTCCGAACCCCCCGTATAGTTAAACCCATGACTGTTTTCCGCATGTTCCCACGTTTAGCGATCTTTCTCGGACAGCGCGGCTTTGAGTCCCCGTAGCCGTTCCCCCCCAAGTGAAAACCTTTGTTCTTCTTTGTCGCGTTTCCGATTTGTCCTTCGATATGGTTCCCTTCCTTGCACTCTTGCGGGAATTCAAGGCAAGCCGTTAGTTCGCTTAACTTTTTTTCTGCGTTCGGCGCCTGCCTGACGTTTTCACACCCCCCAACCTCCCCACCAAAAGATGCCATAAGGGACTACCCTTAACTTGTGAACGCGACCCCCCTTCCAGTCTTCTACCCGTCCAAAAGAGCTGGCGAGTGTTCTATCTCATTCGCACTAATTGTGCCCTCTTGGATTTCTCACCAAATTTCTCGCTCCTGTACCTGCATGGACTCTCGCCCAAATCACTCATCAAGTCTTGATAAATGGTTCAGGGTGCAGCACCCCTTTCATTTTGACTTCTTAATGCACAGACGGTGCAGAGTTTTGTCGACTTTTTGGATCAGCTACTCCTTTTTCTTCCGTCTCCACCTCTAATTCCTTTGTTCTTCTTTTTTTATTTCAGCTCGCTTACTAACTCCCGGCGCTTCATTCTGCTCGCAATCTCCCTGCTAGGCGCTCTACGGGTCCTTTTCCTCTTTACCTAAAAAGGAGCTTCGCGACTCTCTGCGGCAACCCCACCAATTTTCGCGTCTTATCATGCATTGCCAATGCATGGACCCCATGGGTCTTGCGGACGCTTCTGGCAATTTAGCTCCTATTTTACAACCCCCATCCTCTTTTTCTTAGTCTGAACACCATTTCGCTCTCTCCA
>Ga0179591_1335807_pt1 | contig 11522 bp, 15 predicted proteins | sample CZOMad2_1_08_16f_FD_182891 | JGI IMG/M metagenome (GOLD analysis project Ga0179591, IMG submission 182891) | Vadose zone soil fungal communities from Angelo Coast Range Reserve, California, USA - CZOMad2_1_08_16fungal (PacBio error correction) | ecosystem: Environmental > Terrestrial > Soil >... | reverse complement strand
GCCTTTGTGGCACTGACCCAAGTAACCTTCCTACACACCACCCCCCCCCTTTTCCCCTTTGACAACCGTTTTTTTTTTTTTTTCACCTCCCTTACCTCACGCAAATCCGTCAATTGGCCTTTTTCTTTTTTTTTTTTTTTTAATCGTCAATGGTTTGGCGCTTACGAAAACACCTCTGTTTTCAAAAGATACCCCCCTTCCCCTTTGTCGCTCTTGTTTTTTCTTTCAGAGGCGAGGGTTTTTTCCACCGCGAGAATTTTTTCCACTTTGGACCCAAGACCGCTGCGGTGTCCCCCTTCAAAATTTTTTTTGCGAGTTTCCTTTACATCTCCACCTCCACCTCATTCTCTCGGTCTTTGGGCACTTTACCACACCTTTTTGCATCTCTCACTGTTTCCTCTTCGGGTAGTCATCTTTCTTCAGCTCCTTTTCCCCTGTTACCTTATGTTTGAGGCAATTTGACCGTTTTCCAGTGGAAAAACGTTTCCTTTCTTCTAGGTTTTTTCTTGTTTTCCTTTCTGGGACCGTTCGTCGCGGGAAAAGTTTTCTCAAACCTTCGACTCCTTATGGGTCGGTCCCTTCCCCAGGGCCGATCCTTGTCTAAAAGGAAGGGACCTGGTAGGCGTTCGTATGTTTTATCCGTTTTTTCCCCCCAGGTTCACGGGAACAATTCCACTTTAGTCCCATCCCCCCCCAAAATTTGTCTTGTCCCCTCCCCTAGCCCCCCCAATCTCTTTATAAGGTTCTGGCCACAAAGCATGACTGTCTTTTAATTGCGCCATTTGGGTCGGTAGTTTTTTCCATTTTTCCGATCTCTCGTGGTTTCCTTTCAACAGAAGTTATGAGCTCTCTCGCATAAAATGGATTTTCCGTCTCCTTTTATGCATCACCTCCTCACCTTAAGAGAACCTACAGCGCGGGTACGAGGTACCCCTTCCCCTTTGAGACTTTTCCCTAGGACGGGGATTGAGCGCTTTTACTGGCTCTTTTTTCACCCCAAAAAAGACTTTCTTTTTTCCTTCCCCCTGACCTCCTTTTGGATACCGCATGACTTTATAAGGAAATTGGGATGGGCGTCTAGGATCCCCGTCGGCAAACTTCCTGCGCCCTTCGAGCACAACTAAGTCCTTTTTGTGCCAACCGGGGTCGCTCTTGTCCCCCATGCAAGTCTCCGGTGACATCCCCTTTAAAAAACCTGCATGACGTTTTCTTTCCTCTGGAAACGTTTTTTGCACCACCGCAGTTAGTTTTTCGGACAGTAACTGTCAGAAAAAAAAACTTGGTTTCCCTTTCAGTTTTCAAACGTTCTTTTCCCTCCCATTCGAGGGTTACCCAATCTCAAAACTTTCGCCCTTGGGGTCCCCCCTTTTTTAACTTCCCCTAATTCTTCAAGGAAGGCCTTTTCGGTCCCCACCGACGCGCCTTAGTTCTTTTTTTTTCCCCCCCCCTGTAAATTTTCACTCTTTTTTGCTACCAACTTCCCCTTTTTTAGGGATTGTGTCCTGAAATGGCAAAAGGCCCTTTTTTCCAGTTTGACTCCTGTGGGCTTTTCCCTCCTTCAGGGGTTTGGTCGCGACAACCAATGGTTTTTTTAGCCCTTTTTTTCGCAAACCGCACCTTTATTTTTTCGTTCCAACTGGTAGGTCGCTTTAGTGGAAGGCGGGTTTCTCCTCAACCGGTAGTCAATAACTCTTCGCGCCCCTTTTTTTTTTTTTTCTGAGCTTTCCCAAAGTCCCCCTTTTTCGGTCAGGTCGCGTCCACTTCCTCATACTTGGGACGAAGCCCCCCCTTTTTTTTTCAACGTTGTTTTCCCCTTAAATGAGCTTTCCTTCTCTGTGAAATCTGCGCGTCCCTTTCCCCTTCTTACCGAAAACACTCATTTGCAAGACTTTTCCGCAAAGTCCGTTCTTTTCGTTAACGGGTCACTCCCCCCCCCACAGTTCCTCTTTTGCTTTTTTGACAAACTATTCCGTTTTCCCCGGGGGCACCGTTTTCCAAACCAAGTGCCCCTTTTTTTGCGGCGAGGGCGGGAGTGGGTCTGTTGGCTCCCCTCTCCCCCAAAATGTTATCCTGCCCTCCTTTCCGTTTTTTTTTCGAGAGCTAGGCGTTACTCCTTTTTTTCCCCAAGCTGGCATTTCACTCGTGCCTACCCCCCTCTCACCCTTCCGTCCCCGGGCCCTCTTTTTCTTTTTTTTTTTGACAGAAGGTTTTTCAGCGTTTTCCTCCTGACCGCATCCTTCCCCCCGATAGAAAATCCATTTGATTTTAGGGACCAGTTTTCTATGACGGGCTTTGGGCTTTACTTCTTCCCCCCTCTTGGTGCGTCTGGCTTTTCCCCCCCCTAGACCCCTTTCTTTTTTTCCCCCTTCCGCCGAACTCCGGTTTTTGATTCAGGACAAAAACAGATTTTTTTTTTTCATTTTGCCCCGCGACGGGGTACCAACAGTGTCCCTCCTTCTCTTTCCTTCACATTGCCCCCCCTCACCCTTTCCCCCCAACGGCGCCTGTCAGTATTCCTCCCTTGGGATTCAGGAAAACCCGCCTACCCCTGATCAGACCTACATTAGAGTCCTCCCCTCTTTTTCCCTTTTTCCCCCTGTGCGTTTCCTTCTTGTTTTCACCGTGGCTTTTTCCCATTTACGCCCTCCCAGTACCCACCAAGGGCCCTTTTTTTTTTTTTGGGCTTATTTTCCCAGACCCCCACAATTTCCAAGTTTTTGGTAGCAAGGACAATGAATTCCGGAAAGGGAAGTCCTTTTCGGGCCCATGCCCCCCTTCACTTCCGTGCCTCTCTTTTCTCCCTCCTTGATGTTTCCCCTTTTTTTCTATCTTTTTTTGCTGGACCCCTCTCTAGGAAGGGGCGCGCACATCATTTTCAAGTTCAACAAGTTTCCCTTTTCTTGGGCCATCCCCTTCCTTTTCAGTCCCCCCACCGTCGCTTTTCTCGTAATGCAGCCTATGGGAGTGTCACTTTTCAGAAACTCCTGCAGGGGGCGAGAGTTTTTTTTCCTTTTGGAGTTTTTTCCTATCCTCTGCTTCCCCTGTGAAGGGCCTTCGATACGCGCCCATTCCTTCTCGCGTCATTCTTTCTCCCAAGTTTTTCCTTTTTCACGGGTTGGCGGATGTCCCGAAAAGGAGCTTGCACAAAAAATAGAACTTGCATTAATAGAATTCACTTTTTTCCCCCCTTTTTGGTTTCCCGGGTTTCCTGGCGTGCCCCTCGGAGAATGTTTATCGAAACTCCCCGACTTCTATAGGTTACGTCTTTTCTTCCATGTATTGGCACCCCTTTTTTTCCGTTCGGAACACGTCCTGCGAAGATATGCTTCCATTCTTTTTCAAACACTCGTATCTTTCCTTTTTCCCCCCTTGATCTCCTCCCCCACTGGCCCTTTTTGCTCTCTTCCCCAGGATCCTGGTTTTACGGTTGAGATGGCCAGAACACTTCCCCCAGTTTCGTCGGTTTTTGTCAGATTAGAGGTTCCAGCAATTTGGGACCAACTTCCAGTTCGACACGTGGTGCACTTTTTTTTCCCCCCTTTTCTTTTCTGTTTTTTCCCCGACGAACACCCGTTTCCTCATGTTTTTTTTGTTTTTTTTTTATTTTTTGTTTGGGGTTTGTTGTTTTCCCTTGATCGGTTTTTTTTTTTTTTGCGACGCGGCCCCCTTTGATCAGTCGAATTGAGGAAAGCTTTTCATCTCACGGAGTCAACCCTCCCCTTAGCCCCTCTGGTCCCTTCTTGGCCCTTTAAGGGCGACACTTTCCAATTGAAATTCTGTTTCCCTAAGTTACGTCTTTAGGCTCTTCCTTTTTTTAGTTTTTTCCCCCATTTCCGAAACACGACCCAGCGGAACCTCGCTCTTGCTATTGTTTTCTTTTTCCAAACCCCTCCTCAATGCCGGTAAGACGTTGGTGACATCCCCTTCGTTCCTTCCCTCAACAAAATCGCCCCTTTTCCCCCCCCAGTTTTCTTGAGCGGTTCCCTCCGGCGTTGACAAGAACCTTTTCGAGGGGCGTTCTCCAAGCAAATTCCCCCCTGAATTTCTCCTTTTTCCTCTTTTTTCGGTTAGAGCAACCATTTCCGGCCTAGTCCCCCTTGCAATTAATTGACCTTTTTTCTTGAGGTACCCTCTTCCCTTTCCTTCGTTTTTCCCTTCTGATTTTATGTGTTATGCCTATTGGCGGGTTTCTGTGAAAAAAAAGGCTTGCCTCTTTCCCTTTTCCCCATACGTTTTTTTTTTGAGAGATCTTTTGTTGGGCCCCCCTCCCAAGACCCCCCCTCCCCACAAGAAAATCCTAAAGGGTTTGACCACATCTTTCTTTTCTTTTGACCAAAATCTGTTTTTTGTCCCCCTACTCCTTCTTTCTTGGGACCCGGGGTATTGAAAAAAAATGGTTTGATGTCGATTTTTCTGGACCAAACAAGAGGAAAGAGAATCTTTTCATTTTGCAGCCGGTCTTGTCGGTCAAGCCTCTTCATTGGGGTAGTGTACAACCTCTCTCCTCTTTCCTCGCTCCCCCCCACGACTCTGTTTTTCGCAAAATTTTTTTTTTGCCGAGGTTTCCCCCCTTCCATTCTTCCCTGTTTTTTTAAATGACAAAAGTTCCCCCACCTGGTTGCTTCTCTTTTTGGACCCCCTCCCCCAAATCCCTTCCCTTGAATATCTCCGGGGGGCTCATCGGTGTCCTTCCCCCGCTCATTCGAAACCCTCCAGAAATCTTTGGGTCCTCCCATTTTACCTCTCCCCCTGGGGGAACCTGACGGATTCCCTTCCCCCCGCGTTATTTTCTAAGGCTGCGGATTTTTTTCCTTTCCCCCTGACCCTTTCCCCCTTCGACTGATCCGTCCATTTTTGGCCGCGTCCTGCAGACCACGCCGGATTTTTCGACCTTGATTTTTCCCCATGCTTGGTCGGGCGGTTTGTTTTCCTTCCCTCTCTTTCGTCAGGGGAAAGCGAGGACTTTTTTTTTTTTTTTACCCCCCCCTCGTCCGTCAATTAACAAAACTTTTCCCCCTGATCCTTTGACCCCCCTGACATCTCTTTTTCAAGGTTCTGGCCCCCCCAGCCATGATCTGTCTCTAGCCGTGTCCCTTTCCCTTCGGATCTACAGTCGAGACCGATACGAGTTTGGTTTTGTAAGAAACACTAACGGTTCCCATGCTCCTCTTCCTTTAAGGTTCTTTAAGGGGCGACCGGCATAGATTGTCATGTCCCAAGGGACTTTTTCCCCATAGGAACCATTTCTTCTTTCTTTTCGTCCGCTCCCTCTAGTACATGGCAACCCCCTTTGGACGGGAGTCGAGTTGCAGGTATGTCTTGGTCCCAAAGCGGACTTTGACTCTCCCCCGAAACGATTCTTTCCCCCTTCTGGACCCGCCATGACTCGTCGAAGTCTCTGGTTGCCGGGAAGTATAGGATAGGAGAACCCGAAAGAGAGTCCTGTCGATCCCCAGAAGAAAGATGTAAGTAAGGTTTTCCCTCCCCCCGGTTTTTTATGCTCGGCTGTCCTTTCCGAGTTGACATCCCTTAGCCCCACTTTCACGATGCAATATAGGAGCCCTAGACATCCGCCGGGTGTGAGGTCCCCCTCCCCCCCAATTTTTAGAATTCCTTCTGCAAAACGCCCTTCTAAAACTCGACAGGGTTCTTCATCTCCCCCCTCCTGGATATAGCCCCTTTTTGGGCGGTAATCAAACACCCTTCTAACTCCCCTTGAAGCAATTGCTTTTTTAAGCCTCCCTTCCTGTTTGTGGACCGTTTTTTCTTCTCTCTTGGAATTGCTACCCCCCCGCAAAATAAATTTAGAGATTGGTCGCCCTGGCCCGGTTTTTGTCCACAAGACCCACCCCCTGTGGGTCTCGGGCCTCCTTTTTTTCAAGGGTCTGGCAACCCAATGTAGCCCGTTGTCCGCACATTCCCCTCCTTCTGTTGGACGCTCCCCCCTCGTGTTTTCCCCGGTTTCCCATCCAAGGAGGAACAGTCGCGGCCGTTTGGTCCTGGCGGTTTTCCTTTTCGCACAGGTCACTTTAGTACTCTAACGGGCCGTCCTTTCGTCCCCCCTTTTTTTCAGCCCCCTTCCCTTTTTGCGGCGGAAAAATTTGCGCAAGGAGAAAATGTCTATGAACCATGTCTCGTTTTGAAGATTACTATACCGCACCCCCAGCGAAGCCCCTTTCTCCCCTTTCTCCCTCCACTCCCCCCCACCTGATGTTCTATCTTTTACTTTTCTTGAGGGCGTCACGAAACTAATTGGTCAACGGCCTGCACGAATATTACCCCCAAGGGCCCCCTTTTTTTTTTTGGGTTTGGACCGATTCTTTTGGCCTAATGCTTTCCCAAATGCAGCTTGGGGGAACCCCCCCCCTCTGTAACGGCCCACTTTTCTCTTTTCTCTAATCAGTTGTTTGTTTTTGTTTTTCCTTCTCCAGTTGCTGTGCTCTCCTTTCCTTTGTTCCCCCCCTTTTTCTCTTTCCCCAAGGAAAAATCGCCAGTCTTCCCCCCTTGCCCTGCTGGGAAACCTGGGGTTTGAAGAGGCAGGTTTTTCCGGTTGACCCGATTATTGGCGACGCACCCTTCTCTCAAATTGATCCTTTGATTTTATTTCTTCCCGTTTCTCCCCCCATGACGGCTTGGCTTAGTTTGCAAAGGCGATGTGGCGTATCGAATGATCCCGCCTTCCTCACATATTTTATTTTACTTTTCTTTTTTTTTTTGCGCACTCCGGTCCCCGAGATTTTTTCCCCCCGCCCTCCCTTTGACCACAGCCGTGGAGTACTAACTTTTTTTTGCGAAGGCTCATAAACCCTTCCCCTTCCCAAACTGTTCGCCTAGTATTCCCACTTGGATGGGTTTTTTTTTTTCCCCCGCTCCCTCCCCCTACCATTCTTTACCAACTTCCCCAGTGCATGTGGGCGTGACCCCCGGCTCACAACGCTTTTTTTCTCCGTTTTCTTTGTTTCCACCGTGGACGCGCCCCCCCTTTTTTTTTCCCCCCCAGTCCCCTTTGGCGTTTTGTTTTGCGACCACCCTTCCTGAAAAAGTTAGTTTTTGGTAGAAAGGCCAAGAATTCTCTTGGAACGGGGAAACGTCCCCCCCCTTTTCTTTGATTGTCTTTCCGCCTTTTTTTTTCTTTTTGCTTGGATTGTCCCACCCACCTGTCTCCGCTTGAGATGGTGCCCCCTCGAGCTCGTCCTTCGTTTGAGACCCTTCCCGTTCCCCCTACCTCACCGGGTCTTTTTTTGGACGATGCAGTAGCTGAAAATTTTCTGTTTTCGCTCTTTTTGATGTACCCCCTTTTTTCTTCCTTTTCTAAACTCGTGCTTTGCGGGACCTTTCTTTTGCCCAAACCTTACTTCATGGGCTGATAGCCTCTGCGGCCCCGTTGCCTTGCCATCTCGGACTTTTTTTTCCCCTTTGGTTCGGATCACCTTTCGATTCTTCCCGTTTGCGGGATGTTTGTCACGAGGACCGGCTCTTTTGCCAACTTCCTTGCCCTTCCACCTTTTTCCCCCCTGCTTGAATTGAACCTTTTTGGAGATGCGCAACTGGGGATCATTCCGTACGCCCTTTTTACATATTTCTTTTCTATCTTTCCTTTTCCTCTCCTGGACAATGCGGGTCTCCTTTCCGTCAATTATGGCTGAAGCTATGCTCATTCCCCGTTACTCTTCACCTTCACGCGACTTTCTTCCAACTGGCTCTTCTGATCATGCTTGGTCCTTGACCAGAACCATGATCCCCCCCCTCTTCAGATTTCTTCGTTTAACGAGGTAATATTTGAGTGACCAGAAATTTTCTTTTTTTTACGAAACTTCCCCTCGAGTTCCCCTTTGATATCCACCCCCCCTTGACGAAACGAAGACAAGGAATGGGCGAGCCGGTGCGACTTTTTCTTTTTGCTTACGAGTCCCCCCCCCCCCTGACCCGGTGACGGCAACCTGTCAGAAGCGATAGCCCCCTGCCTTTCTTCCCCTGGTTCTTTTCGGCAACGTTCCCCTTTGGACGGTAAAATTTCACATATGGGCCCAAAGTACCCCGCTACTCGTTCTTGCTTTGACTCTCTCTTCTTTGGGACTCCCCCTAGGGGGACGACCCCTCGAGGTCCCTAGAATGATATTGTTGTTAAATTTCTCCCCAACGGTCCCCCCTGATTTTTTTCCTTCCCTGATTGTACATTCCCTTTTTTGAATTTGTAAGGCCCACCTCTCCAAAAAAATTTTTGGGCGTAACCGCTCTTTTAGTTAGCTCAACCCACTCTGGTCTTTTGTACGAAAACTTTTTTCCCCCGGCTCCGAAAGAACCCCCCGCGCCTTTTATTTTTCGTTCTTTTCCCTCCGTTCTTTCTTATCTTTGCAACCCCCCTTTGGGGCTCTTCCAAAACTCCCTTGGGTTCTTTGATTGCGCACACCGAAGTTTTTTCCGCTGATTTTTTTTTTTCTTTTGCGGGGTCCTTCAGGGATGAATATCTCTTCATCATAACCTCCCTTTTTGTTTTTTTTTTAGAAGAGACTCTTCGTCCTTGTTGAAATTCCCCCCCCCCCCCCCTCCCCCAAAAAGTTTTCCTCCCCCCACCCCAACCTCACCTTTCCCTCCAAAAAAGCTTTCTGTTGGACCATCAGGATGGCCCTCACGCCCCCAATACGATATGGGCGGTTTTTACTTTTTTTCTTCTCCCCAATGGTTGGTCCCCGGATTACGGAACCCCCAACAGAGGGAAACACTGCGCAAAATAAGTCTAGCACGCTCCCCCTGGTCGTGTCGCGAAGTATTTGTCCGACAGGGACCCCCCCTCCCCTCTCGTGAACTTTTTGGCATTCGTTTTTCCGGTCCCTTCTTTCCTGTTAATGACAATTAAAAAATCCTTTCTGTGCTCTCGTCTTTGTGGACCCCGACTTCCCAAATATTCTCCCTTCGGTTGTCTTTTCGGGGTCGGGTCCGGATAATTAGAACACCCTCGACACTCCCGGATCGTTCGCCACTCCTTCCGGAACCCCCTTCCTTTCCCGGAAAGTCCCCGATTTGGGGTTTTTGTCCTTTTTTCTCTTTTTTGGTCTTGTCCTTTTCTACTTTTCTGAGGATTTCCGTTCTTCCGTTTGAACGCGTTTTTTTCCCCCCCTTACCTAACCTCCTCAGTCCGGCCGGCGTGAGCAGACCACGACGGATCATTTCTACTTAGCCCTTTTGGCGGGGTAGTTCTGGTGGGAAGTATTCAAGCGCTTCTCCCCAGAGTGGAACCTCTTCTTGACCAATTCCCTTTCCCTCTTCCAACACCTTTTTCAAGCCCTAGTTTGACAGCGTTTCCTCCAAGAATTATGGGATCCTGGTTTTTCATCTCCCAGTGCCTTCGCCCCCCCCCTGCACCCTTCCTCCCCTTTTTTGGTTCGGATATCCCCAGTTCCCTCCTCACGATACCTTTTCCTCCCGTTACGGGGGCCATGAGCATAAGCTTTTTGGATCATTAATGGACGTGCCGGTTCCCTGACAGATTGTCTGTCCCCCCCTCTATTTTTTCCCACTTCTCTCTTTTTTTTTTCGTTTCTCGAATAAACTCTCCCCTTTTGAGCATCTAGTAAAACCCATATTTGGGTTAGGGGGTCTTCGGGCTTCCCCCTTCTGCTTTTCCCCCCCAACCTCTCCCTTGCAGGTCCCTTCTGCCCGTGATCTTCCCTTATTTGTCTTCCGCATGATTGAAGCCAGAAATTCCAATTTTTCTCTTTATCCTAAGGCTGCACGGCCGCCTTTTCTTTCCCTGCTCGCCGACAGTGACTAAGGTTTGTCACTCCGGTCCGCTCGCCCTTCCTGTCTTCTTTTTTTTTTTCCCTATTGACAATAGTCTACCAGATCTGACTTCCCCTCTCCACCTTCGCCTTGAGGAAGAGTCCTGGCAGAAACTTGCCGACAGTGATGGCTTCCCCCCCCTGCCGGCCGACACACTTCCCGGGTCCCCAAACATCTCTCCGGTGGGGTGGTTCTTTTCATCAAAGCAGTCTCCTGATCACCCCTCCCCCCCTTACCGAAATCTGGTCAATCGCCTCCTGGTTTCCTGTTTAAATTCTTCCTTCAATTGCCTTTTTTTCCCCCAAAAAGACCACACTTTTCGGCTTGTTTTTTGCCACCCTCCCCCCCTCATGTTTATGGTTTAATGGGACAGAGTTCCTCCTTTTTTTCGCTCCACTTTTTTTTTTCTTCCCTCCCCCAAACCAAGGTCCTTTTTCTCCGTTGTCCGCACCTTCTTTTTGAGCTTGGTTTCTTAGGAACTTTGAGCATGGTATTTGTCGCTTTTTTTCCTGATCCATCCCACGTAGCCCCTTAGTTCTGAGGCCGGTTTTCTGGCTGTTATGAAGCTTTTCCCCCCCCCCTGGTAAAAACCTTTTCCCCCCCTTTTTCCGGTGTCACCGTTTTTCCCCCGTCTTTTTCCCCCTTCTTTGCCGAACTTTGATGCTTGCGGCGGAAAACAATTTTTTTTCCCAAGTCCCCCCCCCTTCTTGTTCGAGGAACTTTTCCCATCATTTCCCCACAATTGAAGCCAAGCCGTCTTTTTAACGGGATCCCTACCTCCAAAACCGTGATTTCCTTTGCACTTATGCTTAATCCCTTGTCAAGGCTTTTTCCCCCTCCCTTCCCCAGGGCACCGTGCGTGTTTTTTGAGGGGAAGTGGGTTGTTTTTTTTTTCAGCTTTAGTCCCCCCCCCAATTGCAGATGGGTTTCCTATTCTCTCTTCTCCTTCTGGAGGGGGGGGTTTGTGTTGGGTGGGTTGTGGGGGGGAATAGGGGGTGGGCGTCCAAAGCTGATTTGTCCACTGCTTCCCACATCCCCAACTCGCCTTTTTTTTTTTTTGTTTCCCCCCGATGGGCTCTTCCAGGGGCCGCGTGCCCCCCCCCCCGATTGCCGTGCCGACCCCTCCAATCAGTTTGTTTCTTCCCGGTGTAGAAAACTTTTGGCCTTCGTATTTGCACATTTTCGGTATAGCTTTTTTTTCCTAGTGGACAATTCTTGGCTACATTTCTTCCTTTCGGGCCCTTTTCTTTCCCGATGACATTCGGGACGGCTCCCAAAAGGGACGGCCGTTTCTTTACTGAATGTTTCCTAACCAGCCCCCGTCGACTAGTATTCCCCCCCATGTCTGTTCAAAACCCCGCCTTTTTTTTTTCACCAGCGTGGTCTCCCAATTTAGCGTTCCCTCTCTTTTCCCCAAGTGCCCTTTTCCAATTTTCCCCTTGTGTTTCCCGCTCCCGTCTTTTTTTCGCCTTCGTCCCCCTCCCCCCCGGCCCCACTGGTGTGCTTTTCTGGGACAGGGCGACCCCCCCCTCCTAAAAGTTCTTTGGTAGATAATGATGGCCAGTCTTTTTCTCTTTCCCCTCATTCCCTTTCTTGATATTCGACCTTTGACCGGTTTTCAACCACCTTCTACTTCTAAGTATTTGAGATTCCCCCCCCTCCTCGTTTTTTTGCAGGCCTCTACTGAAAACCATGTCCCTCCCCCCTTACAATGTGGCACCGGAGAAGTAGATGTCATTCCT
>Ga0179591_1275881_pt1 | contig 11522 bp, 3 predicted proteins | sample CZOMad2_1_08_16f_FD_182891 | JGI IMG/M metagenome (GOLD analysis project Ga0179591, IMG submission 182891) | Vadose zone soil fungal communities from Angelo Coast Range Reserve, California, USA - CZOMad2_1_08_16fungal (PacBio error correction) | ecosystem: Environmental > Terrestrial > Soil >... | reverse complement strand
TCTCCTGTTCTACATGAAATCTCCGATTGCGCTCCGAGAAGCGACCGAAGACTTAGGCCCTTTCTCCCCAGATCTCAGCGGCATGACAGCCCCCCTTTTTTTTTTTGCCAGGAGGCAGTCCCCTTTCCCACGATGTAATTTAGTCTTCTCGAGCCGGAGGGGGTTCCCAGGCTCCCTTTCCACGTGCATCCGACGCTAAGAAGCTAGCCCCCCCCCAAAATCGTGTCACCTAAGCTCGTTCTCTAGACCCTGACGGTTTTTCTCCCGATCCGGGACCTCTCGCTCGCTCGCGCCGGACGGTCTGCATCTTTTCTTTTCCCATCACCTTCTCGAAGGCCAAGGTCTGCGAAGTGTGTTCTGCTCGCCTGCGGGCGCCTTCCTTTAACCTCTTACCGAGGGTCCTCCCTAGCTGCCGGGATGAACTTGCTCAACCTCCTCCCGACGCGTGATCGCTTCTTAGTGAACAATTTTGGTCTCTGGAGACGGGTGGAGACAGGCCGTTCGAGGATCACTGGATCTGGCTCCACAACCGTGACCTCTGCGCGACGTGATCGGCATTGAGTTCCCGCCTAGGCCTCCCGCTCGACGAAGTTCTGGTAGTTAAACATCGCCCTGTCTTTCCCACGGTTTTCGCCGTACTACGCCGCCGGCAGTGGACCATCTGGAGTTTTAATTTGATTCCCTCCGGCCCCAGTTAACGAGAACATCCGCAGATCGTCTTTCCTCAGCCCTTGGATGACTTTTCCGTTCGTGATCTGTCCATCTGCTTTTGAACGTGACACCACTGACATCCGTTAGGGAACTCACCGCCCGAACGCCGTGCGATCTTACCTTTCCTTTCATCAACCTACCCAGCCAGGAGGAATCCTTTTTTCAAAGGTTCTGACCTTGTCGCCATAACCCATCCCGACTTATGCACCAACGAAAACACAAGCTTTAAAGTTAATGTTTGAACCGTCCGATAAACGGCTCCCTCCCCTAAGTGAGAAACCGCGTCACAAAGTGTTGTTCTCTTTCCTGTAGTTGTTAGTAGGGAGATGTCAGTGACTCAGTCGCTCTCCACCGAAGAGAAACCCACATAAGTGCTGTGGCAGGAGCTTTCTGTTTCTGTAATGGCGGCCTAGGGTCGTTGGAATCGAATACGCCAACTTCTTTTTTCCCTTGACCCCTGCGAAGTTACTCATACTTCTTCCCGGCTTCTGGTAGGTCCTGGTCGCCCCAAGCTCCGGAGGTAGCGATTTTTTCTCCACCTCAATCCGCCCCTTAGGGACCCACCCCTCCATCTTCCTTTTGACCCCGAGGGAACCATCGGTTTTGGCGAAGGATTTGATTCATCGCGGCTGTTTCTACGCTCGGTCGTCGCTGTTATCGCCCCCCTTCTACTTTGGTGGTTACGAGAGCGAAGTCGTTCTTCCTCCGCAGTGCGTTTGCAGTGAAGCCTCCCCGGGGTCCGGGGAGTGCACCGGGGGGATCGTCGAATGGCGGTGTTCTTTTTGATGAAGCAGGCGCCCTCATGTGCGCGGACCCCCCAACAAACGTAGTCGCACACCCTCTTCACAGTCGCGTGTAGTGTGTTCCACCTCCGGGTTCTCTTGTCAGAGCCTAGTTCCGACAACGGGCTGCTCCCCACCCTTTTCCCGGCAAGCACGCTTGTTTTGCCTTTCTTAAAGTTGGAAGTGTCACTGTTTTCGCAGCCGGCTTCCCTCAAAGCGTTCTTGACCGTGCGTGCAGCTTCCCTCATCGCGCTCGTCTCCGACGCTTCCCCCACGAGATAACTTATCTTTTTTTCTGCGCCCCGCCTACGTCGCAAGTATCTGGCACCTCCCGAACCGACAATGCCCCCCCCTTCCGGCATCTCCAGGTCCCGATCTCCTAGGTATTCGTTCCCTCCAATTTCCCTTTTTTGAGCAGGAGAATGTTGCCCCCCCCGCCCTAGTATATCTCTTTCCGTGTTGTTGTTTTTGATGATACGATTTCTTTCCCCTCTCCCTTCGCTTGCCGCATGGCTGCACCCGTGAAGACTTTATATGCGACCTGGACTCACTTTCGGCGAGCTCCCTTTTCGTTGTTCTTGAGTTGCCCCTTACCTTTTTCTGAAGTTTGACGTAGATCCAAGATCTCTTTCGGTTCGCTGCTTTTTTCCTTTTATTCGTCTTAAGGAGGGAGATGTTTCCGGACCCCCTAACGGTAGACCGGTCCTTCCTTTCCCACGAGGACGTGCCCGGCGCCCCCCCTTCTGTTCCGGTGATGTAGCTTTCGCGTGTATTGCCGGCCCTTAGATTTTTCGAGCAGCCCGTTCCCAGGCCTACGGCGCCCTAGATACTTGACAGCTTCGACCGGACCCCAAGGAAACGCCAAGGAGCGTTTTTTTGGTTTTCGATCGTGCTTTTAACCTTACTAGTCACCCGCAAGCGGAGTCTGTCTTCACCCACGTTTTTCTCATGCGACATTCCCCCGGGTCCTCCCTACCCCAGTGCAGACGTGGCTGTTTGTCTTTTTTATGTCTTCACCAGCGCCTGCGCTCGCTCACCCAAAACAATCACGTACTTCCCTATGCTTGACAGCTCGAAGGGCTGACCAGAAACCCTGAGTACAGAAGCAACTATAAACTGGGTAAATTTTTCCCTTGAAGATCTCTTCACCCTCCGTAGGAGGGACCCCTGGAGGTTAGTTTTTTTGGCAATAAGTAGGGTGTGTCTCTCCTACATTGATAAAGAACCGTATGAATAGGAGGCTTCTCGCGAATACGACCCTCTCAAGACGTGTAGTTTCTTCATTTTGACCAGAAAGACTGAAGCCTTGGTAATATCAGTCAACTGAATTCTTTCCCTGAAACCCCCCCCCCCCCCACAACGCCCAACCAACACACCCCAAACCACACCACCCCCCCCCCCCCCCCCCCCCCCCCCCCCCCCCCCCCCCCCCCCCCCCCCCCCCCCCCCCCCCCCCCCCCCCCCCCCCCCCCCCCCCCCCCCCCCCCCCCCCCCCCCCCCCCCCCCCCCCCCCCCCCCCCCCCCCCCCCCCAGACGCTACGCGTTTTCTCGTTAGTCGTGCACAAAATTAGAACCTTCGCCCTGGGGGGACCCCTACACGCGAACAGCCCCGTGTGAGGTCCCCTTTGGGCACACGTCGCCGCGTTTCGCGGTTTTTTTCCACGACTCTTTGGAGCAAGCGGTCCCTTTTCTCTTTTTAAAGCAGCAAGTCGGGATTTTTTTGGCGACCCTCCTTCGCGCGTGAACACCGATGTTCTGTGATGAAGTTTCGTCTTCCAAGTACGCTTCTCTCCCTACACGTTGAAATGGTCCTGAAATTCCTGACAGGTCCCTCCCGGTTCGCGCGTTTTTTTGACTCTTTTTTGCATGCCAGCGCCTTGGTGGTCTCGTTTTCAAAACCGTTCCGCGCTCCGTCCTCTGGTTTCCCCCCCTTTCCTTTAAGTTGTACCGCGGTAGCCGGAGCCTGCTGGCTCCTAACGATGTGCCCTGCCAACGGCTCTGAGACTTCCTCGTTCGGGGTTAGTATCTGTCAGCTCGAGTTTCGCTCCACTAGCCTCATCGTAGTTTTCAGCGCTTGGCTACCCGTTGAACTCGACCTCGCCCTCTACCCCTCGTAGCATCCCGCCTTTCTTTTGTTCAACGTAGACTTTTACTTACGTAGTCAGGAGCCTTACGTCGCCGGTGAGCTTAACGTGACGCCGAAGACTCTTGTCGAGATACGGACCTTAGCACCCCCCCCGCCGTCGAGCAACCCTTTTTTCAGAGTTCACCCGTCGTCTTGCGTCGTTCTTAACCTTCCCGAGCCGGATATTTCCGAGCTCTCTTTCAAATGGATCGAGGCCCCTTTTGGGCGGGCGCACTCATGCTCCGTTTCGAAGACGATGTTTTCGACGAGCTCGTGCTCATCCTGTTTTGACTGAGAGGCCGGAACTTTAGTTTTTCTCGACGATTTTCGCACTCTTCGAGGAGCTCTTGATTCTTTAATTTCGGGCAGGAGATTTCTCTCGAAGAAAGGCTACTCATTTTGTCTGATCGATTTCCTCATCGTCGCGGGAATTCTTCGAGCCCTTCCCCATTTTTAATCCTCGTTTGTTTTTCGCGGAGACTGGCTTTACCTCCCCGACGATCTACAATGAAAGATCCTGAGAAGGACTCCCCCCGTTCCCAGTTCGTTCGCTCAAGACTCTGCGCCCCGAGCCAGGGAGAAGTGCTCTCATCGTCTTGGCTCGCCCCTTCGGCGGTTCCTAATCTTACTCTTTCTAACCCTTAACTTGCCCAGAGAAGAATCCTCTCCGAAAGCATCCCTCAACGAAGCCCTATCCCTAAGAAAACCCCCCTAGGGCCCCCCTCTCCCTTTTTCCGTGATGAGAGTAACTAGTAGAGCGGCTCGTGTCTTTCCAGGACTTATAAGTGCGTTGATCCCCCCTTCGTAGTAAAATGTATGAGAAACAGTTGGGTTTTCCTGAGGTGAAGAGAGTCCCAGACGACGAGGGGATCCCCCCCGTTTTTTCTTTTCCCGCGTCTTTCCCAAGTTAGAAGGCGGGTAAAACCCGCCTAATCCCTCGATATCGCTGAGAAAAAGCGGACCCCCTGCGGACGGGTGAGTCGATTCCAATGGAGATGTAATTTTTATTCCCCAGTTCGCGCGAAAACTCACCCTCGGTCCTGGCTCCCGCAAGCGCTTTGCCGTCTTCTAAGTCCCTCAAGCTCCCCAAATACGTCTAGTCCCTCGTGTTTTTCCAGCGATTCCCATAGTGGTTAAATGACTCCGGGACGCCTCGGTCACTTCTAAGTTAGGCTACCGGCCCCTGAGTGGACACGGGCGTTCCTTCGCGCGCGCGGTGCAATCTACCGCCGCCACCCCATTAGGCGAGGCTTACAGGCCTGTCGAAATGAAGGTTCCTTTCTGGCTCCTGTACACTTCACCCTTTCCCTGACAGCATTCCCATCACGGTCGCGGCCCACGCGGGAAACGCGGCGAATTCATCACCCCTAGTACCTCGGGTATGTCCACGGCTCCTTGTGTCTCCAACAGTTCTTACCAGATAGAAGACGCGTTTATCCCGATCCTTTTGCCTTTCCTCCTCCCCACCACGGCGCAGAATCAGTTCCCCTGCCAGCTCGGGCCACCACCCCTTGCGTTTCGCGTTCTGGTTGGTCCCCTTTCGTGATGTTCGTAGCCTATGTGAGCGACTAGCTCGCATTTCGGCGACAATTTGACCTCTTTTCCCTTTTCCGATTTCGTTGCGCGCTCGCTGCTAACCGGAGCCTCGGGCCTTTTTTTATGCTAACGACAAAGGTTCTTTCCGTTCTTTGGACAGTTCCTCGGCTCATCCTCCCTTGCGTCGTCTGGATAATGGTATGGTCCTTTCCCCAAAAACCCAAATACTTCGAGCCGGATGCCCTCCCAACGTTGATACAGATTGTGCTCTTTACCCCCCGTACACAATGTGGTAAAACCGGTGCCGGTCCTGTTAATAGAGGCCTGTTTTACGTTTAAGTCGGCTTGTAGTATTCCCTGTCCTCTTCCTTAGTTCTTCCAGTGGGTGGAGTTGACCCCTTAGCGCAGCGAGCTGAGTTTTCTCGGGCAGAGAGAAAGCCTTCTTTCACATGTCGCGGTTTGCTGCACAGGGGGACTCGAACTGATCTCTTTTCCGTCCCCTCCGCCTGACTGGCTTTTGAATCTTCCCGATGCCTTAGTAGTCGACACACGGGGGCTTCGACCGTCCGGTTTTGGTCGGTTTTCGTCCTAGGTAGCGCTGTTGAATAGTGCTCGTGGACACACATAACGGTGCTGTCCGGGACCTTTTTGACCCTGCAAAGACTTCCAGCGCGCATCACCGGCATCGTACTTGGTCTGCTTTTCCCGGTTCGTGTTCCTCCGGCGAAAAGCGGCGTGTCCGCGTCGATCGCTCACTCCTCCTCCTCGTACCCACTCGCTCACCCCCCGAGACTGTGCGCGCTACGTCTTCCCCCCAATTCCCCGACCACGCAAAATGACCCAATTTTTCTTAAACGTCGAATGCCAGGCGCCCCCTCTTCGAGTAGGGCCCCCAGTTTGCATGAGGCAGCCTCCTCCTTTGCGGACAGCATCCTCTTCCCTTAATTCCTAATCAGTGTTGTTTGTTTCAGATACGAGTGCTGAAGACTCCAAGCCTTGCCCTTGATGAAACATTTGACTTCCCCTCTGGCTGACCCTGGGAGGGTCTACGGTGAGAGTTCCCCCTTCGGGTGATTAGAGGTCCGGTTCCCCTCTTAAGTGTACGTAGAGCTCTCCGTAGGCGGTGTCTGCCGGTTTATTTTTCCTCTTCGTCTCGGCGAGCCGCTTTCTCGAGCCTTTTCCCCAAATCACTTTCAGCCCCCTTTTCTACGAAGGAAAAGCCCTCCCCGAGCTCACCGTACCTTTAGGTGATTGTGGACGTGCCGTGGGGCCCCTTTCGAAAGGTGACGCACCCCCCCCCAAAAACGGTTGAACCGAGCATCTCTTGGGACCAGCTTTTTCTTATGGCGCACACAAAACGCCCAAGGCCGTCGCTGCTCAGAGGATAATGGCCAGGACCCCTCCGAGAACTCGGACTCCCCCCGAAACCCCTCATGAGACGACTTTTGAGACCCGGTGTCTTAATTGCTAATTCCGGTCGATTTTTGGAGTCCCTCGATAGCTGCTGTAATCCCTCCCCCCCCCTTGACACGCCGGAGGTCCCTCTGGCGCATTGCAGAAGTACGAATGCGTACCCTCATTTTTATTCGAAAGCAGTAGACGCCAAAAGGGGGCCCCTTTTTTTTCCTGTCCTGGTTCGGTTTGAAGACTTTGTCCGAAGGTAAGCGTATCTGTGTTAACCCGAAAGGAGGTACTCCCCCCTTAGGGAGGGTTGTTTTGACGACCCAGATCCCCTCACACGAGGGAGCCTCGGACCGACCCTTGCCGATTCTTTGCCTTCCACGTAACGCCGGTTTCGACTGGTACAGGAGAGAAGTTCCATCCGGACCAACAGCAGGTCGCGGGTTGCAGCGCGCACTCTTCGCTCACGAACATCCCGTCCCCCCCCCCCCCTGAAAAGTGCACGTGTTGAACCCGAACGCGAAAATGTGTTTCCGCCGAGGTCACGGCCCGGTGACGCTGTCCTGTTTTTCCCCTTGTACGAAAGCGTCTGTCGATAGGGGCAGGCGGTCCCCCTTTTCGCGTTGATTTCCCTTACACAGCGTAGCGCGTGTTTTCCAACGCGAGGTAATACGAGTTTTCGTGATTTTCCCTCCCCCTTGGAGCGATTGTCCCTCTTGAGTATCCGTACCCTCTCCAGTGAAGCGTTTTACGGCATCAGCTTTTGATTTTCCAACCTAAAGGATGACGAACATTACTGTGAAATTGCCGGGTGCCGCCAGCTTTCTTGTTCGTTTTTGCACCGTGCCGACGCATGTCCCGGCCTCGTGGTCTTCTGGGCGGTAGACCGATTTAGTATCTGCGCTGGTTTCTTACCCCAGTCAGATGTGAAGACATTCGTCCCGCGATGTTCGTCTTGAGGCCCGGCTTTTCAGTCAGCTCCGTGTCCATTGTAGTTGTCTTCGCTCCCCTGAAAGATCCGAGATCGATCAGACACCTCCCGAGTACCTTTCGCTGTTCAACAGAAGCGCTTGAGACCGTGGTCCCCTACGTGCCCTTTGACCATTCCAGTTTCGCCTCGTGCCCCTCGTCGCTCCGGTTACTTTCCGCGCGGAGCCCTCAAAACGTTTCGCAGATTACGTCGTTCTTTTGTGTGCAGAGAGGAATAGTCATGTTGTCAGAACTCCTCGCGTCCCCACATGTTCTTTCTTTGGGTTGGAGGCCCCTACCTCTTTTGGGTTCCTTCGGCTGAGTCGTGCTTTGCCGTGGAGAAGATTGCTCCCGTGCCCTTAAACCGCGCCTTTTTGCCACGCGGTCGGGACGCGGAGGCTATTTTTTGCGCGCGGAATTTTTTTTTTGGGCCTTCGCACGATGACCCTTTACAAGTGTCCTCCTTCCCTTCATGCGGTTGATACTAGTCGTGTTGGAATTTGCCGCTCTCTCTATATTTTAATACTTTGTTTTTTTTTCTGAGATGATTCCTCAGGCATACTTCCCCGACACGAGCGTGCTCATACCCAGCCCAAGTTAAAAGTTTATAGATACGACTGCCTACGGACCTGCAAGAGTTCATCCGCGCTTACGCTCGGACGATTCCGAGTTGTTGGTTCCGATCTTTGTTTTTTCCCCTTTGTCATGACAGAGACCCGACCGCAAACATACGGCGACCCCTCGATAGTCTCCCTGACGAGTTCCCTCCCCCAACACGATCCCGCCTGCCTTCCAGCAATCTTAGCGAGATCTTTCGGAATTATGGTGGCTGCTTTTCCGCCATTATCAGAGAATTGCCCAAACACACGGGTGATGTCAGGACTTTCTTTCGGTCTCAACCGGGTCGTCCCGACCGATGGGATCAGCTCCCTCCGTGAAGCTTAACAGTGCCCGTCTACGCCGACGATCTGCGGCCTCCAAAAGCCCTTATTTCGCGATTTTTTTGGTACTTCGACTTTCGGGTTAGCCCCGGTCTCCTCCCCTGAAACCCCTCGCTTTAGTAATTTTGATCCAGCTTTTCCTTCTCTAACGGCCTCACGGCCCTTTTTCGCTCTCCCTACCGACGGTAATCGCGAGCCTTCCTTTCTGAAGACTTCGGCAAGCCTAGGGCGCTATACTTTTTTCTACTCCCTTCCTGAGTTGTCAAGGCGGACGCTGCCGCGGTTTGCCCTCACTCTCAACCACTCCGGCGCTTCGAACCGTTCATGGTCGTCCCCTTTAATAGTCGATAATTCGCGTAACTAGCGCAGTGTCCCTAATGTAACTGTACACAGTATATAAAGAGAGAAAGATCCGAGTCTAAAACTTACAAAAATCCCGATCTAAGGGGTATTCAAGGAAATTCGTACTTATCACACGACGTGCCATATTTTCACCCTCAAACCAAGATCCCTATCTTTTGTTAAAGTACAGCCACCCCTATAAGTGAAAAACCCTGCCCAACTTCGATTTTAGAGTAGGGTCTCTATCTTTTAGTGCGTTCGGGAGTTCATATTAGATACTAACACCGATATTGATGCGGAGCAGGTGTTCCCCGCATATGAGTTGAGCTTCTATCTTGTAAAAGGAGATGCTTGCGTTTTTGCATCCGCAAAGAAACCGGTGTCTGCAACCCTGTTCTATCCATACTACCGGAGGATGTTTCTCATCTGGAGGAAAACCCACTTCTCGTCTACGGCTATTCCGGAAACTAAATGATCCCCCTTTTTAATTCGTGTTTTATCCCAACATGGACCCAGGGGACCCAGCCGGCGTAATTCTGTAATAGCTTTGTTATCCGCTTGTCTGTCCCTTCCTGTTTCATTCTATCCGTGTTTGTTCTGCGATGGAGTGAAGAGAGCGAGTTCCTACCACTCAGGGAGCTGAAACTTTTTGTCCGGGGCGGGCACCGTGATCGGCGATTTGCTGGGGTCTTTGCCGAAGCCTAGGTTGAAGAACTTTGAAAAATCGGCGTACGGTCTACCCCGACCGTGACACGTCCGTTGGATTGTGGTTCGGCCCACACTAAGGTAGATCGTAATCTTTCTCTCCTGTGTACAAAGGGAGAATATTCCCCCACCTTTCCAGGCACAGTACGTCATGCGCCCTCAAACTGCTAGTAACGGTTATAAGTTTTTTTTCGGTAGGTCGGAGAAAAGAGGCTCCCGTCGCCTCTCTTATATTTCTTTCAACTCCCAAAGAGCCAAAGTCTTTCCGAAGTAGAACGTCTCACCAGTCCCCAGAGCCCGCCACCGCTCGCCACTTAGGAATGATCACTCGTCCTATTTGCGATTAGGTTTTTCAGCAAGTTTCATGGAGTGCAGAAGGTAGCAGGCCAGTCTTTCTTTTCCCAATCAGATTTTTTTCGTTTCTACTGAGGCCTTTTTCAGAGAAATTGTGAGCTGAAGATGAATTGAACCTCCTCCCTAGGATACTGACCTGGAACTTAGGTGGTCGGCTCCTGGTTTTTACTGTGAAGCGGTCGCAGTTAGTCTTCCCATCTTTTCTCTGGAGAGTTGGGGGTCGTCTTCTTCTTCCCGATTCCGCTCTCGAGCGCTGCAACCTAAGTACTTGTCGCCCGCCTACCCGCGCTCCGTGTCCGGCCGCGGCATATTCTCTCCTTTTTCCCGTGGATGCTTTTTCTTCGGTGACAGGTTCCGACGCTCTGATCCTAAGCGCGACCTTATGGTCCTCACAAAAGAACATTCTCCAACTTCCATTAGACGTTTAGTGGTTGTGGTTAACTGACTATCCCCCCCCAGTTCAGCCTACTCCCCGACCACCGATCACTCCCTGGCCCCTATTAAAAGTTACTCACGGCCCCACGTGTCCTTCATGCTACTTTTTAGTTTTAGATGCCAGTACTCGTTCTCGAGAGCTTCCCCATGCATACCCCTCCTAATTGGACGATGCTCCAGCGGTCTCAGTACGAAAGAAGATATGGACCCCTCGCGATGTGACCCCCCCGAGGGGGCTCGGGTTTGTAGGTCACTTCATTAGATCCGGGATCCCTTTTTTTTGGCCGGTCAGAACCCCGTAGGGGAGTTTTGTAGGGATCACCCCTCACCGACGCCCTTTGACGGTGATTGGTTCCGATTCCTTCATCACACCCCCCGTTTTGTTTTCTCGCTTTCAACCCCAGACTCTTTTTCCGATTTCCAGGCTGAGAGAGCAACCCTCCCCCCACAGCCCGAGTTGTCGCGTTAGGATCGGCCTCTTCGCTATCCAGAAACACAAGAATGGGCACCAAGCCCCAGCACTTTGGGCCCTTTCTCCCTCGGATTGGTGATTTCCCTTTTTCTTTCTCTGACGTTTTGGAAGGTCCCACATGATCTTATTCCCTGCTTAGGGGGACTCTTTTTGTTTTGATGGCGCCACAGTCATTCTGCGCCGTGGACGTTCCTTCTAGTTGAATTTCTGTCCTTCTTGTCGCGCGTTCTGAGAGACCTCTCGGGGGTGGAAACGGTGCCAGTCTCCCCCCCCCTAAGCAGCCTTTTGGCGCCATCTTCCTGTTAATACGAGCTTCCGTCGGATGGTGCTTTTTTAGATTGGCAAACCTTTTCTTCACGCCTCGTGCCCCTTATCCTCGGTAGTACTTGTACCAGGACCCCCCAGCACAGAGAGAGGAATCAAAGTATCCGTCTGTTGGTAGTGCCCGGGTTTTTTAGGTATTTAGATGCCTATTGCAGATAAGTCACTCCTGTTGTAGGCGCTCCTTGATCACCCACTCCTACGCGTTCTACCTTTCGGCGTCTCAGATTTGCGACTTTCCAGCGAGCGTTCCCCTTGATTTGCCCGTCTTTCCTACTTTTGTAGACGGTGATTAAAGTGAGCTCGTATGGAGCCAATATAGCTTCATTTCCTACTCTTCGTCCCCCTCGAGACACCCTGTAGTATTTGACCTTTCTTTCGCAGAGTGCTTCCTCCCATAACGCCTTTTTGTAGTCACTAGTGCGAGC
>Ga0179591_1267510_pt1 | contig 11522 bp, 10 predicted proteins | sample CZOMad2_1_08_16f_FD_182891 | JGI IMG/M metagenome (GOLD analysis project Ga0179591, IMG submission 182891) | Vadose zone soil fungal communities from Angelo Coast Range Reserve, California, USA - CZOMad2_1_08_16fungal (PacBio error correction) | ecosystem: Environmental > Terrestrial > Soil >... | reverse complement strand
CTCTTTTGGCGGGTTTTTGTCTTTCTTTCCCCCGGGATAGCCCCTTCGCCATTGGACCAGGTTCTTTGGGTGTCAGGTGGGTGAGAGAATCGTTTGCTTTTTCTTTCGTTTTCCCTCTGGGGATCCATTGGCCTTGTTTCCTCCCTTTGTTCCACCTTCAATTTTTTACCACACGTGGTTGTTGGTCGCGGTCGGGTTCAGGCGCATGGTGCTTCCCTGCTCCTCCTGTCTGGCAGCATCGTGAGATTCCTGATTTGTGGCCTGTTTTATTTTACGTAACCAACCTTCTTTTTTCCTTTTCGTTTTTTGGGTGTGGTTGGTTTCCCCCAGTCGCGTTTTCATAAGCACTCAGTTTACGGTCTTCTGCGTCCCGAAGTTTCTTACCCCCCTCCTTCCCCCCAGCCCAGAAACTTCCGTGCCCTGTCTGTGTTGCTGATTTCAAAACGTGATGTCCTTGATCTGTGGTTTTTGAGTTGCTGCCTGTTTCTCTACCCCCGCTTTTAGGTTAAATTATTCTGACCCTTATCTGTTTGTTGTGCGGTTGGTTCGGTCATTAGGACCTTGCTCTCCCCAAGTCCAGCACATCCTTTATTGTGGGATGGGACAGGTTCTTAGTTCAGTCACTGGCGGTCAAGGAGATCCTATTCTCTTAGGTTGGTCGCCTCCCCGCCAATTTACCAAACCAGCTCTTTCCTTGTAGGAGATACTGCCCTCCTCAATTCAACACACCGAGTCCGCGGTGGAACTTGCAGTCTGTTTGAAAACCGTTTTCGACGTTGCCACTTGTCTTTCTGGTACAGATCCCTGGTTACTTTTACCGGCCGTTTGCCCATCGTTTTCCCTTGCAGCAGTATCAATCATTTCCCCCCTTTTTTTGAATCCACCCCCATACAGTGCCCCTGTCCTCGACTTCTTGAGTAGAGGATTTTGCTAAGTTTTTAACCAGCAATTATTATGACCCCCAGACCGGGTAATTGTGTACATTGTTGAAGGTCCCGCTCAGGTATTCCTATTTTTTTGTCTGAGTTTTATACGGACTCTCCGATCAAGGAATGGCAGGGCGAGGCGGTTTTCCCGCTTGCCGCCAAGTCTTCGTGCCCCTTCTTCTGTCTGATGAGGGTGTTCTCCTCCGAGATTTTATATCGTGCAAGTCCCCATCCGCTTTTTCTGGATCCCCCTTCCCCATGTCGTAGTTCTGGCAGTATGGACAAGGCGTTTTGAGAGCGTTTTTAAGGTTTTCTTTTTATGCCCCTTCAGCACAGATTGACGCGCAGGTGGTCACAAGACGGTTTTTTCCTTTCCTTTTCGGGATGTTTTGGGGTCTTTCCCCTCGATCGGCCAGACAGCTTTTGGGCCCTTGCAGTCCGTGGATTTTGCTGGGGAGGTTTAGTTATGTTGTACCCACTTGATCTATCGACCGATCTGTTTCCCACGGTCGAGATCTTGGCGTTGCACGTCCCGAACTTTCTTGGGTATACCATTCCCCCACGAACGACATGCCTCACGCCAGAGACTTACTTTATGGTCCATATTCTTTAAAAGCCCCCCTCTTTCGGGTGACTTTTTTGGTTTCCAAGGTTCTATAAGTTTGAAGTTTTTTTCCCGCGGTTTTCTGTTTTTTTTGTCCCTCCAAAATTTTTACCCCCCCAGTGCCTTCTAAACATCCCCAAGTCCATACCCCTGTTAAGGTTCGGCGCATTACGGGTAACTTGCCTTCCTCGGGGGAAATCCCTTTTTGTGAAATTTTTTGTTTTTGGGGAATTGATTTTCAATTTTTATTCTTTCCAGTCCCTTGCCTTCTTTGCCACTATCCCCGGTCCCGGATGGTCTAGTAAATCGGATTGTCGACCCTTGACCGGTTTTCCCGCCCTGCACTCTCCCCAAACTTTCTCATTCCCTCCTTATGGCATGGCCTCGGGGATCTGGCGCCTTGTTTCTTTGCCCCCCCCCTTCGAACTTCCTCCCGGGACCTGATTGAAGATCCCCCCCTCCCCCTTTTTCCCCCCCGTTTTTTTCCCCCATGACAAATTTTTTCCCACTGTTGCCTGGTGGGCTGTTTGAAGGTTTTTTTCTTGGGTGTCAGGGAAATTTTATTCCGTTGGTTCCCATGGTCCTTTTTCCAAAATCCTTCGCCTTTTCCATGTTGTTGCAGGTTATTATGCGTTTCTTTCCTCTTGCTGTCCCTGAACTTTTTAGTTCTGAAGCCCCACGCGTTGTCGCTCCTACATGATGCCCCCCCCATGGCTTTTTCTTTTTTCAATGGGCCACCCAGTATCGTGTACCAGTTTCCTTTGGTTTGTTAATGTTAAGGGTAACCCTTTCGCGATACCGCTTCCGTTTTGACTTTTTTCGCCAGCTAACCCATCTACTCTCCCACACGAAGTTTTTTTTTGTCCCCAGATACCACACCCCTTATTGTCAATGTATTCCCCTTTTCAGTTCACGGTAAGGGTTTAGGTGGCTGTCTTTTCTCCCCTGGTCCCTTCTTGGCAGCTCTTTCCTGTCCCCCTGGCTTCTGTATTTTTGATCACCATCCTATTTGTTTAAAAGTCGAACCTCCCTTTCCGCCTGTCCGGAAGTCTTTTCCTGTTTCGGGGACTACCAAATCCCCTGTCAGTGATGTTTTCCCCTGTTTTAATAGAACCACTTTAAACCCTCCCTGCTGGCCCTTTGTCTTTTTTTTGACCCGGTTGGGCCCTGGTAACTCCCCCCCTTTATGGTAGAGTACGGGGGCGTATTGGACATGGTGTTTTTTAAGTCAGTATATATTACCTAATACCTCCCTTTTGTTTTTGTTTGAGAGTCTATGACGTTAACCCCCAAACACACACCGAAGTCTCTACCCACAAGAACCCTTCTGACTTTTTTCAACCTTTCACCCCCCCCCATAGTGGTGGCTCAAGATCTTTTTTTTTACTCGCGCGCCAGGGTAACCACATGAGGGGCCACCTCTGGTATTCACCAGGGTTCTCTTTTTTGACAAGTTGTACTTGTTTTCCCAAGAAAGGAGCATGAACTGGGATGGTAGTGCTCTTACTTAATAACTCTTTTCCCCCCCCCCCTTCGATTTGCTAACCCCCCTGGTGGCCCACCTTTCGCTGTTTTATTTTCCACTCCCTTTTGGATTCCCACCCCGCTGCTAAAATTCTCCCCAAGTCTTACATTTACTGGGAGCCAGTTACACTGCGGTCCAAGGAAGTCCAGGTGTTTACCCCCCCCGGTGATCCCCCTTCTTTTGTGACCCTTATCTGTTTTAATCTATGGAACTTTCCCACCGGGCCGGTTCCTCCTTATGGCTACATGTCCCCCCCTTTACCCCCTCTTTTTAGCCAACCCTTGACTCCCCCCTGCCATTAAATTGACCTTACAAATCGTCCACGAAAGGCTGCTGTTCATTACAAACCTCCGGTTAGATGGACTTTTCATGGATGCATCCATCATGATCGCCTCCGGCGCCCGCACTACCTCACCTCCCCCCCCTCCCATGGTACAACTATGTGAATTGGCTCCTCCTTCCGCCCAACATCAATTTACCACCGGCAACCCAGTGATACAATTGTATTCCCCCCCCTGCCGGGGCGTACCCCTTTCGGTTGGTCTTTCTCTTAGACCTTGAGTTGTCAAAAATCTTAGATTTCTACCCTACCTAAATATGCAACTTAGTCCAGAGGAGTCAGACCTCTTCTCTTCTTGGGTTTAGGCGCTTCCTACCCCAGGCTAATTGTTGTGTCCCGACGGTTTCGAAGCAAAACCTAGTATTGGTACCCGGCCGCTTTGTTGGCCTTCCCCCAGTGTTTGAATTGGTGAATAACTTTTTTTACCCCCAAGAATCACGGTGAGTTTGTTCATTTTCATGGACTAACCTTCCAACGAAGGGTCTGTGGGGGTTTTTTCTGTACATTTACTGGAACTTCTTCTGAAATACCCACCCCTCACCCCGCTACCTTCGTACCTGATACAGAGTCTGTCCACCACAAGTGTTATCTTACAAAGCTGGATTTGTCGGCTTTGGGTTGATCCGTTAACTCCCTCCCAGACTTTTTTCTAAACGTCCGCCAGGTCCCAACGGTTATTGCCGGCCCTGCGCTTCGACAAGAACCCTCAAAACGGTCTTTCTTGATCTCGTCAAAATTCCCCCATACTCTCTTGACTTCTTTAACTCATCAGTGCTTTGTAAGCTTGACACTTCCCTCACCCCCAAGCGTAACGTGGCCCGCCCCACCTCTAGAGGAAAGGTTCCCTGCCCTTGATGCCATGGCCTCTGATTTTCACGTTTGAAAATAGTGTCCCCTGGAACCCTTGACTGACAACCCTCTTTTTCTTCTCCAACTCCCTTCTTCTTTTCTTTCCTAGCTCCCTCGTGACAGCTCCAAGTCCCCCCCCCCCTGTTTCTTTTTTTTTTTTTTCCACCGTCCCCCCCCCTCCCGGGCTCCCCCCAACGGCGGTTTCCGATTTGTCTGGTAACTTCTGGGTTTGACCATCAACACCCTAGGTTGTTTAAGTCACTTCGTTGAGGACTCCTCGAATCTTTACTCCCCCAACTCCGCCTCTTTTTCCCGCCGCCCCATCGAACCCTACGTCATCCATTGAGAACGGGGCTCTTTCGGGACAAACCCCCCTTTTTCCCGCCACCCTCCTCGATACCCAATCGATTCCCCCCGCCCACCATCCACCAAAACCTCAATCATTCCCTTTCTTTTTCCCTTTCTTGAACTTTGTGCCCCTCCGTCGCGTCTCTGGGTTCGACGTTTCGGAACCACCATTTATAGGTAGTCTCTTCTACCCGTCCGTATTTTTTTTCGTTTCCCCCCGGGGGTTTTATTTGACTGTGCTGATGGTGGTTTTCTATTCCCCATTTAGATTGTTTTTTAAAAATTTTTTCCCCCCCCCTTTTCAGAGTCCCGTCCTAACCGACCCCTGGAAGACTTGTTAGGTTTGGACCATTTTTTCCCACAGAATAGTCTTTTTTGTTGTTGCAGGTCTTTTCAGTTCTCTTCTTGGGTCTCCTCCTGAAGTTTGTTTCATTCCAATTCCCGGTCCAAAAGTGATAGAAAACCACAACCTCTACATCGATCCCCTGGCCCCCTTGGTTTATCGGGAAGAAAGTGCGCCTTTGACCCATAGCGGGTTTGTGATGGTCCTTGTGGCTCTGCGCTCCCCCCACCCCAAAACACCCTTTAAAACCTTACCCCCGTTGACTGTTGTAAATATGTGATGAGGGGAACCCTCCCCCCAAACTCGGCTATTCGCCAATAAGGCACATGTGATTCATCCCTTCACCCATTTCCTTTTCCAGTAATTTTTGAACGGCCTATTTCTTCAAGTTCTTTTTAGAGGTGGCCGTTTTTTATGGGGTGTTTTTGGCCTGTATGACTCCCGTTGCTTCTCCTCTACTGGTTCCCACCCCCTCCCCTTTCCCCACGACACTTGCTTTTTTTCCCAATTCACCCCTGGGCCACTTCTTCTTTTCCTCGGGCCCGTTGCCACCATTTTTTGAGTTCTCTTCTCCGCAAACCTGCTAAAGTACTGTCGGTGCCCCCCACCAACCTTTTCAACCTTTATTTCCAGGAGTCTGCTTGCCCCATGGCCCCCCCAAAATTTGTCAAGCCGATACCCCTCACAAAGCAACCCCCCCTTTCTCGAACCCCCACAAAGTTTTTCCCCACCGTAATGTTCGTTCTGGGAAATTTGAACTTAAGCAGTGGCAGTTCCCCCCCTCAACCGGCTTTGCACCGTACCTTCCAACCCCCCCCCCGACCACTAATACTTCTCTTTATTGAATTTTTTTTTTTTTTAGATCGGAATAGGGTTTGGTTTTTTTTTTCGTTCTTTGGCCCCCCATTTTCCTGTGAGGGTTTCTCATGAAATTCGCGATTATTTCCCCTAAATCCTTTGTGTTTTTTGTGGTTGTCCCTCCCTGGCTCCGAAAGGGTTTTCTTTATTCGGGAACTTCTGGATTGGTCGCATCTTTTCAGACAGTCCATCCAGGTGGTCTCTTTGGTTGTGGTTTTTAGTGAGTGACTGGTGAGAAGTTCCCATATAACAGTGGGGAAGGTTTCCAACGTTCCCCCCCCCTCTCCGATCACGTGTTTTGTTGTTTGTGGGGGTTTTTTTTTTTTTTCTTTTTTTTTTTTTTTTTGTGCGTGGATTTTTCTTTCACCCACACCCCTCCGTGTGGCTTTTCGGTGTGATTGTTTGTTTTTCCCACTCTCCTTTGACACCCCCTAAACTGCTTTAAACTTCTTGGGAGGTCGTCCCCTTCTAACCCCTTCCGGTGTCAATCGGTGGGAACACCAGGTCTGTTCGTATCCCAAAAAAAAGTTTTCTCTTTGCGTTCCGCTCCCTTGCGGATTTTTGCTACCTTTCCACCTCTTGTAGGTACAGTTCCTCTTTTCATTGCTTGGTTACTCTTGTTTTTTCTTCGGTACACCTGGGTTAAGGCCATTCCTTTTTTTTTGATCCTCAGTAGTGTGCTTGGAGCCCGTTACGTAGGCGCAGATCGTACCCGCCCAGTTTGATTATAGATTGCCAGTTTTTTTTTTTTTTTTTTTTTTTTTTTGTCTTGTCGAGTCTTCGGATTGCACTTTTTCAGACCATCTGTTTATTTTCTCTCTATCAGCAAGCTTCCCCCGTTCCCCCTCCCCCAACCAACGAGTTCTTGTTTGTTTTCATTGCCGCCGAAACCCCGTTCGCGTTCCCCCCCCGGTCCTCGCCCGCCAAGCTGGGATTCCATCTTTAATTGACATTCGCTGTCCGTCACCCAATCCCCCCGCCCCCTGCACCTACCTTGCAGGGGCCGAAGCTGATTCTGATTGATTACGTTTCTTCCGCAATGCGATAGCCCTTCCTGTGGGCGTCACACGTTTTTTTTTTTTCAGTTCTCTGATTTTGGTTTATGTCAGTTAGTATTGGAACTCTTCCTCTGCATCCCTCTCTGTAGGTTCTTTCGGTGTTCACCAGCTTTGGCCAGAGCTCTGTCTTTTATTGGCAGTCTTTCTACTTTTCTTTTTGAGGAGTGGCAGCACTCCCTTAGATTTTTTCCTTAATTCTTTTTTTTTCTTGGTCGTTTCTTCACGTCTTAAAGAAGATTTTTTTCTGCATTTTCGTGAGTTCTTCCCCCCTGTCTGGAACCATTGCCCCCTTTTTGTCAAACTGTTTTTTAAGAACCCGTCTGTGACAGGTCTGTGGTCCAGGTCTGAGGTCTCTCCGCCGAGTTTTTTCAGTCCCCGCATCTTTTTTTGACAAAGTTAGGCTATTGGGGGAGACTTCCTATTTTTCTCTCTCCCCCAGTGGGACTTCCTTGGCCCCTCCAGGCAGGAGGTTCTGCCGCTTTATTTTTTTTTTTTGTTAGTACCCCTCTGGGAGGTGACCCCCCCACCCGTTGTATTCTGTAACCTTTTTCAGATCCCCTGGAGGTGATGTCCGTTTTCGAAGCCAGGACTGTTACAGTTATATGTAAAGGGGCGGGGGCTCCGAATCGTTTCTTTTTTTTTTTTTTCATGTAACGCCACCCCCAGGCACCCCTGTTTGGCGTTTTTTTTTTTTTTTTTGTTCCCTTTGATTGGTACTTCTAGGATTCCCAGGTCCCCCTTTTTTTTTAGAGGTGGGTATTTTTTTCGAACATGTAGAGGAACGACATACCCCCCCCCCTCCACGACTTCTTGCGATGGTCTCCAGGAACTTGGTTTCAGCCTTTTTTTTCGTGTTGTGAAGGTAGCAGGTTAGTACAGCTGGATACAACTCGTGTTACGGTACGCATTTCTCTGGTAGGTTTTCCTTTCAACCCGTCGGAGTCTAGTCATTCCCAAGTCTCCCCTGCACCCACCCAGTCCCTTTCCTTTTCTATTTTCTGTGATGGTCGAAGCGCGTCTAGTGTATCCCTTCCCCCACCCAGCGCCTGTTGCAAAGCCCCTTTTTTGATCTCCCTTCCTCTGAAAACTTTTGACCCAAAAAGGTCCCGGCCATGACAATTTTATACTGTTTTGAGTGTTTTTTTTTTTGAAGGTTTTCTTTCAGTGCGAGGGCCCGCAGCTCTGGTCCAGGTTGTTCTTGCTTTTTCCATCGTCTTGGGTTTTTTTTTTTTGTCAATCGCATTGCTCTTTGATACTTCTCTCCCTTGACTCAGCTGCCGGCGTGCCGATCCCTTCGGTTTGTTAAATTTTCAAATTTTTGCTTTTTTTTTTTTTTTTTATGACTCCCTTGAAGCCCCATATCGTCAGTTTTTATCTTTTTGTGGGAGTGGTGGTGGGAGATCACCTTTTTTTCAAAGTTCTAACCTGTTCCCCAGAGCGGTCCCCGTTAAACCTTTTTTTTGACCCCTCCCTCTTCTCCAGTAATTTTCGACATATCCAACCCTTCTTCTTGGACTTGCTCCTGGTCCCGTACCGAAGGGTTTTTTTGTTGGGTGTTCACGCCGTTGAGCTTCCCACCCCCGTACCCTGCCCCTTTTTACATCTAATTATCGTTCTCCCAAAGAAAATCGGCTTCCCCCCCCCACCATCTTCCTTCTGGTCTGTATCCCCCTTTTCGTTCAGCCCCGGAAAATTGTCGGTCCCTTTTCTTGGAACATCTGTAACCCGGGTCGTGCCCCCGGCGGTTCAATGTTGTCCTTTCGCATCCCTTCCCCCACCCCTTTTTACCGCAGCCCATTAGGGGGAGTTCAACCTGTCTCCCCCAAGGGGTTAGGAAGTGCCCTTTCCCTTGAATTCGGAGAATCTCTCTCTTTTTTTTAATATTACTTCTTTGTTTCTGTTTGTGCCTCCCCGATGCACTCCCCCCCCCCGTCTACTAAAGCCCCTTGACCTTTTAACAAAACCTTTGTACCACTTTAAACGTTTCTGGTCCCAAAAAGAATGATCGGGGATTTGCAGCAGGGTGGAGGTTTAATGATTTTTTCTCTTTAGTGAGTGTCAAAAGGAGGGTGCCGTTGGACCCCCTCTGTGTAACCAGTCTCTTTCCCAGAATTTTCCTTAACGTTTACGGGGCCTTGATGAACTAGTTCCTGACGACCCCATAGCTGATCTTTCTTTTCCCAGTCCCCCCCTCCTGGGCTGTGAGGCACCGTATGGATAAGGAAATTGACTGAAATTGTCCCCCCCTCCGAAAAAACCTCAGTGCCACTAGAAGAGACGGACGGCCCTTTGCCTGATTCTTTTCCAGGTTGATCTTTGGAGTGAGCTTTTTTAATTTTTGTCTTGGAGCGCTACCGTCCGTACTCCTTTGCGTTCCTTTTGCCAAAAATGGAAAAACCTGCAGACACACCCCCCCTAGCCCCACAATGCTCGTCCAACTGGGAACCTTTATTCTTTCCTTTGCAAGGGGAGGGGTCGGACCCCCCCCTTCAACCCCCCGCCCTTTTTTTTTATTTCTGTTCAGGTGATCTTCTTCGTTTTTGGCACGCTCGCACACGGTGACCTCCCAACCGCGTCACGACTTTCCACACCATCCCTCTCTTTTCACAAACGTACTCCTTCCCCTACCTGATAACTAACCCACCTTTTTAAACAAGAACACAGCCCACCATTTTTCCCAAATGTTCTGCAGGAAGGTTTGGCAGTTTTCTTTTGTTTTTCCTTTTTTCTCTTCTTAGATACCACGGGGCGGGAAACTCTTTTCTAGTCTGCTCTCCCCAACGCCCCCCTCGTAACCCATTCACCGGAGCTTTCACGAGCTTGCGCTGGTACCCGTTTTTTCGTGTCCTTACCGGTTAACGGTTCGCCGATTCAACTTTTTCCTCCCGACCCCACTCATCTTTTCCGACCTCTTTTTGCCGACGAAAAACTCTGTTGAATACCTTTGACTTACAGCCAAACCAAAATTACTTTGCACCTTTTCTACCCGTCCAAGTATGTTCCCCCTAGGAGCACCCCGTGGCTTTGGTGTTTTTTGCTCCTGACGGACGGTTGAACGAAAGACCCCTTTTCTTGCCACCAAAACTCCTGGATGATTTACGTCGCCCTGAGTTTTTTTTCAGCCCCTGTTGTTTTTTTGTTTGTGTGTTTCTGTTTTTTTTGTGTACCACCCACCCCCAAGTAACCCATGTGCGGTTTTTGTGTTCCATCGTGCTCCCCCGCCTTCTACGCAGCGTTCCTCGACGGCTTCTAGTTTCGGCCTGCCCATCACATCTCCCCCTGGCACTGTTAATTATAGATGGGCGCCCTCAGGATTAAATCTTTCCCTTACCCCTCTGCCCTTTCACCCGCCCACGGTCCTTTTAGTTTTTTCCCGCCCCCAAGGTTCTCTTTTCCCCCTCGCGTCTGCTTCCAAGCAATATTGACCGAACATTTCCCGCCACAACTGTTCTTGTTTGATCACAACTTTCCTCCTTTGGTCCTCCCCCCTCAATTCCGCAGAACTTTTACCCGTCTGCTTTACCAACACCGCTCCGTTTTTTTTTTCTTTTTGGCCCCAGGGTCCTCGTTCCCTTGGACCCTAAAACCCTTGTTCGTTCCCCCCCTTTTCTTTCTTTAGCCTTTTTTTTTTTTTCCTACCTTCCACCCTCAGACCACACGAGCTTAGCTCGCCCTAAACTTCGCCCGCCTTGCCATGTTCCTTTTTTTTTTAGGGACCCGTGCAATTCGGTTGGAAAAACCTTCCCTAGATATGATACATCAGATCTTTTATCAAAAACAACCCCAAACTCCTTTTTATGACAATGGAGAAAAGGTTTGAGGCGACGGTTCTTCTTTTTGAGCAGTGGTATTGTATGCAACCTTCATCCTAGAAGCTTACGGAAATTTTTATTTTCTCTTCCAAACAGGTAATCCCTTCCCCTGCTGTCGATGAAGGATTTCACCCCCTTTCCTATTATACAACAGGATCTTTCTTCGGTCGAAGCTCTTCTCACCCCTTGGAACCATGTGGACGTGGCGAGCTATTTTGGCACAGGCACCCCCCCAAGAAGAGGGCACCCCCTTGTTCTCCAGTCCTGCTTTATTATTTTCCTATTACTTCCTAAACCCGATTTCTGGCCCCCAACCTCTTGCTAACACCCTTATTCGATCTCCCCCACTTCCAATCCCAGGGAGGATATGCACTACAACTCCCGTTCCATCACAAACTCCCGTTGAGTTCTATGAAGCCGCGGCCCGCAGAAACACCCCCTCTCCACCAAGAACAGAGTGTTCAATGGCCCTACCCGGCTTTGTATCTCCACGATCCATACCAAGAAAACTACCTCCTTCCCCAGAATACTGCACGTTTCTTTGGAACTTTTAATTTTTTTCCATCCCATTTCCTTTCTTGCGGTCCAGTGTAGCAGTTTGACGTTTTTTTTAAGACGTCTCGGACCGGCCCTTCCCCGCGTTTGGCGGGATTCTTTTTTTTATTGGTCAACCCCCCCCCTGTCCAAACTGCCCCCCCCACCGGTACCGAAAAGGAAGTTTTTTTTTGACCTTCTCCATTTTCCCCCCCACCGAATATCGACATCGTGGACGTTCCACTTCCACCGGGTGAGTTTTTTTTCCTGGAACCTATCAACGTACCGCTTCCACACCCCCCCTCACAGTTTACCCCCCCCCTGT
>Ga0179591_1302114_pt1 | contig 11524 bp, 12 predicted proteins | sample CZOMad2_1_08_16f_FD_182891 | JGI IMG/M metagenome (GOLD analysis project Ga0179591, IMG submission 182891) | Vadose zone soil fungal communities from Angelo Coast Range Reserve, California, USA - CZOMad2_1_08_16fungal (PacBio error correction) | ecosystem: Environmental > Terrestrial > Soil >... | reverse complement strand
CTAGCTTGCACTTTTCAGGGGCGGTTTTTTTTTCCCTTCGGCTTTTTCGGTGGGATTTGCTTTTCTGTTCGTAAACCTTTTTCCCTTTGCTTCGTTTTTCGTTGCCACTAGAGCTGGCATCCCCTGGTTTCATCGATTCTATCTTTCATGAGCACGATGCCGCACCCTAATTCCCCCGCGTCGTACTTTAACATTGCCGTTCCAACACACTCTCTGCTGAGGGTTCCTTTTCTTTCCTTCTCGCTCCTTGAAGGGTAGTTTGGAGGTTTTTTACGCGACGAATTCCGGCCCCTCCTTAAAGCTTCGTGTTTGACAAATCCCTGGCATTTTTTTGTTTAGTCGAGGGTCGCATTTTAGAAGGAGGACCAGTCGGGGTCCGACGTCTCTTCATCTCTTTCTTTCAGGTCCCACAAAATCCAGGCCATGGACTGACTCTCATTACGTCGAACTTCCCTATCTTTGATGGCCACCTCCTTAGTCACAGCGGTCTCGTGTTTTCGATTGGTTTTTGGTATTTCCTGTGCTACTCCTCTTGCTGTGGTTTCTGGTCTTTCCCTTCTTTTTACATGAAAAGGGGGAGGGTTTCGAGGACCCTTGGGAGTCGGCCACTCGACTAGGACTCGAGCCTCCCTCCCTCCCATAGAACTGTTTTATATCTTCACGCGTGACGGTCCTTTCTTGGACAAAATAGCTGGGATTTAATCCCGACATATCTGGCTTCGCGTTTTCTTGGATGGAACTTTTTGGCTTGCTTGAGACGAGCAGATCCGTCTTACCAGGTCCGGTTCGGATGTGTTTTTCCTAGACCGGGTTTCTTTTTGGTTCTTTGCCATTTGGTAAGTCTTTTTTTTTTCCATGGGTGTTTAGTAGACCCTTAGACAGCCCACCTTTCGTCTTTTTTTCCAGCGTGACCCCCACCCTATCAGTCTACCAGTGGAGCCACCCATCTACTTAGGAATACGACCAGCTTGATATTGTCAGCACCTTCTCATCTACGCTGTAACCGGGATATATTGTTTTCCTTGCCTGGTCCCCCATTCACCTTGTTTTACTTGTTGTTTACCATGCTGGTTCAATCCCTCCAGATGACCCCGCGGGAATACAAGAGCAGATTCCTCACTTCTTTCTGTAAACGACTTCTAACCTTTTTCCTGTTCCTTTCCCTTTAGTCAAGTTGGCGAGTACTGACCTCTTTTCTTTGTTCATCGGCTTCGGAGTCTTTTTTTCGACGTTAGCCAAGGTTCAGGAGGTCTGCCTGGAAAAATCCGGGTTCACGATCCCCCACAAGGACGCCTTTCTCTTGCACTGACTCATGGACGCAAACGTAATTTTTAGAAGACCCCAGTTCCTGTCGGTAAGTCGAGAACTTTTTTCCTCGAAGCACTTTGAAGTCTTTTAGCTCAGGGACCGCCACTTCTTCTTCGGTTTGTCCTCCCCTCGAGAGATCTCGATCGATTACCCCGCCCGCTATCAACTGCTATCCTTTTTTTATCCGTCTTGTTTCTTTGCTCATAGGCCCCTTCCGCTGCGTGTGCTTTTTTCAGGTTCCCAATTGAAGATTTCTACGTCGTTTTTTTTTCCCCCATGTGGAAAGTTTTTGTTACCCCTTTGGGTACGCCCAGGACGAGGCCCCCTCCTTTTTTTTGACTTGCCCTCTTTTTTTCCGACGTGTGTTTTTTTCGGAGACTTCCCAAAGATTTAAGTATACTTCTTTCGGGGCGGGCCAATTCCTATGACCCCAACTGAGCAGTGACCTGAAAGAAAAGTCATATTGCTGTCACCCGGAGTTTTGGCCGTCACTTTCCCTTCCCCACCTCAGAAACCATGGCTTTTGATTCCTTTTTCCTCGCCCAATGCTCAAAGCGCTTTTCCTTATAAACTTAGGTTATTTTTTTACAGAAAAGACCGTACTGTCCTGCCGTGTCACCTATCGCAGCTCCCCGCCTTTTTTTCCGGCATGAGTGAGCGTTAAGGGCCCAAAGCTGACCCCTAACCATCTCGATTTGCCTCCTCAAGTTTTTTTTGGTTGAGAGATCTTTGTTTTTCTTTTTTTTTTTAACACCTAGGCTTCCAGCGTCACGCTCGTTTTTCGTGATTCCCCTTAGATTGGTCCCCACCGTCGTACGCTGCTTTTCTTTTCCGGTCTTACATTTTTCCTTACCCCACATAGATTTCCTTTTTTTCGAACCCGATCCCTCCACCAGCCGGTGATCTATTTGATTGTTTTTGTTTAGGTCCCCCTTTACGCAATTTCGGTGTCCATCCCCATTGATGATCGTGTCTTTCATCCGAAACTTGAATGGATATAGACTTGTGGTCCTCGGCCTCCTCCTTCAAGAGGGATCATCTTGATTTAATCCGACTCCACTCAACCTTTTTTTTTGGTCAGTTTTCACTTCTTGTTGCTCCTTCCTTTTGCGTTCCCCCCCCGATTTTTGACAGTCGATCCCTTTCCACGGGCTCCCCCCCCCCTAATCTTTTTTTTTATCTTTTCTTGACCCCCCTCCCGCCGACCCCTTCGCAGTTGGATAACGAAATGCCATCTGTGCCGCTACTTTCTCCCTTCTTGTTGCGGTGGGAAGCTCTCTCTGACCTACCTATCGCCCCTCCGCCCTTTTTTTCCTTTTTTTTTGCGTTTTTTTGACTGGCCCATTCTTTGTTAATCTGACCTTCGTCCTCCCTGTTTCGGTCCCCTGTTGGCCATGACGTTTCAGTTAATCAAAACCTGTAAGGTCCAACCATTGTTCTTTTTTGTTTTATACACCTTCCTTTTTTTGCCTACCCTGCCCGTCTCGGACCGCCTTTTTTCCCTCTGAACCTCCCAGCCGTTTCAGCACTCGACAGAATTCGGCCTTTTGTCGCCACCTTTTTTTTCCTGCTTGTTTCTTGGGGATCTTTGAGGAAGCTAGGCCTTTTGGGTATCTCCGCTGGGGGCTGATTGCCCTCCTCCCTCTTTTTCCCCCATTGAATAACTGCTCTCTGACTGCCACCAAGGTGAATTTTGGACTCCGGACAATTCACGCCCCTTTTTTTTTTTCCCGTTCCCTTCCCGATCCTGTCTTGGCACCCCCCCCATCTTTTCTGTTTATTTTCTTATCCCCCCTCTGACGCAACATTTTTAATACGGTTGTTTGGGGGTCCGGTAAACCCAATACGTAATTTGTATGTATTTCCCACCCTCCCATTATTTCCCCAATCCTGTTTCCAAATGTCCCCTCCTTCACCCGCCCCGCCCCCCGGTAAGGTCCACCACTAAGTCTTTAGAAAGTCCACTGGTTTCACTCTTTATCCCCAAGTCCCCCAAAATCGAGCATCCCCGTTCAACTTTTTAAGACGCCCGCCTCCCGGGAGATCCTCTCGGACATTGAGTGGAAACTAATTGTCTACTATTCCTTCCCCCTTGATGTTAGTTCTGATTTTCTATTTCTTTCTCTTTATTTAGAGTTTAGCAAGTGAATAGCCCCCCGGGTCCATGTGTTTCCCGGTCGAATTTACGGTACACCGACCCCCCGAACCGTTTAAGCCAGTTCGCCCCAAGACGAACCCCACCCCTTCACTTTGAGCCTCGATGGTTTCCCGATGTTGATTTCTTTTTTCTTTAGAAGACCCTTACTGAGTACTTTCGTCATTCGTGTTTCTTTTTTTTTTGCTTCCTTTCAGAGGTTTTTTGCTCGGACCCAAGGGAGGCATGATAAAGAGTTGAACTCCAGAGACCATCCCGTCCGACCCCCTCCTTTCTAAGGAATCTTTTGTAACGCTTCCCCCTTTCGGGAAGTAGTTCCCCGGCGGCGCTCGTCTCTTCCTGCCTTAAACACCCTTCCTTTATCCTGAGACTGGCCCTGGCCCCCAACCTGACAATGAAAGCCTTATTTTGTGTTCGAAGCGCATGGTTGAGTTTTTCCCTGACTTTTTCTTAGGGCAGTCCTGTGTCATTCAAGAGATCCTACTTCCCCTCGAAGAAAATTTCTTTGCTTGACCCTTGATAGCGCTCCCCCACCTAACCTTCTCACCTATTCTTTTTCTTTTAGGCCCGAAAGGACTTTGACACACTTTTTCTTGATGGTCCCCCGCCCCGTCAAAGTTGTCTCCCTCTCCTAGAAGATTTGAGGGCCTTTTGCGGATATCGGTGCTTACCCTCTGGTGGAGTTTGTTATTTGATGGATTAGCGCGCCCCTTCAGTAATGGCCTTTTTTTCCAGCCGTCCTCGCTGCATCTCCCTCTCGAGAAGCACCCTATTTGATAAATGAGGCTGCCGGCTCGTCTTGCCGTGACCTGGCCCTCCCCCCTTTGTTTACGAAACTCTGTCATTTTTCTATCTCAGGGCCTTAGACCCCTCCCCCCTTTATTCAACCTTTATCTCCTTACCATCCCTTCTCCCCCGCCCATTCCAGAAACGAAAAATAATATGACCATTTAAACGCCGATACAGACGCCCCTATATACTCTTGAATCACCTCCTTTTCTTCCCTTTTCGAGGACTCCAAAAGTGTCTAAGTAGACGCCGAGCATGAAACCGCCGGGCATTTTCCCCCCCCTAACTGTTTTTTTGGTTTTTATTCAACAAGTACCGATCGTGAAAAGAGTTCACACCTCGCTCTCCCCTCCGTTCGTCTATCTCTTTCTTTGTTGTTGCTTTCTCTGAGCCCGATTAGAGATTCAGTTTCCCGGTGTTCCCTCTCTTCGAGGGTTTCCGTGAACCCGTAAAGCCGTTCGTTGGTCCGAGTTGGGATCTCGTGCTTAGCCGTCTCATGCAGGGCATCTCTTATGTTTGACTCCTGCGAATTTTTTTTGGTCGAGGAGAAAACTCGGGTGAGGTTTTTTTTTTTTCGTCTTTTTCCCTTTCCTATGATTAGTTCCTTTATGAGTCTGTTCCAATGAATGATTTCTCTCCTTGTTTGAAACCTTTTTTGGTGAGGGCGTCCCTTTGCTTACCGCTTTAGATTCAGACCGGCCTTTTTTAGTTTCGACCTTCGCGGCGGGAGGTTCAGGCAAGTTCCCACTCACCTTCGCCGCCCCTCCCGTGTCTAAACTACTCTTTAAATGAGTCTTTAGAGGCTCTTCTTTCGCCTTTTCCCGTTTTATATTAAGCGGCCCCTGTACTTCTGCTCTCTGATACTCCAGTCCACCACCCCGAGTGTTTTCTCCCTTTTACGACAGTTGAAGAAGGGGATGGAACGCGCTTCTCTTTTCTTGATTTTTTATTGCTCCTTCTGTTGGCTGTTCCTCTTGCCTTCAGACTTTTTTTTTCGGGACTTGCGTCCAGCACTAGGTTTATTCGCGTCTTTTTATTGTGGCCAATGCGATCAAGGCCTGAACCTGGGGTCAGGCTTTTCTCTTTAGGATTACTTTCACCTCGACAGCCTCGTCCCTGTGGGATCGTGAAGACCCAGTTGCTCAGTCTCCCACAATCTCTATTGGGTCTTTATTTCTTATATAGCATCGCTGCACGCCAAGGTCATTTTCGGAGCTTGACTAACCGGAAATTTTTACGAATTCACCTAGTAAGAGTCTTAAACCGAATTGGCTTTAATCAACGTTCGCTCCGATGTCGTTGACTAGTCGTTTCATTCATCCTCTTGTTTTACGTTCCTTTTTTTTTGCTATATGAGTTCTTAAGGAGTAGCTCCCCAAACAAGAGCACATCTTTTTTTTTCGTTTTTTTTTCCTCTAGAAGGACGTCGAGTCCAGTAAGAGGGAAAACTCCTTTCTCCCCGCCTTCTCTAAGTTGGTGATAGGTGGGGGGAGGTTGTTCCTTTTATTGAAACCCCTTCTCCTGGCTGGGTTGCGGTCTTTCATTAGCAGGTACCTGGACCAAGTTATTTCGAGTCTTTTGCATTCAATATCTTTTTTTCCCCACGGATCCTACTCGACCTCCGCGAAAAGATCCTTTTTCCTCTTCAAGAGTGCACTCTGCAGCTTCCCCGTTTTCTCTCGTGTCTCGACCTATTCCTATGCGCCGTCGAGTTGATGGGATGGTCTTCTTTTTGAGGAAGATTCCCTCTTACTTTTTTTAAGGCTAGGTTTTCGGGTTGCTTGCTTGGGTGCGGGTTGCTTGGCTTCCTTTAACTTTCTAATCCACTTAACTTGGGGTTTCCCCTGGGTTTTTTTAGTTTCCACTCGTCCCCCAACTTTATTTGTGTACCCGACCAACAACCCTCCCAGTAATCCATTGTATTTTCCCCCGCCCCTCTTCAACCCCCCCCCGAACCTGAGACTTGTTCGACCCCCCCCCTAGACAAAGTTCTTTAATCTCCTATGTCCACTTGAGAGATTCCCTCCTTCCCCTTTGGCGGTCATATTCGCGTTGGAGAAGTTTTTCACAGAGATATCCGTGACCCCATTGGCCACTTTAGGGACTGACCTCCAGGTAAGTTGTCCTCCGGCCTAAAATCTTGTACTCTTCATGGTATTCAGGGTGGTACGAGTGATGAAAAGGATTCTCTGTTACGACTGTTTTAGGTAGTACTCTCCTTTTTTTACCGGTTTATTGGTGCCCACGAACTCTGGGTGTACCACCCACCCCGCCGTTTTGCTGCCCTTACACACTCCTAGACAAAAATTCCTGGACATCCAGCCGACCGTTTCGGTCCCCAAGTCGATTCCAAGCTGGTTTTCAGCAGTCAAGGGCGTCGTTCGTGCTGTCCCTTTGACCGCAAACTGTTCGGCGGTGCGCGGGCTGCTCGCATAGGCAGAACTACGCCCCTTCCGCTATACCACGCGCTCTGACTCTGGATAACTTCTCGCGCGCCCCTAGTGATTTTTCCCCCAAGATTTGAAGAATTGTTCGCTTTCTCTTTCCGACGTTCTTCCCCTTTTGATAAATTTGGTTAAAAGGTCGCGCTTAAAGTCTTGTGTTAGACACTGAAGAGCTCCCCCAGATTACGGCCCCTACCCCGTCTTTGCCGGGTCCTTTTTCTTTTTTTTCTTAGTGATTCAGTTAAAGGACACCCGATAAGATCTCGGGCGGGGCTAACCTTCTTGACAAAACGGCTCGAGTCCTACGGTGGGCGTCCTTTCTTTTACTTGTCTTAAAGGCTTTTCCGTTGCCTTACACCGAAATGGAAACACAGACACTACAACCTCTAGTTGTTGGGCATTGATCGACCCCTTCAGCTGTAATTACTTCCCGACATGGTTTCGGCTCCCTTCGACCCTACATCTGCCGAAGGGTTTCCCATAGTATCGTTCACCTCACCCAATTCTTGGTTAAATAGCGTCATGGTCACCCTCCCATTTGCCCACCGCTATTCTCTATTTTCTACCCAGGGTTTTGTTGATCTCAGTCTGGTATTTTCCTGCTTTCACGCTTATTTTTGCCCCTCCTTGGCAAGTTTTTTAGGTTTTACTCTTCCACCCAAGAGAACCCAAAGGAGTCCTAGATGTATGGTTGCCGTCTCCGTGACCCATTCTTTTCTTGCCATCGCCTGTTTTTTTTCCATATACCCGACCCCCCCCTTATTGGAGCATATTTGGATTTTAGGTTGGGCAAACCAGGAAAGAACTTTCCCCCTAACCCTTCCGTGTATTGATCCGCCCTTAATTGGCCTTCTCTTTGGTAATTATTTAAGAACCTGCAATCTTCTCTTCATCGTTGTGAAGTTCTCCCTCCTACAAAAAGTAGGAAAACTGAAGGAGGTGGAATTGGTTCTTCTATTCTTCCTTTTATCTCCGGCTGTTTGGCAAAACGCGTTTGAACATTTCGCCGACTTTCCAACCTTTGTCTCCCAATTCTTTTATAGTACTCTCGTCTTTTCCCTCGCTTCTTCCGACAACCCTTCCTTTGGCTGCCACCCAAGAAATAGCCCACTCTCGGCCTCAGAGATCCCTCTTTTCCCCTTTCTTTTTTGATTTGGGGACTCTTTCCGGGTATAGGATTTGCCCTATTTTTCCCTCTGGCTCGTTTTTAGTCCTCCGCTCCGTGCTTATGGCGCTAGCGATGGCCCGTTTGCAGTCGTCCCCCTGCGTTGTTACTCTCCTTTTCGCCCCGGTTTCCCTTTTCTAATCTGACTGTACGTTCCCTTGAAGGCCGAAGTTCGGTTGGTTGAGATTCCGAAAGATTTACTTGGCCTTAATACCTTCCCTCCATTTCCCCGTCTCGCGTTTTCAGATTCCCCCGCAAGCCGTTTTCCTCCACTCTTACACGACGTACCTTTACCGAGAACCTTTTCGCAGGTTCCAGTTTTCCTTCCTTTTTCCCTCTGTATTCCCCCTTGTGGATCAGATCGCTAAACCTCATTTGCCCCAACGCTCATAGTCCCTCCCCCTAGGTTTATCCGGAAATCCCCTTATATCCGTCCATCCTTTGATTCATCTCTTTTAGATTTGCGGTAACATCTCGTATTCCTTTTCTGATGCTTGATATCAATGGATCTCCCTTTCTTTCGTGTTTGGTGCTGTGACAACCACTCCAATTGTGTGGATTCGTAAACACCCCAAGCACCTGGTCAACCCCAAGTCCTTTCTTCCCCCACTGACCTTGCCCCCCGAAAGTTTACAATGGCCCTGACAACTCCTAACCCCCGCTCCTTCCCCCCTCCTTAATCTCCGTCCAAACCCTCTTTTCCCTCCGTCCCCAGGAGAAGCCCCAACGAGGTCCTTCGTTCGATATCCGCTAGACCTCGCGACAATCTTCCCCCTTGTAACGTTTTTTTCATCTAAAAAACGTGTCGTTCGCTCTCCGGTAGATCTTCTTCTTGCTGAGCCGTCTTTGCGCCCCGTACGCCCATAGTCTCCACCTGGCAAGGGTTATCCTTTTCTCTCGGTACAATCACCAAGCCCGAGTCCGGTCAAGCCCTTCCCAAGCAATGCACACCTCTCCCTTCGACTGAGTCTTGTTACGAAATTCTTTTTTGCCCCCCCCCTTTCTCTGTGAAGTCTTCGAGTATTAGATTCTGCCATTCCGGTGCTCGTGGGTTAGATCCTTCCCCCTCGGAGCTCTTTTTGTAATGGGAAGGCACGCGAGATGCGACCTACCTCTCCCCCTTCTACGAAGTATGAACTTGACACTTTACGTCACGGAAGGCTGTTTCCTTCTTCCCGGTGCCCGTAGATATTCTCTCCGTCCCATTTCAACAAAGTTTAGATTCTAGTTCCCCGGACCCTACCTGAAAATTGACAGTCGATTGTTCCCTTTTCCCAGGTCTTCACGAAGGGTTTCTGTCTTCTTTTTTTCCCTCTTTTTCTCATTCACTCATACCCACCCTCGTACCAGGACGTTTTCCCTATAGCTCTTGCCCTACTTCATTCACCTCTCTTTTGTCTCCGTCCCGTCAGTCCCCCCCCCCCCCCCTCCTCAAACCCTTGTTTCCCGACCTGCAATGAGCAAGCGCCATCTTCCAGACTCGCCCGCTGGCCCTCCTGTCAGGGCGGTCCTAGTTGAGGACAAGCGTTTCGGGAATGGACGGATTTCCGAGATTTGAATTCACTTCCTGGCGCAAGATGGAGTACGCCCTCGACCTATACCTTGGCAGTCGATTCTCATTTATAGATTTGAGAGAGATATCTCTTCCCCGATTTACCTCCCCTCCTCCTTTCCCCCCAGAAACACTTAGGTTTTCTAGGAGCGCTAGGCACCTTCTCCCCTTCACCCTGATTCAAACCGGTTAGAGAAGTAGATGCATTAAATCCTCCCAGAATATATGTACAAGTTAAAAGAAGCTCCCGCTCCCTGAGTTTATCCTCTACCTCGCCCCCCGTCCTTCAGGTCTTCATCAAAGATTGAAAGAGAATTCTCCAACGAGTTGACCCCTCCCCCCTACTCAGTTGACCCCCCTCAAGGGTGTTGTCTGTCCGAAAACTCAGACTCTATCTTTTTTCCCCCCTTTCCCATTTTCCTCCCTCTATACTCAGTTTATATCATAACGTGTTGTTTGAGAGGATACGAGTTATCTTTTAGATGCGTCTGTGCCACTCTGTCACCGATATTAGAGGGTTGTTTTCCCCAAACCACCCCTACGTAGTTGGTGCCAAAACCCGTGGTGGTTTTTTTTATCTTGTTCTGCCGTCCCTCCTGCATATCGTTGATCACATACGAGCTGAGTTCCGGAGACCCTCGTGCGCGGTTTCTTATGTGTAGGATTTTATATGCCTCTGTCTGTGTAGGGTAGCTTTTTTTGTTTTCAGTTGTGAATTCCGGGGTAGATTGGTCTCTTCTTGTGTTTTGCTTTTCGCCTTTTTGTTCGTTTTGTTTGTGTAGGCTAGGTCCCTTTTGATGCCGCTTCCTTCTTGTTACCCTGAGGCTCATTTTTTTTTCCTGCGGACATGTTTTAGTGAGGTGAGAGACCTCGCGGCCAGCGTCCATGCCGTCCCCTGAGTTCTTTTTTTTACCACTCGCGCGTGCCCCTTTCTGTCTGATACCCGTTGTGAGTGTGACAATCCCCGGTCCCTGTTTTCAAGTGACAGACAGGTGGATTCCTTTCACTTTGGCACCGCAGGTCTGCGGTGAGTTAACATCCAGTGACGCTTGCGGGACCCGGCCCGACGGACTCGTGCAATATGTGGTGCGCTGTGGACTCACCACTCCTCGCATAGATTTGTGTGAGCCCCTTTTTCTGTGGTGTACCACGTCTGCTTGACCAGTGGATAGGTAGGCCCGTCGGGGTGGTCCCTCTTTGCTCGTCTTTATATTTCTGTTTGCAAGCCCTCCCTTCTACCTTTGTGTTTAAATACCCTCCGGGAGAAGGTCCCACACCTCTTCCTTTAAGGGGAATTGATAATCGCCCCCCCCTCACCCTTCCTGGTAGGGACTGAGGTCTGGAGACCCCTACAGGCATTTTGCCGATTAAAAGGCATGTTGGCTTCCCCCTCCTTTTTTCCGTACCCCTTTCTCTGTCGTTTCTGTGTTGAGTGTAGTTTTTCCCATTCTGTTGGTGTTAGTCCCCAAAATTTTTCTCCTTTCTCCAATCGCACTGGAGACGATCTAATCTTCGATCACACTTGCGAAGTCGCGGTGCCCCCCTCCTTTCCGACCGATAGGATAGCCTTGTCCGTCTAGAGTGGGTCTTTTCTTTCGGGCTTTTCCCCCTTTCTTTCTGGGGGCTGGGACCCGAAGGGTAAACCCGACCTTTTATTTCGATTCACTGGGTCGGCCAGAAGTGAAGACCTCCGGATCTTCATCGACCACTTCCTACGAGCAGGTTTTATAGTCCCGGTCCTGCAAGCTTTTTTCTGTTCGTGCCCCACTCTCCCCCCGTTTCCCCCCCCTTGGATGTAGAAATCTTCGAGAGTTGAAGGGATGTCATCTCTTTCTGGCTTTTGATCGGCCGTCCGAGAGGGAAGGCTCTCCCCCGGTCCTTTACTTGGACCTGCCAGGTTTTCTTTTGTGGAAGCTCGCAATTTCTTCCCAGCCCCCTTGTTTTTCCAGTTGGGTTCTCACTCAAGACTTTTTTTGTCCCGATTTCCCCCCCTCTTTACTTATATCCAGTTGGACCCCCAAGATACAGGAGCCTTTTTTTTTAAAAGAATCCGCTTTTGTTAAAGCCTCGCACAGGATCCTGATCTACTCTTGTAAAAGGTACTCCTTGGA
>Ga0179591_1248840_pt1 | contig 11524 bp, 19 predicted proteins | sample CZOMad2_1_08_16f_FD_182891 | JGI IMG/M metagenome (GOLD analysis project Ga0179591, IMG submission 182891) | Vadose zone soil fungal communities from Angelo Coast Range Reserve, California, USA - CZOMad2_1_08_16fungal (PacBio error correction) | ecosystem: Environmental > Terrestrial > Soil >... | reverse complement strand
TGGTCCCCCTCTTCTCCCCCACTAGCAAGTCTCCCCTCATCGTTGCTAATCTCTGGTCATATTTTCTGTTTGTTTTCTCCCTTACTTTCCTCTCTTTCCTCCCTTGAAGAAAGCTTCTTGCTTAACCATCAAATTCGAAAGCCACAGCCCCCCAACCTTCCGCTGCCGCGAATTGGGTCTGGTTCACTATTACCTTCCCCCCCTTCCCTTTGACCTTGACAATTGCTCCCCGTTCACGCTCACCGTTCCTGTCCTGCTTTCCAACGCCTCAATTCCGGACTTACTCGGCCGTTCTCAACAACTCCTTCCCCTCCCTTATCTACGGAATTCAGTTCAGGCACGCAACCGGGCTGCCAAATCCCCCATTAGTTCGTTATGGGGTTAGGGACGTTGGCGACATTATGTCCTTCTTACATTCTTCCCCTCACCCCCAATTTTTTACAGAGCTTGAACACTGGGGTCCCTGTTGAAATCCTTGTTTTCTGTTATTTGCCGCTATGTCCCTGGGGAGGACTTGTTGACCGTTCCTAACTCCACGTAGTCTCGTTTTTTTTCCCCCTTTTATAACGTCTACGGAGGACGGCATGCTAGGTCCCAGTCTAATGGTGTTGTTTTTTTGTTTAAGATTTCGTTTTCAGAACTGAGCTATCCCCCCTTACCATCCCACAGCCAGCTTAGGTTTAATGACGACTTTTCTTCAGACTTCCCACTAATGCCATGTTAAGTTCCCTGATGTCCCTTTTCTCGAGCTATTCCCCTTCACCCTTACACTCCGGGTGATGACTCACCCAACCAAACTGTCACTCCCTCCCCCCTTTTTTCCCCGACATGAGCTCATAGAACGTCCTCTGTAGGATTTTTTTGGGCATGGGCGCACCGCGACCAAATGGTCTTCCTCCTGTGTCTCTACCCTCCCCTTAAGTCGATTGGCCCTACCCATTGCCTTAGCCTCCCTCCCCCAAAAACTGTCTGGCTGGCCATTTTTTAAGCGTGGAAGTTGATCATTGTCAACCAAATGTGACGTCAATTCACTGGCTCCGCGCAAGCATACCCTCTCCCCTTTCCCTCAGACGCTCAGACCCCCAAACGTTTCCGCTTCGCGAACATTTCACCGTTTCCCTTCCAGTCTCTCCTTTCCCCTCCATGTGAGTCTAACGGATTGCCCCTCCCCTATCTTGTAACTTGGCCGACTTGTCAGAAAACCCTAGTTAAATGACACTCCCCTATTGCGAAACCCCCCTCTGGTTCCCATTTTTCTTATTTTCCCTGAGGATTATTATTCCCAATTGACCCCGGACCCTTCCTTCTTTTTAAATTCGTTTTCTGCTGTTCTTATCCTATTATAGCATTGCGGCCTCTTCCAACCTTTACTTCTCCCCCAGCCAGGCCTTAGCAGGTCCTTCCTTCTTCCTTCTCCTCTTTTTGCGTCTTATGATGAGGAAATCCTACCCTGATGGTAGCAGTTTGACGACATCCAAGGTTGTCCCGCCAGGCACCCTACACCCAGCACCCCTGGGCTCGTGTTTACATGACGACCTTAACCCCCCTCCGGTTCCCCTTTTACCAGTCCTCAAAGATAAGTCACTCTATGGCAGTTCTTTCCCGTTTTACAACAGACCACAAACAATAGGCTGTACCCCTTCCCGTTCCCTATTTTTTTTCCAAAATGTTAGTTGATCCGAGCCATCTATGGGGGTTTCTTTTTCTGGTGTGGGATTTTGTCCAACCATTCTTCCTAGAGTGTGACATGTTTCCCCTTTTCCCTTGTTCACGATCAGGGGGATAAGAAATGACAACTACGATCTTTTCACGATCTCTCCTTGTCCCTTTCGCTACAACCTAGGATTCGATATCCCTAAATTGCTATATGTTGTCCTCTTTGCCAGGCCCTTTTTCCCAAAGTCTGGAGTTATATTATGGCAATTCCGCACTCCAAGCCAGGTTGGACCCTCGCCTCTTCCCCTTGTCCTGAAACCCTCCTCACTCCCTCTCCATTTTTTATACCTTTTTGTACCATGCCCCAATACCCCGCATGGTCCTGCGGCCCTTAACAGTTCGCGAGTTCCTCCCCCCCAACCCTGTGGTGAGTTTGACTTTCATTGCGCAGGATGAGCCTTTCTTTCCTTCGCTTTCCGTTTGCAGAGCTCTATGAGTGAACCAATTGTATCAGCCGACCTTTTTGATTTCCTTCTATGTCATCGCGACTTTAGCTATTATTTTGGACCCAGTTCTTGACTGGGTTTTCCTCTTTAGAGGAGTTTCTTTCCCCTGCTTTCTGACCCCCCCTCCCCTTATAGTTGGCATTAACCAGGGATCCTCTTCGGTTGTTTTTTCCTCTCCATGCCTAGTAACGATGTGGGAGAAACAGCGTCATCTTAAATTTTTTTATTTTCTCCTCATCAGCAGAAAGAAATTTCGGTTATTCTTCCCCAATCCCCTCTCAGGTTTACAATAAGTCGATGACCACCTCGTTTTCCAACGTCGTCCCTGTATTGTTATTTCTCTGGTCACGAATTCAGCAGCGGGATTAGCATTGCTTTTTGCTCTGCTTTCCTTTTTCCCTATGCGCGTCCCATATAATCCTTGACAAGAGGGGGTCGCACCAGTGTCTTTTGGCGGATGGCTCCGCCGATCGCTACGGAGTATTTGACGGCAGTTATCGAACTTGTTTGTTTTTCCCTTTTTCCTCTTCCCTTTTTTAGGTGTCCTTTCTCGATCTGACCGGACTGTCAGGATAAAAAACGTCCCCCGTTCGGTTAAGATGAGTTCTCGACTTCTTTTGAAGCATCGCAACCACCACTTTTCTTGTGACGGCGGATGCCCCCCCCCTTTTTTTTAACTCCCCTTTCTTCCCCCTCAGTACGGAGTAGTTGAACGTAGCACACCGCGAGGAAGTGGTGCTTTCTCATCCTCTTTTGTTTTTTTTATCGAGCTTTCCAACATCCTCCTCTACGGTGTCCGCTCCGATTTTCCGACGTAAATGGTCCTCTTTTCCCAACCCTACTAGCGTACCCCCCTCTTGTGTATATTAAAAAGTTCCCGGTCGAAGAACTCGTCCCCCTTTGACCTTTTTTCTTCTTGCTCGTCGACCGCTACCGATCCACCAGCACCTCTTTCCCTCAATCCCCCGTTCCCCCACCCGTGGCGATAAATGAGTCAATACCCGCCGCAGTGAGATTAGACGCCCCCCACCTCCTGCATTTGGACTTCCCCCATCTTGCGAGTGTATGACACGGAGCGCGGTTCCTTCCCCCTTCCACCCCTCCCTCCCTTTCTGCATCCCGATGCTGTCTTTGTGTTATCCACCCCCGGTAGCCATCATGAGCCCGCCTTTGGGCCCCCCACGAATGCTCACTCACTTGCCCCCCCCTCTAGGTCTTCTGTTTCTCCTTGCATTTTCTTCCCCCTTTTCTCGTGTTTATTCATGAACTTGAAGCTTGGCCGCTTTTGCTCACCCATTTGGACCTCGAGACCGCCCCCATCTTTTTTTCCCTGTCGGGCCCCCCCTTTCTGAATTTTTCCGAGGCGACAAGCAGTTTAAATGCCTCCTTCTCCCCCATTTTCCCCTCTATGGAACTGTAAACAATTCCCTGAGCGAAATCTCCGTTCGCTTCCGTTCTTTCTTTCTCACGTATAGATTACGTGATGGGGGAAAACAGAGCTCTCGCACCGCAATGTATGTCCTCCCCCCCAAATAACGGTTCACGACCTGCGCCAAACCCGAGTCTTTCCCATTTCCTTCCCCCCCCCCCCCTTTTTGCTCCCCCGCGCCGTAAATGCACTGCGTCCACCCCTTTCTTTATTCGTGCTGTTTCCTCTTTTCCTGTAGAACTGTTCCCACATCCTCTTAAGTAGTACCTTGATACTTTTTTTCTGTCCTTCACTTCCTTCTGGTTCCTATTCCCCCATGGTTTCCTGGCCCACTCCTCCGATTTTTAGACCCCGTCCTCTCTTGTGATAAAAGCTGGCCAAATTAAAACCATCTTTAAGGGGTGCCCCCCCCCCCTTTTTTTCTAAGGCCCCTTCCTTTCTTCTTGAATTCTTGAAGAGTTGCCATGTAACGTCCGACAACTCTTTCTGTTTCACGGGACAGGTCAATCATCTTTTCCATTTTTTTCTCCCTCCGATTGCCATCACCGAAACTGATAACGGTCCATTCTGAGCACGCTCTTCTTGTCCCTGACCAACTCCTATTTTCCCGGTTCTTGCCGGCCGCCAGTTTGGTGAGTCGTGCCGCTTCTTCCCTTCCTCTTTTGTCTCTTCTTTATTATCAAAGGAAGGCTTGTGTGGTGCATGTTTCCTGCACCCCCGCCCCAGGGTATGGTCGTGACCGCTGTTACCCTCTCCCCATGTCTCCTGTCCTTAACTACTTTTTTCAGGCATACGACGACGCATGAAGATTTTTTCTCTTTTCCTCAGCATGCATTGCGCCTTTTATTTCGGAAAGGAGCCTTTCTCCGCATCTTTCTCTCACTCCGATGTCAGAGTATCCGGGTAAAACCTTTTAGTCCTTTCCCCCCCCTGTTTGAAAATTGTCCTTTTCACCCCCTATCCCCCCCCTCAGGTCCAGTCCACCCTTAAATTTTTTCCAGATCTGAATTCTTTTTTCTTATTATATCGGTTTCTGAAAAGTCCACCATTTCTTTCCCTTTCTGGGTTCCTCCTTTTCACTCAACCAAGGACCCCCCCGATGAACTTTCCTGCACCAACCCTTCCCTTTTTCGGCGAATCGTTCCCTTTTGCTAAACAAACAATAGTGGCCCTCTTGACTCCCTTCTCTTTTTCCTTTCTCCTTCTCCCTCTCAATAAGGGATCTCAACTTGTTGCACACCTTCCGTTTTCCGGGGCAAAGAATCGAAGCCATTTTTTTTTTTTTATCTTCGGAACGTTGCCCGGTAAGAAAAGATGTGGTGTAGAAGACAAAATAACTAGAGGCAGATTTCCCCAGCTTTGGTGAGCGATGCGGCAAGATACCACTCTCCAGGAGACCAATCTTTCCTTTCCTCGCTTTCCTCTGTCTATGTTTTGGGTTTTTCTGATCTCCAGCGCGCTGCTTTTTCAGTTCTTTCCGTAAAGAGCGCGATTTGCATCGAGAGTAATTCCTTTTTTCTTTTCTACGATCCCCTGAACATCTCCCCTTTCTTGTTCAGGATGATATATAATTATTCCAGTATTAACACTCTTTTCCCCCTCTCCCCCCCCCTTGCTGTCACTGTGAGCCTTTTCCCTGTTAGTACTCCCTTTTCTCCTTGTAACTCCCTACTGGTTGTTTTCTTCTTCACTTCATTCAGGTCAAAATTTTCCCCCTGCCTCACTCGAATCCCATACTACCCTTACCTTCCCAAAAGTCCAAACTAGATCGGCAGAACCAACATTGTTATTTTTCTTCCTTTCTAGTCTCATACTTCCCCTCCCCGCGCCGAGACGCACCTCACTTGAAACTCGCTGTTATTTCTAGTTGTTCCCATTGAGTTATTAAATAAGTAGTGCGTCGGTTTTTTTTTTTAGAAACGGCAGATGGACGGCCTGGACTTTCATTCTTTTTCGGCTCTCCTCTTTTCTCTGACTGTCGTTTTTTTTTCTGGACGATTATTGCTCTGGCCCTCCCCAAGTAACCTTTTTCTGCCTCCTTTTTGCTCTGCTCCTTTTGATGTGAATGTCTCTAGATCCCCCAAAAAGTTTTCTTTTGCTTTTGATCGTTTACTTCTTCCCCCACCACCCCCATATTTCCAATAAGAGTAGCTTCCATGTGGTAACGATGAGGGCCTTTGCTTTTTTTGTGGCCTATAGGGCAATCTCTCTTTTTCTATGTTGTTGTTGTGCTCTCTCTCTCCATTCGACCTGCCCCCCACCGCTTCAGCACTCAGACCTATCCCCTTTTCCCCACCTACAGTTACGCGCCGGCATATTTTGGGGTTACTTTTCTTTCTCCAAGTTGGTTCACGCACTACATTGTTTGCCGCTCCTAATCTTCTTAATTACAACATCAAGCGAAACGCCAACTCCCCCCCTATTCCTCCCCCTGTCTACGTGTCGGGCAGATAGAAGTCACCAGTAGGCATTAACCAGTGCGCCCTTCCCGACGTCTTTTTTTCTTTCCGAGCGTCACCCCTACTTTTTGGGCTGTTTATGTCCTTTTTCAAACACCCCTCCCTTTCATACGGTATTTCCCAGGCAGGGCAATAACTGTTCCCAAGCCCGCTATCTTCTAGTCCGTCTTTTTCTGACGCTGCATTGCATACGGAGACTCTCCCCCCCCCATTGTCCTCCCCCCCCCCCCCCTTTTTTCCCGTGTCTTTATTCCCAATTTTTTGGAGGTGTGCCTCAGCGGTCGGATTGTCTTCCATTGCCTCCTGTAAACAAGATGTGCTTCTTTTTGCCGTTCCACACTTTTCGTTTGGTTCCCCTTTTTTTCTCCTAGACCCCTTTTTCTAAAATTTAGCTAATGGTGTTGAGGTTATTTCTGTTTAGCTCCGCTGTCTGTGAATCTAGAGATCCACCAGTCGACCACATCCCTTCATTCTTTTTCTTTCTTCCCGATTTACTTTGACCCTATTTCCTTCCCCCCCCGGTGATTACTCGATGGCAACTGATTCGGTCAGAAAACTTCCCCCCCCTTCCTTCGCGTATTCTCACCCCCCAATTCACCCCCATACATTGGCAAGGATTCACAGCGTCCTTCGAAAAAATGCTATCCCCTCTCTTTCTTCTTAGGATCTTTCTTCCCCAAGCAAAAAAGATGTTCCGCTCCTCTCTCCTTTGGTTTCGACCTCATTCACTTAGCTTTGCGGGGACCGCCATTGCCCCCCGATTTCCTCCCCCCCCCTTTTTCGGCAATTACTCGAAAGGCAAAATGACATTTTGTTCAAACCACTTTGCTCTGGCCCTCATTTAAGTTTCTTCGGCGCAATACCACCCACGTACTCCGGGCCTCATCCTCTCTCCCCCCTGTAATTTTCAACGGATCTCCCCCCGCACTTAAAAGTTCCTTCCATCTTTTTCTTCTGACGCAGTGTTGAAGTTGTGACCAAGTAACCTAGTAAAAACATGTTTGTTTATTTCCTCCACCCAGTTAGCAAACTTCCCCCACAGCTTCCCCCCCACTAACCTTTTTTCCTTCCTTCGTCCGATATCTTCCTTCTGATAAAAAACAGTCCCAATTACTTTTTTTTAACCCTTTCGTTTTTCTTTCTTGGATTAGATATGAATTCTTGCTGGACATGATACTAAATGAATAGTCCCCCTCTTTCCCTCCTTCTCCCTTCCTTTCCCTTTTTCGGAGCCCATCTCAAGCTACGTGGCTTTTCCTCTTCTTCACCACGAAAAGCTTGTTTATTCCCATGGGAGAGGAAACTCTTTCCTTGTAAAAGGCGTGCACTCCCCCTTCCTTGGTCCTTTTTCCCCTCCTACCAATGGCAAAAACGTTGCATGTGGGAATCTAATTCCCTCTAAAAGTTCGTCCCTTATTTCTCAAAAGATCCTCTTGCGATGTCCCGGCGTCCTAATTTTTTCCCCCCCTTCCAATTACTCTCTTTTCCTCCTTACGATTTGGTCATTTTCTGTGTGGCAATCGTCAGGTCAAATTTATTTAAGATGCGTTCCTTTTTGGCAAGTTCTCAATATAAGATATTTTCTCCTGCAGAGCTCAGAGGATGTTTTTTTTTTATTCCTTACCTTTCGCTTTTTCAACGCATTTATTCTATCAAGGTTCTATGTGTATTATTGGGTTGTTCCCCCTTTCTTCTTCTTCTGTATTATCAGTTAGGGAGGATTCCCCCCTCCATGTTTTCCCTTAGCCCCCTTCTTCTTGATGAACCCCTCTCCCCCGAAAGCCTGAGTTTTTTTTCCTACTATATTAGTTTCTTGATACTTTCTTCTTTCCCCCTCACATGGATGGCGGATACTGATCTCCGTTTTTTCAAGTGCGATTCCCCCTTGTTCACCAGGGATTATTTTTGGGCCGGTCATTGAGCTTGTTCGTGTGGCTTCGCTCTACCCCGCCGTTCCTCATCGGATTTTGATTTCACCAATTCGCTAATCCTCTAACGTTGAGCAATACTAGTTCCTCTCCCCTGGCTGACCCCTCTTCTTCTTTTTCCCCTCCCAGATCCCCCCGAGTTGATAGAGGACCCTTTTCCCCCTTCTTTTTGTCCTTTAGCCTGAAATTCATCCGGTGCATTCTTTTTCCCCGACCGTTTTTTAGAGAATCCCCCCCCCCGATTGTCCGATTGTGTTGAGAACCGCGGATGCCCCTTGGTCCTCAGTTATGCGCCAATGCTGTCGTTATTCTGACACCTCCTCTTGGGGTTTGGCCCTAGTCGTGACAGCCCTTTTGGACATCTATTTCCTCTTTTCTCTTTCCCTCAGTGGGATTTTCTTTGGGTTGGATTGAGTAACTTTTCTGCTCTCCTTCTCAGCCCTATGAATGCAAAGTGTGTTCGTCCAAAGGTTCCTTTTTGCGTTTTTTTCCATCGCCTCTTAATATCGCCCCTTTGCATGTGTTTGTACGGGTTATTGACTGTATTTTTTGCTTCTATTCTGAGGAGTGACCGTAGGAGTTTCAGAGCGGTAAGAGCTGTCTTCGACTTTCATTTTATCGCCCCCCCCCCTTCATTTGTTGCTGTAGATGGTAAAATTTTTTTTTCATAGACTTCGGAAGTGTTCCTGAAACCCTCCCGAAGCCTCCCTGAACATTATCTGAGATGCCTTTTCTCCTCCGGTTGTTGTTGCTCTTTTCTGCACAATATTTTTTTTTTTTTCTGGGATGCTCTTTTTTTTTTCCTGGTTTCCGGATTCATAGACCACCCCCCACCCACTTCACCCTTTTTTTGTTTGGATGAGATATTTTCCCACCCAATTTCAGCGCTCTTAACGTCTTTCAAACCCAGTTTTAGCGGTCCTATTTCCTCTTCTCCACCCCTTCTCCTCCCTGAAAGGAAAAGGACAACCCTTGGAGTCACAATACATAATCTTCTCCCTGAGAATTCTTCCCAAAAGCCTCCCCACCTCCTCACGGTTGCCTAAACACATCTGTGCTGACGGATTCTTTCCCCCTTTCCCATACCTTCTTTTCCCATACAGATTTTGATTGCTTTCCTAACCTCCTCTTTGTCAGGCTCCACCAGTGATGTACCGACGTAGGTCCCCCCAACATTCTTAGGATCCCCTAAATGCATTTCCCCCCCCCTTTTTCTCTTCCTTATTGGACAACTTGAAGCTTTCCCGATTTTAACCACACCGTGGACATCGGATTCCACCACCCGTTTGGGCCCCCTTTTTTCCCCTTTACTGGTTTAGATACAACGAAGGTTGTATGCCACTTAGACACCCCCTTTTCTCTCTTCCTTTCAAGTCGGGTAACACTTTTCTGGAGGACCTATAGCATCCCTTTCCCCTTTTAATTTGACCTCCCCTCTCGCTCTTCGCAACTTCCTTCCTTTTTGCTAGCCCCCCATTTTATAAGGACTGCGCACCCACAAGCGCTTTTTTTTTTTGAAACATTTCACTCACGGTTGGAGCAACCTGCGCGTAAGAACCTTCCCGCTCCTCTTTCTCGTCTCTGGAGACAGACCCCCCCCCCGGCCATACTAGTAGTTTCCAAATGTCGGCGGATATTCTTTTTTCGCCCGTCATGAGGGGTCCCCCCCCTTCGTTATCGAATGGCATAATTCCTCTTCATGGAGCTTTCTAACAGACTGTTCCCCCCACTAAAAACACCCTGACGAGGGTGCGTTCCCTCTTCTGAACGTCCCCCCTAATTGCGTAAACGCGAATATAGTTGACCACTCTTTTTGATTTTAAGACAACAGATCTTTTGGTGTATTTCTTGGATCGAAAAAATTTCCCTAACTTTTCCCTATTTTGTTATCACAGATTGCCCCTCCACCTCACCCGAGATAAAGGTTTCACTGTCAACTTTCCCTTCTTTGTCATTGTTTCAACCCTCTTTGCCCTTTTTTCTGCAGGACTTTCTATGGTTTTGTTCGGACGACATAAGTGCTTCCTGTTTTGAGATTTAGTAGCCTTTTACCACTTGAATTGCGGCTGGTGTGTTGCCCTTGTTTTCATGGTCAGGACTTGTTTTGGTCTTTTCCTCTTGGCCACCTCCTTCCTTCCAGCATAACCAAGCTGCCTTGCTGTCCTTATCCCGCTCCTGGACAGATTCTCGTGCCTTCCCAGCCATCAAGCTGAGCCTTTTTCCTTCTACTTTTCAGGTTATTGAGCATAATACTTTGCGACATACGAGACTACGAGCTCATCTAATCATTTTAAGCAGAGTCATTTTCTTTAGTTGAAGAATTTAAACTTCGGCCCCCCGTCCCCCAGTTGCCCCTCTTTCGTACTTTGCATTCTTTCTATATATTTCATTTTTGACAATGACCCTTGTTCCCCTCCTTTTGTGGCGCCGTACGGCACTACATGCCTCCCTTTCTTCCACACCTTTTCCACTGTCCCTTCCCGGAAAAGGGACTTTCCCAAATATCCGTGCTTTTTTCCCTTCGCCCCGGATACTTTTGGTCTGGGCCCGTGCGGAACTTCTGTATTCCCGTCCGAAACTTTTTTCATTTAATGTCCAAGTGAAATTCCCTTAACATTTGCCAACCAGGGGTTTTGGTTTTTCGGAGTGAAAGGTCCACCCCAATCCCTTTTGCCCTTCCTGGTCGCAGTTCCCCCCCTGAACTCGATTGGTGTATCTTCTTTTCTCGACCTATCCAAACCACTGCAGCTCCATTTCCCTTATCTCCTTTCGAATCGGCCAGTGGGGTCATTTTTTTGGTGAGATCGACAGAGAATGCTGTTTGTGCCGTTCTTTCTTTTCCCCGTCATAGTGCCATCTCTGTGAACCTTTCCGCTATTTTTTGATCGCCTCCTCTTCACTTTTTACCAGTGCGCAACTTGCTGTTTTCTGGTGGCTCTTCTCCTATATTCCGTATTTTCCCTCCAGCACGAATCGTCCCCCAATGAAAATAGCGAATTGGTCCCTTTTTTCTAAGTCTTTTTCCGTTTTGCACACCCGCCCTTCCAACGTGGAGTCTTCCCGTAGGAACTTTCAGGCCCCCTTGTAAATCTTCTATTACTTTTTTTTTTCATTGCCCCGTTTGACCATCCCCTTGATTTTCCCGAAACAAAAGCTGGCTGACGGAATTTTTCTCCAGAGCGACGAGACTCTTTCCCTAGCGTTTGTTTTTGAGACGTTTTGCTTCTTTCCTCTTAATTCTACCTGTAGTGTCTCTTGTTTGTAGAACGTCCCCCCCCGATGTAGAACCGTGAATTGCAGCGGTGGTTACTTCCCAGACCTTTTCGTGACGTGTGCCCCTTTTTTCTGACTTTGACTTTTGTGTTTCCTACCGCGTGCCCCTGCCAAATGTAATTGCTGATTAATGTTTTTGCTTTGTCGGCGCCGTTCTGTGCTCCTCATACTTAAGCGGCACACCCTCTAAATTTTGATCTTCCCTTCCCTTACCCAACCGTACCATTTCCCCTTCCGGTACTTAATTTGTCAATTCTGAGGAATGAGTGAGGC
>Ga0179591_1244463_pt1 | contig 11525 bp, 16 predicted proteins | sample CZOMad2_1_08_16f_FD_182891 | JGI IMG/M metagenome (GOLD analysis project Ga0179591, IMG submission 182891) | Vadose zone soil fungal communities from Angelo Coast Range Reserve, California, USA - CZOMad2_1_08_16fungal (PacBio error correction) | ecosystem: Environmental > Terrestrial > Soil >... | reverse complement strand
TGTGTGATTTCGTGTTTTGACGGACGGACCTTTCCGTTTTTTCGTGAACCAGTCCGTGGTCTTTTTACGATCGGTGCTGAAGGGGACTCCGTATCCCAATTCCTGCCGTTCCCGGGAGGGCGTCCTTTCGGCACCAACCACAATTTCTCTGGCGCTTATGATGGCGATCTTTTTTTTCTTGCCCTCCTGGTTTTGCGCCCCCCGTTGCCAGGTTGGATTAACTTCCTTTGACTCTCTTCCCTCTCCTCAGTTTGTTGAGACTGAACTTCCCGCATTCCATTGCGCCGGACCGATGGCAAGACATCTCCCTTTCCCCCCCCAATACTCCTCCGTTTTTTCCCCTGGATTAGGGTTGGTTGGTGTTTCAACCACCCCCCCCCCCATTTTTTTTTTTTACCGGTGCGCATGATTTGAGGATCTCGTAGTAGGCAAAGTCCTCTTACCCCCGCTCCCCCCGGCGGTCCCTGTTTCTTAGAGTAGAGGCGACCAGGCAAGGTCTTCTTCCTTTCCTTTTTTTGAACCCAACCCCGCGCCCCCTCCTTTGGGCGGGTTTGGTACGTTTTCCGGTCTCTCTTTTTTATCTGATATCATTGCTCTCCTGTTTATCCCCCCCCCGGTCCCGAGGTGTTAATTCCACTTACGCTTCCTTCATCCCATTAACAATTACTGGCTTATTGCCCTCCCCTCTTTGATTTTTTCCTGACAGGGCAGACCAGCGAGGAACCCGCGACTCGAGTCCCTTTTTTTTTTTTTGTGACTCCCGATTCCCGACCGAGTTGTTTTGAGGGCGCTACTTCTTTTTCCAAATGCTTATCGCTTTGCCCTTATCGTAGTTCTTTGGCATTGGGACAAAAGTGAGTTCGATTTTCCCCCCCTTTCTGATCGTCAACTTTCTGCGTCCCCCCCAACCCCCGCTCGTCCTCTCCAATTAGGTGTTTCTCTTTCAGTGCCTTGATTCTCCTGCCTCTGTATTTTCCAAAGGAGCCCCCCTTCCTCCCCCGCCGATAATTTTCGCAGACCGGTGCCGCGTTCGCTTTTTTGCCCCCTCTCTGAGTGGAGTGGGCCGACGAGAATACCCCGACGATACTCCCAACCCCCTTTTTTTTCCCCTTCTTGTAGCCTTCAGTGGTAGAGCTTCCTGCGGTTCTTTCCCCAATCCCCCTAACCCCCCGACCCATGGTGACCCCCCCTTTTCTACCCTTGACATTTCTGTAACGTCGCAAGAAGGTCAATTTCTCCACTTGCATCACCTTTCTTGTTTGCTGTTAGAGCCTTGGTTTCCCGAGTGCTTAGATTTAAACGTCTTTTCTTGCCTGGTCTCCCTCCCCCCCCCCCTTTCAGCCGCTTGAGAGTGTCTGCTTGGTTTGCCTCTAGTTGCCCAAGGCTGACACGTTTCCTCGCTCGGTTTTTTTTTTTCACAGGTCCCCCTTTGCGCTTTGGTTCGGTCTTCTCCTTCTTTTCATGTCCACCTCCTTTCCACTCTTTGGTTGTCAAGTCCACCCCTTCCTTTTTTTTTCCCTATTCCGTCCTGCCTCGCTATGAAAATGCTCTTCCCCGAACCAAGCTTTTTGCCGGTGAGCAATCAAAGAGGACTCCCTCTTTCTTCCCCTTCCCTTCACTTTTTGCTGTGGCCGGGAATGAAGCGAAAAAAGTTTCCCTCTCCTGTCTTTTTCCTGGTTAGTTTTTAGGTCATGAACCCCACTTCTCTTTTTGAGGGGGGGTGAACCTCCCCTGTCCTTCCTGGACCCCCGCGTTCCGTATTATCTGATGATAGACGACTAGCCTGCACCTGAACCCGTTTTACAATCGTTTTAGAAGCAGGTCTTTCACCGGTTTCTTCGGCTTGCGGCATAGCATTGAGCGTATTGAGTCTAGTAACATTCGTCGGTCCTTATACGGCTAGGCGAGGTCTTCTTTCCCTGGTTCTTGCCAAAGGACACGTATGACTCCCTTGTCCGATCCTTTTTTTCCCCTTGCGACATAGAAGGAATGTTCCCCTCTACATTTTTTGTCCCTATTACCGAGTTTTTAGGTGAATTGGATGGGGAGTTACCAACACTTCTAATCCTTTGTGGACCAATTGGAGAGAATCTGCGCCCCCAACTGTTGTCATCCCCCATGACTATTTACATTTCTCTGTCTCTTCTGATCCTCGTTTTTTTTTTTTTGCCCGGAGGTCTTGTCGCACTTCTTCTCCTCGAAGTTGCCTCTTGTCCCAACTCTTTTATTGTCCCCATCCGTTGCCGGCAGACTTCTGATTTTCTGGCATGTTTTAGAGCCCCCTCCTCAAATAAGTTCCGATTCTCTCCCCTACTTTCTAGCCATTATTCTTGACTTACGATGAAACAATTTCGGATACTGGCTTTGGTCATCGTGCTGTTGACTCCCCTATGGTGTTATGGAGATCCGTCCTTCCCTCCATTCTCCTCTCAGACCGGTGGTTAACCCTTTAAGCTTCAAAGTTTTATTTCCTGCCCCCCCCCCCCCCCCCCCCCCCCCCCCCCCCAACACCCCCCCCCCCCCCCCCCCCCCCCCCCCCCCCCCCCCCGTTCCCTTTGGGGCTGTTTGCCGCACGTTTTAGGGACTGAGGGTCGCTTCGATCCCGTTCTGAAGCCTCGGAGAGCCCCTACCTTCATTTAAACTTCTTGGGATGAATTGCGAAGCGACTTCCTCCCCAGTTTACCCCCCCCACCCCAAGATTTGAATAATGTGCGTCCCTACTTTTTTTCTTTTTTGCGACAGCTTCCCCCCCCTCCTGGTCTTGTGGAGTCGATGTGTTGAGCCAGCATGTTTTGTATTCAAGCGTTTGCATCCCCACGATCGTGGTATGAGCCTTAATGGTTTTTGTCCTTCCCTCCCTCCCTTCTCGCCGTGAAGCAACTTGTTTCTCCCTTTTAATCGCTCCTGCAATCTTCCGTCAATTATTTAGGTTCCCGTGATTCTTCCCCCTGACTCATTAGCCATTTGTCTTCACTGTCCGAAGGCGCAGTGTTTCGCCTCCAGTTGTCCACCACTTTTGATATTTTCTGTAATCCATCCTATTGAGTCCCCTGGCCCCCGCATAGTACCGCTGGTCCCCCTCCCGCCGCCTGTTTTTTAGCGTAAAAAACTGTTTCCCCTCAACCCTTCATTTTCCGTTAGTTGACGTAGCCCCAAGAACACCCCCCCACCTTCTTCACCCCCCCCTGCCGTTGGCACTCTACCGGCTCTTCCTAAGGTCGGTTTTGTCCAGTCCCCTCTTCCCTTTTCCTCCTTCCGTTGTGTTGTGATTTTCCGTCGATAAATCTAAAACGTCCCTTGCGTTCTGCTTGGTTTGCAGTTCAGAGGGATGCTGTTTGCCCCAATGAAAGGACCGGTTTTCTGTGATATTAACCCAAAATCCCGATACAGTATACGGTTAGAGGTTGCCTTTTGGTTTGTCTACCCCACAATGGTTTGGTGGTACTTACCAACGCGCTGTCGGCCTGGTCAAATTCGGGTACTTCCGCACGGGTGACCTTTTTTCGTAATCACAAATTTTCAATGGATTTGGCTTACCATGATGGTACCCTATGCCCTCGGATCACCTGTTTTTGTTGTTTTCTTCGCTCGATGGGAACGGTCTTTTTTTATTCCTATCTTTTCCAGGCTTTTCCCCCCCTTTGGGCGATTACGGGGTTGACCCCCCCATGTTTTTCTTTGCCCCGGTCGAAAGCCTTCTCTTCTGTTTCCATTCTCCCCTTCTTCACCCCCTTTCTCCCTTACAATCACGTTTGATGAGGGGGGCCCCCCCCTGTACTTTTTTTTTTCACAAGGCATCTGTTCCGGACGTTCGAGCACCCGCCTCCCGCCCCCCCCAGGGACCGCTTTGAACAAAAACCCTTTGTGAGACCTCCAAAGAGGCTCGCCCACGGTTTCAGATCATCCTGCTGATTTTCCCCTTTTATGAGTTCCTAGGGTCCTCCCAAAGCTTTTTCCTTTTCACTGGAAGGTTCTCCTGTTCCAGTATCCCGTCCACGGCGTGGTTTTTTGACCCCTGATGCGGTTTTTTTTTCAGGTTTTGACTCATGTCCCTTCCCGGGGTACCTCACCACCAAAGGATGCCACCCCCGTTGAGTTCTAAAAAATTTCTACCCCTTTCTGCGTCTTTCTTACCCACCTCTGTCACGGTTCCCAAGCTTACCAAAGGGGATATACGGACCCCGGACGTCATTTTTATACGCCTTCTCCCTGTCATGTTTTCAATCACTTGGAATTTTTCACTCGTGCTCGTCCTCCCTTCGATTCTTTCAGGTAGGCCTTCCTCCTGTAATTTTTCTTTGGCCAGGACAACTCGGTCGGGTTTTTTGTCCCATAGTCCCGGAGGTTCATTAACCCCGCCTCCTCATCTCCCCGTCGACCCCACCCCTATTGACTCGCTTTCTCCCCTCCTTTTACACCGCAACCAATTACTGTTTCTGGCGAGGCGTTTCCCCTTGCAAAAACCCAACACCCCTCCTTTGATCTCCCGGGCTATCCCTCAGGCGAAACAGGATTTTGCCTCATTGAATTCCCTCCCCCCCCTTTGTGCACCTTCCTGATAAGAATTCCACCCCAATCCGGTTTGTAAGCTTGCCCTCATTCTTTTTCTCCCCCGTTTTGATTGACTTAGACTAATAGGAGTTTTTTTTCCATTTTTTTCCCCGGTTCCCTTGGTGCCCCCTCCGTATTATGACCCGTTCCAGAACTTTCCTATTCAAATCCCCTCTGATTACCGGGGTCGATGAAGACGCAGCCTTTGCCTTGTCTGACTTCCGCCCCTCCTCCAGTGAGAAGTGTCACATTCTGGTTGTTCCCCCCGGGCTTTGTGCTGCGTTCTCCACTGAATTATTGGCAGCGCTGTTGCCCTCGTTTTTTCCGGAAAGGTCTTTTTTTTCCCCCCCTTCCAGCAAGCGTGCGGGTCCTGTATAGGAAACGGCACTCGGCTGGACCAACTTTCTTCCTTCCTATTCTTTTTTGGTCAGGTCCTGTTGTATTGCCTTTTTTTGGCATCTCTTTTGCTGGTATTTCGGGAGTGCGGTCAATTTCCCCCCACGCTGGTTGTGAAGGCGCTTTTCCGGGGCTTTGTGTCGCGCTCTCGGCTATGATCCCGATGACCCTTCCTTCCGTCCCTGGATGATTACTACTTTTTCGATTCCTTTTTTTCCTCAGAATATCCTAAATACCTGCCCACGAGTTGGACTTTACTTCCCCCCGTCCCCCCTTTTTGTATGCCCAACCTGGGAAGGGTTTTTTACTGGCCTGTTTTTTTAGATTTAGTGATTTGCCATCCAGAGTCGCTCCTTTGCAATCGGCGGGGCCCCCCCTTGCGGAAAACAGACCCTGTCGTTGTTGTTCTCGATTTACCCCTGTTCCTGACAAGCTTCTCACTCCCGTATCCCAAAGAACTTTATCGTTTATACCAATACACATTTCCTTTTTTCTGTCCAAGAGGAAATTCCTATTTCAGTCGAATTAAAACCATGAAATGTAGTGGGTTGTTGGTTTTTTTTGGTGGGTGCGGTGTGTGGGGGGCTAGTGGGAGGGGGTGGGGGGGGGTGGGGCTTTTTGTGTTTGGGTTTTTGGTGGGGGGAGGGTAGTTTTCGGCGTGCCGGGGCGTTGGGGGTTTTGTGGGTGGGGGGGTTGGGGTGGGCGTGTCTGGGGTTTGGGTTTTTGGATTTTGTGGGTGGGGGGGGGTTCTGGGGGGCGGTGTGTTAATGTTTTTTTTGTTTTTTTTTTTTTTGTTGTTTTTTGTGGGTTTGTTGTAGGCCTGTTCAACCCCCCCCCCCAATTGGGCCCTTGCCCTTGCGTTCCCCCCTCGTTTTTGGATGCCTTCTTTTGCCCACCCCCGCCCGAGTCTCCCTTCCTGGTTCCCGTCTCGTCTCTTCTCCTTGGGTTGCACACCCGACATAGCTTATTTTGATCCCTTCCCCTCCGTCTTCGCAAGTGAAGATCCTGACCGTATTGTGCGAGCTGGACCCTTTTCTTGGGTCATCCACTCTTCCCCCCGAGGATCTCGATTCCCCCAACCCCCCCCCGTCCCTTTGTATCGCCGTAGCGGTTTTCGCTTCTTTAACTGTTTCTGTCCGGAGTAAATTGCCACCTGTCTTTTCCTCCCCACTGCGCTTTCCCCCAGGCGCGCCATAGTGTTTTCGCCTTGCCAATGAGGTCCTAGTTACGGCTTCTAGGGACCGTTCACCTCTTTCTCGGTGTTGAGAATTTCCTCCCTTTTTTTTTTTTTTTTTTTTCCTTCTCCCCCCCCCCTCATTTATTTGCCAAGACAGTCATGGAATTGTTTTTCACTTTTCTTTTGTGTCCCCCCTCTTCTGAGGATTCCCCTCGGTCGTCTCCCCCCTTCCCCTATATAAGACACCCTCTTAGAAATTCCCACCTCCTCCACCCCAAGTTCAACCAGGTGGCGCGGGTGTTATGCACCGTGCCCAGTTGAACGCCTGAACTTCAGGTTTCTGCTCTCCTTCCTCCTTCCACCTGGAGGACTGAATTTTGGCTGCCGGTCCTCCTCGTCTCTACATCATTGCGTTCCCCTGCGTTGTTTTGAGGCGAATCTTCCCGGTCCCAATCATTATCTTGGTTCCTTTTGTGATTATGCGTTCCTCTTCTTTTGTTTGACAATGATCTTTCTGTCCCCTCCCCCTTCCTGTTTGTTTTTGGCAAGGATCAAGGTCTTTTTCACCTTGTTCCCCTTTTCAGTCCCCCCGATTTCCCCCGTCGCAATATTTCGCCCCTCCGAGTATTTGGCCCTCCATTCTCCCCTGCGGTCGCCGCACGCTTTCCGGGCGCCTGCCCGTCAGCCGCCCATGTGGTTGAGTAGTTTTCAGTTCGCGTTTTGTTTGACGTTCGGTTTCGTCCGTTTCCGTTAACATCACGCCAATTTTTCCTTGTGTTGTCCGAGCGGTGCCTTTGCTAGATTTTGACATCTGATATCTTTTTCTTTGATGGTCCCTTCTTCCTGAGTTTTCCCTGGTTGTTTACCAAACCACTCCTTTCCTTCCATCCCCTTCCCCCCCCATCGGTCCCCTTTTTCTCGATTTCTTCTGAAGTTTGAACCTTGGAATGATTCTTCTGCCGTCTTTCCACGGCCATAGAGATTTCACTTTTCTTCCCATGTGTGTCCCTTCTGACCTTGCAGGAGTTCGCTTGTTTTTTTCAGCGATGGTACCTCCCTCGGGTGCGATTTCCCCCGGCTTTTTGTAAATCGCAAAACATGTTGCCCGGTGTACCCTTTTAATCTTTTTTCCCTCGAGAGTTACTCTTCCCCATCTTCGGCCACGAGTCCCGTTCGAGATCCCCTTGTCCCGAATCCCCCTCGGCCGCCGTCTAATGAAGGCTCATCCTTCTTTTTCGCCGTCCTCAAGAAGCAAGACGAGACTGTCCCACCCTGCCGGTCCTTGTCGTTTCTTCGAGCTAGTCGATTCTTTGCACGGCCCATCCCTTGTTCTGACATCAATTGGCTTTGATTCCGCCATTCATTTCTTTAATTCCGAAACGGAAGTTGCTAGTTCTCAAAGTGGCCGGTTGGATAGATTTTCTCTGCTGCGTTAAGGGGACTCCCCCCTCTTTGGGGCAGCCGCTGCGAGAGTTTGTCTACCTTTCCTGCTTCTAATAGGCGGCTTCAACATTGTCCCCTTCTCCGGTGACTGCTGGAAAGGGCACATAGTTTGCTTTTCTTCCCTTCTTTTTTTCTTCTCCCTTTCGGGTCCATTCGTCCCAATATGTACCGGGCTGTAGACTTACCCTTTGTCATAGAGAAGCAGTTCCGGCGGCTGCGTCCAGACCCCATGCTGAGTAACCTCCTCGGAACTCTTCAGTATGCCCATTTCGTCATGGAGAGAGCCCATTTTGGACTTCCCCGGACTACCTACCCTTGAGGTTCGGTTCAGTTTTGCCCTTCCCTCTGTCTTCCCTATAAGGGAGCAATGGGAGTAAAATCCTACTTCCCCCTCCCCCCAGGCGTCCCTGCGTGTGTCATGTTGGAACAGGATCGCCCCAGATTGGTTCAACTGACCCTCTTGTTCACCCCCGTACGCGCTTCGCCGGGCAGAATTTTTAGGGATTAGGGGGATGGCCTTGTTTGCCCTTTGGATCTTTTCGGAATGGCCCTAGATTGCTGGTTTTTCTTCCGTGCTCGGCGTAGGCAGGTGCACCCTGGCGTACACAGTTGACTTCCTAACCTCCGATCTCCTTTTCTTTTTCCTCTTCTGGATGTGGTTTTTCCCCCTATTGCCAGATTTTTAGGACGGTTGAAGCGTATGGGGCCTTCCCCCCTTCCTGACGCCCAGTGTCCCTCCCACACCTGTTGCGGGTTGGTTTGTCCCCCCTCACCAAAGTTTTTCGTCCGAAGACCCCAATTCTCTTTTCTAGTTTTTTCTGGTCGTTACTTGCGTCCGTTCTCACGTGTCCTCTTTTTCTAGGGGCGTTGAATTACCCCCGACGTATGGGGGTCAGGCATTGTGCTTTCAGCACGACAACCTTTTCGTGTTGCATGCGCGTCGACTCCTCTAACATAGTATCTAGAAACTGGCCCCCCTCTGTTCCCCCTCCGCCCCGCATTTTCATGGGATTGCCGGCCTCCCAGGGCGTTAGGTGAATCTCCCTTTCTGACCAGCTTTTGCTAGTCATATTCTGGTGATCTCTTTTTTTTGAGGGCCCCACGTGATAAGGATTTTGCCCCGTCCCCCCGTTCGGTTTTTGTGCAGTATTTTTTCCCTGCTGGCCCTTTTTCGCACTTCTTGAGGATCTGCTCTTTCTTTCTCCGCTCCCCGGCTTTGAGAGAAGACCTTCTATTCCCAGTTTTTTTCGATGTGATATTCCTGTTGTTTTGCGTACCCCCTATTTGATTGTTAACGTCTCTTTTTTTTTTTACTGCTTTCTGTCCCGGGTAGGGTAGTCTGATTTGTGTGAGGCTTCCAGGTGGCTTTCTCGTATTCCTAGGTGGACAAGGTCTCGCTTTTCGTATTTGCTGTAGTAAGGGCGGGCAAGCGGCTCCCGCCCCCTTCCTACCTTGTCCCACTTTCCCTTTGGGCCCTCCTTCCGCCCCCCTTCCCCACTCATTAGGAATATTATCCTGGTTTTGAGCCTCGACCCCGGTACTGCCATGTGATAATAGGACTGCCGGATTTTTTTTTCGTAGTCCCATTCCCAAATTCGTTGATCCCCTTATTTTCTCTGTCCCTGGACCCGCGTCGAGCTTGGACTCCGTTCAGTGCCCCCCTGTCATTTCCCCCCCTGCTATCCGACAATTCCCGGCTGTTGAGGTTTGACGCCACCCGCTTTTCTACAGGCCCGGTCCCAAAACTGCTTTCGATACCTCGCGCGTCCCTTTGTGTCTTTCAGACGTTTTTAAATATGATATTTTAAGGATACTGTTGTTTGGTTGTCTCCTAGCCATAATTACCCCCCTTCCGTCCTTTCTGCTATGATCGCAATGGGTTGGTTTGTCGTTTGACTCTTCACGCGGTGTTTTTCGTTCACACTCGTTCCCAGTTAGTTTCCAGGCCCTTTTGGTCCCTATCAACAGTTTTTTCCCAAGGAGCTGCCCTTTCTTATTTTTCCCACGCGGTTTCCTTTTTGCTCCTGTGTATGGATAATGTTACCACCCTTGTGGGCCTCAACCTTTTTGCGTCCAGGAACTTGACGTATGATTCAATGCGTTCCTTGGTCTCGCCCACCCCGGCTTTCGAAAATGCCTCAGGTTCTTTGTCCTTGCTCCCTTTGACCCGCCCCCGATTTGTGCACCTTCCGAGTTCCATTACTGCTGCGGATCTGCCCCCCCCCCACATTACTGCTTAGGGGGTTTTGTTTCCCCCCACCCCTCCGTGCAAATGAGGTTCATACGGCATTCCTGGGCGCTTCTGCCCACCCTCAGTTCCCCGTGTGGCGCACCGTCAACCCGTAGCAGTCGTTTTTTTTTTTCCCTTGAAACCCCTTGCACCCCTTTATATTCCCGACGTCTGTAGTTTTTGCAGCCACCCCCTTTTCCCCGATCTTACCGGGTCGCTCGCGGTCTGCGTCCGTTTTTCCCCTTTTTTGCCCTCATTTCCGTTGCTGAATCCTCGTGTCGGCCCCGAGCGGCAACACGTTAGTGCTCCTTTCCATTCGCGCTCGCCTCCTTACGGCCTCCCGGCCGTATGGTCGTTCTGGACCGGCCTCCGTCGGCACTGCATTTCGTCTTTGCCTTTCCTGGCCATCTTTTTGCTCGCGCTACGACCTTTGATCATTGTCTTTTTTCTTTGCTTTTGCCATTTTCCTCCGCTACTAGTTTTCTGACCAGGACTGTTTTGCCGTCTCTTTTTCACGGAAAAGTACGAAAGAGGGCCCGTGTTCGACAGGCTGGCCCCTTAGGATCCCTCACCATGATAGACAACTTGCTCCATTTTTTTGTGAGGGTATTTTCCATGTGGTTGCTTGTTTTCAACGCACGTTTTGATAGGGTTCTAGCACTTCTTAGTCGCCGCCTATATTTGCCCTTTTTTTCCGCTACATTTTTCGCACCTCACCGTGCCTAGAATAGTTCATCTGACCCCCCCCACCACTTCCGTTTGTTCCCCATGCTTTCGAGATCCCCCTCCCTCGTCTGTTCATATCTGTTCGGTTAGTTCAGGGGGACCTCCGGGTCACTTCCTTGTCCTAGAAGTGTAGTTCCTTAGACCCCTCATTAACAGTTTCGGGACACCCCCCCTCGTCTTTCAACTGATTGGACCTTTGGAAGTTCCTAACAAAAGCGGAAGTCTTTCTTCACTCTCTAGAAGGACTGATTCCTTACTGTTCTTTCTTTGGGGCTTGACCGGCGATTTCCTGCATTTTTAGGTAGTTTCTGGTCCTTCGTGAACCCCCGGTTTTATTTTTCTAGCCAAAACATGCGTCTCTGTCTCGGTTTTGCCCCTCCAATCCGCCTTTTCGAGAAAGTGATCCGCCCCCATCGTACCTCAAGTTTTCGTCTTTTCTGCCTTGTGCTGGAATCACCGTGATTTATTTTTCCGTTTCCGAGTAACCCTTTTTTCCCGATGTTTCTTCAGAAAGCGTCTTCTGAATCCTCCCTGGATTTTCTTTACCCCTAGTTTAATCGGGGAAAGATGCCCCCTTACCCTATGTCGAGTCTTGATTCCCTGTAATCTTCCATGCCTGCATCTTTTTTTGAACCCAAATCCCCCTGGCCATCCGCGCGCCGTGTTTTTCAGCCTTTGCACTTCTTAGGCGATATGAACCCATTGAGGGTAATCCCCTTTTTTTCTCTCCCCTCTTGTTTAGGATTTGTTCCGGGTGTCCGCGTTACCACTGTCCCCTCAATTAAGGCCGTTTCTTGACAATATTCATTTTCCAGGGACTGCCACTCGCTCTTTTCTACACTTTCACCATGGACGTTTTCTTTGTTTCCTCCCATGACCCTTATTTTCGATTCAACATCCCAATGTCCCCCTTTTATTTCTCCTGCCAATTTTTTGGAATGCTCCCCCTCATCAGTCTTGATCTCGAACAAATCCTTTTAGACTTCAAGGGTGGAACGGTTT